>Ga0116226_10000263_pt1 | contig 43216 bp, 50 predicted proteins | sample S1TSphfallax_FD_89692 | JGI IMG/M metagenome (GOLD analysis project Ga0116226, IMG submission 89692) | Host-associated microbial communities from peat moss isolated from Minnesota, USA - S1T2_Fa - Sphagnum fallax MG | ecosystem: Host-associated > Plants > Peat moss > Unclassified | place: USA... | reverse complement strand
GCCGAGGTTGATCATTTTGAGGTGGATGCCGTCGTGCTCCAGCGCGTCGAACAGCATGGCGACCTGGCCGATCGACGCTTCGTGCGCTTCGGGGCCGGTTTGCTGGCTGCCGGGGTGGAAGGACAGGCCGTAGGGGACCAGGCCGAGGCCCTCGCAGCGGTGCATGAGGTCGAGCGCCATGTCGGTACCGGTGCCGAACTTGCGGGCGAGCGGGAAAATCGCGCCGTCGGTGGCGACGACGAGGCGGCAGAAGACGCGGGCGCCGGGGGCGTTTTCGGCGATCTTCTCGAGTTCCTCGGGGCTGTCGAAGACGTAGAGGTCGATGCCGGCTTCGTGCGCGCGGCGGATGGAGGCTGCCTTCTTGATGGTGTTGCCGAAGCTGATGCGGCTGGGGGGGGCGCCGGCTGCGAGGCACATTTCGATTTCTTCCCAACTTGCCGCATCGAAGCCGGCGCCGAGTTGGGCCAGGCGCTGCAGGATCGGGCGGCCGGGGTTTGCCTTCAAGGCGTAGTAGATTTTTGCTGCCGGGAAGGCGGCCTGCATGTCGAGATAGTTCTGTTCGACGCGGTCGAGATCCACCACGATGCAAGGGGTGGGCAATTGATGATCTGCCAGGAATTGCTCGATTTTCGGTGTCAAGGCGTGGCGGCTCCGCGGCGCGATTTGTGCCGCGCTGTAACCGAGACGGCGCAAGCTGTCTAGGCAACCGCCGGGGCTGACACCTAATGGGGTTTGTGGCGTTGAAGCCGGTAGGGCCGGACGTCGTCGAGGCCAATTTGGGGGACGCATGGACGCAATTGCCGAGCCGCCCCTGGCGAAGCGCCGTCGAATACGGTGGGGGCGGCTGATCGGTGTTACCGCGCAGGAGGTGATTACCGACCGGGTGTCGCTCGCGGCGGCCGGTTGCGCGTTTTACGCGACGCTCGCACTGTTCCCGGCGATATCGATGGTTGTCGCGACGTACGGGCTGATGTTCGACATCGGTACCGTCGAACCGCAATTGAACTATTTGCGGGTGCTGCTGCCGCCGGAGGCATTTGCGCTGATTGCCGGGCGGGTGCGCTGGCTGGTGTCGCAGCCGCCTGGAACGCTGACGGTCAACCTCGCCGTCAGCACGGTGGTTGCCCTTTGGTCGTCAGCGACGGGCACCAAGTCCATCCTCGGCGCGCTGAACCTGGCCTATGATTTGCGGGAGCAGCGCAGTTTTCTGCGGTTCCAGGGGACGGCCTTGTTGCTGACGCTCGGGGGCATTCTGGCGGCGACGGCGGGCATTGCGCTGATGGTGCTGGTGCCGGCGACCGAGGCTTTGCTCGGGATGCATTTGGCGAACGGCCTGCCGGCGTCATTTTCCGGCCGCCTGCTGGTGGCGGGGATGGTGCTGCTGTCGATTTGCCTGCTGTACCGTTTTGGGCCGTCCAGGGCGCGAGCTCCCTGGCGGCGTGTGTGGCCAGGGGCGGCGGCGGCGACATTTGTCTGGATAGCTGCGTCGGCGCTGTTCTCTTGGTATGTTGGCCACCTGGCCAGCTACGATGCGACCTACGGGCCGCTGGGGGCGGTGGTGGGGCTGATGATGTGGTTCTACGTGTCTGCGTTTTGCGTGTTGGCCGGGGCGGAGTTCAATGCCGCGTATGAACGGCAGATTGGTGGTGGGGACGACCCTTCCGCCGCGCTGCCGAGGCGGTAGGCGGGGTTACCGCGTCCGGCAGTTCGGCGACTTCGGTGGGCTCGGCATCCGGGCCGGCGAACGTGCCGACCTGGCTGATTTTCACGTGGGCCCAGCCCTCGCTGCGGATACCCAGGGCCAGCGCGGCGCCTTCCGCCAGGTCGATGCAACGGCGGCCGTGCGGCGGCTCGCGGTCATTTACGCGGACGACGACGGAACGGCCGGTGGATTCATCGGTGACACGCACGATGGTGCCGAGAGGGATGAAGCGATGGGCGGCCGTCATGCCCATGGGATTGAAGCGCTCGCCGCTGGCGGTGATATTCGGGGCGTGTTGGCGGTGATACCACGTGGCCTCACCGACCTCGAGCACCCGCTCCGGGATGCCTGGAGACGAGGCCTGGCTCACGCCCTGCACGGCGACCGGACCAGTATTGGCGGCCAGGGCACCGGCGAGAGAATGGGCGATCAGAGCTGTCTTTACGAGCATACGTGATGTCTTCCTGAAGTGACGTCGGCGTCGGCACGGCTCACGGAAGCGTGACTTGGTAGTGCGATTGATGACCCAACAGGCGGGTCCTTGGCAAGCAAAAAATGCGTAAAGGCCCACGCGAATGCAGAAGCCATTGGAATTATTTGCAGAATTTGGCACGCTTCACGGGTTGGAGGCAGTATTACCGGGCCGTTACGTTCAGTGTTTAATCGCAACGATGCCTTTATATTGCTTCTCGACACGCTTCGGTTGCATAGTCGAAACTGCTATACGGGCTGGGGCGGCTTATGTTGCAAAGCCTTTCAGCGAGGACTGTCGGCATGCTTGCCGCAGCGCAAAATGAACGGCCCGGCAACGCTTTAGGGAGGCGTGTGAAGAATGTGTGGGAGGTTTGCCAGCACCCTGCCGATCGAACAACTGGCCCGGCTTTTTGCCGTCACGGAGCCGCGACCGAACAGCGCGCCGAACTGGAATCTGGCGCCCACTCAACCGGCGGCTGCCGTTCGCCGGCACCCGGAATCGGGCAAGCGGGTGCTCAGCCTGTTGACCTGGGGGCTGCTGCCGTCATTCGCCAAGGCGGATGGCAAGGGGCCTCGGCCGATCAATGCGCGGGCCGAGACAGTGGCCACCAATGCGCTGTTTCGGGGTGCTTTCGCGCGCCGGCGGTGTTTGATTCCGGCGGATGCCTACTATGAATGGCATACCGAGGGCGGTCGCAAGCAGCCCTATGCGGTGGCGCGGGCGGATGGCGCGCCGTTGGCGCTCGGCGGATTGTGGGAAGGCCATCGCGCGCCGGACGAAACCGTCACGCGCAGCTTCGCGATTGTGACCGTGCCGGCGGATGTGACGCTGGCCGACCTGCACCCGCGGATGCCGCTGGTGTTGGAACCGGGGGACTGGGCGGCCTGGCTTGGAGAGACCGAGACGGACCCGCTCGCTCTGCTGCGGCCAAACGGTGGCCTGCGGGCTTGGCGCGTGAGCGCGCGGGTAAACAATGCCCGGAACAATGAACCGGGGTTGCTCGTGGCGGAGGCCGAGGGCGGACTGCCGGGTCAAAGCGAGCTGGGGAATGTGCGCGGGGTTGGGACGTGACCGGGCGGCCGGCCACTTTCTATGGCTGCGAAACGAATTTGCCTCTTGCCGATTTTCGGCGGGTGCTAGGCGATTCGATTCTTGGGGCGAGCCGTCCGATTGAGGATGCGGCCCGGCTTGGCGCGATGCTGTCGGGCGCGAACTTGGTTTTGACAGCGCGGATGGGACGTGCGGGCGGCCAGGTGGTGGGGATCGCCCGCGGCGTTACGGATTTCGCTTGGTGCTGTTATATTTCCGAGCTGGCGGTTTGCGCGTCGGCGCAGGGGCTGGGCATCGGCAGAGGATTGTTCGATGAGATTCGGCACGCACTTGGGCCGCGTGTCAGTATCGTTTTGTCATCGGTGCCGGGAGCGGTTGAATTCTACGAGCGTGCCGGCATGGCGCGGGTGCCCGATGCGTTCTGGTATCGGCGGACGAAGTGAAGAAAGAGGTTCTTTGTTGAAAAATGGAAGCAAGAGACTTTTGTTTTTAGGCAGCCTACCGACGTCTCAGCCATAGCAGTATTCCCAGCGCGGGCAGACCGCCGAGCATGGTGCATGCATAGAACGGGGCCCATCCGAGGGCCTCGGCGGCATAGCCGGCTGTGCCGGCGAGGGTGTGCAGCGGGATGGCGGCAAGGGAGGAGAGGAGCGCGTATTGGGTCGCGGTGTAATTTCGTGAGCACAAGGCCGAGACGAAGCTCAGGAAGGCCGTTTGCGCGGCGGCATTGAAAAAATATTCGCCGCCGACCTTCACGTACAACATCCAGCTCGTGGCAGCCGCCAGGAGCACGAGATAGAGGCCGAGCGACGCCGCCTGTAGCGAGCCCGCGAGCAGAACCGCCCGGATATTACCGAGGCGCGCCACCAGCCAGGCGCCGAATGCCGCGCCGGCATAGATGCCGACGAGAGCCGGGATGAAATTGGCCCCGGCGACCGCCTGGGACGACAGGCCGAGGCCACGATGATAAAACGAGGCCGCAGTGTTGTCGGCGAAGACCTTGCCCAGCCAGAACAGCACGATGAACGCCAGAACGGTGAGCGCGCCCGGCCGGCTCAGGAATTCCAGCAGGGGGTCGACGAAACTCCGGCGTATGGCGGCCAGAATCCCTACTGGCGTTGCCTGCAATGGCGCCGACGGCTCCGGGCTGACGAACGTCAGGACCGGTGCGCACGCCATCAGGCCGGCCATGCATATGATGGCACCATGCCACCCGAGCACAGTGGAGAGCGCGATCGCGCCGCTGCCAGAGACGGTCATGGCGGTACGATAGCCCCATACATAGGCGGCCAGTGCTGCGCCCTGCCGCGCCTCCGGAAAGATTTCGATGCGCCAGGCGTCGATGACGATGTCCTGGCTGGCGGAGCAGAACGCCATTGCGCCCGCCGCTATCGCCGTGTGCAGGGCGTTTACGGTGGGGTCGGTGAGCGCCAGCGTGGCGCAGGCCAGCGCCAGTAGCGGCTGGATGACAAACAACCAGAAACGGCGTCGGCCCAGGCGACCGGCCCAGCGTGGCGGAAACCGGTCGAACAGCGGGGACCACAGGAATTTGAGCGTGTAGGATAGGCCGAGCCATGCGGTGAACGATACGGCGTGGATGCTTACCCCTGCCGTGGTGAACCATTGTTGCAGCGTGAAAATGCTTAGCGGTAGCGGCAGCCCGGAGAAGAAGCCGAAGCCGAGCATGCGCAAGAGGAGGGAATTGCGCAGGAAGGGTGCGGCTGGCGACTCGGATGCGGCGTCCATGATAATGGCATGCCGCGTCCGATTCGTGGCTGCAAGGTGAGCGCCAGGTTCCAACCCGCATAAAGACTGACGCAGCAACGAAGGAAAGGAAGCATTTCTTTTTTGAAAAAAACAGAAACAAAAAAATTTTACTCTTTGCGCCAAGCCGGCGGCCAAAATGCGCCAATCGGGTGGTGCCCGTGCCAGATAAAAGTTTTTTGTTTTTTAAAAAAAGAACTGCTTCCTTTGCACTTGCCTGCCTTTTTCGGTAAGGTCGCCGAGCGGCGGATCTCGCAAGGGTGTCTCTTGGGCCCTACGAACTAGGCTGGGTCTTGCGGGCGATTACGTCGGCGAGGTCGCCGACGCATTTCAGGCTGTCGATTTCGCGGGTATTGAGCTTGATGTTGAACCGCTCCTCGACCGAGACCATGATTTCGATTTGCTTGAAGCTGTCCCATCCCGCGACATCGCGGGCGCTGAGCGGCGGCGTCAGTTGCATGTCCTCGCGCATGAATACGTCATTGAAGATTTCCGTCAGGGCGGCGTAGATCGCCTCCTGGCTGGTGGGAATGGTCATTGTGTCAGCCCTCGACTGTTTCGATGAATGTTGGCGCGGGCACGAAAGCCCGCAGATCTAGCTCGGCCAGGCTGTGGCCGTCGGTTTGCAGCGATTGGATCGAAAAACCTAGATTTTCGTAGTGGTTTTTGACCATGCCGTTTTTCTTTGTAGGAATGTATTCGCCGACGAGCTTGTGGGCGCCGAGCGATTTGGCGGCGGCCGCGATGAGATTGAGCGTTGTCGGCTCGACTTGGCGGCCGAGGACGCGGCAGCTCATGAGCCAGGTGTCGATCAGGATCGTGCCGGGCGAACAGGCGCGGCCGATGACGATGGCGATGATGCCGTTGTCGCCGAAACGGTCGAGCAGGCGTAGCTGCAAGCCGAACGATGCGGGGTCGGCGATAATTTCACGGATATCTTCCTCGGTATGGCGGCGGGTGGTGAGATTGAACTGGTTGGTCTTGTTGATGAGCTGAACGATACGCTGAAGGCCGACGCTGTCGAACCGTTTCCAGACCATGCGCATTTGCAGACCGCGGAGATAGCTTTCCATATCAGAGGCATCCGCGCGCAATTGGTCGCGTGCGCGATTTTCCTGATATTGCGAGGTTCTTTCGCGATCGTCGTCGGTGACCGCGAGACTCTCGAAATAGCCGGCGGCGGCCAGGGTTCGGGGAATTTCGGCGGGGTCTTCGGACACCTCCGGCACCGCGACCATCGGCAATTCGGTGCGCACGAAATTGCGTTCGAAAGGGTTGTCGTCGAGGAATACGAGGGAATCGAGGCCGACGTTCAGTTCCGCGGCGATGGCGCGGATGTTGGACGGCTTGTCGTCCCAGTTGGCGCGAAAGCAGGCGATGTCGTTCAGGCGCAACACCATGTCGGGATGTTTTTCGAACGGTTCGCGGGCGTTGGCTTCGTCGTTCTTGCTGCATACGGCGAGGATGATGCCGCGGCGCGCGAGTTCCTTGGCATATTCCTGGACGGCGACGAAGCCCTCGCCGAGCGGACTGCCCTGGCCGATGACAATGCCGTCCATGCCGTCATCGCCGATGACGCCGCCCCATAGGGTGTTGTCCAGGTCGAGGACCAGGCATTTGGCGGAACGACCCTGGCGGGCCGCGATCAGGCGGGCGACCAGTTCACCATAGGTGGGGCCGGCCGCGGGGCTCACCTCCTGCTTGGATCGGTGCCAGAGTGCCGGGTCGTGCCAGGCGGCGAGGCCGTCGGTGGCGGCCTGGCGGTCGAGTGCGACCAGATCGACGCCTTCGGCATCGGCCATGTGGCGCAGGGCGTGGTTCAGGTTGGTGACGAATTGGCTGCGCGATCCTGGCAGTCGGTGCTCGTTGGCGCCCATGAGGGGGGGAAAGGGGTCCAGCAGGGTTTGTTGCATGACCGGACAGCCGAAGGCCTGGCGGGCGGTGCGCCAGCAACGCAGAATTAGCGACCTGGCGTCGTCGAGGGCGGTTGAGGCGGCTTCGGCGGATAGCGCGGCGTGGAGACCCTGGGTGAGATGGCGCGAGTCCTGGGCAAAGAGAATGGCGTTGGGTTTGAAAGCGTGCAGGCCGGATTGCGGATCCAGCAATTCCTGCAAGTATTGTCCGTAGTCGGATTCGTATGTGGTAATCCAGATGTTGCGGCGCAGGCCGGCGACGCGAATGGGGGCGTGCAGGTGAGCGACCGTTGAGGACGCCAGGATGGCGAGACGCACCGGCCTCGTGCCAATGCCGGTGGGGGGGGCGGATTCGTAGCGGCGCCGAACGGTTTCATCGAGAGCGTTGGTGCGGATGAAGTCGAGCCTGTGGTTGGCCAGGGCAACCGCGTCGGCCCAGCTATCTTCGGTGGGCCCGTTCAGGGCCCGGAGGTCGGGCCGCCAGTTGGCGGGGTCGGGTAGCCAGTTCAACTGTTGCAAAGTATGCCAACTGCGAAGGAAGGAAGCAGGTCTTTTTTGAAAAAAAGAACCAAGAAACTTTTATCTGTCTGGCATACGCCCCCCCAATTCGAAGTGGTCCACGTACGCAATTAGTAAAAGTTTTTTGCTTCTTTTTTTCAAAAAAGAAGTTCTTTCTTCACTTCTGTCACATCCGAAGCCACGTCGCAAGTCTCTCCCATAAGACCTGCCTCGAATTGGACCCGGCGACCATGCCGATGTGGCCGGCCGCAGGCACGTGCAATTCCGCGCCGTCGATCGCCGTGGCGAGCGCGCGGGCGCTTTCCGGCGGGACGATCCGGTCCCGCCCAGGCGCCGCAACAAAACAGGGCATGCGAATGTTTGCGGGCTGAACCGGCAATCCCAGGATGCGCCAGGTTCCGGCGGCGGGCGTGTTGGCGCCATACCAGGCGCCCAACGTCTCGCGCGCCACGGCGGCGGCCAAGGGAACACCATCGTTCAGCCAATCCTCCAGTGCCACGAACATGATCGCGCGGGTGCTGGTTTGGTCTTGCCGGCCGAAATCCCTGTACTTGTCGCCGACGCTGCCAGGATCGAGCAGGCTGAAGAGTATTTGCAAAGCATCCACCGAGAGTGCGCCGCTCAGGATCAGCGCAGGCTCGAATGTCGGCAGCAAGGCGGCGAGATCACGTGCCTGGTTTTGGTCGGCTGCCCAAAAATCCCACGGTGCCGCCAGAAGTGCGAGGCGGCCGACCCATTCTGGACGACGCTCCGCGGCGGCGACCGCCATGGTGCCGCCCATGCAATAGCCCGCGAGTGCGATCTTTGCGCCGGCGGTCTGTGCGATGAGGAAGGCGAGCGCGCGGTCGAGGCGCCCGGCGATGTAGTCGGACAGAGAAAACGCGCACTCGACTTCGCCGGGGAAACCCCAGTCTAGAAGCAACGGGCGAATGCCGCTGGCGGCGAGGTAGCGGAGCATCGAGTGGTCGGGCAGCAGGTCCAGCACATAGGCGCGGTTTATCAGACTTGGGACGACAAGCAGCGGCGTGCCCTCCGGCGGCCCGTAATCTAGGAGGCGGGACGAGCCTTCGTGCCAGATGCATTGGGGGTCGGGCGTTTGGCGCTGCCAGGGATGGCGGCGATAGGCGGCTATACCGGCAAGTAGTGGCGCGTCAGGTATCGGTGCCATTGCCGGCCCCGGGATACCGGCATCGTTCGTTTTCGGCGAGGCGCCGTTCAAGCTCAGCCACGCGTTCTGCCAGGCGTCGGATGGCCGCATCGCGATCATCAGGTGGAGCCATAACGGACGCGGCCCGCGCCGGCGCAGTGGACCCGGTGTGTCCGGACGGTTCGTCATGACTGCTCGGGCGGCGGCCCAGCGGAAAGAGACGCGTCGCGCGTTCCGCGGCGTCGGCCCATAGCTCCACCAGCCGTACCCAGCCATCCTGCAATTCGCGGTCTGTCGCCATGGCGGACAGCTCGCTTTGCCATATGGTGATCCAGTCCCGCGCGATTGCCTGAAGGTCTGGGGCCTGGATATCTAGGGGAGGCTTGCCGCGAGGCTGGCTGCCTTGGCCATCCGCCATCATTCATTATCCTCGCCCCCTTGGCGGCGCACCATACGCGCGCCCGGGCTGCGAACCCAGAGGGCCGGCTACCCGCAGGGTGGCATTGGTGCAGCGCCGCATGCGTGGTAGCGATAAAGGGCTTACGGCCCGTTCGACATTAGCTGAATCGCGCTGGAGGGTCGAACGGGCCCTAAGCCTGTCTTTAGAAAGGCACCTCTGTCGGCGTGCAGACGCACCTAACAGCCGACGATGCCTTAGCATGGTGCCGGGGAGCAACGATGACCGAATCGCATATGGCCGACCAGGTAGGACCCGCCGCAGGCGAGCCGCCGGTTGTGGTGAAAAAATACGCCAACCGCCGCCTGTATAATACGGAGAGCTCCAGCTACATAACTTTGGACAATTTGGCCGACATGGTGCGCGCCGGCCGTGACTTTATTGTTTATGACGCGCGCTCGGGCGATGATATTACGCGCAGCGTGCTGACGCAGATTATTGTCGAGGAGGAGAACAAAGGGCGCGCATTGCTGCCGACCGCGTTTCTTCGGCAGTTGATCGGCTTTTATGGCGACAGCCTGGGTGGGATGGTGCCGCGTTACCTTGAGCAAACGATGGGCGCGATTGCCCGGCAGCAGGCCCAGGTGCGCGAGGCCATGCAGCAGACAATGGGCAATTTGCTGCCGCCTGGCCTTGAAGAAATGCGGCGCCAAAACGTCGCCATGATGGAGCGGGCCATGAGCCTGTTTTCGCCGTTCTACCGGCCGAGCGAGGGCGAAGCCCCTGTTGTCGATGCGAGCGATGAGGTTCGCGCGCTGCGGCTGGAGGTGCAGGAACTGCGCGCTCAACTTGCCGCCAAGCAGGCCGGCGCGAGAAATTAACGGTTTGGGAGCCGCAACACGGGTCACCCGGATTGCAGCACGCGGATTTGGTGCGCGATGCCTGCAAATCTTCATGCCTTAGGAACCTAAGGGCTCGCCGCGCATTTGAACGCTCACTTAGGGTTGATTAAGCGGCAGGGGAATGCTGCCTGTGGCAGGTTACATAATTGAAATATTGGGCGAAATCCCTGTCGTGTGCCGGTCGTGTTTATGTGGACTCGGCGCTGTAGGCGGCGGCTTGCCTGGTTTCCATCGCATCGGGAGATGAGTGTGCCGCACGTAACCTCCATTTGGTCTAAGGCCGTAGGAAGCGATCACGCGGCGACGGATCGTACGGCTAAAGATGGGCCGCTGGGGAACGGCACGGCGGACGCGCGACCGAGCCCACGGGCCAACGATGCGGACCGCCATGTCGGCAGCCGTATTCGCGAGAGGCGAATAATGCTGGGATTGTCACAGCAGCAACTCGCTCAAATGATAGGAGTGACCTATCAGCAGGCGCACAAATACGAGCGCGGCCTAAATCGGATTTCGGCGGGACGCTTGTACGAGATTGCCCAAGTGTTGAGCGTGCCAATTTCATGGTTCTTCGAGGGCATGCATACAGCCGGCGCTCCAGCCGAAATGACTCAGCGGCAGCGTATGTGCCTCGAGCTAGCGCGCAACTTTGCTTTGATTGACAACGAGAAGCACCAAGAGGCTTTAAGCCAGATGGCTCGCGCGTTGGCGCAGGGCGAAAGCAATACGGTTTAAAGGGGACTCAGGTCGCGTGATGGTTGCCAGGTTTAGTTCGGAAACCTAACGCCTTGAAATGGCAGTTAAAGTTCCCGCATGGACGGTTGCGCCACGGACCTCAGAGCATTTTAAGCCTAAGGAATCTGCCCCAAGGAGCCTATGGCCTGAGGCCGATACAATGCTCTGCAAACAACAAAATAGGGCGGCCCCGCTGGATGGCAATGACTTTCCAGCCAGGATGAAGCCACGCTAGAGCCGCCGGGCAAATTACGATTACTGGAAAAAATTGCAAGTGTTCGCGAATTGGCTCGGCTCGCCTGAGCGGCGGCGTTATTTCCTGGGGCTGAGGCGTTCGTGGCCCGCGGCGCGGTCATGGTCCCGATCCGAACGCGATGCCGGTCCGCTCCGACGCGATTCGGTATGACTCTGGCCCGGAGGGGTCGCCCGGGACCATTCGTGGGCGTGGACCAGCCCATCGTCAAAGAAATCGAATGAAGCAACATTGTAAGTCATCGGCGGCTATCTCCCAATCTCAACTGCACTATGCGACTATAAGTAATCGGAGTTGGCTCACGTTGCATCCGCGACGACCGGACCTGGGGCTGAATGATGTTATGGAATTTACCGGCACACTTGTGAAAGAGGAAACCGTGTAAACCTGCGGCGGCGACTGTGATCGCCGAAGCGACTCAACTACGGGCCAGCTTGTGGGCCGTTCGCAGAAGAAAGGACCGGTCCTCCGGATCACAAGCCCGATATAGCCTAAGCAGGGCGAGTTCGTCGCCGGTGACGTCACTCTGCGGGCGCTCACCTTGCAATAGATATTCGATGGTCGTCGCGAGGGCGTCCGCTATGCGCGTGATATTGTCGCGCAGCTGGCCAGCGCGGTCAGTCTCCCACTGCGCGACCGCGCTGCGGCTGACATCGCAGGCGGCAGCCAAGTCCTCCTGCGTCATGCCCTGGCTGTGGCGCAAAGCGCGAATTCGGCTGCCGACGGTGTTTTCTTGAGTTGCCATGAATGGAAGGTAGGATGAGGACACTAACAATGCCAGTCATTTTTCTTGACCCGCGAGAGTTAGTGTGGCTTATCTTTTCTGGTAGAACCGGAGGTAAGAAGATGCGACAGAAAGTGATTTGGACAGACGCTGCGGATGATCGTTTGCGGGAATTGCGATTTGCCGGGTTGACCTGGGATCAGGTGGCAAAGGAATTGGAATTGGGGAGAAATACGGTATTGGAGCGCGGTCGTCGCATCAGGGCGCGCCGCCCCGTAGTCCGCGCGGAGCATGTGGTTTCGGCTGGCGACAGGCCAGCATTGCCGCCGGGGCACCCTATCATGTGGAGTTTACTAACGGACGGGACCGTCCTGGCCGGTCAACCGTATCCTTATCCTGTTTTTCTGTAGAAGGAACAAATCATGAACGAATGTATCTCGGACGGGCCGCGAGCACAGCAAGCGGAACGCTACGAAAAGCTTGATGCAACATTTGTCGTGTATCGGCTGGAGGAAGCAGGAGCCACGTTGTTGGCGCTTCCCAATACCGGGCATACGACACGGCTGCGCCTTTCGCAGCTTGACGTGGTCAATTCCGCGTTGGATGCATATGGAAGCGACCATGCCGGAGCTCGGCCGCCGGTTCCTTCGGCATCGCGCATAACGCGCATGGACCAGGCACTGGGGTGGATTACGCTTATCCCGAATGAGCGATATGTTCTTCGCAGAATAGTTGGTGCCCGCAGCTTGGTGAGCCCACTGACGGAGCGGCATTTGTACTCGTGGCGGCGATTGGGGTCTGTCCTTGGCGCCGACCACAAGGCAATACAGCGTTGGCATGCCCAGGGGATTGATATGCTGGTGGCGGCCCTCGGCGCGCTGCAAAAGGCCGAGGGTGCACGGGTATCGGGCGGCGGACTGGCGGGGACATTAGTTTGAAGTGCCGCGCAAAATCACCCTGTATCGGCAATGAAGAGTAACGTAGGTACCGTGAATGCGATTTCCGTCGACGTGCCCGGTGAAGGTGAGCCGGTAGGCAACATGGTTCATGCCGGGCATTTCGACGGAGGCCGCGACTTCTCCGTATTCCGATAGGTTGCCGTTAAGCACGATCACGCCCTCCTGCGGCTCAAAGAAGACCGACGACCCGGTTCGGGTTAGAACAGCCCTGTTGCCGCTATCGCATGTGCCGGCGACAGGCTGCAGGTCACCGACGAATTTGCGCGGCAAGCCAGTTGAGCAGGCGGCGACTATGAAAACCAGGGCGGTGCCGCAGGGCAGAAGGCGGACCGAACGGAGGGCGTAGGATAATATGCCGGCTTTCAGCATTTTTTCCTTGCCTAGATGCCCCAAAATTCGGTATATATATCTCAACGCTGGTGGTTTGCGTAGGCGACCCACCGGCCTTCACTCACTGTTTGCGCAAGAGCCGGGGAGACGAACCGGGCATTAATGCGCTGCCGAAAATGCGCCGCATATCGCGGTTTGCTGCTTAACCAGACTTGGGAGTCGAGCGAATGCCGCCACTTCCTACCCCCCTTGAAGTTATTCTTAGCATAATGCGGCAGGACTTCGCTAGCGGGAAAACAGATAGGGCCATCGAGCTGGCGAAAGCCGCCGCACCCTATCTGCATGCGAAGGCAACAATAACTGCCGTCAACCTCGATTTCAGCAAGATGCGGGATAGCCAGCTTGATGAATATTGCAAGCACGGCGATACGAGAGAAAGCGCTGCGAACGAGAATTCGGAGTAGCCTGCGCGACTGGGCCTCCCTTGCCTTGGCACCGCTCGGTCAGTCGCCGGCTCGCCACCATCTTCACATGCTAACTGCCCTGGAAGCGCTGACTTGTGGTGAGACGCGGCGCCTCATGCTGCTGATGCCGCCTGGTTCGGCGAAAAGTACTTACGCAAGTCTCCTGTTTCCCGCGTGGTGGTTGGCGCGACACCCAACGACGTCAGTGATCACAGCCAGCCATACAGCGGGGCTGGCCGAACATTTCGGACGCGGGGTACGGACCTTATTGGATGAGCATGGTGCGCGGCTTGATATAACAGTTCGGCAAGACGCGCGTGCCGCCGGGCGATTTCTGACGGAATATGGCGGTGAATATTTCGCCATTGGCGTGCACGGTGCGGTGACAGGGCGCCGCGCCGACCTTGCTTTGATTGACGATCCCATTCGGTCTCGCATCGATGCAGAAAACCCCGCGGCGCGGGAACGGTTATGGAATTGGTACCGCACTGAGCTCGTAACACGCCTGAAGCCAAACGCAAGAACTTTGTTGGTTATGACTCGGTGGCATACGGACGATTTGGCCGGCAGACTCATTGCACAAGGCGGGTGGACCGTTTTGCGCCTTCCGGCCCTGGCAGAATCCCTCGATCCCATGGACCGCCAACCCGGCGAAGCACTTTGGCCGGAATGGGAAGATTGCCAAGCGTTATTGGAGAAACAAGAGACGCTGGGTGAGCGAGGGTTCGCCGCGTTGTTCCAACAGGCGCCTCAGGCGGAAGGCGGTCGCCTATTCGATTTGTCGCAGATTCCGATCATTGACCTAATGCCCGTGGGAGTGGCCGTAAGGGCCTGGGATCTTGCCGGTGTCGGCGAAGGTCACGGTGATCCGGACTGGACTGCGGGCGTGAAATTGCTGCGCGACGATGCTGGGCGATACGTTGTTGAGGATGTATGCCGCGTTCGTAAACCGTCTGCGGAAATAAATGCACTCGTGCTGGATGTGGCAAAACAGGACGGCGAAGCGGTTCTGGTAGCATTGCCGAGGGACCCGGGCCAGGCAGGGCTTTACCAGATATCGGTATTGACGGCCGCATTGGCTGGATTTCGTGTGTTGAGCAGCCCTGAGGCCGGACCGAAGCTGCTAAGGGCTGAGCGGGTCGCTTCGCAAATCGGTGTCGGAAATTTGAGCCTGAAGCGAGGTAGGTGGAACACTGCCTTTCTTGAAGAACTCGCCGCTTTTCCGCACGGAAAGAAAGATGATCAGGTAGATGCGCTGTCGCGTGCATTCGGGATTCTCATAACCAATCAACGGTCAGCTCACTACACATCGCTGCCATTCCTTGGTCGATAGGATAAAGCATTGCTAAGCACAATCTGCGACCTGATACCTGCCGATCATGACTATCCTGCCCGAACCAGACGCCTGGAATTATTGCGGCGCGTTCTAGATGGTACATTATATGATTCATTGCCTTACGAATTCCACGAAGAGCGGACGCCCGGCGGTGAATACATACCCTTGCGCAAGCGACGGCCATCGGTTCGCTACGCGCTGGCCCGCACAGTGGTTGAAGATAGCGTAGCACTGCTTTTCAGCGACGGTCATTTTCCGGTCATCGACTCGCCCGACCGGCAGGTTCGAGATGCTATTGCTGCTTTAACACGATCGACGCGCCTCAACTCTATCATGACAGATGCTGCATTGCGGGGAAGCATCGGCTCCGTTGCGATATTGCTGAGGGTATTACGTGGGCGGATCTTTTTGAATGTTCTGGAGACACCTTTTCTCACGCCGATTTGGGAACCAGATGCACCTGATACGCTAAAATACGTAACTGAACGCTACAAAGTCAGTGGCGTACAGTTGGCATCGCAAGGGTTCGCGATACCTGACGCCGACGCGACATATTGGTTCATGCGACGTTGGGACAATGTCTGGGAGAGGTGGTACGATCCAGCGCCAGTCGGATCTAATCAGGTCGCCATGCTCGACGAAAAGCGAAGCGTGAGACACGGGTTGGGATTCGTCCCGCTGGTTTGGATACCTAACCTGCCTGGTGGCGTCGGCGAAGACGGTGGATGTACATTCCAGGCAGCTATTGAAACGTCAATCGAAATCGATTATCAATTAAGTCAAGCTGGTCGTGGCTTGAAATATAGCAGCGACCCCACGCTGCTTATCCGGGAGCCTGTTGGACTCGACACGAACATTGTGAGGGGGGCCGCCAACGCCCTGGTGGTGAGTGAAAAGGGTGACGCCAAGCTTCTGGAAATTGGCGGCACGGCCTCTCAAGCTGTTCTAGACTACGTAAGAATGCTACGCGAGCTTGCGCTTGAAAGCGTGCATGGAAACCGCACTGAAGCAAATAGACTGACGGCGCCGGCCAGCGGCCGCGCGCTCGAATTGATGAACCAAGGGCTTTTGTGGCTGGCGGACAATCTTCGCGTAAATTACGGCGATTTCGGCATACTGCCACTTTCCCGAATGATGCTTCATGCAGCAAGGCTATATGAAATCCGCGTCGAAGGAAAATTGCTCCCTCCGTTAAATCCCGATGCATCTCTGACGTTAAGGTGGCCCGACTGGTATCCCCCAGACCCGCTCGATAGGCAACGGGATGCGCAAACAATTGAAGCAATGATTAACGGAGGCTTACTCTCGCGCGAAACGGGCCTGCGAATCCTTGCCCCGGCATACGATATTGAAAATATAAGCGCCGAATTGGCTCGAATAAAGGGTGAAACTCTCGAATGAACGATGATGGCGCATTACCCGAAACCGATGGCGAGATCTTTTCCTTACGTTCCCGTAATTTGCAATTGGAAGCGGCCCTGCGGGAGACGCAGGCGGCTGCAGATCGTCGTCTGATCCATGCCGAGCTCAAAAATCAAGCGTTGAGAAACGGCATGATTGACCTAGATGGCTTGAAGTTGATCGATCCCGTCGACATCACGGTCGATGAATCAGGGGAAGTAAGGGGCGCCGCAAATTTGATCTCGCGCCTGCAACGGGACAAACCTTGGCTATTCTTGTCTGGCAACTCGAGTAGCTTGGCAAGCGCGCCGTTGAGCACACCTTCTCGAAGCAAGCTTGCAACCGAGATGACCTTGGAGGAATGGCGCACGGCAAGGGCCGAACTGCTCCGCCGCCGGTAAGCCGTCTTGTCGAACAAATGGCGCATGTTTCACCGTTACTGGGGGGCCTTGGCCGCTCCAACTGGGGACTTAAATGGGCATTCAGAATTTTCCCGCTTCTTTGCAGCCAATCATTCAGCAGGGCTTTCTTGAAAGAGAATTTCAGCAAGCCTTGACATCACGCCTGGGCTATCGGGCAGTCGCAGATCGTGAAGAGTTCGCTGTTGGCATAGGTGAGACATTGACGAAGACGCGGGCAGGACTGCGTCCATCGATAACAACACCACTAGCGCCATCGACAAATACCAATCTTGACAATGGGCTGACACCAGGAACGTGGGGTGTCGAACAGTATACGCTTACGCTATACAATTACGCATCCACGATGGATCTTAATGTGGTTACGAGTCGCGTCGGCATCGCAAGCCAGTTCTTGCAAAACGCGTATGTCAATGGTGAACAGGCCGCACGCAGTCTGGACGACCTGGCCCGCAACGCACTCTTCAATGCATATTTCGGCGGTAACAGTTGGGTACGCGTTACCATTGCAAACGCCGGCTCCAATGTGAGTGTTGATGACGTCCGTGGTTTCCAAACCGCTTTTGTAAACGGCGTCCAGCAGCCGGTGTCGACTAGTAACCCGCTTGCGATTACAGTCGGATCGGATGTCTATAGCGTTGTTGGCGCTGCCGTGGATGGAACAAATGTTTCTACCACGCCAGGAGGAATTTCCGGCGTCCTCACGTTTGCATCCAATGTCACTGTCGCTGACGGAACTGTGGGCAACACCGTCTTGTCGGCTACTGGCTCGCTCATCCTCCGGCCAAACGGGCGGGGAAATACCACATTGTTGCAGGCTGGCGACACGCTCGCAATGTCAAACGTCTTGGATGCAGTTGCTAATTTACGTGTCAATGCCGTTCCCGATATTGGCGGTGCGTACAACTGCTATCTCGACCCGATTAGCGCGAGACAGCTATTTGCAGACCAAGATTTCCAGCGGCTGTTTATTGGCACCACTTCGGCAGTGGAAGTGTTCCGCCCCGGCCAGGGAGTGGTAAATGAATTTTTGGGATTGCGCTTTGTGCTTACAAATGAGTCTTATGTGCAACCTTCACTCATAGTGCCTGGCGCGATGATTCGTCGTCCGATCATTGTAGGGCAGGGCGCGCTCATTGAGGGCGATTTTGCGGGCATGGCGGCCGAGGACGTCGCGCCAGACAACTCCATTGTCTCGATGGTCGATGGAGTATGTATGGTGACACGTGAACCAATCGACCGCCTGCAGCAGATCATTGCTCAGTCTTGGTACTGGATAGGTGGTTTCTGCGCTCCTTCCGACACAACAACAAATAGCACAACCTTAGCGACTGCGACAAACGCCAATTTCAAACGGGCGGTTATGATTGAACATATCGGCTAGACTGATACCGAATACAGTACAGAGCGTCCCGCTGCGATAATTAGCTTCGGAATGTATTCTATTTGCCCGAATTTGACAGCATCAATCCTCCGTAACTTGTAACATGCTGGAGCGAACATGTTCACTGACCAGCAAAAGACTGACATACGACGACATTGTGGATATCCTGCTTACGGCGCCGCACCCGACGGAAACATGGGCTGGCGTTTCTTCACAGCTTACGGTGCGCTCGAATATAGAATGAATAATCTAAGCCCCGCCGAGATAAATGTGGCACTAAATTATGTAACGATATTGACTCAACTCGAATCTGCGGTTCCGCTGGCAAGCGAGAACCTGGATAGTGATGGCGCTGCTGGTTGGCAACACAATCGATTTGAAGTTGCGGATCGACTGCGACTGCTGGATAGTTGGCGCCGCCGACTGTGTGCCTTCCTCGGCATTCCGCCCGGCGAGGGGTTGGGCCTCGCCGGTGTGACTTGGGTGGTGTAATGGACGGAGCCACGCTACAGGATCTAGTCAGCAAGGGTTGCGGCGTCGCCGCGCGGCGCATTGGAGTTCCGTACATTGTTTACCGTCCAGCTAGAAATTTAAATCCCATCATTTCGAGTAACCGAATTATCAGGCTGTGCGCCGCTTTTGTTCCAATTAGCGGAATTGCTGTTGGAGCAACTGGATATGCTGGTATTTTATGGCGCGGAGTATTCGACTCCCATTATACTCTGCCCGGCGACTATCTGCAGGGAACAGACGGGCGTTTTTTCATTGCATCACAATGGCCGGCACAGCCGGTCTTGTGTGTCCAGACCGGCAATGTAATAACAATAAATCGTCCGCAAATAAACGTTGGCGGCTCTTATAGCGGCTTTGTCGCGAGTACGGCGCAACAACTGATAGCAGGCTGGCCCGCGCTTATTATCGCAGCTGGCGGAAAGATTGCAGGCACACTGCCAGAGTCGCACTTCGGTAACTGGATCGCATTCCTGCCTGAGTTGCCAAATACTCCGCAAGTTGCGGACGTCGTGACCGACGATCTGGGGCGCTGTTTTGTTGTAGCTGCAGCGCAACGAAGCGATCTCGGATGGCGACTTGCCATGCGTCAAGTTGACGGATGAGCGGATGCCACTATTACGGTATAACTGCCGGCAATCTCATTGCTATCACGGTTGCTATAATCAAGAAGACCTGGGAAATTCCGCATGCCATTAAGCCCATTGCACGTAGTTACGGCTCGCTTTAACCCACTCCGCTGGCGTAGGCCTCATAAGCATTATAAGGATTGGGTCGAACACATTCTAGACAGCGGCGCACGATTGACGGTCGTCGAAATCCAGTATGGCAAGGCCCCTTTTACGTGCGACTTACCGCACGTAAATCATGTCGGCCTGCGTGCGGACAGCTGGGCGTGGAGCAAGGAATGTGCAATCAATGAGGGTATAAAACGTATACCCGAAGCTGAGTATGTCGCTTGGGGCGATGCCGACATATGGCACAGAAACACCGGGTGGGTAGGAGAAGTTGCTGATTACTTACAACACTACCGAATTATCCAGACCTGGAGCAAAGCTCTTGATCTTGGTCCTAACGACGAACTAATAAGTGTTCATCAATCGTTTTGCTCCCAGTTTCAATCGGGCGCGCCCCTTGTCGCTAAGGGAAAACGGTTCTGGAACTTTGATGGCGGATACGCTACCTATCCACACAGCGGGTACTTTTGGGCGTGCCGTCGTGAGTTCCTGGATCGGACTGGCGGCCTGTTTGAACTCGCGGGCATGGGGAGCGCGGACCACCATATGGCCTTGGCGCTTGCCGGCCTTGTGGAGCGCAGTTATCCATCTGGTACAAGCAACTCATATCGCCTTCACCTGGAGCGCTGGCAGCGTCGCGCGATGGCCTACGTGAATGGCCGGATTGCCGCGTTACCCGGAACCATCGAACATCGATTTCATGGCTCCAAGGAGCGGCGTGGCTACCTTGGTCGCTGGGATCTATTTGTACGACACGGCTTCGATCCAGATGTCGACCTGAAACGGAATAGCTTTGGGGTAATCGAATGGTCCGGGAACAAACCCGAGCTGGAACGTGAGTGGGATCAGTATCTTCGATCGCGAAGGGAAGACGATAATTGTCTATGAGGTGGCGCGGTGGCTGAACTTGCTGATGTGGAACAAGCCCTTGTTGATGCAATCACGGCAGCAGCCTATCCGAATGGCGTTGCCTCGGTGAGTTCAGTTGGCGTTCCATTGCGCATATACCGTGGGCGTCCGACCAATGCGGCGCTTATAGCCGACCGCTCCACGGGAACCATAGATGTAAGTGTCTACGCAATACCGGACTCCACCAAGAATACCACGCGCTGGGGTGTTCACGCAGTTATTGTTCCTACCGCGCCGACCCTCACGGTAGCTGTATCAGGTATCTCCGCCACGTTCTTCGGTGCCGCGTCGGCGGGCGATCTTGCAGGCGTTCTGATAAACCAACAAGCATTCGTCTATCAGGCGCAGGCCGGCGACAATGCTGCCTTGGTCGCTGCAGCCCTCGCAGGCGCTGTGCGAGCCGACATGATTTGCTGGCTAAGTGGAGCGACCCTTACAGCGCCGAGCGCATTCGGCTTTGTAGCAAGAACGGCATCTAGCGTTACTGCTCTTGAGGAGTGGAGCCGGCAAGAACAGGGTTTTCAGATTTCCGTTTGGTCGCCTACGCCAACACTGCGGGACGGCGTCTCAAAAGTAATCGGTGGCTCACTTGCACAGACAAGCTTTCTTACTCTTGCAGATGGTACCGGCGGTCGTATTCGCTATCTCTCTACAGCGAATTATGACACCGATCAAGCATCCTCGTTATATCGCCGCGATCTGAATTATGATGTCGAGTATGGCACAACCATAAGCAGCAATAACCCGACAATGCTGTTCGGCGATCTCGACTGGAATGGCAAAACAATTTACGCGTGATGGAGATAGCGGCATGAGCAGCGCCCTAGTCGTTGTGCGGTCATTCGGCCAATATAAGATCGGAGCACTCATTAATGATCCGGCACAACTTCAGGCAACCTTGACGGGGGAGAATGCCCATAATGTAGTGCGCGTTATCGTGCCCGGCCAGTCGGCTAGCAGCCATCAGGAGCGTTGAAATGCCGATTTATCAGCAGGGTAGTCTGAATACAACTGCGCTGGTTGTGCCCGATCTTTATGTTCAGATTGTGCCCCCGCAAAACCTAGTCTTGAATGGAGTACCGACGAACCTTATTGGAGTCGTTGGAACCGCCAGTTGGGGACCCGTAAATCAACCGGTTATTATAGGCACGATGGCGAACTACGCCAGCTCATTTGGGCCCATAGCCGTAAGGAAATACGACATGGGGACGAACGTGGCGACATCTGTGCAGCAGGGTGCGAGCGCATTCCGGTGCGTGCGTGTTACTGATGGAACGGACACGGCAGCGTCATGCGCCTTTGGGTTATTGAACGGTGCTTTCGCCGTTATGCTAACGGCTCGGTTTACCGGATCGTCCGGTAACTCGATTTCAGTATCGCTTGGCGCGGGATTAGCGAGTGGCACCTGGCGGGTAACAGTCTCAATGCAGGGGCAACTTCCCGAACTTTTTGATAATATTCAAGCGCCAACGCCGACGCAATTTTGGCATAATTTGGTGGCTGCCGTCAACAGCGGCCAAGGGCCGCTCCGCGGCAATTCGCTGCTGATTATTGCAACTTTGGGCACGGCAACAACCACCCCGCCGACGGCAGTCGTGAGGCAGCCTTTGTTGGGGGGCACTGACGGGGCGGCCGGTGTGACGGCCGCAACCTTGGTTGGACAGAGCACTATCCCCCGCACCGGCATGTATGCGCTAAGTGGGCAAAACTGCAGCATCGGGGTTCTTTGCGACACTGACGACCCGACACAATGGGTTGTTCAGGCAAATTTTGGTGCGTCTGAAGGATTGTATATGATTCTTGTCGGTCCTGCAGGGGACACTATATCGGACGCCGTAAACGTAATCCAGCAATCCGGCCTCGATTCCTTCGCTGCAAAAATGATGTTTGGCGATTGGATTTTCTGGTACGATCAAACCAACGGTGTCATCCGAATTGTGTCACCGCAGGGCTTCGTTGCTGGTATATTGGCGAATCTCTCTCCTGAGCAGTCAAGCCTGAACAAGCCCCTTTATAACATCATAGGTTCACAGAGTGCGGGAACCCCCGGTAGCGGGCAATCGACTACCTACAGCGACGCCGAACTGCAGGTGCTTTTTGAGGCTGGGATCGACGTCATTACTACTCCACAACCAGGAGGCGCTTATTGGGGGGTTCGCTGCGGACATAACACTTCGAGCAATCCCGCGACGAACGGCGACAATTATACCCGCATGACAGATTTCATTGCAGCAACTCTCGCAGCTGGGATGGGTCAGTTCGTTGGCCAAGTGATAAACAGTGGTCTCTTCAACAGAATACGAGCAACCCAATTGAGCTATCTGTACAATCTATACAGCCAAGGCATACTTGGCAGTACGGACGGAACACTACCTTTCTCAGTCATTTGCGATGGCAGCAACAACCCATTGAGCCAGACCAGCCTTGGCTACGTTCAAAGTGATGCCCAAGTTCAATACCAGGGCATAAATGAGATATTTATCGTCAATGTAGAGGGCGGTCAGACGGTTGTTGTACAGCGGCAGATCTTGCCGTCTGCATAAGAAAGTATTTTTTACGTCAATGAAATACGTTTACTCGATTACAAAGCGTTAATATCACAAATTCCGCCAAAATAATGAGTGCGCTGGTTCGTCTTTGATGGAACGTTAAACCTGTTATTTGGATCTCGTTTCGGACTACTCTCTTGTGATCGTATAGGAATATCGATATGAAGATGCTTGCTTTTGCGTCAGTAGTTACCGGCGCTCTCTCAATTTCGGCGTGCGCTGGCAATCCGGCAGATCAGACGGACCTGATCGCTGCTTATAACATTGCGGCTACGGTTGAAGTTGCATATGCGGCCAGCTCTGGTGCCAACCCTGCAATAGTAAAGCAAGCCGAAGCATTATTGGCGTCGGCGCAGGCAGCACTATTCGCATCGGAGAACGCACCACAAGGAAGTACGGCAGAAAACATCGCGCTGTCAGCGGCAATTGCGGCGCTGGTCGCATTCGAAGCGCAAATGCCACAGCAGTCCAGCCTTCATGTGTAGGACAGAAAGGTGTTTGATTCCGTCGACGGTGATGGTTGCACGCACCCTGAGATGATTACCGTCATGATCCAGATGACGAACTCTTACGATAGCCAGTTCTTTGCCTTGTGAGCGCATTCAATAGACCGGGAGCCTGCTTCTCATGCCTATCAATTCATTCTCGATCGGTCGAGATTGCCAGCTCGTCGTGATGGGACCGTTCGGCCGCGTGGACTTGACATATGTCACCGGATTTGAGAGTCGTCAGATTACCCAATCTGTAAGGCTGGACCGATTGGACGGGGTGCCAATGGGCGCGGAATTGCCGAAAGGTTGGGATGGCAGCTTCGAAGTGGAGCGGGGCACCAGCGCGGTGGACGACTTCATTGCAGGCGCGGAGAGTGCATTCTTCAGCGTCGGCTCGCTTCCAGCGGGCACAGTATATCAATACATTGCTGAAGTGGATGGATCTACGTCAACCTATCAATATAGCGGCGTGGTGTTCAAGCTTGCAAACTCCGGTTCCTGGCGTGGTGACTCGAGCGTCAGACAGCGACTTGAGTTTTATGCTACACAACGGCAGCGCCTGTGATGGATACTCCAACCAGCCGCATTATTGCTGCTGCTTTGGCACCGATCGCTATTTGCGATTTGCGCGGCCGGCAACTTTCCTTGAGGCGAGTTTCCGCTCTTGATCGCTTGCGCCTTTTCAAGGCGCTTGGGCCCGATCTATCGCAAAACGCGCCATATCTTGGCATTGCTTTGCTCGCCGTCGCGGTAACCGCAATCGATGATGTGCCGGTGCCCCCTCCCGTTACCGAGGGTCAACTGGAAGCGCTGGTTCACAGGCTGGGTGATGACGGGCTCTCTGCTATTGCTAACGCTATGGTCGCAGAACCTTCCGAAGACGAGGAGCAGATGGCGGCGGGAAACTGAGCCGGCACCCCGATCTCGTAGACTGCCTGTATTTGGTCAAGAACGGGGTGCCTTTTGATGTGGCGTTTTCACTGCCGGTTGTTGATCGATTGGCGTGGATCGTGGCTTTGGGACAGCTTGGAGGCCTTGAATATGATTGGGATAATCGTGCGTGGCTGAAAGCATAGGGCATCGCAACCGCCTATGTCGACTCAGCTGTCATCACATCACCACCAACCGCCCAAATAGGTTAAGTCGAGGAACGAGGCAGCCAGGTTACACCTGCTTGTCGCGCGCTTTGGCAGAGTTCCCGACCACTGCCGGGGTCTGGCGATCTCGATTTTTCAATATAATTCGTGTCAGGCTGCGCGCAGTCGTTTTCTACCCTTTCACTTGGAGGCGCGCGTGGATGACAAGATCGATAATGACGTGGCTGAGTCTGCACCACGTTGGGTGACCCAAGCCGTGTTGGTCGCGAAGCACAAGCTGGCGCTCTCTCACGGTGGATTGACCATATCGCAAGGTCGGTTTTTTAATCAAAACGGTTATAACGGACGGCGCGCGGCCGCCCCGGACGCCGTTGCAATTTCTCAGTCTAGGGCTCGCCCGCCTCGATCGGGCACGGTCGAGGATCGCGAAACAACTGCTGCCCTGCAGCGTGGAACCCACGACAACATGGCCTCGTGGAGCCACTCTGACCGGCAGCTTGGAGGGGCCACAGGGCAACTGATGGTTCCCGCCAATTATTACACGCCGGAAATACTGAAGCTAAATCATGCCGACAAGATCGCTTCGATAACGCCGGCGAAGCTGCGCCCGCCCCTCAGCGCGGGAGCGGGGAGCGCGACAAAAACCGCTCACAACGGAATGCATGCGCCAATTGAGCGAAACGATTTAACCCCGCTTTCTCAAACAAGCGAGGATGACACGCCGCGGCGCGTTTCCGTGAGAATGGGTCCATTACAGCCAGCGCCGACAAGCCGGCCTGCCTTTGGCGCCGCAGAGCACGCGAGCAGCGTTCTGCGAGTGGCCCCGGCGCGGGCGGAGGCACCTCGTAACATCTCTCCAACGCTCGGCGTAGCGCCGGGTTGGCCATATGGGCCTACCAATGCCTCGGCGGGTGCAGGACCCACGCCAGCGCAAAACCTCAGCGCGGCGACTATTGGACGGGCATCATTTTCCGCCGCCCCCAGCCAGCAGAAACCATCGGCGCCTTTCGGGGTAGGCCAGGACCGTCCAACGAACTCTGCCCGGCGGGCAGAGAGAGAGATGCCCGGTCTTGGAACATTCGGCACCACAGTATCCTCAAGTCCTGACCCCACGCCAACGCTCGCGTCATCGCAGGGCGGAGATTCGTCAACATCTTCGGCGTCCAAGTCGGGTCCAACGGAAGGTGATGTGTTTCTCGATGGCACTTTGGTCGGACGCTGGATGGCGCGCACGTTGACACAGGCCGCTGCGCGCCAACCAAGCAGCGGTTCAGCCTTTGACCCGACGCGCAACCGACTTCCCGTGGGCACGATGATTGGAGTTTAAGCGATGGGCCTTTCACTAGGCGACGTCGATTTCGCAGCGTTTGAAGTACCTTCGGTCATTGCCTTCGGCGGCAGGCAATCCCTGGCGGTGTATCGGTTACCTGGCGGCGTGCGCGTGGTTGACGCGCTGGGGCCAGACGATTCGGACATTACCTGGCGGGGAATTCTCTCAGGTGCGGGTGCAACGGACCGGGCCCGGGCGTTAGACGCTCTCAGAATTGCAGGGCAGCCAGCGACACTGGCTTGGGATGAATTCTTCTATTCGGTGGTGATTGGAGATCTGCAATTTGAATTCTGCAACAGCTGGTGGATTCCATACAAGATCAGTTGCGTCGTTGTGGATGACCCGGGCACGCCAGCCTTGGCTGCTGTAGTTTCTATTTTGAGTGCTGTTGCATCAGACCTTTCGAGTGCCGCCAACTTTACGGATGTATCGGCAGCCACTTTAGCAGTTGCGGCGGCCGGCTCGTCGGGGTCCGGCACGGCACCGTATGCATCGGCGAATTTAGTACTGCAGAGCACGGCGCGGAGCATCGCAGAAACGATACAGAGTTCGGGGAACGATCTCGCGGCTACAGATCTTCCAACCGTGGTAAGTGGCGCCGCAACCATTGCAATGGCGGCGGCGGCTAGTGGTTATGTCTCAAGGGCGATAGCCAATTTTGCGCAGGTTTCATTCTAATGCAAAGCATTTCGTTAACCGGCGGCAATCTATTCGATATTGCAAATAGATGGCTTGGCGATGCGACGCTGTGGTATGTAATCGCGGGTGCCAATGGCATATCCGACCCGTGGCTTAACGGTTTGACGACCCTTATCATTCCCGACACCGCCAATGCTACGGGAGCAAGCCTTGTCGCAGACTAATGTTCGCCTACCAAACCTACAGGTGATCGTCGATGGTTTACCAATAGTTGGAGTATATGAAGCCGAAATCCGATCAAATGCGTATCTTGGCGCGGATAGCTTCATGTTTCGAGCAACACTGAGTTCGAGTGACTACGGGGTTTGGACGACGCTACCAATTCAGATCGAACTACAATTTTGTGTCGATGAAATATGGCAGTCACTAATTTCTGGTTTCGCCGATACCATCGAAGTTGATGCAATACGAAATAATATTGTTGTCACCGGACGCGACCGAACGGCAATTTTCATCGCGGCGCAGACACAAGAGAGCTTTCAAAATCTTACATCGAGCGATGTCGCAACTCTATTATGTGGGCGTCACGGCATTTCGGCGTCGGTGACGCCAACAACCACTCTCATAGGTCGGTATTATCAGGACGGCCATACGCGGTCGGCATTAAGCCAGCATGGCCGCGCGACAACGGAATGGGACGTATTGTCCTGGCTTGCGCAGTTGGAGGGCTATGATATCTGGGTCGCTGGGGCCACTCTGTATTTTCAGCCTGCCTCGACATCTGCTATTGTAGCAGTCGTTGCGCCTGCAAATTGCCTTGATATGCGGCTCAGCCGCGATCTTAGCATTGGCGCAGGATTTACAGTTCGGGTCCAAAGTTGGGACTCTGCATCGCAGCAAGGCATTTCGGCCCAAGCCAGCTATGGATCGATCGCGACTGGCACGGCGTCAATGGTTGCGCTGCGTCCTAATCTGTCTTTAGGCGACGCGCAGGCCTTGGCGCAAAAGTTGGTTTCGCAGTTGGGCGGGCATGAGCGGACCCTGAGCTATGAAACTCCGGCTGACCTCACGACCATGCCGCGGATGCAAATTCAGCTCGCCAATACGAACACAGACTTCGATGGCGTTTATATGGTATACGAGGTTGAGCGACGATTTTCCCTAAGGCATGGATTCACGCAACAAGTTCAGGCTAGGCGGCCTTCATGGACCATTTCTTCAATATCCTGAAGGGTCAAATGGCTCAATTAGACCAGAAATGGGCACATCCCCGAATCGGCATCGTAAGTTCTGTAGATACGAGCACGTTTACGGCGAGGGTTACTGTGCAGCCGGAAGGTATCTTATCAGGCTGGTTGCCCATCGCAGCACCCTGGGTCGGCAACGGCTGGGGCTTGGCCTGCGCACCGCAGCCCGGTGACCAAGTAGTAGTCTTATGGCAGGAAGGTGACGCCGAGCAGGGTTTGGTTGTAGGTCGGTTCTGGTCGAATGACGTGCCCCCGCCACAAGCGCCCGCCGGTGAATTTTGGCTGGTTCACAGCAGCGGAAGCTTCCTCAAGTTGCACAATGACGGATCAATTGAAAGTAGCGGCACGTGGTTGCATCGTGGCAACCTCCAGGTCACCGGTGAGGTATCCGATTACCATGGATCGCTTGCCGCCTTGCGCGGGCACTATGATGTGCATGTTCACCCTCCGAGTGAGACGCCACCTTCTCCAACCGATTGAGCTGCGATCATGATGAATGATGCAACATTGTCTTGGGGCGGCGACCTAGTTACCGGACCTGCAGGCGACATCGCTCTGGCCTCCGGTAGTGGACTCGGGCAGCAAAGAGTTCTGAGAAGACTATTAACTAACTCCAATGACTATGTGTGGCATCCAGATTACGGTGCGGGCCTTGGTCAATTTGTAGGCACCACGATCAATGAACGACAAATTGTTGGCACGATAAAGAGCCAGATATTCGAGGAGGCAGCGATCGCTCGCCAGCCGGATCCTGCCGTTGTTGCAGAGGCATTTCCGAACGGCAGCGTGTACGTCGCTATATCATACGTAGACGCAACGAATGGCGCTACTCAATCCCTGACGTTCACGGTGGACAGCTAATATGCAACTACCGGTGCAAAGTTTTTCGGCAATGGTGCAACAGATGGGAGCAACCCTACAGGGCAATGCGTCACAATTAGTCGATTTGACCGTAGGTAGTGTTTTGCGAGCACTATTGGAAGCCGCCGCCTCTATAGCGTTGTGGATGCAATGGCTGATACTTCAAGTCCTGTCGATGACTCGAGCCGCCACAAGCATTGGACCAGACCTGGATAGCTGGATGGCAGATTTTTCGCTGACGCGCCTGCCTGCCACTAGCGCCATTGGGATTGTGACTTTCAGCAGGTACACTACGGGCGTAACGACCACAATACCTGTCAATTCAATTGTACGGGTGGCCCAAGGTCTTCAGACATTTTCCGTCACCGCTGAGACGAGTAACCCGGCGTGGAACGGCAGTTCGGGATATACGCTACTTGCAGAGAATACAGGCGTCAACGTACCCGTCATTGCAACTAAGTCAGGTTCGGCGGGTAACGTGTTGGCCGGGGCAATTGGATTACTTGCCTCACCCATCCCTGGTGTCGATACGGTGACCAACGCAATTCCGACAACTGGCGGGATGGACCCAGAGTTAGATGCCGCATTTCGGTCAAGGTTTCATCTCTACATAAATAGTCGTTCGCTCGCAACTGAACTTGCCATTCTTTCCTCGATTGCTAACCTTCAGCAGGGACTGCGATATGCCGTGTTGGAGAACCAGACAGTTTCTGGACTTCCGGAGATCGGAAACTTTTGCGCTATCGTCGATGATGGTAGCGGAAATCCGCCGGCTACCCTTCTATCAGCCGCACAGGCTGCCGTAAATGCAGTGCGGCCGATTGGATCAACGTTTACCGCTAGTGGACCGCTGGTGATTCAGGCTGCGGTTATGGTGGTACTCGCAACGAACAACCCGTTGACGCATGCGAGTGTGACCGTAGAGGTTCAGCAGAACATTGTTGCATGGATCGTCGGTTTGCCGATCGGGGCTGTTCTGGCTATATCCAAGTTGGAAGCGATCGCTCACGATACCGATCCGAGCGTTGTTAGCGTGACTAGTGCCCTGATAAATGATTCGCCAAAAGACCTTGTTGCCCCTGATAACGGCGTAATAATCATATCTTCCGTTACGGTAAGCTAGGATGCTAGGCGATTCATCCGATATGGCTGGTAGAATGCGAGCACTCCTGCCCAACGGGTGGTTCGCCGATGATGCACCAGTACTCACTGGCTTACTGCAGGGCATAGGCACCGCTTGGTCCTGCATTTACTTCCTTATTGAGTTCGCCATTCAGCAATCCCGGATATCTACAGCGACTGGCATATTCCTTGACATGATAAGTTCCGATTTTTTCGGAAGCTTGCTGCCGCGCGTGGATCTTGAGCCAGATAGTCTGTTCCTGCAAAGAATTAAGTACGAACTACTTCGACCCCGTGCAACCCGGGAGGCGCTTATTTTGGCGTTGCAGGAGCTCACAGGCCGTGCACCGATCATTTTTGAGCCACGCCTTACAAGCGACACGGGTGGCTACACGCTTGGCGGCGTGGGCTATAATACAGCGGGGGGATGGGGCAACATATCACTACCGTTCCAGGTTTTTGTTACAGTCTACAGGCCAAGAGGCATTGGTATTGCCAACATCGCGGGATATGGCACGGGCGGCATACCTGTCTATGGCAACTCGACGATGGAGCCACCGCAAATGACGGATGCACAGATTTACTCCGCGATTCCTCCGTTGCTCCCAGCGGCGACTGTCGCGTGGACGCGCTTATCAGATTAGGCTGCGGACGTACGATCGCTTGGCACAATCACACGCCACAGCGCACCGAACAAGCAAACACAAGGAATGTATCGACCGTGGACAGGCAGATTGTCTATCCGGGCGCAATACCGCTCGACACCGATTTGTTAACGACTCAACGTAATATTATGGTCGCCATTGGCGGCTTGGCGCAGGCCACGCTGGGCACAAACGTTGTTGCGGATGGACTTGCGTGCTCACCGACGCAACCTCAGTCGATGACAGTGTCAATTGGACCTGGCAGCATAACGCAATATGGGGTCGTCGATACTCTACCCTATGGCTCGTTGCCGGCGGAGCCAGCCGAGCCGCTGCTTCGCATGGCGACGAGCCTGCTTAGCGTGAATTTTCAGTTGACTGCGCCGACCGGCGCCGGCGAGGCGATCAACTATTTGATCGAGGCCAGCTTGCTAGAAACCGATACTACACCGGTGGTCTTGCCCTATTACAATGCTGCCAATCCGTCGCAACCGTATAGTGGACCTGGCGGCGACGGAGCGACTCAAAACTCGCAACGCTTGCAGCAAGTGCAATTCCAGCTAAAGGCGGGCGCGCCCAGCCCTGTCGGCTCGCAGGGAACTCCCTCCGTTGATGCCGGTTGGGTGGGATTGTATGTCATCACGGTGCAGACTGGTCAAAGCGGCGTTGGATCATCAAATATCTTGCAGTCGCCAGGCGCACCTTTTCTGCCTTGGAAGTTGCCTCAATTAAGCCCGGGCACGCATAACCTCGCCGCGTTTACACCAATAACGCAGGGCACATGGACTGTGCCAAACGGTACAACCGCAGTGCGGCTTCGAATTTGGGGAGGTGGCGGCGCCGGCGGCGCCGGAAACGGCGGCGCCGGGGGTGGTGGTGCCGGGGGTGGTTATTCGGAAGGATTTTACGCTGTGTCAGCCGGCGAAAGTTTCTTCGTGACCGTTGGCAATGGTGGAATCGGCACTGGCACTGCGGGAGGATTGTCGGGTTTTGGCACCATTGCTTCTTCTACGGGTGGTTCCGCTGGCTCGAATGGATCGGCCGGCACAATTGGCGCAGGAGGAATGATAGGCGGTGAGGGTGCCGGTTCAGGATTTCTTGCGGCTGGTCAGCCGGGAGGTATCGGTGTTGAAACTGGCGCGTTTGCTCTAAGCGGTAGCGGCGGGGGCAGCTTTGGTTGCGAAGGCGGAACGCCAGTAGCATCGGTTACAGGAGGACCCGCTCTCCCCGGGTATTCATGCGCGCTTGCCGGCGGTGGGAGTGGCGGTGTTCTAAGCGGGTTGGGGGGTCAAGGAGGGCCCGGGCTTGTGCTCGTTGAGTGGTGACGGCACGAAATGTGGCACGTTTACGCTCAATGCGGTTGCCTCACTCAGGCGCAATATTGCCAGGAAATTTTTTATGTAACGAATGGTAAACTACAATATTGTTCGAACGAATTTTTCCGTGCGGTCTGATAAATATGAAGTTTGCGCGCAATGATGGGCAAGTTGCGCGTTTTAGTTATGCTTGAATGTATAAACGAGATCGCTCGCAGCCAGCTGTTGGAGAGTCGGACGCAATGGGAACCCCCGCAATCTATTCCTGGGTACCGTCAACCGCTCGAGTGATTATCATCGATGGCTTCGGAATAGTGCCACGCGGAACCGTTCCTGTTCTGCAGCCCGTTCTGGCATGGCCGGTGAAGGATCCGAGTGACACGCTAGATTATGTTCTCGATATCTCCGAAGCGATCGCCGGCAACGAGGGGGACGCTATTGCAACCCTTGATGTTATCATTAGCCCAAATAATCCGGGTGACTTGATACTTCAGTCGTCGACAGCAGACGGCGATTTGGCAATTATGTGGTTCTCGGCAGGCTTTGCCGGCACGACTTATGCTGTAACCATAACAATTGGAACCAACAGCGGACGGATTATTGGCAGGACAGTGACCCTTCCAGTACTTTCACTTGCGACGCCCCCAGTGCCGCCGGACGCAATTACCGACCAAACCGGCACTCCGATCACAGACCAGACAAATCAACCAATCACCACGAATTGAATTAAAGGCGATGCATGCCAACAATTGATGACCTGCCGCCGGCGGTTTCGGTAAGTGATTCCGATGAGCTGGTCGTGTCGCAGAGCGACGTCGCACGCAAAGCTACGCGTGCGCAGATGCTCTCGGGTGTTCAGCCTGCTCTTGCGGTGTCGCAGAACTCGCTACTGGGCCGCCTTAGCGCGGGCATTGGTGAGCCTGAGAGCATCGCAATAGGGGAGAACTTTGTTGTAAAGTGTGGAACAATAAGTGCGCCGGCGCCATTTCTCATTGATATACTTCCAAGCGCAGGCCCGCCGCAGGGAAGCGACCTAGTCGCGGTGGCGCAGGGCGGTGGAAATGCCGCCCAAAATTACGCGGCGTTTATGGGTGGCCTAAGCGACCTGACGGGAATCAGCGGCTCTAATTTGCTAGCTGCGCCGACGGGGGGCATGGGCAGCCGGCAGATTTCCGACATCCTTGCCGACGCCATTAGCATTGAGAGCTTTGGCGCTGTTGGTAATGGCGCGACCGATGACACCGCGGCATTTGCCGCCGCATTGTTGACGTCACGACCAATTCGGCTTGACGGGCGGGTGTACGTCGTGAATGGCCCGCTGCTCATCTCCGAGGAAACTACCTGGTTAGGCGTTCCAAATGAGACTGTCCTTCTGCGGCTTGAGGTGACGTCACAACAGCCGTGGATTGAATGTACTGGACAGTCTCTATGTGTGACTGGAATAATATTTAATTCCAATGATTTGGCCGCTTCGAACTCACCTTCATTTCAGATAAATAATGCATGCACACATACTAAGTTCGTGAGCTGCCAATTCCTAAATGCCGTAGGATCTACTGGGGGCCATGGCCTGCTAATTACCTCCTCGAATGATGCCGTTCACGACATATCTGAATGCAGTTTCGGTAATAACAGGTTGAATGGAGTTTCTGTATCGGGTGGGGGGACTGTTTCCGTTAAGGGATGTACGGCACAAAACAACCTAGGCAGTGGCATTGACGTCGATGCCGAGACAGCCTGCTTGCTGTACAATAACATTTGCACCGCAAATCAAATTGGAATTGCAGTCGGAACATGGCAGTCTTGCGCCAGCAATTCAATCGCAGCGCCTTTTTGTTTTGTGCACGACAATTTGTGCTCCGGCAACGCCCTCTGGGGACTTGCGGTTGGCGGAAATTATGCTTCAATCCAGGATAATGCTCTATTCTCGAATGGCACCCTCGGCACGGGCGGCGGCGCTATTGTTCGAATTGGCATGTCTCGCTGTTCCGGCAATCAGATCACTGGGGGAAACGTTGGGCTGGATGCCCGGACCAGTTGGGGCACTCTAATCGCCGCAAATCACATTGCTAGTACGGCGACAGCGATTCTTCTCGGTGGCTGCCAAAATATCTCAGTTTCCGCAAATTTCCTTTCGCTTAATCAATGGGGTATAGACATTTCAGCGGTTGAGCCGAGCCTTTCGTTTGGTTTGAGTGGGCCAGTATCGATTGTTGGCAATTGGATCGGCTTCACGTTAGCCCTAGGAGGAGGAATCTACGTACACGATGGATGCCTCGGACTAAGCATCTTGGATAACGACTTCAACGGATGGGGCAGCGCGGTTATTAATCAGGCGCTTTGGCTGCACACCGATCAAGCACTCGTCATTTCAAACCGCTGGAACAATCAGCCGATCATTTCTGTACAGAGTGCTTTGGTGGGTTCGATGTCGACATTGGTCTTTCCTGATATTTGTGATCAAGTTCTTGTAACGGGTGCCACTAATCCGGTCGCCTCCATATTAACGAATCATCAAGCGGATACAGTTGGACAGATCAATTTCATTCGCATTACCAGTGGCGGTTCCGGTTACACTTCCGCGCAGGTCGTAATCTCCGGAAGTGGAAGCGGCGCTGCGGCCGAATCGATAGTCGACAATGGGCAAGTTCTTTGGATAATTGTAACAAACCCCGGTTCTGGATATGGCAGTATAGGTTCTTTTGCTGAAATAACGATAATCGGAGACGGGGTTGGGGCAACTGCGAATGCGTATGTTGGTCTACCGGTTCTGAACGGCCGACGATTGAGGCTTAGCTGCAATTGCACTGTGCAACTTGCACTTGCAGGAGCATCACCTCCGCAGCAGAACTGGACTGGTTATGCGGCGACGATACCTGCATACGGCGCCATAGAGATGGAGGGAGTTTTTGGAGCCTGGCGCGCCGTCTCATTTCCGGCTACTGACTATTTGTTGCCGACCGGCGATGGGGGCGCCGTCCTGCAAAGCGTCGCCGGCGGTGCAATAACTTTGCGGCCTAGCGCTGGCGGCGTACTACAGCTCGCCAGCGCAACGGAGGCCACTGGTTGCACATCGACAGTGGGGCGCGGCGCGCCGACCGGGCTCGTTGAAGCGCCGCCGGGGTCTGATTTCCGCAACCTCAACGGCGGCGTTGGAAGTACACTGTGGGTCAAGCAAACCGGAACTGATGCGAACGGTTGGGTCGCGGTCGCCTAGAACTGGAGTGCTTTGACTGAACGACCGGTTCTTTCACCGCCGGTAATGCATTGACTCGGCCTAAAACGCTCATTCTTTCAATGCCGCTGAGGTATTCATGCCAACTATTCCACAGCTGCCACCGGCAAACTCCTCTGGGGCTCAAGACGAGCTTCCGGTAAGTCAATCCGGTATTACTCGCTCCGTAACGGTAGCCGAGCTGCTAGCTAGCACACAGCCCGCGATAGAACTTCCAAGCGCAAATCTGCTTGGTCGCGTCTCACTCGGTCCGGGCGGACCTGAAGCCGTTGCAGTTGGCATTGGCCTCGATTTACAGGGCGGCGCCATTCAGGCAGACGGCACGGACCACGCCGGCTTTCCTACTGCGCCGTCATTGAATTTATCTAACCAAGCAGTTATCAATGCTGGTGGTTTACCGGAACTTTTGCCACTTTCCGCTCTGCAAGGTCTATTCTCAGCGGGCGCAAATATAGCGATTAGCACTGGGGGAACCATTGCAGCGTTTACAGATCCCTCCGTCACCTCAGAACTCTCGACGATAAGCAGTGGATTAACTACTACCGAGGCGAATGTTGCGGCGCTGGCAGCAAAAATTCCAACCAACGGATACGTTTCACTTAATGCGCAGGGCCAGATCACCGCGCCGGTTGCCGGGCCGGTTACACTTGGTATAGTTTCTGTCTCGGATACTCTGCCTGGTCGAACGCTGGTTGAAATAGAAACGGATAGCTATAACGTGCTGGACTTTGGTGCGATCACGAATGGCACTGATTGCTCCGCTGCATTTAATGCTGCTTTTGCTGCTTTGCCTGACGCCGGAGGGGAGATCTTCGTACCTTCTGGTGATTTCACGCTAGCCAGTTCGCTTGTCTGGAGCGGTAAGCCGATCGTCATCCGCGGAGCGGGCAAAGGTCAAACCAGGCTTCATCTACAGCATACAGGAATCGGATTCGACTTATCGCAGACGAATCCATTTAATAAATTTATACTCCGTGATTTCTCGGCATACGCAGAAAACACGACTGGGCAGACCGGTGCTGTTGCACGGTTCTCATACCCGATCGAGGGGTCTTTTGGATATGTCACTGGCCACATTAGCGATGTTGAATGCTTTGGATACCCTAATTCCCAAAATGGAACCTCTCCATTTCCGCAGACGTTTCTGCGCGGCTTTGTTTTGATTAATTGTTGGAGCGTACAAATAAATAATGTTAGCTGGTTCGGTCCACCCTCGGCGGCTGGCGCTTCCAGTTCTGCCGTCATAGAACTGAACAATTCATTTGATACCAGGATTAACGGTGTACAGGCCTATTATGGCGACTCGGTTGTTCTTCAAACCGGATATTGTGAGGGCATTTATTTCACTAACCCACTCGTCGTTGGCGTCGATTATCTATTTGCTCAAACAGACATCACAACCTGGAAGGGATATGTGCCGGGGAAATTGATGTTGCTCGGGCTTTGGGCGGCCAACGGAGAAGTCAATACCAATCTTGGAACCGTAAGGGCATCGAACGTTGGTGGAGGGTACTTTGTTGGCCTCGACATATCACGCGACGGCGGACCGAACGTGCAGGAGATACTCTTCAATCTGACAAGTTGCTCAAATTTCTATGTTGTTGGATGCAACTTCAATGGCGGCCCTTCAGGCGGGAGCTCGCAGGATATCGCATTCAACTTCACGAGCACATTCAATTCGTCAGGTAATACGATAGGCGCTTGTCAGTTTGGAAATATGGCTACGGTCATCAAGATAAACGGGTCCAACGGCACCGTCGGTTTAACAACATTTGCGCTAAATCCAGGCAATGTTCCCTTGTCAACGGCTTTCATTGACAATTCAGCTCCCAATGTCGGAAACTTCCTGACCTTTCAAAGTCCCGCCACAAGTACTGTCCCCTCGGGTCTCGCCAACACGAAGAACCATGTCTTTACAGCATCGGATGGATCCGTATTATACATAATAGACTCCGTCATCGGAGCTGCCAACTTTGTTCGCCATGAGGCAGCCACTCGTAGCAACCCGCCTTCTGTCATTTTCGATGGGACCGACGGCACCATAAATGGCGTAATTCAGACGAAAGGTGGCGCATTATTCATCAATGCGTCGGGAGGCTCGAGTAGGAGCGGCAACCTGCTTAGCCTTTTGAATGTAAATGGATCAACTAACTGGATTGAACTCCAGAATGCGACTACGGGGAATCTCAGCCTGCTGACGACAAACAGTGGCGGCATTGGAATTCAGCCCAAAGGAAGCTTATGGTTGTCGCCATCAAATGGGTTGTTTTCATCTGGGCTTCCGACAACCAAGCCCGCCGCAGGCTCCAATCAAATCTGGAACAACGGTGGAGTGCTATCGATTGCTTGAGATAAGATAATAGTTATTGGAGACTGATATCATTTGCTTACGTGTTGGTTTGCTGCGTTCTGGCCTCTGCGATGACCATTGGAGTAGTATTTGTGACATCGCAAGAGATCAATCCGCTTTATCAGCAGATGGGCGAGGTGGTACAGGGCCTGCGCGCGCTATCGGAGACAATACAGATTCGTCATGCCCAAGTTGACAAGCTGCATGATATTCTGAGGGCAGATGTAAGCGTTTTGAGAGGCGATCAAAAAGATCTTGAGGAGAAGTTAGACTGCGTGATCTGCGTTATGCAGAGTGATCTTGAGGGTCTGCGAGCGGACGCCGTGACTGGATCCCATTCCGTCAACCAGTTGGTTAAGGCGGTGCAGGAGCTGCGGCAGCCTGTCACGCAGATAGTTGCATTGCGGTCTCAAGCAGCGGGACTGCTTGTCGGGCTGGGGGTTCTGGGGAGTGCCGCGATTTGGCTTGCGGAACCAATTTACCGGTGGTTTATAGAACATGCCATCTTGAAACAATGATGGGTAATGCAACGGCTCTTTCCTCCTTCGACTGTGGTTAGGCTAATATAGTTGTTGCTCCCCGATGCGTCTTTCTTTGTTGTGAGGTCGCTATGCATCGCGCCGTTATCGGCTCTTTATGTGTAATATGCTCAATTAGCCCGGCCTTCGCCGGGAATTCGTATGTCCTGCCCGACGGTATTAGTCGCGCAATGGCGGTAACAGTTCACTGCGCAACAGGTCCAGGCACCGCCGTTGCTTGTGGAACGCAAGCTCAACCGCTTGTGGTGACACCCTCCCCCGGTGCCGCTACCTCGGCGAACCAGAACGCTGAGATTTCGACCCAGCAAGGAATATCTCAGGCTGTAGGCACACAGGCGGATCCGATCTATATGAACGGACCAGGGTCAATGGTGTCGCTTCTGAAGGCGGTTGAGTCCGCCTTGACGGGAGGAATCCAATCCGTGCCGGTCGGAGGGCAGCCTGTTAGTCGATCGATGACAGTCAATTCGCTAAGCAGCAATTTCATATTTCAATCAAGTCCGACTCGGCGTTACCTAGCCTTTCAAGCACCGCAGACCAGCTTCATCTGGGTAAATTTTCTTGGCGGCGTTGCAGCGCCGAATGCATTGAATTGCGTTTATTTTGCTCCAGGCTCTTTCTATGAGAGTGGCCAGTACGTTACGCATGGCGCGATAAGTATTTATTCCCCAGTGACCGCTACCATCTCAGCCTGGGAGGGCTAACGCGGTGCGACCAAATCTGCCGACCCTTGCACTGACCCTAATGAGTGTAATTTTGTCCACAACTGAAGGTGCCCTGGCTTCACTTAACACGCCACAACGGAGCTTGCGTAGCCTCGGCGGCCGGCAGATCTGGGTGCCGATATGCTCGCGGCGGGGAATTAATGGTTCGGCGGCATATTTTGATGCAACCGATACCGCATCTATGGACCAGGTTATGTGCTATGCGCCTTCCTGGGGAACGGTAACGGCCGTTAAGCTGGTATACGCGGCTTTCGATATGCCGCAGCAGGGTGAGATTGATCGTGGCACTACCACGACTATTTCTAATGCAAGTGTCTTCGTGCCGACTCTTCCATCCAATTTGGTCTATACCAGTTCTCCTTTTAGCACGAGTTCAGCGTTTATAACATGCGCACCGACAGGCGGAATCGGCTGCAATTCCGTAAGTGCTGGCCAGCTTGTCAGCTCCACCGGCACTTACTTTGCGAGTGGAACCTACGTTACATCAGTAACAAACAGCTTCGCTGCCGGCACCGGGAACCAGCCGACCGGAACGCAGATAAATCTTAGCGCCAGCCCAATGGCAAGCAATAATGGAGGTCTGCCGGTTACCTTCGCGGGTAAAATCGTGCCTGCACGGTGGGGCGGAAATAGAGGCGTTGTGATTGCGCCGGCCCATGATGTCGTGACTTCCGATGCTATTACGGTAGCACTGCCGCCAAATACGCAATTCTTCGTCCGGACTTCGTCCACCATGAGTGGCCCTGGCATGCAGATATCGGATTATCCAGGCGGGTTCCGCTATTCCGGAAGCCAGGTGGAGTTTGATTCGAGAGGCACTGCGCTGAACGATCACACGATGGATCCAACAAATCTTGCAAACACTGGGGGAGGCTTTTGGGGGCCAACGGCGGTTTTGGGCCTCGTTACGCCTAACTCCGGTATTGCCTTACCCGGCTCAGTGTTGATCCTTGGCGACAGCATCGGTGCCGGGACCGGAGATCTACCAGACGCTTTCGGTCTGCAGGGCTATATCCAGCGCAGCATGGAGAACAACATGCCTTTTGTTACGGCTGCGCGGGGTTCAACGACCGCTTTGGAGGAGGCCTATCAGGGTGTCGGGCAGTATGCACTGGCAACTGACACCGGGATAACCGATGTTCTGTTAGAACTTGGTCGCAATGATATTCAGCAATTCTCGGAATCCGCTGCCGTCCTTGAGTCGTACATAGGCGCCATCGTGCAGCGCTATGGCCAAGCCGGCAAGCGCGTATGGTGCTTCACGATACCGCCGACGACTATCAGCAGCGACGGCTGGACTACACTCGCCAATCAGAGTTGGATTACGACATCCAACACAGTTGCAAATACGGCCGCCGCTGGCGCGACAAACGTTGTGCTATCGGGCACGGGCGGGGTTGCGCCCGGACAAGTCGTGGTTATTCCGCCTTCGTCTCAGAGCCTTGGAAATAATCCCGCACCACATGGTGCAACATCGATCACACTTCAAAGCATCACGGGACTTTCTGTAGGGCAGGCCGTTTACGGTCCGGGCATTGCATCTGGAACAACAATAACTGGCATCAGCGGCTTTGCGGTCACGCTTAGCCAGGCCACGTCGATGGCGGTTCCAGCGTTTACCGCGCTGACATTTGGGACGGCCATTGCGCCGGGAACGACAGTGCTGGCGGTAGATCTTGCTACCAACGTGATTACTTTAAGCAAGCCAACTGTGAGCTCAGTTGCCATTTCTACGATCGTATATACCGGGTCGCAAGTCGCTAACGTGAACGAAATAACACGCGAGGCTTACAATACCTACTTGCGTTCGACGAGCGGACTTGCGAATCTAGGGTGTTATGGCCTTATCGATGATGACGCCTACATGGCCGACCTTGGTGGGGCAGATAAGTGGCGTATTGACCTTGGCGCCGCAAGCATCGATGGCGTGCATCCGGCTGCTGCCCTGCATGGCGCGGTCATCGCTGCGGGCGTTATTGCGCCTGGCATGTTCTCCCCTCCCTAACGGTGCCACCTAGATTTTAATGGAGATTCGTTATGAACATAGTCAACGCATGGATGCGACAGCCCACAAGTGTCGCGGGCATTTCCGGAGTTATCGGTACGTTATTTGCCATTGTTCTCCATCAGGTAAGTTGGGCACAGGCAATTCCCCTCCTGACAGGCTCGTTGATTTCGATCTTACTGCCTGACAACGCGGCCGCCAAAGCAAGTGCCGAAGGGCTTTCACAGGATTTAGTGGCGAAGCTCGGACCGCTGCCCGCAGCCAAGTGATTTTCAGCGCAAACCGGTCCGGATAGCACCCGAGCCGTGAAGTTAGATCGTACTGATGCGTGGCTGGCGGTGCGGGTGCACACCGTCAGCCGACTGGGCCATTGACGCACACTGCAATGGTCGCGTACGACGCGGGAAAACCCGGGGGTCCGTACCATGACCGACGTAACACGTCAGCAGCGACATGTGGTCATTGCCTGCTATCTCGGGTGGACGCTGGATGCGTTCGACTACTTCATCATGGCTTTCACGCTTGATGATGCGGCGAGGGCATTCCACACCGGCCGCACGACGCTTACCTGGGCGATTACGGTTACGCTGGCAATGCGGCCGTTAGGGGCCTTCATTTTTGGACTGATGGCCGACCGATTCGGCCGTCGGCCAACGCTGATGGCAAGCGTACTGCTTTATTCGGTGCTGGAGTTCGCGTCCGGTTTTGCGCCGACACTAACGGCTTTCTTGATTCTGCGCGCACTCTTCGGGCTCGCCATGGGCGGCGAGTGGGGGGTGGGGGCGTCGCTGACGATGGAGAGCATTCCCGGCCGCTGGCGCGGAACAGTGTCCGGATTGCTGCAGGCCGGCTATCCCAGCGGCTACCTGGTGGCTACTCTCCTGAACTGGGCAGCAATCGGGGCCGTCGGTTGGCGGGGTCTCTTCATGCTTGGTGCTCTGCCGGCACTGTTGGTGCTCTATATACGCAACAGCGTGCCGGAGAGCCCGGATTGGGAGGCGCGGTCGACAAAATCGCGCAGCGCCGGCGTTGGGAATTTGTTTCACGTGATGTGGGAGCATCGCGGTCTCGCGGTTTACGCCGTGTTAGTGATGACGGCGTTCAATTTCTTCAGCCACGGGACTCAGGACCTATACAAGTCGTTTCTGACAACGGAGCACAAGCTTTCGCTCGGCACGACCACCGCGATTTTGATCTGTATGAACGTAGCCGCCATCCTCGGCGGCATCACTTGCGCATCGCTGTCTCAGCGGTTCGGCAGGCGGCGGGCAATCGTAACCGCAGCGTTGTTGTCGCTGCCGGTTCTGCCATTTTGGGCATTTGCGCAGGACCCGCTCGCGATCGGTGTTGCGGCATTTGGAATGCAGCTTTGCGTGCAAGGCGCCTGGGGCGTCATTCCCGCGCATTTGAACGAACTATCGCCGGCCGACGTGCGCGGCACATTTCCTGGCTTTACCTACACGCTTGGCAACCTCATCGCCTCTGTCAACGGGCCTCTCCAAAGTGGTCTTGCAGACACCTATTTCCACAAAAACCTGAGTTGGCCGTTTGCTCTGGTCGTCGGGACGGTTGCGGTTAGCATTGCTCTCTTGGTGGGGTTTGGTCGGGAGGCACGCGATGTCCGCATGGGCAGAGAGCGCTTGCCGGCGTAACCACGGCAAAACGGTGGGCGACTCGAAAAAGATGCGGCGAGGGAGCTATTAGATCATGTTCAGCCTGACTGGAATCGGCCCGAGGCGCCGGGTTGTCCAAAGCTGATACAAATGCTCTGCAAACAACAAACTAGGGCAGCCCGCCCGGGTGCCAACGATTTTCCAGTCAGGATGAAGCCGCTCCAGTGCCGGCCTTCGGGCAATGCTCGCGAGACCGTTATTGGCTGGCCCAAATTATTCGATGCATCCAGGTAACCTCTGAGAGATCGAAGCTATAATCCTGATGGTCAGGGTTGAGGCTGCGCAGCTCAATTCGCCGCGCAGAGCGGCGGGCGAGTTGTTTGGCCATTGCCTCGCCGCGGACTGTACGGACCACGACGCGGTCGCCGCGCCGGACCGGCGCGCCAGGTGCAACGATGACCACGTCGCCATCGCGATAGACCGGCTCCATCGAATCACCGGAAATTTCCAGGGCGTAGGCGTGCGGATCACCTACCTCGGGAAGGCTTACCTCGTCCCAGCCGGCCCCGGCTGGGTAACCGCCGTCATCAAAAAAGCCGTCGCTGCCGGCCTGGGCAAATCCAATGAGGGGAATGCTCCGGGATGCCGAATGGCCGGATGCGAGGGCCCGGGCACCCGCGACAAGCTGTGCGAAGGCTTCCAGGTTGACGCCAGCCGCGTCCAGCGCCTTGGCCAAGCTTTCGGTGCTCGGCCAACGGGCCCGGCCATCGGGCATTCGCCGCTTTGATGGGTTGAAAGTTGTGGGATCCAAGCCGGCGCGCCGTGCCAAGCCTGAAGCGGACATACCAGACTCTGCAGCCAGTGTATCCAAGGCGCGCCAAATATCCTCGTGTTTCACGTCGCCCCGATCGATATTATGAACCGCGGCAAGATGCACGGAATTTTTCCCCTAGCCAATAGGATTTTTCGCCTGCCGGCACTTGTCTTGGCCGAAATATTGGCGCCAGGTTGTGAAGTAAGTCCTTTACTCAACCTGGAGTTGCCAAAATGGCCGCTGCTCATTCGACATCATATGGTTCCGCCGCTTCGACGGCGCCTTTCCCTTGCGTCGAAGACGCCTGGTTTTGGACCGTCGGTGCCTTGCGCGCTCGACGCGCAGGCGGTCGAAACAATGAACCTTCAAGGATTACCCGTCCTTGCGATCCGGATGATATCGTTAACTGCCTCGACCGACTATACCGCGGGCGGCACATAGACCTTGAGCATGCACGAGTGCTGCAAAAATGGGGCGAGCAGCAGATGACGCCTCATTCTGCCCGGTCGGTTGGCGCGGACGGAAAACTATGGCGTGAGGCGATGGATCGCCTCGGGCCAATTCTGCGCCATAAGGGTATTATCCAATGATTCAGATTGTAGGAAGTTTTTC
>Ga0116226_10000262_pt1 | contig 43227 bp, 36 predicted proteins | sample S1TSphfallax_FD_89692 | JGI IMG/M metagenome (GOLD analysis project Ga0116226, IMG submission 89692) | Host-associated microbial communities from peat moss isolated from Minnesota, USA - S1T2_Fa - Sphagnum fallax MG | ecosystem: Host-associated > Plants > Peat moss > Unclassified | place: USA... | reverse complement strand
TCCCGCTGTCGCTGATGCCGCTGACGGTGACGGTTTTGTTATTGCCGACGTTCTTGTCCGAGAATGTGGCAGTGGTATCGGTGAAGCTGACATTGTCACCGCTCAACACGCCAGTGCTCGACACCGTCGCTGTGTCGTTGACCGTTCCATCGTAGACCTTATTTGCGGCGGTGGCGGCGACCGTAATGGCGAGTGGCGTGATGTTAGCCGTGGTGGTAGCCGCCGTATTGTTCAGCACATAGTTGCCAGCGTCAGTCCCGCTGTCGCTGATGCCGCTGACGGTGACGGTTTTGTTGGTGCCGACGTTCTTATCCGAGAATGTGGCGGCGGTGTCGGTGAAGCTGACACTATCACCACTGAGCACGCCACTGCTGGAAAGTATCGCGGCATCGTTGACCGTGGCGTCGTAAACTTTATCGACCCCGGTGGCGGTGACGGTGATCGCCAACGGCGTGATGTTGGCTGTCGTGGTGGCGGTCGTGTTGACCGTATAGTCGGCGGCATTGGCGCCGCTATCGCTGATGCCGCTGACGGTGACGGTCTTGTTGGTACCGACGTTTTTATCGGAGAACGTGACAGAAGTGTCGCTGAAGCTGACACTATCACCATTGAGTATGCCCGTGCTAGACAAGATGGCCGTATCGTTGACCGTTGCATCGTAGACCTTATTCGCGGCGGTAGCGGTCACCGTGATCGGCAATGGCGTGATATTGGCGGTGGTGGTCATGCCCGCCGCGGGAGCCAATTGATAGCTGCTGGCGGAAGCGCCGTTGATCGACGCGCCATTGAGGGTGACGGTGAGGCCGGTACCGACGTCCTTTTGGCTGAATTGGCTGCTACTGAGCACAAGATTCACGGTATTGCCGGGCAAAACCCCGCCAAGACTGGCTGTCGAGGTGGCAATCAGCGTGCCGTCATAGACCTTGTTTTGGGCTGTGAGGTGGGTGACGGTCAAGGGATAATAGGACAGCGGTGCCGCAGGCGCGGCAATCACGCCCGGGGTCGATGTGGGACCCATGGCGACTTTGAAGACTGGGTACAGGTAGGCGCCCGTACCCATCTGCCAGGTATTGGTGAAGTCCCAGCCTGGATTGACATTGCCGTTGGCGGTGGTGGCTGAAGTATAGTTGGCTTGAGTTTGCATATTGGCGGTGTTCATGCCGACCGCGCCGGTACCTGCGCTGGTTGAATAGCCGCTGACGGTGGTGTTCCAGAAAGAATGGGTGATGGTGCCGGTATCGACGCCGGCAAATCCCCCCACGTTGGTGGAACCGGCTGGCACTGAAATCACGCCAGAAAAGTAGCTGTTGCTGATAGAAGCAAGCCCGGTCATATAGCCGGTTAGGCCGCCGACGCGGTTGCCAGTTGCTCCCGCTTCAGTGACATTGCCGGAAGCGTAGACATTGGTCAGCGTACCTTGGGCAACCATACCGCCCACGAATCCAGCGATATCGGCGGTTGACCCCGTGACATTACCCGTTGCATAGAGATCGCTACCCGAGCCTACATACTCGCCTGCGAACCCACCTACGTAGCTCGATACTCCTATCGTATTGCCTGTGGCATAGCTAGTATTGATCGACATCGAACTCGTGCCAAGACCAATAAATCCCCCCGTTTCCAATCCGCTGGTATTGTTTACACTACCAACAGCATCCGCGTTGCTGATGGTCCCACCGCTTCCCATTCCAACAAATCCTCCGACTGCATTGCCGGCCCCGGTGACATTGCCTGTCGCGTAGGAATTGCTCGTGGTTCCTGCAGTTTGACTGCCGATCATGCCCCCCACACTGCTTCCTCCGGAGTTAACCGATCCCGATGCATATGATGTTGTGATAGTGGCGTTATTGTCCCCAGCGAAACCGCCAGTCGATGAACCACTACCGGTACTGTTGACCACAGCCGTCGAGGATGAATTCGAGATCGACGCGCTGTTGTAGCCAATGAGTCCGCCGGTGTAGGGTAGATTTGCCGCCTGCGTCACGCTGCCGGTCGCCGATGCATCACTAATCGTCGCTCCGCCCAAGGCATAGCCAATCAAACCCCCGACATATCCCACCGTGCCGCTCGCTGATTCCGACACCGCCGCGCTTGATGCGACGTAGCTGATTTTCGAGCTGTTATCGGCATAGCCGATCAAGCCGCCGATATAGCCGCCATTGCCGGTGACCGTGCCTGCGACATTGACATTGGTGACTGTGGCGCCGTTGTCGTATCCCACCAAGCCGCCGACCCGAGTGCCACCACTGATATTGACATTGGCCAAACTTAGATTGCTGACCTGAGCGGTGTTGGAGAGCTGACTGAACAGGCCTACGTAGCTGGTCGCGCCGGGATATGATTCGGTGAGATTGCTGATCGTATTGTTGAGGCCGTTGAAGTTGCCGCTAAAGGTCGAGATCGGTGTGAAATTTGAGATGGAGGACGCATCGAGATTGATACCCAGCGCATAATTTCCGGCGGGATTGACATTGATGTTCTGAAGTTGCGCTGCCGTATCTATCAGCATGTAGTAGGTGGCTGTCCCAGATCCACTGATCGTCACGTTGCTGAACGTCGTAGGCGTGCCGAATACCGAGGGATTGTAGTAAAACTGAATATTGCCGCCACCACTGATATTGACTGTACCGCCATTCATATTGATCGTCCCGGTACCCGTTGCACCGAGATCAGCTCGTACCGTAAGACTACCGGTGTTGCTGGTGATGCTGCCGCCCGTGTTGAAATTGACATTGCGCTCGGCATTCAAGGTCAAGGTGTTGACAGTGTTCCAGGAGACGGCGGCGTTGACATTGATGTCCCCGTTTCCGGCCGTGGCACCCTGATCCGATACGATGGTGATATTGTTGTTCGCCAATAAGGCACTGAGCTGCGCACCGGTGATATCACCGCCGCTATTCGCAATGGTGTAGTCTTGCGGATCGATCAACCAGGTGCCGCCCTGACCCAGTGCGGCCGCGGTTGTGACACTGACGCCGGGCGCCATTTCCACGTGCGCCGCGGAAGTCTCGATCGATCCGCCATTACCCCCTTGCGGCGCCGACGCATCGAGCGTGCCGCCGAGGTTGACGGTGCCCGCTTCCATCCCACCCAGCAAGGTGATCTTTCCGCTGACATCTGCGGCCGTGCGCGCTTCGATGATGCCGGTGTTATTCACCACACTGGCCAGCACGGCATCCTTGGCGCCGGCGCTGAGTATGACGCTACCGCCGTCGGCCTGGATCAAGCCGCTGTTGGCGGCCAGATTGTTCAACGTGCTTTGATCGATCTGCAGAGCCAGCAGGGTGTTGTCGGCAAAGGTCAAAGTCTGAGCCGTGCCCGCGCCCAACGCCACCATGCCGCCGGGCGCGGTGATGGTGCCGGTGTTCGATACTTGTGGGCCGAGCAGCGCGACATACCCCCCGGGCGCGGCGTTCAAACTGCCTTGATTGATCACGCTGCCGCTGCCATTACCTGCAAACTGGCGTTGCGCAGCGCCAAGCTGATCGTCCGCGACCGACAAGGTCGAGGCGACCAGGCCACCCACATTGACTTGGGCTCCCGGGCCGAACAGGATACCGTTGGGATTGATCAACCAGACCTGGCCATTGGCATTGATGTGACCCAGGATCTGGCTGCCCTGATTGCCGAGTATGCGATTGACCGCAATCGACTGCGCATTCGGTTGAATGTAGTTCACACTTTGATTCGGCGCCAGGTTGAAGCTTTGCCAATTCAAAGACACATTCTGGCTGGCTTGTGACACCGTGGTGACGTTGCCGTGTTGGCTGATACTGGCGGCCCCTGCGCTGACTTGACCACCGACGGGATTGGCATCGGCCAGATCCACCGCGCCCGCGGCCAACACCATCATCATGGCAGTCCGCATCTGCTGCCGCCGGCGCGTTCTGCCCGAACTTTGCTGCACGCCTGGGCCGTTTTCGGAGACCGGAACGAACATGGCGAGACGACGATTCCATAACAGCCGATAGATGTGATTCATGATGTTTCGCGACCGTCAGTCGCCCATGAGTGGAAGGCAATTCATTATTTTTCTGGGCGGAGCAGTCTCAAAATTATGCAAGTGTGTATTGACGAACTTGGCACGAGGGTTATAGTTTTCGGTTGGGCTTTGGCGGTATCGACGAGCCGATGCCCAACTTATCGCCTTCTTGGGGCACCGGCATCGATGTGCCGGGGCGTGCGGACAGTTGCTTTTTGGGCATAGTGACGGCGCGAAACCGTGCGGCGTCGCACACGGCTCGGATTCATCTCTTTTTTATTAATGGGGCTTGATCGCCCTGGGGCTGTGTGAGCGGTGTGCCGCAGATTGCCGCCGAAACCGCGTATATTTGCGGGTTTTGCTGGCGCGCCCACAATATTTTGAAGAGTCAGACGTCTTCAATTCAGGCACGGTGCGATGGCCAGGTTTGATGCAGGGCGCCATCGCGCTTCCCTGTCCTTAGACCGCTGGCGATGCCATGAATGCCGGCCATAGCCATGACGCGTCATGCCCTGTCGTTATCGACAGGGGGCGGCGCGCGTTTCATCACTGACTTACGCCGGGTAGACGGTCGCGCTGTCTGCGCCGGCTTCACATACCCAGTTGCCTAGCGATACGGAATATATCAATGACTGCTCCACGCAACACACCCTCAAACGCGCCGCCTGCTCCATTTTCTGGATATCAGAAGTTTGTCGTCGGCATCCTGGCCTTTTTGCAATTTGCCGTGATCCTGGATTTCATGTTGATGTCGCCCATGGGCGCCCTCATCATGCCGGCTTTGTCGATCAACCCTAAGCAGTTCGGTCTGGTGGTGTCGGCCTACGCATTCAGCGCGGGCATCTCCGGTTTGCTGACAGCGGGTTTTGCCGATCGCTTCGATCGCAAGAAAATCCTGCTGTTCTTCTATGCTGGATTTATTGTCGGCACGGTCTGGTGCGGATTGGCGCAGAGCTTCGAAGCCTTGCTCTTCGCCCGCATCGTTACGGGCCTGTTCGGTGGTGTGATCGGCTCCATCGTGCTGGCCATCGCGACCGACCTGTTTCCGCCGCAGATGCGCGGCCGTGTCATGGGTTTTATCCAGACCGCTTTTGCGGCCAGCCAGGTGCTGGGCATTCCGTTCGGCCTTTATTTGTCAAATCGTTGGAACTGGCATACGCCGTTTATGGCGATGGCCGCCATGGGCCTGATCGGTGGCATCGTGGTGATCTGGCGCATGAAACCGGTGGCCGACCATCTTGGTTTGCCGCAGGAACATAGCCCTTGGATGCATCTGTGGCATACCGTGACGGCACCCCGCTATCTGCTGGCTTTTGTCAGCACGGCTTTGCTGACCACGGGCGGCTTTATGCTGATGCCGTTCAGCAGCGCCTACGTGGTTCACAACCTGGGCATCGAGCTGGCCAGATTGCCTATCGTGTATTTGATCACCGGGCTGTGCACCATACTCTGCGGTCCCTTGATCGGGCGCGCGGCCGATACCTTCGGCAAAGCGCCGGTATTTACGGTCGGCACGGCTGTGTCCATCGTAATGGTGCTGGTCTTCACTCACCTCGGGCCGACCTCGCTGCCCATGCTGATCTTGGTCAATGCCTTGCTGTTCGTGGGGATCTTCTCGCGCATGATTCCCTATCAGGCCTTTCTGTCCACCATACCCAGCGTGACCCAGCGCGGTTCCTTCAGCTCGATCAATTCGTCCGTGCAACAGATATCAGGGGGGCTTGCCTCTGTGCTCGCCGGTCATATCGTCACGTTTGGCGCCGACGGCAAGCTTCAGCATATTGATGTGGTGGGCTATACGATAGTGGGCACATCGTTGCTGACGCTGTGTCTGATCTGGTATCAACAGCCGCGTCGTGCAGCCATCGCTGCGGTGGCGCAATAAGCGCGATATCCTGGGTCCGGCTCTGTCGAGCATCAAGCAGCATTAAGCAGCATCAAGCGCCCAGGATGCGCGATCGGACCGCGCTGTTTACCGCGGTCCGATCTATTTGCCTTTTGCGTACGGCGGTTACTCCGCTGCGTTGACTTCAAACGTCTTGACGGGTGTCCAACTACCGCTGCTCACCTTGAACAGCGTGGTCTTGGGACTCTTCAAATCACCGTTCTGATTGAATTCCACCGTGCCCAACAAGCCTTCGAACGACAGCTTGGCAATGGCCGGCCCGAATACTTTGGGGTCGGTCGAGTTCGATGCTTTCATGGCATTCACGATCACCCAGACGTCGTTGTAGGCAAACGGCGCAAAGCCGATCGGGTCAGTCCCATACTTGGCGTGAAAGCGCGAAATAAAAGCGGCGCCTTGCGGATACTGAGCCAAGGTGACGCCCTGTTCGAACGCATACATGCCTTCCCCGGCATCACCAGCGCGGGTAATGAAGTTCTTGTTGGCGAAGGTAGCACCCGCCATCAACACACCGTGGTAGTCAAGCTGGCGCGCCTGCTTGACGATCAATGCCCCTTCGCCGCCCAGGCAAGCCAGAAAGATCATGTCGGCATGTTGCCCGGCAATATGGGTCAGCACGGCCTTGAAGTCGGTGGCTTGATCGCTGGTGAACTCGCGGTCGATAACCTGTCCGCCTTGCGCTTTGACCGCCGCGGCGAATTCGTCGGCCAGGCCTTCACCGTAAGCCGTGCGATCGTCGATGATGGCAACGTTCTTGAGCTTAAGCGTTTGCAGCGCGTATTGCGCAGCCGCTTGCGCCACCGTATTGTCGGTCCCGTACGGACGGTACAGCAGTTTGAAGCCTTGATGCGTGATGGTCGGATTGGAGGCGGACGGCACAATGTGCGGAATGCCGGCCTGGTTATACACCGACGACGCCACCAGCGTGGTGCCCGAGTTGAAGTGGCCGATTACCGCCACTACCTTGGAATCGACCAGTCGTTGGGCCACTTGCACGGCAGTCTTGGGGTCGCCGCCGTCGTCCTGCGATTCCAGCGTGAGCTGTAGCGGCTTGCCGCCAATCTGCATATGCGCCGCGTTGACTTCATCTATGGCCAGATTGACACCCATCTCCAGGTCTTTGCCATAGTTGGCCGAGGCCCCGGTCAAGGGACCGGCGAAGCCGATGGGAACCGGGCTGGATTGTGCCAGCGCCGCTGGCGTGAGGGTGGTCAGGCTCAACAGAGCAAGGCTTCCAAGCGCGATACGTAGAGCAGAGTCCAGCTTCATCGATTTGCACTCCTATTGAATAGCATCAAGTATGCGGAAAAATCGTTGCAATCAGTGCTTCGCCTACAGCAGATCCGGATCGTGTCGACACCTTGGATTCCTTTGAAAGAACCGTCTGGTTGATGCGCTATGTTAATCACAAGATCGGCGCGCACATAATTAATTTGTCGCGTCGAGGGCAAAACATGACAGGACGATTCACCCTCCGGTAGCCATTTCTGGCGCAACGTGCGCCAAGCTCGGCTAAAGCCCCTGGTACGCGTATATTTCGGCGCCCGGCACCCTGGCGTTCGACTGTTCACGCAGTTTAGGATGACAAAAATAGTTGGTTGGCAATATATTTTTGCCCTCATAATCAAAAAAATTGATCAATTTATTGATGATAAGAGAGCTCAAAACTTTTTTGGCTGTGGTGCGCTATGGCACTTTCGCCAGCGCCGGATCGCATATCGGCCTGACCCAGTCGGCCGTCAGCGCCCAGATCCAGCGCCTGGAACAAGAACTGGGCTTCCCCCTGTTCGACCGCACGGGCCGCTCAGCCAGCCTGAACGCCGCCGGGCGGCAGACCATCGAGCTGGCCGAAGAATTGATGGCGGTTTATGCCCGGCTGGGTGATCGGGGCGGGGCCGCCGAGCAGTCGGGTTTGCTGCGTATCGGCGCGATCGCATCGGCGCAAAGCGCGTTTCTGGTCGACGCGATTCAACGCTTTCGCGCTGCCTCGCCCGCCTGGCGCATCCGCGTGATTCCGGGCGTCTCGCTCAATTTACTGGCGCAAGTGGATTCGGGCGAGGTCGATGCCGCCGTCATCATCCGGCCGCCATTTGCCTTGCCGGCCGAACTGAAGTGGAGCACGCTAAGGATAGAGCCCTTCGTATTATTGGCGCCACGCGCTCTGGCTGATCGTCCGTGGCGGGCGTTGCTCAAAGCCGAGCCGTTTATCCGCTACGACCGCAATTCATTCGGCGGCCGCCTGGTGGATCGATTCCTGCGGAAAATCCGGACCACGGTTCAGGATGTGGTCGAACTCGATGAACTACAAGGGATAGTCGGCCTGGTCGCCCAAGGCGTCGGCATTGCCATCGCGCCGCAAGCCGCAGGCCTCTACCTGCCGGACAGCGTGGTCGCCCTGTCTATCGGCGACGACACCTTTGTGCGCGAAGTCGGCTTGGTCGAGCGTGTCGGCCGGAATCAGCAAGCCGGAGTGGGCGATTTCGCGGCGTGTTTGCGGGCGGTGAGCGAAGGGGGTAAAGCGGGGTGAAGAGGGATCACGAGGAAGGGGCTTATCCATGAAAATCTGGCCTCGCAGCAGACGGTTGCCACGACTTATCCGCTGCCCGCTTGCGCTGCATGGCCTGTGCCAGAGGATAGGCAAGCCCGGATGCCGAGACGTAGGCGCCGACAAATACGACGCCGTGTGACATCAGCGTCGCCACCAACAACGGCGACAGGCCGCCAAAGATCGACAAGGCCAGGTTATAGCCCAATGCCAGTGTGGTGATCTGCCGATAAGCCCGGATCTCATCGAACAGTACGGCCGCGAGGTTGTTCAATATCAAGGCCGCGATCAAGGTCAGCACTCCCATCGCGATAGCCATGACGGCAACAGAGTGGGTGTTCAGCGCGGCATACAATGGCATACCACCGAGTATCAGTGCGCCGACGCCGGCGCGCATAGCCTTGGCGGGATTGGTATATCGGATGACCCACATGGTTACCAAACCCATACAGGCGAGCAGAAGCAGATTGAGAACAAGCGGAAAAATCGGCTGCAGCCAAGGGGCGCGGATCGCCGATTTCAACAGGCTAGCGGCCAGTGTCTGCACGTAGAAGACGACCGCAGCCGGGATCGTCAATAAAAAAATGCATAAGGTGCCGGCCAGATCCGCTTGCCTGGCCGTATTCTCGATGACCACCTGCTCCCGCAGCCCTAACCTGAAATACAGCCCCATCAGCAGATTGACGACGCCCAAGGCAACAGGAATGCGCCAGCCGAAGCGTTGCATGTGTTCGGGTGTCAGTATCTGCGTCAGCGTCAACACGACAGTCAGCGACAAGACCACCCCGACGATGGAGCTGGCAACGATCAAAGTGCTGATGGCGGCCTGCTGACCACGCTTGGCGTCCGTCAATAGAAAACCGATGATGGCCGGATACTCGCCGCCAAAACTGAACGCTTGAGCCGCTTGGAGTAGCAACAAGGCAAGCGGAATCCAATCGGCATGGCCCGGGGATATCGGCAAGCAAGCGAGCGACAGGGTCGCGGTGCCGGTGATGCAGCTGGTTAAGATCAGCGCCTTTCTGCGCCCGACACGATCGGCGTACATGCCTATCAGCAGACCCCCTAGCGGGCGTACCAAAAAGCGTAAGGCAAACACTCCCCACACGATCGCCCCCGCATTGGCGATGCCGATTTGACGTAGCGCCGTAGTCAGGTAGCTCGCAATCGCGGTGTACACAGCAATATCGTAGAACTCGAATATGTTGCCACTCACGACGCCGATTCTTTGCTGCCAACTTAGCATGACGCACACCCCTGGAATTCAATCGGATTGCCATCCGGATCGTGGACAAAGAAATAATGGAAAGACTGGATTCTGGCGGCCTGGATTGGGCCACTTGGTATGCCCAGTCGTAAAAGGGCAGACTTCTGCCCGCGCAAATCGTTGCTGCGCAAACAAAAATGTGTCATCCCTATCTGTGCGATGTCGCGTGGCAAGGCCTCGGTCGGAGCGTGAAGATGATCAGGGAAATGAAATAGCTCGATTCTTAAGCCACGAAAATTCAACCAAACGATTTCGCAATCCTGGCCGCTATAGTGAGATTCGTCGGTGAAGCCGAGTTTTCGATAGAAGGCACGCGACGCACCGAGATTGCGGCAGGTTATGGAAATGTGATGTAGGTATTCAGACATGCACGGGTTACCCCCTCGGACTTCAATTTCTGAAATAGCTTGGACAAAGGCATGTTGGCGCAGTCGAACTTTTCCTTGATGCGATTCAGTCGTCGCCACTCAGCGGTGGCCGAGCACTGATGCATAGCAGATATCTCCTTGATCGAGCGTAGTTCCAGCAAGAGACGCACGGTGTCGAGCTCGCGACTGGTCAGGCGCACTCCATTGAAGTCGTGTTGTGCGCCGAGCGGAAATTCGATGATATTTCCGCTATCCGGTCGGAAGGTAGGTTCAATTGAACTGCGTAGCGGTAAAAGGATCTGTGCACCGCTTTTTTTCCGGGCAGCGTTGGCATAGCGGCTGACGATGGATTTGATCTGGAGTATTTTCAGGAAGTCGGTGAACTCGATATCCCTGCACTGAGATACGGAAAGTATCTCGAAGCCATCGGGACAGGGTGTGCAGATATCGATTTTGCGCAAGCGCTTGTCGTTCTTCTTGAGCGCATTACCATGCGCCGCCGAATATCCGTCCCAGCTGTGAATGCCGGAGCGAATTCGCTCGGACAGGCTTAAATCCAGATCGTTGGCCCAGTATTGAAGATGCCAGTGATAATCGCTGGGCACGGGCGAGACAAAACCAAGACGAAGATTGATGAGGGTGTGGGTGACCTCGGTGAGATCATATCCAAAGGTGAGACGTAGATCGTTGTCGAAGCGACGCGATATACGTTCCAGATGAATATTCGATACGTCCATGACGTGAAAACCTTTGCGTGGCGATACGCACGATTTCTATCGAATCAGCTTGCGGTGCTATCACGCCATCCAAATATCCCTGGAGAAAAATCGGATCGATGTACTCTGAGGTTGGGGTATGACCGGACATCGTGCGAGAGGGTAGCGTCTGGCACGTCGAAAAATAGTTCTAATTATCACAACTATTGAGTGCGTTGAACTTCCAGCACTATGAACGACATAACGAGAGCACTCGTTCCATGCCCCCGATATGGAAACAGCGTGTCAGTGGTGTGTCGCTTTGCCGCTCGTGCTTCCCCCCTGCACGAGCGGCTTTTTTTTCCACAAGATAAAGGTGATCTGCCGGGCTTGAGACCCGTGTACCGATACCGACGACCGCGTCCTTATCGCGTGCCCGCCCCGCCGCTATGTGCCAATAAATCAATCAAATAAGGTTTCCACACTTGCGGCTGGGTCAGCGTCTGGTGACCATAGGAGTTGGGTCCTTCGGGGATCTCGATATAACGCCCATGCGCAACCTGCCCGATATGCGCTTGCATCGCGCCGAGGTCCGCGGCGTTGATCAGGTCGTCGGCAAAATTGACGGCATAGAGCGGAGCACGAATGCGCGACAACTGTGGTGCGGGATCGTAGTCCCAGGATGATTCGAACCAATACAGCACATCATTGGCGTCGTTATGCGCGGCCTGCGTGATGATGCCGTCGTACAACTGTGTGGCCGCCACGCGATCAGGGGCTTGTTCTTGAAAGCGCGCCGCATTGCCGGTGATCACATTGAAAATCGGCATCACGCGTAACCACTGGGTCGGTTCGACAGCATAATCGCCGCCTTGCCAGCCCGGATCGTTGCGGATTGCGCCGACTATCATTTGCCGCCATAACCAATTGCGTCCGGCCATGGCTATCGGCTGGCTGGCAATCGGCATCAAGGCGTCGGCCATGTCAGGATAGCGCTCACCCCAGACCCAGGTCTGCATGCCGCCCATGGAAGTGCCGAGGACCAGACGCAGATGATTGACATGCAAGCCGTCGACCAGCATCCGATGATTGGCTTCAACCACATCGTTATAGCCGTAGTGCGGAAAACGCATGCGCAGACCATCGCTGGGTTTGCTCGATGCGCCGCGCCCAAGTCCATCGGGAATCACAATGTAGTACTTGGCCGTGTCGAGCGGTTGGCCCGCGGCAAATAGCTCGCGCTTCATCAGCGGCGTGAGGAAGGCTTGTCCGGTGCCAGTGGTGCCATGCATCAACAACACCGCATTGTCGATCTGTCCATGCGCATCGTGGTGTGGGGTACCCAGAGTCACATAATGGATGCGTACAGCGGGCAGCACGGTGCCATCCGAGAAGGCAAAATCGGGAATCACGTCATCGCCGGCTTGTGCTTGCAGGGCGGGGGAATCGACTACGGACGGTGCCGTAGCCGGCACCGGCGCCGCTATAGCGCTGCGACTCATGCCACCGTAAGCTAGCATCAAGCTGAATCCGCAGATGGAAAAACAGTGCCGCATTGCCGGTTTCATGAATGTTTGTTCCTATGCGTGAGGCGATCACCGGACCGCCGATCCCAAGCCGTCGGTCGAGTATGCCAGCCATTCTCAGCACGTGCCGCCTAGGCGTCAACTCGGGTGTTACACCGGATATCAAATGGCAAACGACAAACGACAAACGAAAGCGCCACACATCAAACGCGAATAACACTCGACTCAGACAGGCGTGGACCCAGAGTCAAAGCATCCGACTCAGCACCGGAACTCGCGCGATCCATTGGTGTTTGACCACCGCCAGCACATGCACCACCACCAGGGCGCCCAATACCGCACACCCTACGCGATGCACCAGAAACAGTTCATCGGTCAGCGGACCGCGCGTGAAAGGCGTGGGAATGGTGAGCAAACCGAAGAAGCGATAGCTCTGCGGCACCATCAGGTAGCCGCTGACGAGAACCCAGGCGATGGTGAAATAGAGCAGGCCATGTACCGCATGCGCTAGCGTACGTTGCGGCGTCGACATATCTGGCAACGGAGGCGGTTCGCGGCGCTTGAGACGCCACACCAGTCTGAGCGGAAACAACACGATCAATACGGTCGCGACCGACATATTCAGATGTTGCAGAAAGAGGCGCCAGGTCGTGTGCGTGATATGGCCGGCAGTGTAGCCCACCACGGTGGCATAGATGATGGACACGGCGAACACCCAGTGCAGAACCCGCGCCAGACGATCGTATCGACCCAGCGGATGAGTCTGGCGCGAGGGGCGCGGCGATGCCGTCTCGCGGTGCGTTTGCGTTAGCGGCGAGACAGGGTATCCGGCTTGCTCGGTGGTCCCTGCGTTCATGGGATTCGAATGCACATTCAACTCCTGGGGAGAGGCCTGACCTACGTCGCACCCGAGCTGGGGTGGGACTTTGGTGGCCATCCTAAGGGCTGGCATGCGTTTCGTCAACGCAAACGAGAATGATTTGCGTTTATATTAAACTTTTGTGTCTTGGATCAAGGTTCAGGGGGTGGTATCGGCCTCTGCACGCCCACATGACGCCGCCGAACGATCACTCAGCCGAATGCTTCAAAGCCGAACGCTTCAAAGATTGCCCGAAGCCAGTGCTTCCAAGCCTAGCGATTCGGCAATCTGTTCATCCAAGGTACGTGGCGTTGCCATGCAGGTCTCCGGATTCGGGGCAAAGGCTCAATGTTGTGAGGTCATCGTTGTGGGCGTAGCCTGCGCGGATGCAGGCTGACTCAGCATATCGGAAAGTCGGCATAGCAGCAGGCCATAGCCGGTCAAGTGCCCGAGATACACGCTGGTGTAGACGTCGGCGGCAGGCAGCGCTTCGACGATACGCTGCAGATCACTGAGACGCAGCGGCGATGCCGCCAACGGCTGCCGTGCCACCCGCAGATCCGCCACTTCCGCAAGCTGACGGTGGGTCGCTACCAGTTGTTCCAGTCCAGCCCAATAGGCCGATTTCCAACCTGCGTCGAACGCGTCGAACTGCGGCCTGAAGGTATCCAGCGTCTCAAGAAAATTAACCAGCGAGTCGAACAGCTCGTGAAAGCACCAGAACAAGGGCAAGCGATCGCGATTGCGCTGCAGGTGCGGCGAGACCCACGCATCTTCGATATCGAGCTTGAGCAGACTGTGTGCCTGCTTGAGATCGGTGCTGAAGCCACGTAGGCGACCGGTTTGCGCTTTCAGTTCGGATGGTGCCAGCGTGCCTGCCGCCAATTGGGCGACGAGTGCCGTGGCATGTTCATTGCCGTCGATGACCAGACGATTGGCCCAGAAACCGTGATCGGGGGGAAATACGATTTGTTGAATGATAAAGCCCAGCAACATGCCCAAGACCACCCCGAGCAAGCGCAGTTCGAGCAAGGATAGATGTTCGCCCGTGTACAGCACCAAGGTGATGGGTACCGTGACGCTGGTCATCTGGAATAGCGCAGGCCGCAGACGCACGATGGCGAAGATCAGCAGCGGCAGCAGAAAGACGCCCAACCACAAATGCGGCGACGTCAGCCAGATCACCAGTGTGCCCAGCGGCATGGCCACCAGATTGGACACGACGCGCTTATAGAAGTAACTGCGCGCGGCCGAAATCGAACTACCCAGTGCCAGCGTCAACATGGCGGAGCCGGCCAGCGCCACCGCCGCATCCGGATAGCCGTACCAGTACGGAATCGCAAACCCTATCCACAGGCCCAGTGTCAGCTTCAAATACTTGGCGGACTCGGATAATGAAAACCGAGCGATGGCGCGGCGAAACGGCGTGAGCGGTGGATGAAAAAAAGCAGCGTTGGGCATGGCGCAAACCGGATGGCAACAGGAGATGGCGTGCTTGACGCCGATGCCGTGATTGTAAACGGCTAGCGTGTTGGCGCTATCCTGGCTCGGGGCATCCGCCACGAGCGGGCAGCTGACGCGTACCGTTGCGTCGAAAACCCGGGTCTGGCAACCGGCCCCGCAGTGGCCTGGGGCAATCCGTCGTAAAAAGCGGGGCGGTCAGATGCCGTAAATTGATCAATGCATCGACGGTGATTACCACCAGCGCGCACCATCCAGGCGGGCACAATGAAGTTTGGCGGCCGTGTACCGCGACGGCTGACGGCCTTGCGGCTGGGTCTGAGCACCCGCGGTCGATCCCACTGCCACGATGACGAATGAATCGGCTAGATTCGCGGCTAAAACGTCGTTTTTTGGGTTCAATAGAATCAACGACTTATGTTGGGTTGTCCTGGCAGACTTCAGTGTTTCCTATCAGCCCGCTGACGTTAGAGTAAAAATAAAAAGATAATATTCTTTCCATTTTGGCCATTTAGAGTAGTAATATTGATCTTATGGCAAAAAAAACTGCTCCCTTACTACCGGGTACCGAGCTGCGCTTGCGACAGTTCGGCGAACGTTTGCGCCTGGGACGCCTGCGGCGGCGCTTGACTGGCAAGCAGGTCGCGGAACGCGCCGGAATGACGCCAGTCACATTGCGCAGTTTGGAGAAGGGTAGTTCTGGCGTCACGATAGGCGCTTATTTGGCGGTCATGCAGGTGTTGGGCGTGGACCAAGACTTGGATTTCCTGCTCAAGGACGATCCGCTTGGCCGCAACCTGCAGGATGCGGCTCTGCCAAGGCGGTCCCGCGCTACCAAGCAAATGGTTTCATCGTTGCCAGAGCGTCCGGTCGATAACGCTGTGCCGATCGAGCCGACAGAAGCTTCCGGCACGGGCAATTGGACCGCAGATGACAGGTTCCTGAGTGCCGACCACTTAACCTCTCTCATCAAGCCTCCCATGCCAACAAAGAAGGGGCCGGCGAGATGAATCAAGGGTTTATTGCCGTTTATGGTGATTGGGAGGGCCTTGCCCAGCCTCTGCGCTTAGGCAGGCTTTACACGCATCCAGCCGGCGCACAGGAAGTGTTCGAATACGAGTTCGACGATGCATTGCTGAATCGGCCAGATATGGCCGGTCTTAAGCTCGACCCTCGGCTAGGTTGGTTTGCGGGCCATCAGTATCCGCCGCAGGGCCAGGATACGTTTGGCGTATTCAGCGACGCCAGTCCGGATCGATGGGGCCGTCTGCTGATGCGCCGGCGGCTGGAGCGAGCGCAGCGCGTCGGCCGGGCCGATCCCAAGGCGCGGCTTTATGAATCGGACTACCTGATGGGCGTTCACGACGCATATCGTGTCGGTGCATTGCGCTTGCGGCGTAACGACGAAGGCCCTTTTCTGGAGAATCAGCACGACGTGGCCGCGCCTCCATTTGTGCAATTGCGCGCGCTCGAGGCCGCAAGCCTGGCGCTCGAGCGCGATGAAGACAATACGGCCAACGAAACCGACGAATGGCTGCGCATGTTGATCGCACCCGGCGGCTCATTAGGGGGCGCACGTCCCAAGGCGAGTGTGGTCGATCCCACAGGACAGCTTTGGATTGCCAAATTTCCCAGCGTGCGAGACGAACATGACGTCGGAGCCTGGGAAATGGTGGTGTACACCCTGGCCAAAGGCTGTGGGCTTGATGTGCCCGATGCGCTGGTCCGGCGGTTCGGCAGTGCTCACCACACGTTCCTGGTTAAGCGGTTCGATCGGACCTTGCACGGGCGGCGTAGGCACTTTGCGTCGGCCATGAACCTGACCGGTCATCAGGATGGCGAAGACGCCTCGACAGGCGCGAGTTATCTGGAAATTGCGCAGGTGTTGATGACAGATGGCGCGAGCACAGATACCGATCTGCGAGAGCTATGGTCGCGTATTGTCTTCAATCTGCTCGTGTCCAATACGGATGACCATCTGCGTAACCACGGTTTTTTGCTGGAACCGGGGCGAGGATGGGCCCTTTCTCCCGCATTTGATATGAACCCGGTACCGGACGCCCATGGGCTGAAGCTCAATATCAGCGAGTCGGACAATGCGATGGACCTGGCGTTGGCGCGATCAGTCGCGCCTTACTTCAGAGTTTCCGTTGGGCAGGCCCAAGATATTATCTCGAACCAGATTCATGTCGTATCGCAGTGGCGCACGATTGCCGATGCACTCTCGATCTCGCACCGAGCACAGCAGCGCATGGCAGCCGCTTTTCGTCTTGCCGTGCAAGCATAAATGGCGGCCGCCTCGATACGATGCAACGTCTCCCCCGGTTTGCGTGCTCCATATCAGGCGCCAACCTGACATGGAGCACGGCTACAAGCAAGGCGCAAAACCCGGCTTAAGCCAACCGATTACTTCTTTTTGAAGTCCGGTTGCCAGTCCGGCACACCCGCACGCCATTTAACGAAGGCAATCCAGTCGGCGACCAGCTTGTCGTTTTGCGAACGGGTCGAGCCTATGCCATGGCCGGCTTGCTCATCCACGCGCAGCAGCACCGGATTCGGCGTACCGGATTCGAGCAATGCTGCCTCGAATTTCGCGGGGATCCACGGCGCGACGCGCGGATCGTTAAGGCCGGTCGAGATCATGATCGCCGGATAGGTCACGCCTTTTTGCACGTGGAAGAAGGCATCCATGGCATAGAGATTCTTGAAGCCCTGTTCCGTCTTGATGGTGCCGAACTCAGGAATATTATCGGGTCCGTTGGGCGTGAATTCCATGCGCTCGGCATTTGCCGAAGGCACCGCGTCGATCACCCCTGCGAACAGATCCGGTCGCTCTTCCATCGCCCGACCCATGGTGATACCACCCGCCGAGCCACCAAAGATAAACAGCTTGTCCTTGCTCGTGACACCGCGCGCGATCAGATCTTCGCCGCAGGCGATCAAGTCCTGCCAGGTGTTGTGCTTATTGGCATCCTTGCCACCCAGCCGCCACGCTTCGCCTTTCTCGCCACCGCCACGGACATGGCAGACAGCATACGCAATGCCCTCCTTCATGAAGGCTGCACGACGCGAGGAGAAATCCGCCAGATTCGAAATCCCATACGAACCATACGCTTCGATCACGGTGATCTGGGGTGTGCTTGCGCCCTTGGGCTGAATCAGCGAGAGCGGCACCAGCGCGCCATCCTTGGCCTTGGCTTCGAGATCGGAGACGATGTAGCCTTTGGGATCGATGTCCCCGGCAACGCCGATGTGCAGATCGGTAAAGGTATTCGCCTGCGTGTCGTAACGGTAGGTGGTGGGCGGCGTCGTCCAGCTCGACAGGCCGATCACGATGCCCGGTGTACGCGGATCGGTGAACGCTTCGTCGACATGACCTTCGAACGGCAGCGTGATATCGGTGGTCTTGCCGCTGTGCGCGTCGATACGCAGCAGTTCGGAATACGCGCCTTTGCGCGTCAGCACATACAGTGCATCGGCGGCCGCGTGCACGCTTTCGATCACACGATCCGGCTTGGCCGCCACCAGCAGCTTGGCGGAAGACAGCGGCTCGCCGGCGGTCACGGCCACTACCTTGAAGGTTGGTGCGTTCTTGTGCGAGAGCAGGAACAGGGTGTTGCCACGGATATCGAGGCCGGTCACGCCGTCAGCCCGATCGGCGAGCAGTTGCCATTTCGCCCGGGTGGGGTCAACCGCTGTTGCCGCCGTGGTGACCCAGATTTTTTGCTCGTTCTGGACCCCGTTGATGGATTGCAGAATGGCCGCATCGGAGCCGGGCGTAAAGCTCAGCTCAGGCGTTTCATCGTGGCCGAAGGCCGGACCATGACCGGACAGCGAACCATAAAGCGTGGTCGGTTCCGACTTCAGATCCCAGACTTGCAGACTGGGGTCGCGATACTTCTCCGTACCCGGGTCAGTGGGCTTCAGCGCTTTCAGCCGAATAAAATAGAGTTGCTTTGAATCGACACTCCAGGAGCTCACGCCGTACTGAGCGCGATCGATGGGGCCGGCAATTGTCGCGCCCGTCGCCGCATCGTACACGGTCAGGAACGCATCTTCGGAGCCCCCTTCCGAGAGTCCGACCGCTACCTTGGAGCCGTCGGGAGAGGGCGCAATATAGTTGATGGCAAAAGGCTTGCCGCCATGCTCGGCCATCACCTTCGCAATATCGACGATCTTGCGGGTGCCGTTGGCGTCCTTGACGACCAGATCGTAATTGTCGGCACCCGGCGCGCGCTCTTCATAAAAAGTGCGGCCGCCGAATTCCGCATAGCCATCGATAAAACCGAAGCTGCCAGTGAAGGCGGAGACCCGCTTACCCAACTCGGCACGACCGGGGATTGCGTCGATGATAGCGCGCGTATAGGCCCCTTGGGCCTTCATCCAGGCTATGGTGGACGGATCCTGCTTCTCTATAAAACGATAGTTGTCGGTGATGGTCTGACCGTACAGTGTTTCGGTCAGAGGCTGCGGTGCCAGCACTGCCGGTTGCGGTGGAGCGCCTGCTGGCATCAGACGATCAGCGGAAGTCTGAGCGCTTGCGGCGCAAGACAATGTCAGCGTTGCGAGTGCAAGTAAGGGTGTCTTTTTCAGTAAGGGTGTCACTTTCATCTTGTCTCCATATAGGGTACCGCGTGGGTCAGGTTTGGAACCCGTGGTGCAAGTGACCAGCAATGTACGAGATGAAATCCTCGATCGGCTTTTATTGTGTGCGATATCGTGTCGCGACCTGGGTTGCTGGGCTGCGATGCTCGACTCTCAAGAGAGAATGGGGCATGGCCACGTCGGGATCATGCCATTTCAATATCGTGATGTCAGCTATTAGCCAATACCTGGCCTTCAATATGAAATCTAGATACCGGAGGAGAGGGCGTGTTCGATCTCCCATCCACAACACGAAATGGTCATCTCTTCGCCCCAGTACTCGCAAGCGCTGTCGATTGAATTGAAAACGACCCCTCTAGTGCCAGGCCGGGCCACCCATGTGATGCCATACCGTACGGCGTTTTTGAGGGCTGGAAAGTGTCGGCGCAAAGGTGCGATAGCCGACCAGGCGCGTGGCCGGGCCGGCTACCATGGTGATCAGAATTTCAAGCCGAGGTCGACGCGGTTCGGCGGGCTACTCGGGCAGTCAGTTATCACGCTAGGGTTGTGCCGGGATCACGACACTGCTGGGGCAGCTTAATGTCGCTCCCGTGTCTTGAATCGGCACAATTTGACCGTCGGTGCCGGATTTCGTGGTCAGGATGCTATTTTTGCCAACCTGCAGCTCGCCGTAGTTGACCGTGAATGCCGAGCCGCCGGTAATCTTGCTATTGGTCAGGCTTATCCCCGTGTTACCGGTCGAGGGCACGCCCATCAAACTGCTGGACAGACCCACGATCGCGCCCTGTGCCTCGGTGGCGGTGGCAATCACATTGTCTATCGTTACATTGGCAATGATGGGCAGATTGCCCCCGGTGCCGGAAGCGTAGTCGTAGGTAAAGAGGAAGGGCTGTGCAACACTCACCATGCAGGTATTGGAATACTTCACACCGGTAGTCGCCCCGCTGTCGGCCGCGGTTTGATCGGTCTTGATCCGATAACCATAGTCAGTACCTTTGAACCAGATATCGCTGACCGTCACTTGCGAGACGCCGGGCTTGGCAATCGTATTGCCGGCCGCTTCCTGACCACCGACAGAAATGCCGTGCCCGCCTCCGACGACACAATCGCTGACCGTCACATTCGAAGTTGTCGCTTCCCCTGCCATGGATTTGATGGCGATATCATCGTCTCCAGTATCGATTAGGCAGTTCTTGATGGTTGCCGTATCGGTACCGATGATGTCGATACCATCCGTATTGGGCGCCAGATTTTTCCCGCTGCTATTTTTGTTGGGATTGGCATAAATCCACACACCATCGATAGTTACATTGGCCGATCCCGATTCGATTACGAGCTGCTCTTTCGGCGAGTTGCGGATTTTCAAGGTGTTTGTAATATCGTTGGTCTCAGTCGGAAAACTGACCAGCGCCTGAGCGCTGCCGTCATCGCTGAAATTCGAACCGATATGGATGTTGGTGCCGCTGATCTGTATCAGCTTGGGCCGCGCCGTATTGTCTTGCCCAACTGCCGAAGCCCAGTAGGCAGCGCCATCGCCGTCGATGGTACCGGTGCCGGTGATCGTCACATTGCTGACCTTGTCGCCGACCAATACGGCTCCACTTGCTGACAAACCCGTCGTGCCTTGCAAGGTAAAGCCGCTCTCGACCTTCAACACCATATTGCTGGCCAGATTGACCGTCGTAATCACGGCGGTGGAAATGCCATTGTTGCTGGTCAGATCGACCAGATCGCCACTGCTGCCAGAACATTGCTTGATGGCATTCTGCAAATTGGTGGTGTTTTCGCTGATTGAACTACTCCACTGCGGCGTACACGTCGCCGCATCAGCAGGCGCTTGCCAGGCCAGGCTTGCCAGAAGTCCAGTGGCCAACAATTGGATGAGTTTCGATTCTGCGTTTCTCATTTTTGTCTACACCTTAAGTTGTTGTATGAAAGCAGCGGCGTCAGGCGTCGAGATATGCATGGCTTGCGCGCAGCAAGGGGATACATTCATTCGTTTAGACACGCCAGGGTGACCAAGGCTATAAGGACTCCTTAGTTCTTGCAACACCTATCTATTCGTTCGCAGGCTTCTCGTAAACCACGTTTCTTGTCTTGGCTTGCGGTCGGCTTACTGTGGCAGGTGGCGCGGCACCATGTGGCCTGGCTGGTCTATCACGCAAGTTACCTGGCAAATTTGTCAGGCATGTTAAAGGCGCGAGGTACCTCACACTGGCGTTTGATTTGAGGTCGCCCAGCCATTTTTCCGGGAAAGGCGGGGTACATCATGCTCATGTCAAGGTGTGCGTCCATGACAGTTGTCTTACATATTGATTCATGTCGCTTGCAAAATCAAGTTGTCACGCTCCATACCCCGACTCATCGGGGGGTCCTCCGCCTCAATGCCCAGCCGGTCGGCGCATCAGCGCCAGTAGCGTACCGAATACGATCATCAGGCTGCCACTGATGCGGTTAAACCAACGCAAACCTCGCATACCACCGGCGACACCACGCAGGCGTGTGCCGATAAACGCATAGATGGCGATTGCCACTAGCTCGAACACCAGAAAGGTTGCGCCGAGCAAGGCGTAGCTGGCCGCATAAGCACTGCGGTCGACAAACTGCGGGAAAAACGCCGTGAAGACCAGGATGGCCTTGGGATTGCCTGCGGCCACCAGGAATTCCTGCTTGGCGAGGGCGCGCAAAGTCATGGTCCGCGCGTTGGCGGTGATAGGGGCCGTCGGCAACAACACGGTACCGGCCCGCAGCATGCGTACCCCCAACCAGACCAGATAGGCGGCACCGGCAAACTTGACCAGGGTGAAGATCGTCGCCGAAGCCAGCAAGACTGCGCCCAGACCCAGTCCGGCGATGGCGATCATTGCCGCAAAGGCGATCAGACGGCCGCTTGCCGCCAGCACCGACAGGCGGACGCCGGACTTGGCACCGTTCGAGAGCGACAGCACGTTGTTTGGCCCGAACGCCATATTGATGGCAAAACATGCCGGCACAAAAATCGCGTAGTTCTGCAGGACCATGTGGGACTCACCCGTACGGACAAGAAGCCCCAATGTATCAAATTTCCCGCAGCTTGCCGCTCTTGGCCAGCGTGATCGCATGTTCCGGGCAGGCACTCACGCACAGTCCACAGGCACGGCAAGCGTCGGCGCGCGGTGTATAGGCTACCTGCATGCCATGCAGGCGCAGCTTGAAGCGGTTCAGCGGCCCGAGTGTCTGATAGTCGGCAGGATCGATGCGACGGATCTCGAAGACATCTTCGGGGCAGACCACGGCGCAATCGCCTTTGCCTTCGCACCGTTTTAAATTGACCACCGGCACGATCACGCCGGGTGCCTGTTTGCATTGCGGCGCTGGGTTAGCGTTCATCAAAGACTCCTGGATCGACGCGACCGGCGTGCCGGGGCGGCCGCAGTGGGCGGTGCGCGTACAGGTTGTTGTAGACGGATAGGACTGGGTAATATTGTGGAAATAAAATTTCGACAGGTTTGAATCCAAAACGGGGCGATACCGCATCCAAGTCGATATCACCCACCGGGAGCACCCGTCATGAACGCAGACACCATCGGAGTTTTTGTTCCCATCATTGCCTTGTTTATCCCCATCGTTGCGATAATTTCGGGCGCAATCATCAAGGTCCGCCGTGATCGGCAGTTGCACGAGACCGTGCGTCAGCTCAGCGCGCAGGGGCGGGATATTCCGCCCGAATTGCTGCAGGAGCGTAACCTGGAAGGCGGCAAGCGCCGTACCATGAGCTTGGAGTGGACGCCCAAGCGCCAATTACGCGCCGCCATTTTGAATATCGGCGTGGCGCTCGGACTGGGCGGCTTGCTGTTTTTGTTGACCCCGCAGGATAAATACTGGGCTATCGGTCTGCTGCCCTTGTGCATCGGGGTTTCATTATTGGTGTTGTGGCGTATCGAAAGCCGTAGCGCGGCCGACCCCCGCATTACACAATGACCCGCCAGCACGCCGCCCCGCTGTCTCACACTGCCGCGAGCATCCCGTGACGCTGCGCCCATGCGCCGACCCCAGCGAAGACCTGGCCTTGATCCGCCTGGTCCAGCTGCACGACGACCGGATTGCGTTTGCCAAACTGGTGCAACGCCATCAAGGTCGGGTGCGGGCCGTGTTGCGCCGCCTGACGGGCGGGCATCAGGCTTGGGCCGACGAGCTGGCGCAAGAAACCTTTTTACAGGCCTATCAAGCGCTACCCGGTTTTCGTGGTGAGGCACGCTGGCAGACCTGGTTGTATCGGATCGCCTATAACGTATTTCTGCAGCAACGCAGACGCGGCGCGCATCAGGTCGAGATCCATACGCACAGTCTCGATGCGGCGCTCGATCAGGGCGGCGAGGGTGCTGCGATCGGCGACGACAATGCCGCCAGTGTAAGGATGGAGCGGCAACGCGATCTGCAAGAGGCGCTGGCCCTCCTCAGCGACGAAGAGCAAGCGGCCATTGTGCATTGCTATTTTGCCGATCTGTCGCACGCAGAAGCGGCCGAGGTGCTAGGTTGGCCGCTGGGCACCGTCAAGACACATGTATTACGCGCCAAGGCCAAGCTGAAACTTAGCCTGGCGGCGTGGAATCCCAACGAGGTACAGGAGATATCCGTATGAACCAGGCTTTCGATCGCGATGCCGACATCGCCCGCGCTGTGGGTGCGGATGCGGACGACGCGTGGCTGGAGACCCTGCTGCAGGATGCGGCTGCGGATGCCGAGGCGCTGGATCTGGGATTTTCCGCCGCCTTGCTTGAGCGTTTGCCGCCCCCTGCATTGCCGCGTGGACTCGCGCTACCGCTTTGGTTCCGCACGCTGAATGGCATGGCACTGACGCTGGGCTGTGCCCTGACCGGTTGGTGGTTGTGGCGGATCTTGCCAGGGGTGCTGGATATGACGTTGCCGGGCGTGACCCTGCGCGAGGGTACTTCAGGCTCGACGCTGCTCGCTGGCGTGCTGCTGCTGATCACTTTGGCAGGCTGGTTGTACTGGTGGTCGCGTGCCACCCTCAACGACCTGCTGTGGTCCACGCTGTCTGAATTGAAATAGGAATACCATCGGTCTCCAGGCAAATCGATTTTGCCATATAAATAGGTACGCTAATCATTAATTGGCGCGGTTGACAATCGTAGCGGGCATGGTTGCCGTCCCAGCGATCGACGCTGATGGAGGGGGCTTGTGCGGCGCGGGTCTGTGTTTCAATCTGGTGTTGGCCCTGGCCTTATTGGGGGACCTGTCGTGGTTGGGGGCCGCCTTGATACTGGCAACCGGTATGCTGTGCCTGCCGCTGGGCACGATCCTGGGTGATCGCGTGTACTACGGCAGCGGCGCCGTGCTGATCCTGCTTGCCCTGGCGACTATCGGCATGCGCATATTGTGTCTGTGCATTGAACACCGCCAACGACATCAAGCGCCGATCACGCCATCAAGCCAGCTGTGCCGATTCCAGATGTTCGATCATGCGTTCTTTCAAGCTTGCTAAGGCCGGGTCGCCCCGGCGCCTGGGATGATCCGCCCCGATTCGATGCTGTTCGACGATACGGCCCGGGCCCGCCGCCATCAATAGCACGCGGTCGCTCAGGTACAGGGCTTCATCGAGGTCATGGGTGATCAGCAGGGCGGCACTATGATGGCGGTGTACCAGCGTCAACAACAAGGTTTGCAGACGCATGCGCGTGATCGCATCGACCGCGCTGAATGGCTCGTCCAGTAGCAAGAGATCAGGCTGTCCGAACAGACCCCGTGCCAGGGCGGCGCGTTGCGCCATGCCGCCCGAGAGTGATTTAGGTAAGGCCTGTGCATGGGGCGCCAGACCGACTTCCTCGAGCAGTGTCGCGACGCGCGGGTCGCGGCCACCTTGCGGACCCGCCGCAAAGCCGACATTGTCCGCGATCGTCAGCCAGGGCAGCAGACGGGGCTCCTGGAAGATCACGCCGATACGCGGCGATGGAGCGCGCTGAGGCGCGCCGTCCATGCGCACCTCGCCGCGATATCCGGCGTCGAGCCCGGCGGCGATTTTGAGCAAGGTGCTTTTGCCGCAACCGCTGGGTCCAACCAGGCTCACAACTTCCCCGGGTGCAATCTGCACTTCGGTGTGCGCAAGGACGGTGCGCTCGCCGTAGCACTTGGCTTCGACACGCATATCGAGTAAGGGGGTGGTCATCGTGCGCCAGGTCCTGGTCCGGACGGATCGTAACTGTCACGCCAGCTCAACACGCGATATTCCAGCCAACGCATGCCGCCGTCGCTGAGCTTGCCCAGTACAGCGAGCAGCAGGATGGCACCAAACACCAGATCGGGCCGACCCGTTTCGCGGCCGTCACTGAGCATATAGCCTAAGCCACGCGTGGCGGCGATCAATTCGGCCGCGACCATAAACATCCAGGCCAGACTCAAACCCGTGCGCAGACCGGTAAAAATCTGCGGCAAAGCCGCCGGCAACAGGATGCGCCTGAATAGTGCGTATGCGGACAGGCGATACACCGCGCCCAATTCGACCAGTTTGCGATCGACATCGCGCATGCCAGCGACCACGGCGAGATGGATGGGAAAGAACGCACCGATGGCGATCAAGGTAATCTTGGGGGCTTCATCTATGCCCATCCACAACAGCAGGATAGGCACCCAGGCCAGCGACGGGATGGCGCGCAATGCCTGAAAGCTCGGTTCCAGCAGTGCTTCCAGACGGCGACTCAAACCCATGGCGGCGCCGAGCAAGGCCGCCAGCGCGGCGCCAACGGCAAAGCCCAATCCGACACGGAACGTGCTGGTCAGCACATGTCGCAACACCCGTGCCAGCCCCATTTGCCACAGCGTCTGGGCGATGGTGCTGGGGGCCGGCAACAAATGATCGGGAATGATGCCGCTACGTACCAGCGCTTCGACCAAGGCCAGTACCGCCAACGGCAATATCAAACCGGCGTGGCGCCAGAGGCGCAAGTGATCGCGGGCGCTTGGTACCGGTGCAGGCACCGGCGCTCGCACCGGCGCCGCGGCCGGCATTGAGATGGCCTCGGCGCCATGCTGGCGCTCGCCCATACTGTTCTGCGCCGGGTTGCGCGCCGAGCCGTACGTGTCGTGCAGTAGCGGCAGGGTATCGTCGACTGCCATGCTGAACCGCCTGTTTATTGGGCCGCCGCTTGTGCCAGCGGCGCTTTGGAGGTTGCCGCCACGACCGGTGCGGCAACCTGCGGGTCGATCAGCGTGCCGATCACCTGATTCAGATCGGTGCCGGGCTTGACCAGCTGCTCCTGCGTCAGGATAGGCGCGGCGGCTTGCAATGCGGCAATCTGGGTCGGACCCGGCAGTGGTTGGCTGAAATCGTTACGGCTCAATTGCAGCTTGGCCACCGGCAGCGAAATCTTCGACTCGTCGGCGAGAATCTGCGCGGTTTCGTCCGGATGCGCGGCGATCCACACGCGGGCTTTTTCATACACCTTCAGTACGCGCGCGACGGTGTCCGGATAGGCCTTGAGGAACGCTTCGCGGGCATTGAGAAAGCCGTAAGTGTTGAAATCGACATTGCGATACAGCAAGCGATCGCCGTCATCGATCTGTGCCGCGGCCATATGCGGATCGAGTCCGGCCCAGGCATCGACTTGCCCCTTGGCCAGAGCCGTGCGGCCGTCCGGGTGCTGCAGGTTGACGATCTCGACGTCATCACGGTTCAGCCCTGCCGTATGCAACGCGCGCAGCGTGAACAGAAAAGGATCGGTGCCTATGGTGGCGGCGATACGCTTGCCCTTGAGATCGGCCAGGGTCTTGATCGGAGAATCCTGCCGCACGACCAGTGCGGTCCACTCTGGACGCGCAAAGATATACACGGCCTTGATCGGATTGCCATTGGCGCGTCCCAGCACGGCAGCCAAGCCTGCGGTCGAGCCCAGATCGAGCGCGCCGCTGTTCAGGTATTCGAGGGCACGATTGCTGCCAAGGCTCAAGACCCATTTGACCTGCGTGTGATCCGGCCTGAATTCATCTTCCAGCCAGCCGAAACGCTTGATCACCAGACTCTCGGGGGAGTAGTAGGCGTAGTCGACGTGCAGCTCGGTGGGGGCGGTCGGCGCGGCCGCATACACGGTGGAGTTGCCGGCGAGGGCGCCGGTCAGCAGGGTCGCGCCGACCAACAGTGCGCGCAGAGTGCGTTTCATGATGCGGGTCCCGATAGGATAGGTTCGTTTGAACAGATCACTATAAAGAGTGCATCGTGCGGCGCTAACCAATCAAAAGTCAGAACCTAAGTCGCGCGTGGAATATCCGCGCTGCTTGATCGATCGCCGACGCGATCGATCAAGGGATGCGCCTAGGCCGCTTCAATCATGCGGTATTTCTTGTGCCGGTGGTACGACCGATTCGCCCAAGCCCAGCATCAGACGATTGGCCCAGGCAGAAATAGCCAGCGCATGGGCGTAGTCGAAAATATCGGCGTCGCTGAGTTCGACCCCACGCAGCGAGGCGATATCGGCTGCCGAGAGACTGCCGCTATCCAGCGTCAGTCGGCGCGCGAAGCGGATCAGCGCATGCTCGCGCGGGGTGCGGCCGCCTTCGAGCGGATCCACCAACAGCCGCTCGACCAGTTCGGTGTCCGGGCTCAGTTGGTTCAGTCGCTGCGCATGGACCGAGGCGCAATAGCGGCAGCCGTTCAGGATCGACACCACCAGCGCGCCAAGCTCCCGGTCTGTGCGCGCCAGACCGCCCGGCGCATACATCACCGCGTTATAGGTCGCGCTATGGCGCCGCAATACCAGCGGGTTACGCACCAGGGTCAGGTAAAACGGCGAAGTGCGCGCGGTAGGCCCGCTTTCATCGAGGATGGCGAGCTGTTCGGGCGTGGCGTTGGCGGCAGCCACCGGCTTTAGCCATGAGGTCCATTCGAGCTGCTGCACGGTGAAGCCGCTGTGACGCTCGAACGGAGCCGGGTTGAAAGCGGGATCGGGCGTGCGCGCTTGATTCAACATCGCGCGCACCACCAGGAGTACCCGGGCCTGAAATGCCACATAACCGATCAATTGGCCCAGTGTGACCAGATCGAAGTCGTTCAATCCCACGGCCTGTAAGGGCGCAAGTGCGGCCCGGTCGCAAGCGCTGGGTTTGGCAGCGCTGAGTGCGGCATAAGCCACGGCGGCGCTCTGCGCCTGCTGGGCACGGATGTCGCGCGGCGCGCGTGCGCGTTGCGTGTAGGCTTCTTTATAGAAGGTGGCCAGAGCGGCATCGCCGGTGATGGCCGCCACCTCGGCGGCGCAGGCCAGTCGGGAGGCAAGGTCGAAGGCGCCGTGATCGTCGAAGATCAGGGCATCGAAAGTCTGTTGAATCGAGAGTGCAATATTCGGGCGATGCTGGCGCAGGGCGCGTGCTGCTTTCGGGCTGGTTGGGCTGGCGAGATGGTCAATCACATCCTCGCTGCTGTGCCTATCGGTCATGCTGGATATCCTGGTGAGCCTATCGGGTCGGACACGTCTTTTACAATCGTGCTTCATGGGCGCACGGTACGTATTGACCTAAGTGTATCAACGGCAAAATCCGAGAAAAATACAACCGCGATGCAGGCAAGGTCATTCGTCGGGCACATCGCGCCATTCGATCGCACACCATTCGATCGCACACCATGCGCTGTGTCAGTGCGTGATGCCCCATAAGTTCGCTCCCAACCCCGTCGAGCGTCAGTTTTGCTTCGGGTCGTACCCCATCGCAGGCTTCTGGGCCTTATTTCGCGCGGCTTGGCCTGCTTATTGCATCTGTTCAGACTAGTCAGACCAGAAGGTCGCTTGCTTTTCTGAGGATGTGGATACGCGATGAGTATGCCGTATATTGCCGCGCAAACCCTGCAAGGCCAGATTCTGGGCGGCAGCTATAGCCCCGGGGCGATGCTGCCCAGCCAGCGCGACTTGGCGGAGTCGCTCGGCATCAGCCGCGCGACCCTGCGCGAGGCGCTGTCCATGCTGGAAGCTTTGGGGTTTATCCGCTCGATTCCGGGCAAGGGTACGTTTGTGGCGCAGCAGCCCGCCGATACCGGCATTGCAAGCGGTGCTGCAGCCGGTGCCGGCATGGTCGGGGTCAAGCACCATGCGACCGACACCATCATGCAGTTTCGCTTTGTGATTGAGCCGGCGGCGGCGGCGCTTGCCGCACGACGTTTCGAAAGCCGTCTGGCGCCGCGCTTGTGGGGCATCCAAGCGCGTTTCGAAGAAGCGGTGCATGGCATGGATCTGGTGGCCGCAGCGCGGGCCGACGCCGATTTCCATCAAGCGGTCGCCGAGCTGTCGGGTAATCCTTATCTCAGTGCGGTTGCCCACGATTTCGAAGATCCCATTGGGCACAGCCAGCGCTTGCCTTTCGCCAATCGCGCGCGGGCCGCCGAGCCGGCGAATGAGCATCGCCTGATCACGGCAGCCATCTGTGCCGGCGATGCGCCGGGTGCGCAGCGCGCGATGCAGGACCATTTATTGAATAGCGCCGCGCGTATCGATTTGGCGTTTTTGCAACCATGACACGCCGATTTTTTTCACTCCACCCACTCGACCTTTATCCCACCCGGGCCGTGTTGCCAGGGATGCCACTTCCATTTCTTACGATCGGGAAACTTTCAGCATGAGACAGACATTTGCGCGCCTGCGGGCGCTGGCCTGTGTGTTCTGCGTGTTTGCGTCGGCCGCCGCCGTTTCCGGCCCCGTCGCAGCCCAGGAAAAAGTGCTACGCATCGCCATGACGGCAGGCGATATTCCGCGCACCCTGGGGCAGCCCGATCAGGGTTTCGAGGGCAATCGCTTCACCGGGATACCGATGTACGACGGTCTGACCCAATGGGACCTGAGTCATGCTGATCGCGCCAGTGCCCTGATTCCCGATCTGGCGGTGTCCTGGGCCGTCGAGCCGCAGGACAAGACCAAATGGATCTTCAAACTGCGCCCCGGCGTGAAATTCCACGACGGCTCGCCGTTCAATGCCGATGCCGTCGTGTGGAACGTACAAAAGGTACTCGATAAAACGGCGCCCAACTATGATCCCAGTCAGGTGGGCGTGACGGCTTCCCGTATGCCGACCCTACGGAGTGCGAAAAAAATCGACGACTTGACGGTCGAGCTGACCACATCGGAGCCGGACTCCTTTTTGCCGATCAACCTGAGCAATCTGTTCATGGCATCACCGGCGCAGTGGAACAAAAAACTGGCTTTGGTGCCAGCCTCGGTGACCGATCCGGCTGAACGCTCGAAACAAGCGTGGGCCTTGTTTGCCGCAGACGCTTCCGGAACGGGACCCTTCAAGATGGCCAAATTCGTCCCGCGTGAGCGCCTCGAAATGGTCAAGAACTCCGACTACTGGGATCCGGCGCGCCGCCCCAAGATCGATCGCGTGGTATTGCTGCCGCTGCCTGAGGCCAATTCGCGCACGGCGGCTTTGCTGTCGGGTCAGGTCGACTGGATCGAGGCACCAGCACCGGACGCGATCGAGGCCATCAAGGCGCGGGGGTTCAAGATCTATTCGAATCCGCAACCGCATGTGTGGCCGTGGCAGCTCTCCTTCCTGCCTGGTTCGCCCTGGCTCGACAAACGCGTGCGTTATGCCGCCAATCTGTGTGTGAATCGTCCGGCTCTGAAGCAGTTGCTGGGCGGCATGATGGGGGAAGCCACCGGTACCGTCGAGCCCGGCAATCCGTGGCGCGGCGATCCCTCGTTCCATATCAGCTATGACCCGGATGCCGCACGCAAGCTGATGACGGAAGCTGGCTATTCGGCTGCGCATCCGCTCAAGGTCAAGGTGCAGATCTCGGCCTCGGGTTCAGGTCAGATGCAACCGCTGCCGATGAATGAATTTATTCAGCAGAACCTCAAGGGCTGTTACTTCGATGTCAGCTTCGACGTGGTCGAATGGAACACGCTGTACACCAACTGGCGCTTGGGTGCGAAGGATCCGACCGCGCATGGCGCCGACGCCATCAATGTCAGCTTTGCGGCGATGGATCCGTTCTTTGCCATGGTGCGGTTTGTCAGCACCCAGGCTTTCCCGCCGGTCTCCAACAACTGGGGTTATTACAGCAATCCTGAAATCGATGCCTTGATTGCCAAGGCCCGCACCACCTTCGATGCCAAGGAGCGTGACGCACTGCTGGCGCAACTGCATGCCCGCATTGTCGATGATGCGCCATTTGTCTGGGTGGCCCACGATACCGGTCCGCGCGCGATTTCGCCCAAGGTCACGGGGGTTGTGCAACCGCAAAGCTGGTTTATCGATATCGCCACGATGTCGATGTAAGGCGAGGGCGAGGCGGCACCGCACCGGGCCGCCTTGTCATGATGGTGCTGACCCCGGGCTTGCTGGGCCGGTTCAGTCCAATGCTGGAGACGGGATCGTTATGTTGACCTTTGTCATACGCCGGGTGCTGTACACCGTTCCCATCATGCTGGGGGTGTCGTTTTTGTGTTTCATGCTGGTGCATATCGCGCCCGGTGATCCGCTGGTATCCATCCTGCCGCCCGATGCGTCGGCCGAGCTGCAGAAGCAGTTGATGACCTTATATGGTTTCGATCGCAGTCTGCCGGTGCAGTTCGGGTCCTGGATCTGGCGCGCCTTGCACGGTGATCTCGGCACTTCGATTGCGACGGGACGACCGGTCGCCCATGAGGTCGCGCGGGCGGTCGGCAATACCGTGATGCTTGCTGCGGCCGCGACGGTAATAGGCTTTGTACTCGGTGGTTTGTTTGGTTTCGTGGCTGGCTACCGGCGTCATACCTGGATCGATCGCGCGGCATCGTTGGTGTCGGTGGTGGGCGTGAGCGTGCCGCATTATTGGCTGGGCATGGTGCTGGTCATCATCTTCTCCGCCAAGTTGGGTTGGCTGCCGGCCACCGGCGCCGGCCCCGATGGCTCCGACGCATGGGTGTGGGACTACGCCCATATGCAATTTCTGATCCTGCCCGCCGTGACCATGTCCTTTATTCCCATGGGCATTATTGCGCGCACGGTGCGCGCCCTGGTGGCCGATACCCTGGCGCAGGAATTTGTGGTCGGTCTGCGCGCACGGGGCTTGAGCGAGTACGCCATCTTTCGTCATGTGGTCAAGAATTGCGCACCGACGGCCTTGGCGGTGATGGGCTTGCAACTTGGCTATCTGTTGGGCGGCTCGATCCTGATCGAAACCGTATTTTCCTGGCCGGGTACCGGATTCCTGCTGAACGCCGCGATCTTCCAACGCGATCTGCCGCTGTTACAGGGCACGATACTGGTGCTGGCTGCCTTCTTCGTCGGTTTGAATCTGCTGGTTGATATTGTGCAAGGCATACTCGATCCTCGGATCGAAAGGTCGTGACCATGCTCGTGACATCTCCTGACGCTGCTGCGGCGGCGACACCACCCGATGCCGCTTATGTACGCTCGCGCGGGCATGCAGCCAATGTCGTGCGCAAGCTGCTGCGCAACCCGATTGCGATGGGTGCCGCCGCCGTGATTCTGCTCCTGATCGTGGTGGCTGTGGCCGCGCCCTGGCTGACGCCGGCCGATCCTTTCGAAACCTCGATGTTTCATCGGCTGAGTCCGATCGGGACGCCGGGTTCGCCGCTCGGTACCGATGAGCTGGGGCGCGACTTGTTGTCGCGTCTGATGCTGGGCGGTCGACTGTCCCTCTTCATGGGCATTGTGCCCGTGCTGCTGGCATTCTTCATCGCTAGCGCCTTGGGCATCCTGGCAGGCTATGCCGGCGGTTTGACCAACAGCGCGATCATGCGCACGATAGACGTGCTGTATGCGTTTCCCTCCGTGCTCTTGGCGATTGCGCTATCCGGCGCCCTGGGTGCCGGTATCGTCAATGCCTTGACCTCACTGACGGTCGTCTTTATTCCGCAGATCGCGCGCGTGGCGGAAAGCGTGACCACACAAGTGCGGCGCAGCGACTACGTCGATGCCGCGCGCGCGTCGGGCGCCAGTCCGTTTGCTATTGTGCGTGTGCACGTGCTGGGCAATGTGATCGGGCCCATCTTTGTGTACGCGACCAGCTTGATTTCGGTTTCGATGATATTGGCTTCGGGCCTGTCCTTTCTAGGCTTGGGCGTGACGCCGCCACAGCCCGAATGGGGCTTGATGCTCAATACCTTGCGCACCGCGATCTATGTTCAGCCGGCGCTGGCCGCCTTGCCCGGGGTGCTGATCTTTATCACCTCGATCGCGTTCAATCTGTTCTCGGATGGCTTGCGCGCCGCGATGGAGGTCAAGTGATGGCAGACACTGAGGCGACCACGACGCCACACCCGCTGTTACCCAGCTTGCCGGACCTTGGCGGACCACGCCAACCGCTACTGACCGTGCGCGGCTTGTCGCGCCACTTTGCGCTCAAAAGCGCTGCCTGGTTTGGTGCGGGCGGCCGTGCGGTGGTGCGGGCAGTCGACGGCATCGATTTCGATATCTTGAAGCGGGAGACCCTGGGCGTGGTTGGCGAATCCGGCTGCGGCAAGTCCACCACCGCACGTCTGCTGATGCAATTGATCGAACCGGATCAGGGCGAGCTGGTGTTCGATGGCCAGACAGTAGGATCGCGTAGCTTGCCCCTGCGCGAATATCGTCGTCAAGTCCAGATGGTGTTCCAGGACAGCTATGCGTCATTGAACCCGCGTATGACGATAGAAGACAGCATCGCCTTCGGACCGCGCGTACATGGCTTACCGGCGCGTGCCGCGACCACACGGGCGCGTGATCTACTTGCACGCGTCGGGCTGGAGCCGGCGCGCTTTGCCGGACGCTATCCGCACGAGTTGTCAGGTGGACAGCGTCAACGGGTCAATATCGCGCGCGCATTGGCATTGGAGCCGCGCTTGCTGATACTGGACGAAGCCGTTTCTGCACTGGACAAATCGGTCGAAGCACAAGTGCTCAATTTGTTGCAGGATCTGCAGCGCGAATTCGATCTGACCTATTTGTTCATCAGTCACGATCTCGATGTGGTGCGCTACATCTCCGACCGTGTGCTGGTGATGTATCTGGGGCAACTGATTGAAATCGGCAGCGCCCAGCGTTTGTTTGACCAACCGCTGCATCCCTACACCCAGGCCTTGCTGCAATCCCGGCCCAGCACCGATCCCAACCACCGTACCGAGAGCGCGCCGTTGGCCGGTGATCCGCCCAATCCGGTGAACCCGCCATCGGGTTGTCGCTTTCATACACGTTGTGCCCAGGCCCAAGCGGTGTGCAGCGCACGTATGCCGACCTTGGTGGAACACGGCAACGGCAGCCGTGTGGCCTGTCTCGCGTATGAGCCGGACACCGGTTATCGCGCCAACGGCTCAGGTCTGATAATGAAGGAACCAATCCATGGCTGAGACAGTGCAGGAAGCCGTGCCGCTCGCGTCAGCGCCGGCTGCTTGGGTTAAATTGGACGATTTACATGTCGACTTTGTCGCACCGGGCCAAGCCAAGGTCGTGCACGCCGTGCGCGGCGTCGATCTGGCGGTGGCGCCGGGCGAGACAGTCGCGCTGATCGGCGAATCCGGGTCCGGTAAGAGCGTGACACTGCGCGCCTTGATGCGGCTGCACGCGCCGCGCACCACGCGTATGCGCGGCCGCATCACGATAGCCGGGCGCGATGTACTGGCACTCTCGGGGCGCGAACTCAGCGCCATGCGTGGCGGCACCGTGGCCATGATATTTCAGGAGCCGCTATCGGTCTTCGATCCTGTGTACACAGTCGGCCAGCAGATCATTGAAACCGTGCGTCGCCATAAACCCATGTCGTATGCGCAGGCACGCCAGCGCGCATTGACCTTGTTCGAGCAAGTGCGCATACCGAGCCCCGAACGCAGGCTGGATGCCTATCCGCATGAGATGTCGGGCGGCATGCGCCAACGCGCGATGATAGCGCTGGCCCTGGCCGGCGAGCCCACATTGCTGCTGGCAGACGAGCCGACCACCGCGCTCGATGCGACGGTCCAGATCCAGATTCTGCTGTTATTGCGCGAACTGCAAAGCGCGCTTGGACTCTCCATTATTTTTGTCACGCATGATATCGGTGCTGCGACCGAAGTCGCCGACCGCATGGCCGTGATGTACGCGGGACAGATCGTCGAGCAAGGACCGGCCGCACAGTTGTTGGCGCAGCCGCGTCACCCGTACACCCAAGCGCTGTTGAACAGCCGTCGTCACGGCGCCATGACCAAGGGGCGCCGTCTGGATACCCTGGCCGGGAGTCCGCCTGATCTGAGCCAGACGGTAGCGGGTTGCGCTTTTGCGCAACGGTGTGTGCATGCGATTCCCGCTTGCACAGGGGCACCGCCGCCGATGCAAACGCTGACGGCGGGTTATACGGTGCGTTGTATTCGGCTCGAGGCGATGGCGGCCGAAATAGACGCCCATCGCTGTATCGATAGTGACACCGCTACCGTAGCGACAGGCTGAAGCGGAGCGCGCCCGAGCTTGCTCGAGCGCAAGCAGGCCAGGCTTTCCCCTATCGTAGTGACTTGCCCCGGAACCCTTATGCCCATCGATCGCGATCAAGCACGTTGCTTTATGCCTTACCCCGCGCCTGCCGACCTGCCAGTGTCGTATCCTGGCGGCGCGCTCGCCGGCCTGACCTTCGCGGTCAAGGATATCTATGATGTGGCCGGCTACCCCACCGGTTGCGGCAATCCGCATCGCCTGGCGCTGTCCGGTATCAAGACGCGCTCGGCTGCTGCTGTCGAGGCTTTGTTGGCGGCAGGTGCCGATTTCGTCGGCAAGGTGTGTACCGATGAATTGGCATTCTCGATGAACGGCCAGAACGCGCACTACGGCACGCCGTTGAACGGCGCCGCGCCGACGCGCATACCGGGCGGCTCCAGCTCGGGCTCGGCGTCGGCGGTATCTAACGGGCTGTGCGATTTTGCGTTGGGCAGCGATACCGGCGGCTCGGTTCGCACCCCAGCCAGTCATTGCGGTTTGATCGGCTTGCGCCCGACCCATGATCGCATCAGTCTTGCCGGCACCATGATGCTGGCCTCGGCCTTCGATACCTGTGGCTGGTTCGCACGCGACATGGATATCTTTGAACGCGTCGGGGCCGTGCTGCTTGGCGAAGATAGCGCGCCGCTGGCGCCGCAGCCGCGCTTGCTGATACCCGAAGACGTATTGGCTTTGTTACCCCAAGCGAGCCGCGCGGTGTTTCAGCAGACCCTGACGCGGCTTGCGCCGGTGCTCGGGCACGGCGAGCCGGTGCAGGCGGCCTCGCCTACGTTCGATGCCTTGTACTGGGCGTTTCGCCACATCCAGGGTTACCAGGCCTGGCAGGAACATGGTCCGATCATCGAGCGTTATGGTTTGCAACTCGGCCCCGGGGTGAAGGAGCGTTTTGCGTGGTCCAGCACCATCACGCAGGCGCAGTGGCACGAACATCGGCAGGTTCAGCAGCAGTTCAGCGAGTATTTCATCTCGCTGATGGGCGATGGGGTGATGGTGTTGCCGACCGTGCCCGATGCGGCGCCCTTGTTGAGCGACACGGAAGCCGCGTTGGAAGACTACCGCAACCGGGCCATACGCATGCTGTGTCTGGCCGGGCTGGCCGGTCTGCCGCAAATTTCATTGCCGCTGATGCGGCTGCACGATGCCCCTTACGGCTTGTCCCTGATCGGGCCCGCCGGCAGCGATCGCGCTTTGGTAGCGCTGGCGCGCCGGGTATGCGATCAGCTCACCCAAGGCTGGCGGCTGGACACCGTGAAACAGAGAGAGGACCTCATGGTAGCAACCGATTTGCGTATCAATGGCGCGCGACTGTGGCAGTCGCTGATGGCTTTGGCTGAAATTGGCAAGACCGACAAGGGTGGGGTGCGGCGGCTGGCATTGACCGATCTCGATCGTCAGGGGCGCGATCTGTTTTGCCGCTGGTGCCGGGAAGCCGGTTTGACGGTGCGCATCGACGAGATCGGCAATATCTTTGCGCGGCGCGCTGGCACCGATTCGAGCCGGGCCGCAGTTGCCACCGGTAGCCATATCGATACGCAACCTTCGGGCGGCAAGTTCGACGGCAATTTCGGGGTGCTGGCCGGACTCGAAGTGCTGCGCACCCTCAACGATGCCGGTATAGAGACCGCCGCACCGATTGAAGTCGCGGTCTGGACCAACGAGGAGGGCACGCGATTCACGCCTGTGATGATGGGTTCCGGCGTCTTCAGCGGGGCCTTTACGGCGGCCTATGCGCAGCGTCAGGTCGATCGGGAAGGCATGCAAGTCGGCGCCGAACTCGAACGCATCGGGTATCGCGGTGAGACACGCGCGGGCGAGGTGCCGGGCGGACCTTACGCCGCGTATTTCGAGGCGCATATCGAGCAAGGTCCGGTGCTGGAAGCAGCCGGCCTGCCTATCGGTGTGGTGAGCGGCGCGCTGGGTCAGCGTTGGTACGATCTGACCGTGCGTGGCATGGAGGCGCATGCCGGCCCGACGCCGATGGCCTTGCGCCACGACGCGCTGCTGGCGGCGGCGCGCATCATCGAGCACGTCAACCGCATCGCGCTTGAGCACGCCCCGCATGGACGCGGCACGGTCGGTTATCTGCAGGTTGCACCCAACTCACGCAATACCATCCCGGGCACGGTGCAACTCACGGTCGATTTCCGCTGCGACAGCGACGCTGCGCTGTTGGCGATGGACGCCGCCTTGCGCGCCTATTGTGCCGAGCAGGCCGAAGCCATCGGCGGTGTCGTCGAGATCGAACAGGTGGTGTATTACCCACCCTGCCATTTCGATCCATCCTGTGTCGATCAGGTGCGCGCTGCCGCCGCCCGTCTCGATCTGCCGGCGATGGATGTGATCAGCGGTGCCGGACACGATGCCGTGTATCTGGCCAGCGTGGCGCCGACCGCGATGATCTTTATTCCCTGCAAGGATGGCATCAGCCACAATGAGATCGAATCGGCCAGCGAAGCGCATGTGGAAGCAGGCGCCAACGTCTTGTTGCATGCGCTGCTGGAGCGGGCACGATGACGGCCACGCAGCTCGACGCCAAGCCCAAGGGTGAGCATGGCATCGTCGCGCAAGCGCTGACGCGTGCGCGCTTTGCGCCCTATGGCGACATGCTGGATGCGCAAGCATTGCAGGTAAGCGCTAACGGTACTGGCAAGCGCGGGGGTAACGTTAACGGTAACGGCAACGGCAACGGCAACGAAGCCGCGCCGTCAGTGTCGCCTATCAATGCCGGCACCGGTCTGCGTCACGATGGCCTGATGCAGGTCGAACTGATGCGCGACGGCGGCCAGCCGTGTGTGACGGTATTCACCACGGCCGGCGACGCGCACCGCCCGCCTTATCGCTTGCAGGCCTTCGAGCGGCATCAACTCGGCAGTCAAAGTTTTATTCCGCTTGCGCAGAGCCGTTGCCTGGCGATCGTCGCGCTAGGAAAGCACACGCCGGATCTCGATACGGTGGCGGCCTTTGTGGTCGAACCCGGTCAGGCGGTGACGATACATCCGGGCATCTGGCACCATCCCTTGCTCAGCATCGGGCCAGCTCAGATTCTGGTGTTGGAACGGCAGGCCGCCGATACCGATTGCGAGATCGTATCGCTGGCGGCGATAGGGCAGTCGTTGGTGGTGAGTCTGGGGTGAATTGGGTGAGATGCGAACGAGAACCGTGCCAGCATCGGCCCAGGTAGACGTTGCGGCGCCGCCGCACTATCATCGCTAACCCGCCTGCTGCAAATCAGGCCTGAGACGAAATGGTGCAGTCTTGAAATTCGATACCCTGGTATTGGGCGCCGGCATGGTCGGCGTGTCGGCCGCCGTGCATCTGCAACAGCGCGGTCGCGCGGTGGCGCTGGTCGATCTGCAGGAACCCGGCAACGAAACCTCGTTTGGTAACGCCGGCCTGATTCAGCGCGAAGGTGTCTATCCGTACGCATTCCCGCGCGATCTGGCCACGCTGTCGCGCTATGCCCACAACGATGCGTTGGACCTGCGCTTTGATCCGCTTGCCCTGTGGCGCACCGCACCTTCGTTGTGGCGCTATTGGTATCATTCGCATCCGCGCCGCCATGCGGCGATCGCGCGCCAGTACGCGACCCTGATCGAGCACTGCGTCGACGAACACCGCGCACTGGCGCAGGCCGCCGGCGTGTCCGAGTTATTACGACCCTCGGGCTGGATCCGGATCTTTCGCACGGCGGGCAAATACGAACAGGAACTGGCGGCGGTCGAACGCTGGCGGCGCGAGTTCGGTGTCGGGTATGAGGCGCTCGATGCGGCACAGTTACACACTGTCGAACCCCATCTGCATCCCGATCTGGTCGGCGGCATCCGTTATACCGATGCCGATTCCACCTCCGACCCGCACGCGCTGGTGAATGGCTATGCGCGTCACTTCGAGGCCTTGGGCGGACGTTTTCTGCGCGGCGATGCGCGCACCTTGCGTCCCGCGTGGGCGGTGACGACCGAGGCTGGCACAGTCAGCGCACGTAGCGTGGTGATCGCGCTGGGGCCTTGGTCGGAACAGATTACCCGTGGCTTGGGTTACCGTTTGCCGCTGTGGGTCAAGCGCGGCTATCACATGCATTACGCCAGCAACGCCTCTGCGTCTTTGCGCCATCCGGTGCTGGATGCCGAGCGCGGCTATCTGCTGGCCCCGATGGCGCGCGGCATCCGCCTCACCACCGGTGCTGAACTGGCGCTGCGCGATGCGCCGCCCACGCCGGCGCAGCTGGAAGCGGTAGAGCCGATTGCCCGCAGCCTGTTTCCGCTGGGCGCGCGCCTGGATCCACAACCCTGGTTGGGACGGCGCCCCTGTACGTCGGATATGAAACCGGTGATAGGCCCGGCCTGGCGGCATGAACATCTCTGGTTCGCCTTCGGTCACGGCCATCATGGCCTGACGCTCGGCCCCATCACCGGACGTTTGATCGCGGAGATGATCACCGGTGAGACCCCGAGTATCGATATGCGTCCGTTCCGTGGTGAGCGCTTCCGGGGTGCCTGAGATAAGCCGAACTCGGTGATGCGCTCCGGACTATTCCGCTGCCGCATCATGTGTGCCGGATGGTGGTGATAGGATCCTTGCGTTATGATCGAGCGCTTTGCTCCATTGTTCGGGCCGGGGGTGCGCTGCAATCGCATCAGGCTCGGCTTGCGAGGATCCGATGCCCCAAATAGTCGTCGAAGGTCTGCACAAAACCTATCGCATCGCCGAGCGGCAGCCGGGCCTGCGCAATCTGTTGCGGCGCCGCTGGCGTGAAGTGCGCGCACTGCAGGATGTCAATTTCCAGCTTGAAGCGGGCGAGCTGCTTGGCTTTATCGGACCCAACGGCGCCGGTAAATCCACCACCATCAAAATTCTCTCCGGCATTTTGCGGCCCAGCGGCGGCCGCGTCGAAATCGAAGGCCGGGTCCCGTTCGACAATCGGATCGCGCATGTGGCACGCATCGGTGCCGTGTTCGGCCAGCGCAGCCAGCTTTGGTGGGATCTATCGGTGGGCGACGGCTTCGATTTGTTGCGCGATATCTATCGCGTCGAGCCGCAAGCCTATCGCCGCGCGCGCGACGAACTGGTGGCGATGCTGCGCCTGGAACGTGTGCTGGCTCAACCGGTAAGGCAATTGTCCCTGGGCCAGCGGATGCGCGCCGAAATTGCCGCTGCGTTGCTGCATGCGCCACCCATTTTGTTTCTGGATGAACCGACCATAGGGCTGGATGCGCCGTCCAAACTCGCCGTGCGCGAATTCGTGCAGAAGCTGAATCGCGAACGCGGCGTCACGGTCTTGCTGACTACCCACGATATGCACGATATCGAAGCGCTGGCCCAGCGCGTGATCGTGATCGGCCATGGCCGTGTGCTGGCCGACCAACCCTTCGATGCGTTGCGTGCCAATGTGCTGGCCGAACGCCGGCTGCGCGTGCAGTTTGCCGGAGCTGCACCCGTGATCGCCATTGCCGGAGCGCAGTTGCGCAGTCGCGAAGGCAATGCCGTCGAGCTCGCTTTTGATCCACGTGAAATCAATACGCCGACACTGATCGCCCGCATTGCCGCCGACTACGAGGTGGACGATATCCACGTGACCCAACCCGCGATCGAAGAAGTGATTGCGCGGTTCTACGATCTGCATGGCGCAGCGGAAGCCTGACGCAATGGCGCGCGCATTATCCTGTCGCCCCTATCTGGCCGCCTTCGCCGCTCGCTTTCGCGTGATGCTGCAGTATCGGGCCGCCGCTTGGGCCGGCTTCACCACCCAATGCTGGTGGGGCGGTCTCAAGGTGATGGTCTATGCAGCGTTCTATCACCATACCACCCAGGTAGGCGGACCGATGACGCTGGCTCAAACCATTACCTATACCTGGCTGGCGCAGGCACTGTTTACGTTGCAACCGTGGTCCGGCGATCCCGACGTGGCCGCCGGCGTGCGCACCGGCGCCATCGGTTACGATAGGCTGCGGCCCATCGATACTTACCACTGGTGGTTTGTGCGCGCCGCTGCCTGGATGACGGCGCGCGCCTTGCCGCGCGCCGCCCTGATGGCGCTGGCTGCTGCCGTGGTGTTGCCGCTGCTGCATCTGGACGCCTGGGCCTGGCGCATGCCGGCCGATGCAGCCCACGCAGCGTTGTTTCTGCTGTCGCTGGTGTGGATGATCGTGCTGAGCGTGGCCTTCACCATGCTGCTTAATCTCTGCATCGTCGCAACCCTGACTGACCGCGGCATCAATACGCTGGCCCCCGCTCTTGTCATTCTTTTCACCGGCAACCTGTTGCCGCTGGGCCTGCTGCCCGATTGGCTGCAGCCGGCCATGCTGGCGCAGCCATTTGCCGGCATGCTCGATATCCCCATGCGCATCTATATCGGCACGCTGGACCTGACCGGCGCGTGGATAGGGATCGGGCTGCAGGTGTTCTGGAGTCTGGTCTTGATCGCGCTGGGCCGCGCCGGTTTGCGGCGCGTGATGGCGCGCCTTGAAATGCAGGGCGGGTGAGATCATGAACGCACTCTACCTGTTGTCCCGCTATTTCATCTCCTCGGTGCGGGGGCAGTTGCTATATCCGGGCGTCAATTTGCTGCTGGGCTTGGGTGCCTTTCTGACCAGCATCATCGAACTGGTGGGGATCTGGGCGCTGTTTCAGCGTTTCGGCAACGTGCAGGGCTGGCGCTATGGCGATATCTGCCTGTTCTTCGGCATGGTCAGCATCAGTTTTGCCCTGGCCGATTTTTTGAGCCGCGGCTTTGATGTGTTCGGCAGCGAGTTTGTGCGCACCGGCGATTTCGATCGCTTGCTGCTGCGCCCGCGCTCGGCGGCGTTGCAGCTGATCGGCTATGACTTCCGTTTGAAAGTGCTGGGGCGTTTGCTGCAAGGGCTGCTGGTATTGGGCGTGGCGACGCACTCGCTGGGGCTGATCTGGCATCCCGCCACGGTGGGTCTCGCGCTATGGACCATCGCGGGCGGCGTGGCGCTGTTCTTCGGCTTGATGGTGTTGCAGGCCACGCTCGCCTTCTGGACCGTGGAAAGCCTGGAAATCGTCAATGTGGTGACCTACGGCGGCGTCCAGGCAGCCCAGTTTCCGCTCAGCCTGTATGCGCACTGGTTTCGCAACTTTCTGATTTTTGTGGTGCCGATCGCCTGCATCGCCTACTTCCCGGTACTCGCCATCCTGCACAAATCCGATCCGACTGGCATGCCGGATTGGTTCTTGCCGCTGGCGCCGGCGGTGGGATTTGTGTTTTTGGCGGTGAGTTTGGCGGTGTGGCGGTTTGGGGTACGGAAGTACACGTCGACGGGGACTTGAAACGGGGCAGGGTCGATACACGCGGCACGCGTATCTCGAATGTCCGGTCAAACGACTTACGATAGGGGCGGTGCCCAGCGGTCTTTCACGCCGAATCAGGAACGACGAAATGGAACCACGGTAACCTCTCCTCGTCCAGACCGAAACAGCCTCGATCTAGCAACCCGGCACCATAGCGCATGCCGAGTCGCTTCCGATCTGAGTCACGTTCCCCTTATTTTCCGGTGGCTCCCGCCCCTTTCACTTCACACTGCGCCGTCACCTTCTCCCCATCGCTAAAACTGAAGTTCAGCGCAATACTGCTGCC
>Ga0116226_10000261_pt1 | contig 43441 bp, 32 predicted proteins | sample S1TSphfallax_FD_89692 | JGI IMG/M metagenome (GOLD analysis project Ga0116226, IMG submission 89692) | Host-associated microbial communities from peat moss isolated from Minnesota, USA - S1T2_Fa - Sphagnum fallax MG | ecosystem: Host-associated > Plants > Peat moss > Unclassified | place: USA... | reverse complement strand
TGACCTGACCCCCTGAAACTCCTCCATCTGAATGTAGAGTCCGCCCTGAAGGAAGGACGGACGGATGAAGCGATCGAGGTTCACGGAAGAGCAGATCATCGCGATCTTGAAGGAGCAGGAGGCGGGCGTTGCCGTGGCGGAGCTGTGCCGCAAGCACGGGGTGAGCTCGCCGACGTTCTACAAATGGAAGGCCAAGTACGGCGGCCTGGACGTGTCGGAAGCCCGACGGCTGAGGGCGCTTGAGGATGAAAACACCAAGCTCAAGCGGATGTTGGCGGACGCCATGCTCGACAACGTCGCGCTGAAGGATCTCCTGGGAAAAAAGTGGTGACGCCCGCCGCGCATCGGGAGGCTGCGGCTTATCTGCAGTCGGCTCACGAGATGAGCGAGCGGCGGGCGTGCCGTCTGATCGGCGCCGACCGGACGAGTGTGCGCTACCAGGCCAGGCGTCCGGACGACGCGGCCTTGCGTGAGCGGCTGAAGACCTTGGCCCACGAGCGGCGGCGCTTCGGCTATCGGCGCCTGCATGTGCTGCTCCGGCGCGAGGGGCATGCGGTCAACAGGAAGCGCGTCCAGCGGCTCTATCGCGAGGAGAAGCTGACGGTGCGCCGGCGCGGCGGTCGCAAGCGGGCCCTGGGCGAGCGCCGGCCGATGGAGATCCCTCAATCGGCGAACCAGCGCTGGAGCCTGGATTTTGTCGCCGATCAGATGACCGACGGCCGCCGGTTCCGAATCCTGGAGGTATACGACGACTGCACCCGCGAGTGTCTGGCGCTGGTGGCCGACACTTCGATCTCGGGCCGGCGCGTGGCGCGGGAGCTGGACGCCGTCATCGCCTGGCGTGGCCGGCCGACGATGGTCGTCAGCGACAACGGTACGGAGCTGACGTCGAACGCCATCCTGGAATGGGCCGACGAGCGCCAGGTCGGTTGGCACTACATCGCACCCGGCAAGCCCCAACAGAACGGGTTCAGCGAGAGCTTTAACGGACGTCTCAGGGACGAGTTGTTGAACGAGACCCTGTTCCGCTCCCTCGCCGACGCCAGGGCCAAGCTGGCCGCCTGGCGGCAAGACTACAACGAGGTGCGGCCTCACTCGAGCCTCGGCTACCTCACACCGGCGGAGTACGCCAGCGCCCTCTCCGGACACGACGGCCGGCGCGCTGCGAACCCTGACCACTCCGCGCGCCGGCCTCTTGCCAGCGGCGACCACCAAGGATCAGATCAACCCAGGACTCTCGTTATGGCTGGATGAGAAACGGGGGTCAGGTCATCAGGTATCGCCGTATACGGCGACGGCAACGTGGCGGGACGCCCGCCTGAGTTGAATTGGCTAAGAGACGGCCTTCCAAAGGTCTCTAATAGCGCATTCGACTGTTTTCGGCGCTTGGCGAAGAGGGAGGAAGTAGAAATTGTGGACGGTGAAAGGTTTGCGTCACTCACCATAGAGCACGCCAATTTACATAATTCGAGTTAAGGGCAAAAGCCCAAATATTAAGAATCATTAATCGCGCCAGGCCGCTACACAGAATTCTGCAGCTACCAGGTTGATTGGGTGCGTGATAGCATAGACTTGTCGGTTGGTGGCTCCTCTTTTTTATGCCAAGTGCGGAGATTGAGGGTATTCAGCTTTGCTTTTTGATCATCCTTTTTATTTGATTGTTAAAATCGCCATCGGAAGGCCGGAAGGTAAGCCGGTTTTATTGATTATTTCAAAAAAATTCCTTGAATTTGCGAGATGATATATGCAAAAATTGAAAATTATGAATTCTATTTGTGAGTAAATATGAATTTTAAATCTCTGAAACCCCCACATTTTGGGTCAGTGCTTATTGAGACGGGACTCTCTGCAGCCATTGCCCGAGGCGAACCCTTGAGTGAGCGCATGGAGGCCACGATATTTTGGGTCTCTGCAGCCTCCGGTATAGCATTTATAGCTGGCGCTGATTTAATCGCCCTCCTTTTTTCGCGTTTTGTTCCAGGTCATGACGTTTTACCAAGCCTACTTGCTCTTTCGCCCGTATTGCTGGCCAGCGCTCTCCTGACCTTGCCCAATGGGCTTGTAATTAGGCAGCAAAAGTTTTGGGCCTTCGCTATTGCCGACATTTGCGCCGTCATTATGAGTTCAACAGCCGCTATAATTCTTGCATTCCGCGGCTATGGTATACGAGCGCTAGTGATTCAGATCCAAATTCTAACGAATACAAAGCTTGTTGTCTTATATCTATGTGCACGCCCCAACATTAGCTTCAAATTTCATGTCAGCGAAATCGGTTGGATGCTAAAATTTGGATTTCATGCGGTGCTATCAAATATATCGACATTCATCAGTCGGACAATCGACAATATGCTGATTGGCGGCTTGCTTGGAACATTGAAATTGGGTTGGTATGCTATGGCTTTCCAAATTCGTACAATACCTGACTCTATAATATCTGGTCCAGTTTATGCATCTTTAATCCCCGTTATAGGCCGAAATTCGTCAGATAGTAATGCTGTTCGGAAACTATTCCTGTCAGCAATTTCCACTATTTCTGTTATTATTTTTCCAATATCAGTGGGTATGTCGCTGACTGCGGATTTTTCTATTCCACTAATACTTGGAGAGAAGTGGTCACCATCTGTCAAGCTATTAGAAATTTTAGCAGTTGCAAGCGGTGCAAATTGTCTGGCGATGGCAGTTGGGGTTTGTCTTTTGGCGATTGGGCATTCAAGAGCACAAATGGCGTTAACTGGATATCTCACCGCTGCTTCGGTCGTTGCGGTCCCGCTCGGCTTACCCTGGGGCCCACCTGGCGTGGCTGTAGCGATCCTCATCGCCTCGCTGTCGGCTTGGCCCTTCTATCTCTACACAGCGAAGCAGAAATTCGGAACTTCCGTGATTGAAATTCTATCCAGAGGACGCATTCCCGCTATAGCCACTATCGCCATGGCGCTCTCAATTATTATCTGCCGAAAAGCTATTGTTATCGGGCTGGATCGACTGATCATACTTCCCACGTGTATGACGCTGGGCGGCATTATCTATTTCGGCTTTATTGCTATATTTGGGCGAAAACTTTTGAGCGATAGCCTTGCACTTTTCCAAGTTTCCAGGACTTGAGCAATTGAGAAAAAGTCACTAAAAATATTTGACTCAAGTTTAGTCGGTCTAAATACGGGGCCTTGTTAAGGCTTTTGAGACTTGCCGACCGATTTTCACAAACAGACATGCGGTCGAAGCCCACGGCATAATCTCGGCGAGACGACTTTTCAGTTGGTCATTGACTGAGCGGATTAGGATGTCAGTACAGTAGACGCTCTGTTCAATACCGTGTGGTTTACAGTATTATATGTTGTCGAGAGGCTTTGCCGCCCAGCTTTCTCTGCTTTCGTCGCCATCAGCGAACAGGCTGTTATTACGGTTCTGAGCTGTCGCACGCTTATTCCACTCCTGTCGGACGGGAAGCTGAGACTCACCGCCAGCCGCATGCCGCCTATTACAGAATATTATGTTGTTTCTATAAGCGAAAGGCGCCCCGGGACGCCCTTTATCTTCGCAAGAGAAGAGTTGAGCACCATAACTGTTATAACGGCGAGAACTCCAAATTTCGTGGCCGTCAGCAAAACATATGGACTGGTGATTTATTTCAAAAATGTCGCTCTATGATTCGAATAATATCGCCAGGTTCAACATAAAAATCTTCAGTTAAATTGACCTTACGCTCCGCCATTTCGCCGGATCTTCGCATGTAAATAACATGGTGATTAGCGCGATATGTAAATCCTCCTGCTGTAGCAATAGCCTTTATTGCAGTAAGTCCGCTTACAAAAGGATATTCCCCAGGTTTATTAACTTCACCCAAAATATAAAATGGCCGATATACACTTACCTCTCCACTAACTTGTGGATTTATTATGTATCCCTCCCCTAATTTTTTTGTTAAAATCTCACAGAGTTGGTCAATCGTCAAATCAGCCGCCTCAACTTGACCGATTAGGGGAAATGAGATGCTTCCTGCTGATGAGACTGAAAATTCCCCGCTGAGCGTCTGATCTTGATAGACTACGATCTTAATCTTGTCGCCAGGTCCTAATTTGTAATCCGATGAGTTCAGATGTGGCGGCTTATCACTCAAATTGCTCACTGAATTTGAAGCCTGCGAAGTAGAGCCTATTGGTGCAGAATTTTCGGTAGCAATCTGCTTTGCTGTAGCAAGATTAGATATGAAAATAAAGCCGCAAGCAATAAGGTATATAGACGGCGCCCGCACAAAAAGGACCCTTCGATAATTTCTCAAGCCGATTTTTTCGATCATTTTGTATGAGATACCATTTTTATCTGCATCAACCGGTTGGAATGAGACACGTTTGGAGAACGACATGCAAGTTGATCATCCGAACAATTTCACCCAGATTTTGTCGTACGCTCAGATGATCCCAGAATCAACTTTTCGACGGTTCATATAGAATGATAAGCATTAAGTCAGGAATTATTTCAGAATGACGACCGATGATGAAATTGTAGGCCCGCTTTTTCGTATGGAAACGTTTATATAGCTCTAATGGCGATTCCCAAGTTCTAAAATTGAAATCCAATGCAATAAATGCTGTTTAATAACTGAAAAACCGCGTTCCTTGAGCTATGATCATTTCGACGTTTCTGTTGAGGGGCCTGCCTATTAGGATATTAAACTGCTCAGACAGAACTCCCATTCAGATGGGCATACGCAATCACTTCAGTCATCCTACTACAGCAGGCATCATTGATACTTATTGGGGCATGGTTTTGAGCTCCCAACTCCTCGTCAACGACATATTAAACTGAGATTTTCCTAATGGCTGAGATAATCAAAGCTCGAACTATAACGGCCAGCGGCTCCCGTCCTGAGGGCTTTAGACGATGAATTACATCAGAAAGTTCGCTCTCCTGTGCGGATGGCTTCTTATAGCAGTGATCGTTTTCTCAACTCTCTCGCCAATAGCTCTCCGCCCCAAGACAGGTCACCCTGATCTTGAACGATTCGCCGCTTTCTTTTTGGCTGGTCTAGCCGTCGCCGTCGCCTACCCAACGCGAGCTAATATTGCTGCGGTGTCTTTCGTTATCGGGGCCTGTGTCTTGGAGGCTGCTCAACTGTTTGTTCCAGGACGTGACGCCCATATTCATGATGCGTTCATTAAGGCGCTTGGCGGGCTTTTTGGGGTTATGGCGGCGGCCTTATTCGAGCGTTTCGCTACGCATCCGAAAATCTTACGTTGAATGTTCTTTGTCCATCTTATATCGATGCCGCTCGACGTTCAGGCATGTTGCGACGCTGTATTATTTCGGAGATATTCTAAAATTCTAGGGCTATTTTTGAATAGAGCTTGCATTGTTTACAAAATTTGACGATCTCCAAATTGACGCAAGGCTAAGATGTTGCATTGTATCCGTAATAACTACGATACGATTTGTAATAATATCCGTCATCGCCGTAGCCTGATCGCGCTTGCTCTTTTGCATTGACTTGAGTAAGTACCACACCGGCTATATTCGCTCCAGTTGTCTGAAGTTGGCGCAATCCGTTCTCAACAGCCTTGCGCGGCGTCTTTCTCCACTGGGCCAGAAAGACTACCGCATCTGATTTCGGCGCGAGAACGCGCGTATCGGCGATAGGGAGTACCGGCGCCGTGTCCAGCAAAACGACGTCAAACTGCGTTCGAAGACGATCCAAAAGGCGGTCCATCGCCGCACTTGCAAATATATTTTGCGGCACATACTCCTGAACGACCAAAGGCAAAATAAAAGCTCCACTTGCTTCGTCCGCCATCAGTGCATCTTCGAGAGTACACTTTTCATTTAACACCTGAAGCAAACCGACCTTTGATTTTCTACCCATCGTGCGCAAGACAGAGTTTTTCCGCAAATCGCAATCCACTAGTATTGTTTTTGATCCTCCAATAGCAAATGTCCGAGCCAGACATATCGACGTCGTTGTCTTGCCTTCCTCAGGAAGAGCCGATGTGATAATTATAACTCGACTTTCTATACTCACGCGCGACGTCATTATGGCCGTGCGTAAATTGCGATAAGCTTCGGCATAACTGCTTAAGGGATTTTGAATAATGGCCTCTAGTGGCGGATTTGCTATCGAGCCTAACTTTTCATAGTCAAACGTTGTGGCAAGCTGTGGAACAGCGCCGATGCTAGGTACATTTAAAAATTGCTCCACGTCATCTGACGTATAGAGGCCCTGCTCCAAGGCATCCATCAGTATGACTAATCCTGCCGCGGCGCCAAAACCGAGGACAAGCCCAAGTGCGAGGTTTAATATAACTTTTGGCGAAGTGGGAGCCGAAGGAATTTCGGCGTACGACACCACGCGCGCATCAGATTGACCTATTCCTTCTTGTGCTGTGGTCTGCTTAAAACGATCTAGGAAACTTTGGTAAACGCTAGCGTCGGCCTGTGCGCGACTTTGCAGCACAGCAAGATGCCCAGCCGCCGCATTCGATGTATTCAGCATCCCTTTAGCTTTTGCTAAGCTCTCATCCAAAGACGCAGATCTTTGCCGGACCGCTTCTACCTGAGCCTGAAGATTTGAGATAAGACGCTGAATTTCGATCTGTATTTGCGAGTCCGTATCAGCTAATTCACGCTCGGCATTTATCATTATTGGATTTTTCGGCCCCATCTTTCCCGATAGATCCGCTATCTTTGCACTCATTTCAGACCTCTGGCGCCTGAGGGCCTGGATCACCGGAGACGACAAGGCGGCCCCAACGTCACCGCCTGTGCTTCCCATAGCGAGTTGCTTATTTGCCGTCGCTAGGTTGGCCTCGGCTTCGGCGAGTTGTGCATGCGCGGTGGCGGCCTGCGCAGAGAGCTCGGAAATCTGCTGCTGCTGTAAGGTTGCCCCCGCAAAGGTGTCTCCGGCGCCTGCCGTGGTCTGAGAACCAACCAAGCCGTTGGAAATCTCAAATTCTCGCGCCGCCATGTCTGACGCCTCGGCCTGCGCCTTGAGGCCGGCAAGACGCGAACTCAGCCACTCACTTGCCCGTCTCGTTGCATCATATTTAGCGTCTAGCTGCTCAAGCAAATATTTGTCTGTGAATGTATTGGCAATTAGGGCCGCCTTTGAAGGGCTTGTAGATTGAAATGATATATTGATGGCATATGTAACACCAACTCGTGCGATTTTTAGCCGTGATAAAATCCGATCAATTACGCGAGCATTTACCTCTGCATTGGCTACGTCTTTATTCAATTCTTTTGAATGATTGGCTTCATTAGACGGCCACTGCAAGCTCGACATAACTGTTTTAAGAAAACCGGGCCGCGACGGGGATGGATTAAATTCCGGATCGCGATCAAGATTTAAAGCCGAAGCAACCTTTCCTGCGAGGGTACGAGATTTTAAAATTTCCACTTCGCTTTCCACGATACCGGTCTCGGGTGGCAACCCAGACAAAACTTCCTTGGTGTCTGTGACTTGTTGCTGCCGACGGTCCAGCATAACTTGCGACGTTGCTGTATATATGCGGGGTTGATAAGAGGTATATATAGCCATTCCAAAGAATACGATCAGCGCAGCGATGATGCAGAATTTAAGCCGCCGCCGCAACAAAGCAATTTGCCGCCTCAAATTGATCGTCTTATGCTCATTTAAATGATTTAAAACGACGTCAGCCTGGTCTACGACTGAATTATTATGATCTTGCATGCGGCGAGCACTCTCCAATTAAAATTTATATTATGATATGTGGATTATTCTCATCAAAAATGCACTATTTAGCTGAAGCAATAAAATTTATGAATTCAAAATAAAAGTATCATTATATTAGACTCCTTAAGGTATCCGGTCCAATCAATATTTTTCAGATAACGAAATTTACGTCTACCGTGAATAGATAATAGCCCCCCCACAATAGGAGCGTTGTAAATATCTGATTTGGCATCGATAGCTCAACCGTACAATTTCAGCCGCGCTGCTTTCTTACTCACGGCCCATTTCATATGTCATGACATTATGTGCCCTGATTGAAAATTTTTCATGGGCGCTGTGGCGCAGGGACAACTTTTAGGCAAAGCGTTCCAAGTTGGAGAAATCTCATCCAATATTTAATAAATAACAAGTTCGACAAAATTTCTTCTATAGGAGCGGATACGCCACCAAACGCCCCAGACGCGCTCGCTGGCCTAGGTCGCCCTATCATCCATCAATTTCATTTTTTGCGATAATCTGAAGAATAGATCTCTGATCGTCTTGTAATCTTAGCGCGGTCAAAACGCCTGTGGCGTAAGCCCCCGTGTCTAACGCAATGCGTCCTGGTTCAAATACGGCATTGTCTGATGGCGTATGGCCGTGAACGATAATCTTTGGCCACACCCCTTTGAAGTCGAGAAAATCATCTCGAATCCATAGCATATCAGTCTCGGCTTGACTGTCCAACGGCACGCCGGGACGTACGCCGGCGTGGACGAAGAAATAGTCCCCAATTTCTGTGTAAGGTAAAAGATTGCGAAAAAATCGGAGGTGCGTTTCGGGCATTTTCTGAATGAGATCGTCGCGCGCTTTAGTCCAACCTGAGACGTCCGCCTTCATTCTAGGCGGCGACACGCCATAGGATGAAAGGGTCTGCGCACCACCCTTATCGCACCAACTGCGACCCAGGCCCGGATCAACTAAGAAATTAAGAAGCACATCCTCATGGTTTCCTTTCAATGAAATAATTTTCCAGTATTCAATTGTATCAGCTATCAATATATGTTCGATTAGAGACGCTGACTGGGGCCCGCGATCAATATAGTCCCCTAAGAGTATGACGATTTTTGTTATAGCGCCATTTAATGGATCAAGTGCAATTTTTTCCATCATGCGCTTGAACAGATCAAGTCGTCCATGCATATCGCCGATCGCGTATACCACGACACCGGCCGGCACAACCGGCTGCTTCGGTGCGGCGTAGGTCAATGTCGCCTTCCTTAGGGCTTGAACTTTCCTTAGGGCTTGGACTTTCATTACGAGAAATCACTCTAAGGGTTCTGACTGTGAGAGCCAGAGCGTTGGCCGATAAAAATTCATGCGCAACCTCAGCGGCTTTATATAGGCCGCCATGGAAAAAGCCTTCGCCTTAGGTGACTATCGCGACCCCCTCTCCTCAATCAAAACAAGCTAATTTTTCGGACGTTGACCTGACTGCTATTTTTGGTGTGGGCATAATGAATACCGTTGTTTATCTGGGCCTTGTCGCTCACGGGTAGGAAGAGCCCATCGTACAAAGTATTCAAGCGTCACGACGCCTCGGCCGCGCGTTCTGCATAGTGCGCTAACGAAATCCTTTAGCGAGGGCCATCACATAAATTAAATTCATACTAATTTCAATATACGTAAAAATACGCTTATAAAAACAAATTGGGCACCAAATAATTATATTAATAACTGAGCAAATATATATAATTGCTTCAACAACCGCTTTTGGCATAAGCGCCGTTTGGAGTTGAGCATCCTGCCATGACCGGTATTGTTATTAGCACATTTTGTGGGAACGAACAAGAGTGGGATCAATTCGCTCAGAATTGTAATGCATCTTTCCAATGCGGATATCGTGCAGCGAAGATATGGAAGATGCGATTTTGCTTATTTTCGCACCTGAAGCGAGTGGAGATTTTTTCTCGATCTTCGGATCGATTAATTAAAATTGGTCAATGCGCGGTTTATATTTCATTTAGATTGATAAAATTTGCAGATTGCTTGCAACTTATTGCAGACTATAGGGTCCTATGGCAGGATGTTATGCATGCTCTAATCGAAAACTTTGGATCAGGATACTACAGCTATGGGTCGTCCTGGAATATCGAACCTACCCGAGAAGCGGATTTGATAAATATCAAAGGGGTATCGATCCGGGATATTTCACGATTCAATATATACTATATTGAATTTTCTAAGTGGGCGACATGGGATAAATATTATCAGTCGACGAGCGGTAACATTCGCCGAAACATTAAAAATGCAAACAAATACTATCCAAAGTCCAAATTTTATATAATTGAAGGCTTTAATTTATCTTCAATATTTAATATAGCCATAGGTAGAAGCAAACTATTTATGCGCAAAGGCTTATATCAAGGTATAGTAAAATTTTTATTAAATATAATTATGTTTTCATTTATAGATATAATAAGAATTAGAATATTTAATTATCGACAATTTTTTGCTTTTGCCGAGGAAAGATCGGCCACGTTGAGCGGATACTGCGGAATTGATTTCGGATTATCGCATTATTATTTATCTGGATTTACAGAACAACATAATCATGGCTTAGGGTGGAAGCTTTTGTACAAGTTAATTCAGAGAGCGTGGGAGCGATCAGACGGACGAGGTCGCTTCGTCATGGGATCTGATGACTATCGATGGCAGGATGAAAAAAGCTGGCAAGGCCTCTTGCGCTCGCGCCAACAATGCGGTGCGTCTCCATATCCCACGAGCATGATTAAATTTCGATACAAAGCTGAGCGGCGGCGGCGCAAGGTGCTATCTGTCGGCCAGACAGATCGATTAGAGGCTTAGCTGGGCCTTCCACATCGTTGAAACTGAACGATCAGGCTAAGCGCTGCTGCGGGCGCGCCCGCGCAGGTGTCGAGTTGGGTTCGCAGCACGGTTGCGTCATTGAACTCCGCGAACAAATTTCCAACATCTGCCGCCACTCCTGGCGCTTGGCCTCCAGCAGATGCCCCAGGCTCCACTTATGATCCGCTATGCCCTACGGTCTTTCCTGGTTGACGAGCCGAGGCACATATCGGCGCACGAAGCTCTGCTTAAGCGCCATGAAAATCCCTCTGCGGGGTAGAGCGCAGACGGCCAAGGGGGAACGCGAAGCAGCCATTGCCGAAGCTAATGCTTCAGCATGGCGAGCGTCGCACTTTTCGACCGGCCCGGCATACGACAAACCTCCTTCATATCCGCGAGTTGAAGGTCGATCAGATCGCCGAAAGAGCGTAGCTTACGGACTCTGGACGAGGCTGGAGCTCTACCCCGGTCGATCTGAAACCCCGCCCCTAAGGCCCAGCGCTTGGCGTCCTCTACGCACGAAGGCCTCGCTCATAGAGCGGCCTTTGAGGCGCACTTAAACCCGACAGCGCTCTGATTTTTGTCCGCCGATCGACGGCATTTTTGGGTGCAAAAAGGGTGCAGTAGAGTGTCGGATCATGGCGAAAGTTGCGCATCCCCTCCCGGCTTCCGGCCGTACTGTCCCATCCAGAGGATAGGAGAGAGAATGGACCGCCCCCTATCGCCGCCGCCAAAAAGTCGCTTGGGCCAACGTATGCTGAAACTTCCTTGCGGTTTGGCGGATGACGAAGGGGACGTCCCTGGGCGGGGTGATTTCCTCGAAATCGTCGGCCAAGATCAGTTGCAGGGCGCGATAGGTGCTGACGGTCTCGCCATTTTCCCGCACGGCGCCAAGCCAGTTGGCGCGGGGCGTGAAGTCTTCCAACCAGGTATAGGGCGACGTCAGCATCAAGACGCCGCCGGGCTTTAAGCGCGATCCTACATCCTTCAGGAACCGCGCCGGTTCGCGCAGCCGGTCGATCAGGTTGGCGGCCAGCACAAAGTCATAGCCGGTGTATTTGGGCTTGAGGTTCAGGGCGTCGCCCTGGCTGAAGGCGACCCGCGCCGCCTGATCGGCGCCGAGGCTGAGGGCGGCCAGCGAGGCCTCGCGATAATCGACCAGATCGCCCTCGGTCTTCACAGTATAGCGGTAGTCGCCCTGCTTGATCAGTTGCAGGGCCACATCGATGAAGCGGGCGGAGAAATCCACGCCATCCACGGCCTCAAAATGGCGGGCCAGCTCCAGGCTCGCCCTGCCGACGGCGCAGCCGATATCCAGCGCCTTGCCGCCTTCGGGACAGAGCCCAGTCGCTAGATCGGCCAGGGCCTTGGAGAAGTTCTCGACGCCGAAATGCGTCTCGCCATAGTGGAAGTCCAGGTACTGGCAGACCTGCTCGTCTGTTTCATAAGGGTTTTTCAAGACAGGCTGTTCCGCGTTGGAGATGACATAGCGCAGGCCCGCATGTTGGAAGAAATGCCGGCGAAAGGCGTAGCGTGCGGAAGCTATGGCTTCATTGCCGGTGGAAATCCAGCTTCCGCCCTTGATCAGATCATGCTTGCCGTCAAAGGTCGGGGTGGAAAAATCATCATAGCGCGGATGCACCTTGAACCCGTCATAGCCGTTGATGGGCGTGCGGGTCCATTGCCAGACATTGCCGATAATGTCGTAAAAGCCGTGGCCTTGCGGAAATTCATCCACAGGGCAGGAACTGGCCCAGTATTCCAGATTGATATTGCCGGGCGCCGCGTCCCAATCGGGTTGATCAGTCGGCACGCGGGCGCGCAGGTGAGCCCATTCGGCTTCTGTCGGCAATTGCACCGGCCGCCCGATCTTTTCCGCCTTCCAGGCGCAAAAGGCATGGGCCTCCAGCGCATTCACCTCAACCGGCCAGTCCCAGGGCATGGAGACCTCTTCGGTCATCAGCCGAAGCTTGAGCCCCATAGGATGATCGGTTCGGCCGCGCCAGAAGGTGGGCATGATGGCCTGACTATAGCTGCGCCAAGCCCAGCCCTCGTCTGTCCAGAAGCGGGCGTCGAGATAGCCGCCAGCCTGCACGAAATCGAGATATTCGGCGTTGCTGACCAGGAATTTAGAGGCCTCGAACAGGGCCAGATCGACCGTCTCAGACCCGTACTCATTGTCCCAGCCATAGGTGGCGTCGCGCTTACCTAGCACGATCTGGCCGCCTGTGAGCGGGATCAGGCTGTTGACGGGGACATTGGCAGGGTCGTGCCGGCGCGAGTGGCAGGCGGGCCAGTGAGCCTGCGGCCTGACCCAGGCGACGGGGAGTTGGCGGATCAGGACGCTGGAAGTTTCCAGATGTATCCGCTCATGCTCGATCCCCATCAGGATCACCCATGCCGGGCTTTCCCACGTGATCGGCAGGGTGATGGGCAAATCGGCTATGACGGAGGAGACAAGGTCGCGCACCTTGGCGCGATAGGCGCGAAGGCCAGCCACAGACGGCCAGGCGTAATTCTTCTCGTCTAGATCATCCCAGCTCATTTCATCGACGCCGATGGCCACCATGGCCTCAATCTCGGGGTCGATCCGCCGGTCGATCAGCCCCTCGGCCAGGAGCTTGTTGATGAAGAAGGCCGCCGTATGCCCGTAATAAAAGATCAGGGGATGGCGTAGAGGGATCGCCTTGGTGAACCAGGCGCGTTCATCGGCCAGACAGTCGAACAGGCTGTCATAAAGATCGAAGGTCTGCTCGAAATAAGCCAGGATTTCCCGGCGCTTGCCATTCGGCGCGCCGGTGTTCAGGAGAAGGGTGCGGGTCGGCGACGGCAGCCCGTTCTGCGCGGGCGCAAGGGACTCGGCTAAACGCACAATGTTTTCCTGCATTGGAGACGACTTAGATGCTTCAACTTCAACCCTGAAACCACCCACCTACGCAGCCGACCAACCGCCTGCGTATAATCTCCACTTATATGGGGCTTACAACACGACCGCGCTAGCGGAACTGACACGCCCGCAAGATTTTCTATACGCCATTGATAAGTAAAAGGGGGTGGAAGAGACGTCGCTAGGCCGCCTTAGGAAAAGCGCCCGCCCGACCCAACATGGCCGGCAGCTTAGGCTCGCCCAGCTTGTCGCCGACCCAGCTTGCGGTTTCGATCAGAGACTGAAGGTCATAGCCTGTCTTCACCCCCATGCGATGCAGCATATAGACTGTATCTTCCGTCGGGATATTGCCCGTGGCCGCCGGCGCGAAGGGGCAGCCGCCTATGCCGCCAACCGATGCGTCCAGCGTGTCCGCCCCTGCCCGCCAGGCGGCATAGGCATTGGCGAGGCCGGTATTGCGTGTGTTATGGAAATGGCACCGCAGCCGCACACCCGGCGCTACGGCTCGGACAGCCGCCAGCCGCGATTCCACTGTAACCGGATCAGCCACGCCGATGGTGTCGGCGATGGCGATCTCTTCCGCCCCAAATGCCGCCAGCTCGGCAGCGATGGCGACCACCTGGGCCTCCGCCACCTCGCCCTCGAAGGGACAGCCGAAGGCCGCGCCGATGGTAACGCCGAAACCTACCCCCGCCGTCTTGGCCGGGGCGGCGGCGGCGGCGATGGCGGTCATGGTGTCGGCGATGGTTGCAGCCTGATTGCGCATGTTGAACGCTTCAGACGCTACGACGACATAATTTACCTCGTCTACGCCCGCCGCGACGGCCCGCTCAAAGCCGCGCGCGTTCAAAACGAGGCCGATAAGGCGCACGCCCTGCGCCTTCAGGTCGCCTTCGCCGCGTAGGCGGGCCATCACCTCCTCCGCGTCGGCCATCTGCGGTACGCGGCGCGGATTGACGAAGCTGACCGCCTCCACCCGCCGTGCGCCGGCGTTAACCAGGCGGAGAACAAGCGCGGCGCGATCTTCCGGCGACAGAATCGTCGGCTGATTTTGCAGGCCGTCGCGGGGGGCGACCTCGACAATTTCGATGGTGGATTTCACGGCATGTTCCTTGACGGCCGAGGACCGTAATCGTGCATTTCGCACAGCTTATTTAGGGCGAATTGGATACAATTCAAAGATCAAAGCGCGGGCGCCGGGGCGCGGGCGCACCAAACCCGCCTATCGGATAGGCGATGGCGCCACAAACCCAGGAAGCCCTTGCCCTCCGGAGCTTGCAATCTTGTTACAAGCGTGGCTTCCAAACTTTATGTCCGCCAAACGAACCCCAGTCTCCACGGCCGGTGGGAAGGCCTATGAGCTGATCCGTACCGCCATTCTGCAGGGCGATTTCCTACCTGGGCGCCGCCTGAAGGAAGACGAGCTGACAACCCTTTGCGAGGTGTCGCGTACGCCCGTGCGCGAGGCCCTGCGTCGGCTGGCGCTGGAGGGGCTGGTGATCGTCACCCCCAACGCCGGGGCCCAAGTCTCCTCCATCTCCAGCCAGGAATTGGATGAGGTCTACGCCCTGCGCGCCATGATCGAAAGCCACGCCGCACGCCGAGCTGCCGAGCTGATCGACACGTCGAGCCTTGCCAGACTGCGCGTTCTGGCCGCTCAGATGGAGCGGGCGGCGGCCGATGCCGGGGCCAATCTCAGCGTGGAATTTACCCCTGCCAACGCTGAATTTCATCGCATCATCCTTGAGGCGGCCATGAGCCCGCGCCTATCGGCCATGGCGGCCCTGGTGATCGAGGTGCCGCTGACCGTGCGTACCTTGGCGCGCTATTCCCGCAAGGACCTGGCTAGGTCAATGGGTCATCATCGCGAGCTGATCGACGCGCTGGAGGCGCGCGACGGCGAATGGGCCGCCTCGGTCATGAAAAGCCATATTCTGGCCGCTTATCAGACCCTGGCCCGCCTCCAGCCGGAAGAGGCGCGAAAATCGGCCTAACCGCGACTCGGGCACAGGCGGGTATTCCCGGATTGGCGCATTGACAGGGGCTGCCCGTCCGTTTCAATGGCGATTGCATACAAAATAAAAACGAGACCTCGGGCATGGCCTATCGGCTTGGCGTAGACGTGGGTGGAACATTCACTGATCTCTTATTGCTGGATGAGGCGTCGGGCGCTTTCTGGCGACACAAAACGCCGTCGACGCCGCACGACAGTTCCGAAGGTATTATGGCGGGCGTGGATGCGATCTGCGCCCAGGCCCATATCAGCCCTGAGGCGCTGCAGGTCTTCCTGCACGGCACCACCGTCGCCACCAACGCGGTGCTGGAGGGCAAGGGCGCAAGGGTCGGTCTAATCGTCACTGACGGCTATCGCCAGGTGCTGCAGATCGCCCGCTCGCTGGTGCCCGGCGGCTTGGCCGCCTGGATCATCTGGCCCAAGCCCGAACCTATGGCCAAGCTAGAGGACACGGTGGAGGTGGTCGGTCGGGTCGACGCCAAGGGACATATCGTCCGCCCGCTCAATGAGCCGGAAGTGCGTGCAAAGCTGGCCAAGCTGCGGGACGCGGGCGTTCAGGCCCTGACCGTCTCCCTGATGAACGCTTATCTGAACGGCGAGCATGAGCTGCGCGTCGGCGAGCTGGCCAAGGAAATCATGCCCGATATTCCGGTCTCCCTGTCGCATCAGGTCCTGCCGGAAATGCAGGAGTATGAGCGGACGCTGACGACGGTGGCCAACGCCGCCGTCCGCCCGGTGGTGGGGCGCTATGTCCGCAATCTGCGCGACCGTCTGCGCAGCGCCGACGTTAACAGCCGCATCGCCTTGCTCCGCTCCGACGGCGGGTTGATGTCGTCGGAAAAGTCGGAAGCACAGCCGGTCAGCCTGCTCATGTCCGGTCCCGCCGGCGGCGTGGCGGGCGCGCTTTGGGTGGCCAAGAATTCAGGCCTGAAGAATATTCTGACACTGGATGTGGGCGGCACCTCCACCGACGTCGCCCTGATCGAGAATGGTGAGCCGCGCCGGGCCCGCACCACCGATGTCGGCCACCTGACCGTGCGCGCCTCCTCTCTGGACGTGAAGACGGTGGGCGCGGGCGGCGGCTCCATCGCCAAGGTGCCGGAGCTGACGCGCGCCCTGCGGGTCGGGCCGGAATCCGCCGGCGCAGCGCCTGGACCAGCGGCTTACGGCAAGGGCGGCAAGCTGCCCACCGTCACCGACGCCAATGTGGTGTTGGGCTATCTGCCGGAAAACCTGCTGGGCGGTAAGTTCAAGCTGGACCGCGCGGCGGCGGAGGCGGCGGTGCAGACCATCGCCTCCGCCTTGGGCGTTGATCTCTATCAGGCGGCGCGCGGCATTATCGACATTGTCAACGAGAACATGTTCGGCGCTCTGCGCATGATCTCGGTGCAGCAGGGCTACGATCCGCGCGACTTCGCCCTGATGGGCTTTGGGGGCGCGGGGCCGCTGCATGTGAATGCGGTGGCAAAGCTGATGGGCTCCTGGCCTGCCGTCTCTCCGGTGTCGCCGGGCGTTTTGTGCGCGTTGGGCGACGCCACCACGCGGATGCGGACGGAAACGGCGCGCTCCCTCTCCAAACGCAAGTCCGCCACCTCCAAGGCCGAGGTGCTCGGCACGCTCAAAGAGATGGCCGCGCAGGTGAAGAGCGAACTCAGCCAGGACGGCTTGGCTGAGGCGGATGTCAGCCTCAGCTTCGAAGTCGATGTTCGCTATCACGGCCAGGCCTTTGAAGTGCCCATGCCGATTACGCTTGAAGAGCTGGAGACCGGCGGCCTGGACGCCCTGGCCGCCCGGTTTGACGAGGAACATAGGCGTCTGTTCACGTTTAACATGGATGCGGAGCATGAGTTCGTGAACCTGCGCGCCGTGGCGATGGGGGCGGTCCAGCATATTCCGGCGCGGGAGATTGAGGCCGGAAACGGCGATCCCATCGCCGCCAAGCTGCGCGACCATCAGGTCTGGGTCGACGGAGCCATGCGCCCGGCGGTCATCTATGATCGCGCCAAGCTGAAGGCGGGTGATAAGATCGAAGGCCCCGCCATTGTGATTGAGATGGACTCCACCACCCTGGTTCTGCCCGACTGCGAGGCGGTGATGGATCGTTTCGGCGTCCTGCTCATCAATCCCGTCGGCCACGCCGTTTAAGCCGGAGACAAAGCGAAAATGCCCGCCCGGATCATCGAAACCGCCGCAACGCCCATCGACGCCGCAACTGTCGACCCTGTCACGCTGGATATTATCGAAAATGCGCTGCGCAATGCGCGGGTGGAGATGGACGCCACCTTGTTCCGCACCGCCCTGTCGCCCGGCATACGCGAGCAGGGCGACGCCTTTCCCCTCATCGCCAATCGCGACGGTAAAATGGTGGTGGGCCAGTTCGGCTCCTTCATTGACGGCTTCATCCGCAATTATGAGGGGGAGATTGAGGAAGGCGACGTCATCCTGGTCAATGATCCCTATTCGGTGGAAGGCGCGATCAGCCACGCCAACGACGTCCTGGCCATTTCGCCCATCTATCGCAGCGGCAGGCTAATCGCCTGGTCGGCCATGTTCGGCCATATGACCGATATCGGCGGGAAGGTGCCGGGTTCGCTCCCCACAGACGCCAGCTCGATCTTCGAGGAAGGCTTTCGCCTGCCGCCGGTGAAGCTCTATCGGAAGGGCGTGCTGCAGGGCGACATTATCAAGATCGCCGCCCACCAGTCGCGTATGCCCGAATGGTTCAAGGCGGACCTGCACGCCATTGTCGCCGCCTGTCGCGTGGCGGGGCGGCGTATCCTGGAACTGTGCGACCGCTTCGGCGAAGGCGTCCTGACCGCCGCCATGACCGAGCTTTTGGATCGCAACCGCCGCGCCATGGCGCATCTGATCGCCACAGCGATCGGCGAAGCGCCGGTCTCGTTCGAGGACTATATCTGCGACGACGGCCGCGGCGCCGGCCCGTTCAAGATCAAATGCACTATGTGGAAGGAGGGCGAGAAGGTCGTCCTGGACTTCGACGGCACCGACCCACAGTCGGACTCGTCGATCAACTTCTATCTGAACGAGAACATGTTCAAGATGTTCTTCGGCATCTACATGGTGATGGTGTTCGATCCGCAGGTGATGTTCAACGACGGGTTCTACGACCTCGTTGATGTGCGCATTCCCGAGGGCTCGCTGCTGAAGCCGCGCTATCCCGCCGCCCTGTCCTGCCGCACCCATGCGCTTGGCCGTATCTTCGACGTCCTGGGCGCGCTGTTGGGCCAGAAGACACCGCAATTCCTGAACGCGGCCGGCTTCTCCTCCAGCCCTCACCTGATGTTCTCCGGCTATGACAGCAAGGGCGAGTGGTTCCAGCTTTTCCAGATCGGCTTCGGCGGCATACCGGGCCGCCCCTTCGGCGACGGGCCGGACGGTCATTCGCTCTGGCCCGGCTTCACCAATGTGCCCAACGAATTCCTCGAACGCTATTTTCCCATGGAGATCGAGCGTTATGAGACCATCCCCGACTCAGGCGGTGCGGGCTTTTTCCGAGGCGGCAATGGCATATTAATGACCTACCGCTTCCTGGAGCCGGGCGTTATCGCCATCCATGACGACCGCTGGTTCATCCCGCCGTGGGGCGTCAACGGCGGCCTGCCGGGCAAGCGGTCCTCCAAGCTTTTGCGCAAGGCCAATGGCCAGTCCATGCCCTTGCCGTCAAAGTGCGATGGGATCGCCGTCGAGCCGGGCGACCGGCTGGACTTCATCACCTGGGGCGGCGGCGGATATGGCGATCCCCTGACCCGCGACCCCGCGCTTGTAGGCCTTGAGGTTGTGCGCGGCCTGGCGACGGTGAAGGGCGCGCTCAGTTATGGCGTCGTCGTCGACTCAGAGGGCGTGGTGGATGCTGAAGCCACCGAAGCGCTGCGTGCGAAGATGAGCGCTGAGCGCGTCGAGAACTCGGTCTTCAATCGCGGCCCCTCCATCGACGCCCTGCGCGCCGCCTGCTTGGCCGAAACCGGACTTCCCGCCCCTGTCCCCCCCGTCTGGCGCCAAACGCCCAAGGCCCTCCTAGCTGCTGAATAGAGTCGAGACACGTCCGCATGCCTGAAAACACCGGCCCGCTGAAGGGACTGAAAGTCATAGAGATGGGCCAGCTCATCGCCGGCCCCTTCTGCGGACAATTGCTGGGCGACATGGGCGCCGACGTGGTGAAGATCGAGCCGCCGGGCAAGGGCGACCCCATGCGCGACTGGGGCCGGGGCGACTATCCCCTGTGGTGGGAGGTGGTGGCGCGCAACAAGCGCTCTGTCTCCGCCAACTTGCGCGTGGCCGAAGGGCAGGCGCTGGCCCGAAAGCTGATCGCCCAGGCCGACATCCTGATCGAAAACTTCCGCCCCGGCACGCTGGAGGGCTGGGGTCTCGGCCCCGACGTTCTGCACAAGGAAAATCCCGGCCTGATCATCGTGCGCGTGTCCGGCTATGGCCAGACCGGCCCCTATGCCGACAGGGCCGGCTTCGGCGGCATTGGCGAGGCCATGGGCGGTTGGCGGTATATCGTGGGCGATGCGGATAGGGCGCCGTCGCGCATGGGCGTCTCCATAGGCGACGCGCTGGCGGCCACCTATGGCTGCATGGGGGCGCTGGCGGCCCTGCGCCATCGCGACGCAACGGGAGAGGGCCAGGTGGTCGACTCCTCGCTCTACGAATCCGTGCTGCAGGTGATGGAAAGCCTGGTGCCGGACTATTCGGTCATGGGCTATATCCGTGAACGCTCCGGCTCCGTCCTGCCGGGCATCGCCCCTTCCAATGTGTATCGCTGCAAGGATGGCGAATACCTGATCGGCGCCAATCAGGACACGGTGTTCGGCCGACTGTGCGAGGCGATGGACCGCCCAGACCTAGCCCGCGATCCTCGCTATGTGGACCATGTGGCTCGGGGCAAGCACCAGACTGAGCTGGATGAGTTGATCGAGGCCTGGACCAAGACGCTCACCGTCGATGAACTTGAAGCCAAGATGATCGCGGCCAAGGTGCCTGCGGGCAAGATTTATCGCGCCCCGGAAATGCTGGCCGATCCGCACTTCGAAGCCCGAGAAAGCCTGATTGAGGTCGATCACCCGCGCTGGGGCAAGATGAAGATGCAGAACGTCTTCCCCAAACTCTCCAAGACCCCCGGCGGCGTCCGCAGCCTCGCCTCCCAATCGGTGGGCGAGCACAACGGCGATATCTACACTGAACGGCTGGGCCTGACGGCGGCGGATCTCCAGGCCCTGAAGGACCGCGGTGTGATCTGAGGCGGCGTAGGCGGAAACGTCGAAATTGACTGCCTAAGCCATGCCCTCAATAGTCGGTGTGACGCTTTTCTAGGCGTCCGGCCGCGTGGAGCTTCACAGTTTCACAGATATGTCGCTTTGGTCCTTTCACAGGCTTGACCACCTCGAAACTTGTATACAAGCTTCTGTCAGTTAGGGCTGTTTCTGGGCGCGCCATTCGTTTAGCGGCATAGAAAAAATCAGATCGCATACAATGTCGTCCGCCCGGACACGTATTCGGGGTGATGAAAATGCAAGCTTTGTCGAAGGCCGCAGCGCTTGGCGGCGTCTCATGTGCAGCCGTCTTGGCGGCGACATCGGCGCTGGCGCAGGCAGCCAATACACCCATGGCCGCCAAGGATTCCGGCGGCGCGCCGACATCAGCCTACGCGGTGGAAGAGGTGGTGGTCACCGCCCGCCAGCGCAGTGAAAACATCAAAAATGTGCCGGCGTCCGTATCGGTTCTGACGGCGGCGACGTTGAAGGCGGCGGGCGTGGAGCGGGTCGAGAACCTGGTCGCCCTTACGCCCGGCGTCAGCATCGTCAACGGCGCGGCCGAACAAGCGGACACCCAAGTCAATATCCGCGGTATCAACAGCGCGCGCGACGCCAATCCGAGCTTTTCCTACGTGGTCGACGGCATCCAGATCGCCAATCCCGCCGCCTTCAACCGCGAGCTGACCAATCTGTCACAGATCGAAGTGGTGAAGGGACCCCAGGGCGCCATTTATGGCCGCAACGCCTCGGCCGGCGCCATTATCGTCACCACCGACAAGCCCACCAGCACGCCCGGCGGCAACATGCAGGTCTCCGCCGGCGACTATGGCTCCTATACCGTCAAGGGAACATATTCGGAGCCGTTGAGCAGCAATATCAATCTGAGCGTTTCGGCAGATTACCGCTCAACCGACGGCCAATACAAGAACAGCCTGTTCACCAGCCAGCCGGCGCTGGACTCCTTCCAGGGCGGCGACGCAAATGCGCGGCTGATCTATACCATCGACAAGGACAGCTCTCTGGACTTCAAGTTTCATTATGGCCAGTTGACCTCCGGCTCCATCAACTACAACGCCGTATTTGAACTTCCGGGCTTCGCCGCCTTGACGGGGGTCGGCACGTATTACGAGAACGCCAACGCGCATCAATTTTATTATGACAATAATGTCCCCAACACGAGCGATCAGAACTCCGTCGATGGCTCGGCCAAGTACGAACATGACTTCGGCTGGGCGAAGCTGACGGCCTGGGGCCTCGCTTCGTCAATTTATGAAGATCTGACGGCGGACGGTACATCGGCTTCCTTCGGCTTCTTCAATACCCAGCCGCTCTGTCTTAGCTCCGTGGCCTCGCTCTACAATGCCGGCGTCAAGCTGCCCTCGCCCCAGGCGCTCGGACCCACGCCGGGCGCTTCGTTCTTCGGCCCCTACACGCCCACCACCTGCGACGGCTATCAGTATCAGCGCCGCCAGCAGACGGATGTGAGCGGGGAGATCCGCCTCGCCTCGCGCTCCGACCAGCCCCTGCGCTGGCTGAGCGGCGTCTATTTCCTGCACGCCGACAAGACCGTCGGCGTCGCGACCGGCATCGATTCCGGGGGCGCCCCGCCGCAGAGTCTGTACGTGCCCTCCGGCCAGCCCTACGCGACCGAGCAACTTTTATATGACCGCTTCACCACCGATGTGGCGGCCGTGTTCGGCCAGGTGCAGTATGACATCAAGCCGAATCTAGAGGGAGCCTTCGCCCTTCGCTTCGACTCTGAAAACGTCAAAGATCACAATCTGGTGCCGACCAACGCCGTCACCGAATACATCACCTTCACCGGCCCGCCTTATACCGGCGGCGCACCGCTGAACCCCGGCCTTGATCCCGCCCTGAACCCCGCCGGCGTCAGCGACAAGTCCAAGGACTTTACCCAGCTCCAGCCCAAGGTCAGCCTGCGCTGGACCGCCTCGCCGGACTGGTCGCTCTATGGCGACTGGGGCGTAGGCTTCAAGGCGGGCGGCTTTAACAATGCGGGCAGCGAGGCCACGATCAACGCATTCATTAATCCCATCCGCACAGCGGCGGGTTATGCGCCTGTCGATATTTCTGACGAATACAAAAAGGAGGTTTCGACCCAGGGGGAGATCGGCGCCAAGGGCCGCCTCTTCGATGGCCGCCTGACGCTGGACGCCGCCGTCTATGACACCCAAGTCCAGAACATGCAGTTCTTCGAGTTCTTTGTCGGCCCCTTCGGCCTTTTACGGGTCGTATCGAACATCAATCAGGTGTCGTTAGACGGCGCAGAATTGGGCGCCACGTTTAAAGCCACGCGGTATCTGACCTTCAGCGCCTCGGGCGCGTATACATATTCGCGTATCGACAAGAACAGCGTGCGACCGGATACGGTGGGCAATCAGTCGCCCTATACGCCGGAATATACCTGGAACTTCGCCGCCCAGTATGATCATCCAGTCCTGACCGATATGATCTTCCACAGCCGGGTGGACGTACGCGGCACGGGCCCGACCTGGTTCAGCGATGTGCAAAAGCAGTCCGAACCGACCGTGTTCGAAGCCTCTTTCGGCGCCCTGGGCCTCGGCAATTATGCGAAGACGGAACGGGACGCCTTCACCACGGTCGACCTGCGGATCGGGCTAGAGCGCGGGAACTGGACCGTAACCGCCTTCGGCACGAACATTTTGGACAAGAAATACTTGAACGAAATCATCCCGGCGCCGGAATTCGGCGGGGCCTTCGTCGCCCCGGCCCAGGGCTCCCGCTTCGGGGTCCAAGCGGGGTATAAGTTCTGATCGGCAGTTCAGGTGCGACGGGGCGGGCGGCATGGCCGCCCGCTTATGGGTTCAGCTTGGTCGAAGGTCGTCCAGACGGATCACCTCGCCGCGCCGGGGTAGAAGGTCGGCCTCGCATGCCCCGGCATCCGACGGGGATGTAAAGGCCGCTTGGCGGCTGGCGATGAGCTTGGTCTGGGCGGCGACCAGTCGGGTCATCAGTTTCAGGTCGCTGTCCTGCAGTTGCAGGGCTGCATCGGCCCAGATGTCCACGATCTGCTCAAGCTCCTGCAAAGAAATAGGCGCCGCGGATTGACTGGCGCGATAGATGGCGCATTGGCCGCCATGGCGTCGGCGATTCTGGCGTATATAAGCCCTGACCGCCCCCTCACCCTCCCCCGGCTCCGCAAGAACATGCACCAAGCCCATCGCGTGCAAATCTTCGGCGCTATAGGTCTCGCCGCTGAGGATCATCTGTTCTGCGCGAGCAGCGCCGAGACGGCGCATCAGGAAGCTGTGGGCGCCCATGCCCGGAAACAGACCAAAAGCCGTTTCCGGCAGGCCGAACCGGCAGCCCCGCTCCGCGACAATGACATTGAAGGATAACAGCGCCTCAAACCCGCCGCCAAGCGCATCGCCCTGCACCAGACCGATAGTCACCAAGGGAAGGTTCAACGCCATCATATTGCGATGCAGGATTCGCACGCAGGCCTTGCCATACGCCGCCAAGGCGGCGCGGTCCTGATGGCGTATCCTGTCCGCAAACAGGGATAGATCGCCGCCGAGACAGAACACGCCCGGAAAACGCGACCCGAGAACGAGATAGCGCAGAGCCTCGCCCTCGTCGCGCACGCGGGCTTCGATCCCGTCCTGCCAATCCTGAAAGTCCTTCAGCAGAGCGGTGTTGAAGCTGGGCCGCCCATCGGGACGCATATAAGTCCAAAGCGTCGCCTGCTCCTTGTCCCAGTGCGTTTCCAGTTGCCGCAAGGCGTCGAGATCTATGCGCCGAGCCTTGACCTCAACCGTGCGTGACGCAAGCGCCCCGCCCCGGGCCGGACTTCTCTTCAACGGTTGCGCCTGCCATCGCAGTCGCATTGAATCTGACAGGTAAGCCATCACGATTCTCGCCACAAGTTAATCTGTTATTAACTTACACACCCAAAAGGCGAAAATCCACCTTAATTCTTCATTAACTATATTTATTTGCTCTACATCTCTAATGCGCCGTTAACCATATTTATTAACCTACATTCGAATGCTTAGATTTATTTCGAAAAAGCAATATAAAGACTTAACATTTGACGCAATTACCTGGCGGATCACCAATCAGTCGGTAAATCATATTTAAGTACACCAGGCTTAATAGTTATGATCCGCGCCTCGGCGATCATCGCGGCCGGCGTCGATTGAGCAGGGAGACGATGCCAAACTTTAGCCGGCTCATCTCATTCAGCCACGCAGAGGCGACGCTGAACCTGAAAATCCGTGGTCAGCTCGTTAATACGCTCTACGCGTCCATGACCTCTCTGGCGGCCGGGGCGGTCGCGGGCGGCGTGATCGCTGTCGCCATTTCGCGCGCAGCGCATAGCTTGCCCATCACGATCTGCGCCGGTTTGACCGTCCTGATCGGCGCGGCGCGCGTAGCGTTCAGCCTCGTATATCGCATTTTGGCCAGCCGCGGCCCCATGTCGATCGAAAGCTGGGAGCGGGGCTATGAGGTCGGCGCCGCATGTTACGCCGGCGTATTGGGTCTGTTAGGCTTTTTCGCCCTGCATAGTAGCGCTAATGCGACCGTACACCTGCTGGCCGCCACCACCGTGATCGGCTATGCCGCAGGTATCGCCGGCCGCAATGCAGGGCGCCCGTCCATCGCCATCATGCAACTTTCTTTCGCCGCGCTCCCCGTCAGCATCGGTCTTTTTGCTGTGGGCGACGGCCTTTACACCGCGCTTGGCCTGGTAACCCTGGTTTTTATCGTGGGCATGATAGACATCACGCTGCAGACCTATGACGCCATCATGAAGGCGTTTGTCCATGCCGACGAGAACGCCGCCCTCGCTGTCGCCTTGAAGCAGACCGCCGCCGAAGCCATGGCCGCCAGCGAGGCCAAGACACGGTTTCTGGCGAATATGAGCCATGAAATCCGCACCCCCCTGAACGGCGTCCTGGGCATGACCGAGGCGATACTGAGCGACACGCTCTCCCCCTTGCAGCGGGAGCGGCTTGGCATTGTGCGGCAGTCCGGCGAAACCCTGCTCGCCATCCTCAACGACATTCTGGATCTGTCTAAGGTGGAAGCCGGCAAGCTGGAGCTGGAGGCCAAGCCCTTCCGGCTCGCCGACCTGGCTGCAAGCGCAGAAGTGATGTTCAAAGAGGCCGCTCGGCATAAGGGGCTGGCATTTTCTGTCGTCGCGGACGGCGCGACGGACGCGGTGTTCAACGGCGACGCCGGACGCATCCGTCAGATCCTGTTCAACCTGATCTCCAACGCGCTGAAATTCACGGACGGCGGCGGCGTTTATGTCGTTCTAACCGAGACGGATGACCGCTTGTCCATGACTGTGCGCGATACCGGTCCGGGGATCGAGCCGGATCATCTCGAACATCTGTTCGAACGTTTCCAGCAGGCCGACGCCTCCACTACGCGGAAATTCGGCGGCACGGGCCTGGGGCTTGCGATCTGCTGGGAGCTGACCCAGCTTCTGGGAGGCGAAATTTCGGCGCAAAGCACGTTGGGCCAAGGCGCGACCTTTCAGGTGGACTTGCCGCTGCGCCGCGCCGAGGCGGCGGACGCCCTAGCCTTTCTCAAGGCCGACCTGCAGCAGGCGCGCGCGGGGCCGACACCCCCTGCCCCCCCGGCCCAATCCCCGCCGACCCCCGCTGAAACGCCCAAAGCGACAACGCGCCTTCTGTGCGCTGAGGATAACGAGATCAATCAGCTCGTTCTACGCGCGCTCCTGGAGCCTTTGAATTATGACGTCGTCATGGTCGAGAATGGCCTAAAGGCGTTGGAGGCCTGGCGCGCCGAAAGCTTTGATCTGCTCATTCTCGACGTCCAGATGCCGGTCATGGACGGCCCGACCGCCGCCGCCGCCATTCGAGCCCGGGAGCGGGAGATGGGCTTGGCCTCCATCCCTATTATGGCCTTGACGGCGAATGTCATGTCCAGCCAGGTGCAGGATTATCTTTCCATCGGCATGAACTGCGTCGTGGCCAAGCCCATAAATCTGGACGAGCTTTACGCGGCTATCGACAAATTGCTAAAGACGGGCGCCCCCGCAAGCGCATCGACGCTGGCTGCGGTCGCCTAGAGCAAAGGGCGTCCCGGCGCTTACACGGACGCCAAGTCGCCGCTGATCAAAACTGTGCAGTTGCCCAGAAACCGAAACTGGCCTCAGATTGTGGAGCATTCGGCTTTTTCGGGGGCGGCGAGTGATTAAATCGAATATTACGGGTCTGACAGCATTTGTCGTCCTGATCGCCGCTTCGGCGGGCTGGACGTATCAGGCCTTCGCCGCGCCGTCCGGCCCGGCCCATAGCGTCGGCGTACGCGACCTAGTCCGCATCGTCCGCTTGGCCGATCCGCAGATTTCGCCAGATGGACGGTTCATCGCGCTGGTACAAATAAAGGCTGACCTGGAGACGGACAAGTTTCTGTCGGAAATCGCCTTGGTGGATGTCGCTAGGAAATCGCTGCGCCCGCTGACACGCGGTCGGCTAAAGGCCGGCTCGCCTCGTTGGTCGCCCGACGGCGGCGCGCTCGCCTTCACGGCGCCGGACGCAGACAAGGTGCTGCAGATCTTTGTCACGCCTATGGCCGGCGGCGACCCGCTGCAAGTCACCCACGGCAAGGACAATGTGGAGCAGTTCGCCTGGAGCCCGGACGGCAAGACGCTCGCTTTCGCCACAGCCGATCCCAAGCCGGAGCTGAAGGGCGAAGACAAGTTCAAGACCGCCTTCAAAGTCGGCAATGACGATTTCACAATTAAGGAAGCGGTGCGCCCCACGCACCTGTGGACCATCCCTGCCGCCGGGGGCGAGGCCAGGCGGCTGACCAGCGGAACCTGGTCCCTGCCCTCCAGCCTGCCGCCGGGACCGCCGTCTTCGCCGATCAAGTGGACGCCCGACGGCAAGTCCATCCTGATTGTGCGCCAGGAAACGCCCTCCACAGGCGATCAATATTTGACACGGATCGAGGTCGTCGACGCCACAACGGGGGCCATCCGCCCCCTGACCGGCGCGACGCAGTTCGAGGGCTATCCCCTCCCCTCGCCCGACGGCGAGACCGTAACCTATTGGAAGCCGCGCGACGATAAACCCTGGCAGTTTCAGGACGCCTGGATCGCCCCCTCGGCCGGCGGCCCGGGCAAGGACATCAGCCTGTCGGTGGATAAGAACCTCTACGGCACCTATTGGACGCCGGACAGCAAGGCCCTGATCGTCGGCGGCAACGACACGACGACGGTCGGTCTATGGCGACTCAGCCTGGACGGAAAGGCGACGCGGCTGGACCTGAAGGGCGTCATGCCCACGAACGGCTACTGGATGGATGTGGACGTGGGCAGGGCCGGCCAAATCGCCTTCATCGGCCAGACGGCGACTGACCCGGACGAGCTCTATCTGATCCCTTCCGCCGGCGCGCCGCCCATCGCCCTGACACAAGAGAATGCGGACCTGAGCGACCTGACGCTCGGCAAGACCGAAACGGTGCAATGGACGGGGCCGCAGGGGCGCAAGCTCGATGGCGTCGTCACCTATCCCCCCAGCTATAAGGGCGAGGGGGGCTTGCCGCTGGTGCTCTACGTTCATGGCGGTCCGAATTCCTCATCGCGGGAGCGATTCAATCTTATGCCTCAGGCCCTCGCCGCCAAAGGCTGGATCGTGTTCGAGCCAAATTATAGGGGCAGCGACAATCTAGATAACGCCTTCTTCGCCGCGATCTACAAGGACGCGGGCCAGGGCCCAGGCGAGGACGTGATGGCGGGCGTGGCCATGCTGAAAGCCAAGCTCAAGATCGATCCGACCCGCATGGCCGTCACCGGCTGGTCCTATGGAGGGTTCATGACCACCTGGCTGCTCGGCCATTATAACGTCTGGAAGGCGGCGGTGGCGGGCGCGGCGGTGACCGACTGGGTCGATATGTACAACCTTTCCGACGGCAACGTCACCCAGGTGTTCGCCACTGGCGCCTCGCCTTATGTAGGCGAAGGCATGGCCATAAATCGCAGGCAATCGCCGGACTACAGCGTGACCAAGATCAGGGCCCCCACGCTGGTCATGACCGATATGGGCGATTTCCGCGTGCCGCCGACCCAATCCTTCGGGCTTTACCGCGCCTTGCAGGACAATCATGTGACGACCGAGCTGATCGCCATCCCCGTCGATGGCCACTTCCCGGGTGATCCTATCCGCCAGATGGACGTCTACCAACGCTGGATCGACTGGCTGACGCCCTATTTGAAATAAGGCTTGATCTTGGGCGTAGCGTCGAAGATCATTTTTCAGGCTGGTCAGTCCATTACAGTTTCATGTCAACCGTACGCCTGAGCTGACCCAGCCGAGCAATAATACAGTCCTAGCTTGATTGCATCGAGTCGTTCAGTGCGAAGGCAAGGCCGGCAGGTGTCCAGCATCACGAAACATGACCGGGCGAAACGCCATTCGGTTCACTTCCCTTAGACTTACGCCGCAAACGTTCGTAAAGTAACTCAAAATCAATGTGCTACCTATACAGTCTTAAGCAGCAAAACTGCTTTCGACTCTTTTCGTTGGGCCGTGCCATGTCGATATCTGAACTGGGCGCCGTCCCTGAACCGGAGGAGGCGGCGGACAGCTATCGCGCATTTGTGGCGACCCGACGCCGCCAGTTCGGCTTTCGCACCGGCGGATCATTGTTTTTCGCGACCATCATCGCGGCGGCGCTGCACTCCTATTGGCCCTTCGTCTGGCTCGCAGTTTTTCTTACGGGGCAGATCGCCGAATATGCACTGGATGGCTGGATCGCTCGCAGATCGGCGGAGCCCGATCTTCGCCTCCGCAACCTCAGCATCGCCTTTGCAAGCTTCAACGGTTTCCTCTTCTCTTGCGGCGCCATGGTCACCTGGTTCGGCGGTCCGCTCATGCAGATCTTCGGCGTCATACTTGTATGCGGCGGCTCGCTCGGCAATACCTTGAACTTCCAGGATGAACCCAAGGTCGTAGGGGCCTGCCTGATCGGCCAGACGCCCATCGCCCTCGTCCTGCCCCTATTCATCGCCCTGGAAAATCCTGCACAGCTCCTGCCCGCCTTGTTGGTCTCGGGCGCTTGGCTGCTGCATTTTGCGACCAGTTTCAGCCTGGTTCAGAAGTCCATGGCCACCCGTCAGGCCTTGCGCACCGCCAAGGTGCAGGCGCAGGCTCACGAGGCCCGGGCGCTCGCGGCGACGGCGGGCAAATCCACCTTCGTCGCCACCCTAAGCCACGAGATTCGCAATCCGCTGAACGCCGTCACCGCCGCCGCGCGCCTGCTGTCGGCGACCGAGCTTACGCCAGCGCAACGCGAGTATGTCTCCATCCTGCTGAACGGCGGGGATGTGCTTCTGAGTTTGATCAACGATGTGCTGGATATGTCGAAGATCGAAGCCGGCAAGATCGAGATCCAGATGGACGACATTGACGTGACGACGATCGCGGAAAAGGTTCGCAGCCTCTGGTCGCCCAAGGCCGCCGAAAAGGGGATTGAGCTGGACGTGCGAGTCGATCCCGACCTGCCGGCCCATATCCGCTGCGATCCGCTGCGCCTGACGCAAATCCTCTTCAACCTCGTCTCCAATGCGGTGAAGTTCACGTCCAAAGGCAGGGTGGACTTGTTGATCGGCGCTTTAGAGGACGACGCCGACCCCGCCGCTCCGCCGAAACTTTGCTGTGAGGTGATGGATACGGGCCCCGGCATGAGCGCTGAGGTTTTGAGCCGCCTCTTCAACAATTTTGAACAGGCCGATGGCGGCGTCGCGCGGCGATTCGGCGGGACGGGGCTGGGGCTGGCCATCAGTCGGCGCCTGGCTGAACTGATGGGCGGGGGACTTGAGGTGGAGAGCGCAGAGGGCTTCGGGTCCTTGTTCCGGCTGACCCTGCCGTTGATTTTGGCGGAGTCCCCGGTCATCGTTCGTGAGGCTGGGCCGCGCGAAACGACGTATGCAAATCGGCGCCTCAGCCTGCTTGTGGCGGAAGATCATCCGGTCAACCGCCGTCTGATCGCCCTCTTCCTTGAGCCGCTGGGCTGGTCGTTGACCATGGTTCAGGACGGCCATGAAGCGGTGCTGGCCGCAACGGAACGCAGGTTCGATCTCATCATTATGGACATGCAGATGCCGGTCATGACCGGGCTGGAAGCTGCCTGGGCCATTCGCGCCGGCGACGGCCCGAACCAGACGACGCCACTCGTCGCCCTAACAGCCGACGTGATGGACGGCCAGAGAACAGCTTGGCTGGATGCAGGCGCGGCGGCGTTTTTATCCAAGCCTATCGATCCGGACATGATGATCGAGACCCTGGGGCGGCTGGCCCAGCAAACGGCGTCGGTTCCAACGCAGGACGCCATGTAGGGATCGGTCTGACGGCGCTCGACAAAGCGCCGCGATGAGCCGGATCGGTGATTGTCAAAGTCTGAGTGTCCATAGAAATCCATTGCATGCTTCGAGACGCAAGGGGCGCCCCTCCTCCTCAGCATGACGTTTTTTGCCGCTCAAAATTCTGCGTCATGCTGAAGAACCCTGTATTTCAGGGCGTCTCGAAGCACGCAAACTCGCAAACGCTATTTCCCAAAAACGCGCTTTGGACACCGTATAATCTCGTCAAAATTGCACTAAACGAAAAATAAAATTTCGGGCAGAAAATGAGCCGTGGGCTCCCTTATGCATTTGCATTACAAATTGCTGCTAACTCCGCTTAGCCAGTACGCGGTGTTGCTTCGACGCAAACTGCCGTTCCTTGGGCTTCAGCGCCAAAAAACACCGAAGTTTTCTGCTATACGCACTCAAAAGAAAGCTTAGCTTAAAAAATCCTGCACCCCGAGGTTGCGATCCTTTTCTAAATGAGACAAATAGCGAGTCATGAAATCACCTGACTCAAAGTCCGTTCCGGCGCATCTTCCCGACGTTATTGATGTCGAAGTTGGTCTGGCGATCCGCCGGGCCCGCGTTCGGCTAAAGCTGTCGCAAACCGATCTGGGGCGCGCCCTGGGAATTTCCTTCCAGCAGATCCAGAAATATGAGCGTGGCGCGAACCGCGTCTCAGCCTCCATGCTTGTCAAGGCGGCGCGGTTTCTGAATGTATCCGCCGCTGATCTGCTCCCGCCTGACGACGCGCCGCCTGCCCCGGCCATTGCACGGCGATTTACGGAGGTGCGCGGGGTGGAGGAGCTGGTAGACGCCTATTGCGCCCTGCCGCAATCCGCCCAAAGGCGCGCCGTGCTCGACCTGGTCACCGCCATGGCGCCGGGCAAAGCGCCGGTGTTGGAGGAAGCGTCGGACTAGGGTCCAATGCACGGCTGGGTCGATATAGTCTCGGTTCATCTTGCAACCCTTGAAGAGCGGCGCTATACGCGCCGCGCTTTTGGAAAGCTGGATTTACGAGGCTAAGGCATGGTGGTCTTCTTCGGCCGTAGGGGTGTTTTGTCCCCATCGCTTGCGTGCTGCGCGCCGAAATTTTGCAAGGCTATGACGGCCGACTAAGATACCAGCCAAGCGCCTGCGCATGATCTTCGGCCCGCTTTCCAAGGCTAGGCCGATCCGTCGAAGAGCTGCCCCCAACACCTCCACCCAGATGATCACAACGACCGGCGCGCCGCCCGGCTGCGTCGCCAACCCCTAGAGAGACCATGAAGGGACCAGAAACAGGATTTAACGACCGCCTCAGCGCCGCCGCGGAAGCAAAAAAGGCGCTTTTGGCTAAGTTCAAACCCAAGCCCGCGGCGATCGATCCCCTGCACGACCAACGTCAGGCCCTGCGCGACGCCGAACGCGAAGCCTTTCGCAAAGCCCGCGCCGCCGAAAAGGAAGCCGTCCGACTCGCCGCCCTAGAGGCTGAAGAGGCAGCGCGCCGCGCCGCCCTCGAAGCCATGGAAAGCGCAGACGAAATCAAGCGCCGAGAGCGCAAGGAGCGCAAGGCTGCCATGAAGGCGGAAGCCAAGGCCAAACGCGAAGCCAAACTCGCGGCGCGCCATTAGGGCTCTAACTACTGAAGAGCTAAACGGCCGCACCGAATAAAGATCGGACCGGGCGAGCCCACATTTTAAGCAACTCAGCTCATCCAAAATGCCGCAAGCCGGCTGGTTGCTTTGAGGTGGTTGCGACGCTTGCCATGTCCTCAAATCAGGAACATCCTTTCAGCTCAGTAAGGCGGATTAACGCGTCATAAGCTGGAGGTTACGACCATGATTTCTGCTGCTACGCTCACGGCCGCTGTGGGCGGCATTCTCGTTGTCGCGATCACCGTGGTTGCGTCAGCCACGGAAATTCTTTTTCACCTGTTCGGCGGTTAAGGCCAGGTCGATAAGGTCGAAAAGGACTATTGAGCCTACGGTGTAAGCACGCCTCTTATCATGGGGGTGATCAGCGACCGGAGATGAACTTGTGTCAGCTCGCCGCCCCGGCACAGACGCATGAGGGCGCCTTCGAAAATTAGGCAAATCCGCTCGGCCCGCATAAGCAATTCAGCGTCAGACAAGGCCTTTAGCTCGGTCGTTTTCATCAACATGATGAAACGGTCATAGATTTCGCCATCCGCCTGACTCATCTGTGCCCGCAGATGGGGTTGACGTGACGCCTCCGCCCGCACCTCAAAAACCATACTGCCAAAGCCGGACGCCGTGTAACGCGCCACAGACTGGCAAAAATTATCGGCGATCCGTTCTGCAAGCTCCCCATCCGCCTTGGCGAGCATGGTCAGATCACGTTTGGCCTCGGCCACGTGCTCTTCAATGATGGCGCTGACGATCGCTTCCTTGTTCTCGAAATAGCGATAGATTTGGCCGACACTCATATGCGCCGACTGGGCGATGATGGCCATGCTGGCGGCGTGAAAGCCATAGGTGCGAAAGGCCTCGCGCGCGGCGTCCAATATTTGGCATCGGCGCATGGCGACACCCGGCGACTCGCAAGCGACTGAACCCTGCGAACCGAACTCCTCCTCTACAGTTTTCATCTGGCGGTTCCCGTCCGACTCTCACTCCGATGATGACCCGCCAGTCTTGTCTCGAGTCTGAGCTTGACGCTGGCGCTCCTAATGCATACCTCAATGCGCGACGAGAATGAACGTTCATTCTCGTCGCAGGTCCGGTCGCAGGGGCGAATAAGGATGAGGCGTATGTACACGTTGTCAGGTTGGCGCGCGGGCGCCGCCGCGTCGGTCGCCGCGCTTCTGCTCGCCGGATGCGGTCATGGCGGGCCGCCCCAGGATCACGGTCCGGCCGCAGTCGGTTTTGTGGTGATCGAACCCCAATCCGTCATCCTCAATAGCGAGCTACCCGGACGCACCACCGCCTTCTTGACCTCCGATGTGCGCCCGCAGGTGACGGGGGTGATCAAATCCCGCCTGTTCACCGAAGGCGGAGACGTCCGCGCGGGCCAAGTGCTTTATCAGATAGATCCCGCCCCCTATCAGGCTTCGCTGGACCAGGCCAAGGCGGCGCTGGCCAACGCCGAGGCGGCGGAAACGACCGATAAGCTGAAGGCGGATCGTTACGCCGATCTCGTCAAGATCAACGCCGTTAGCCAGCAGGATTATGACGACGCCCGGGCGGCCTATCAGCAGGCTCAGGCCACGGTGACCCAGAACAAGGCAGCGGTAGAGTCCGCGCAGATCAATCTGAACTACACTCGAATCACCGCGCCGATTTCGGGACGGATCGGCCGCACCCTGATCACGCCGGGCGCTTTAGCCGTTTCCGGCCAGACCAGCGCGCTCGCCACGATCCAGTCGCTCGACCCCATCTATGTCGACGTGTCGGAGTCGGCGGATGAGGTTCTGCGCCTGAAAGCCGAAATGGCCAGCGGCAAGCTTGAGAACGCTGGCGCCGCCAGCGCCAAGGTCAAGCTGATCCTGTCCAACGGGGAAACCTATCCGCTGGAAGGCCAACTCCGGTTTTCCGAAGCCCTGGTAGACAGCTCGACTGGCTCGGTGACGCTGCGCGCCGTCTTCCCAAACCCCAAGGCGCTCTTACTGCCCGGCATGTTCGTGCGCGCCGTCGTCAGCGAAGGCATGGCTCCCAACGCCATCCTGGTCCCGCAGCAGGCTGTGTCGCGCAATGAAAAAGGCGAGGCGACCGTCTTCGTCGTCGGTGCAGACAATACGGCCCAGCCGCGCGTGCTGACGACCTCCCGCGCCGTGGGTGACAAGTGGTTGGTGACGTCAGGCCTGGCCACAGGCGACCGGGTGATCACTGAGGGCCTGCTCAGCGTGCATATGCCTGGCCAGTCGGTAAAGCCCGTGCCGGCCGGCTCCATGCCGCCTCCCCCCGCACCTGCGGGTCCCGCCCATGGCGGAGCGCACTAGATGTTATCGCGCTTCTTCATTGATCGGCCGATCTTCGCCTGGGTCATGGCTCTGGTGGTCATGATGATCGGCGTTATCTCGATCCTGACCCTGCCCATCGCCGAATACCCCAGCGTCGCCCCGCCGGCGATTTCCGTCACCGCGACCTATCCGGGCGCGTCGGCGGAGACGGTGCAAAGCACGGTCACCCAGGTGATCGAGCAGCAAATGACGGGCCTGGACCATCTGGAATACCTGTCCTCCGTCAGCGACAATAACGGCATCGCCACCATCACCCTGACCTTCGCGCAGGGCACAAACCCCGACATCGCCCAGGTCCAGACCCAGAACAAGCTTGAGCTGGCCACCCCGCTTCTGCCCCAGGAAGTGCAGCAGCAAGGCCTGGTCGTCGCCAAGGCCACCAAGAACTTCCTCTTGTTCGTCGGCATCTATTCTGAAAACGACTCCCATACCGACGGCGATCTGGGCGACCTGATCTCCAGCAAGCTGAAAGATCCGCTCAGCCGGGTCACGGGCGTTGGCGACACACAGGTGTTCGGCGCGCAATACGCCATGCGCATCTGGCTCGACCCGATGAAGATGAACAACTACGCCCTGTCGACGACTGACGTGAAGAACGCCATCTCGGCCCAAGACGCTCAAGTGGCCAGCGGCCAGCTTGGCGGCCTGCCCACTGTCGAGGGCCAGGCGCTGAATGCGGCGGTCAATTCCCAGACGCGCCTGCAGACGCCGGAGGAGTTCAGGAACATCGTCCTGAAGACCAATTCAGACGGATCGACCGTTCATCTGAAAGATGTGGCGCGTGTCGAACTCGGTCAGGACAATTACAATACGCTCAACCGCTATAACGGCCACCCTGCCGCGGGCATCGGCATCAAGCTGGTGCCGGGCGCGAATGCACTAGCCACCGCCAATGCGGTCAAAGCGAAGATGCTCCAGTTCCGTAGCCAACTGCCGCCGGATGTGAGGGTGGTTTATCCATACGACACCACACCCTTCGTCAAAGTCTCTATTGAAGAGGTGGTCAAGACCCTGATTGAGGCGATTGCACTTGTCTTTGTGGTCATGTTCATCTTCCTCCAGAACCTGCGGGCCACACTCATCCCGACCATCGCGGTGCCGGTGGTGCTGCTGGGCACTTTCGCGGTTCTTGCGGCTCTGAACTACAGCATCAACGGTCTGACCCTGTTCGCCATGGTGCTGGCCATCGGTCTTCTGGTCGACGACGCCATCGTCGTGGTGGAGAACGTCGAACGGATCATGAGCGAGGAAGGGCTCTCCCCTGTCGAAGCCACCAAGAAGTCCATGCAAGAAATCACCGGCGCTCTGATCGGGATCGTCCTGGTACTGACGGCGGTCTTCATGCCCATGGCCTTCTTCGCCGGCTCCACGGGCGTGATATACCGCCAGTTCTCGGTCACCATCGTCTCAGCCATGGTCTTGTCCGTGCTGGTGGCGTTGATCCTGACGCCTGCGCTGTGCGCCACCCTTCTGAAGCCCAGCAAGACGCACGGCGCGCCGAAGAAGGGGTTTTTCGGCTGGTTCAACCGCACTTTCGACCGTGGCGTGAAGGATTATCAAGGCGGGCTGGGCTATATGCTCAAGCGGTGGGGCCGGTTCGCTCTTGCCTACGGCCTGATCGCCACGATCATGGCGGTTCTGTTCGTGCGCATTCCCACCGGCTTCCTGCCCGATGAAGATCAGGGCATCCTGCTGTGTATCGTGCAGTTGCCCCCCGGCGCGGCCATGAGCCGGACGGCGGCAGTTAACAAACAGATCAACGACTATTTCCACGCCAAAGAGGCGGCCAATATCACGGGCGTATTCACCTCCGCCGGCTTCGGCTTCGCCGGTCAGGGCCAAAACACGGCGCTGGCCTTTGTCAGCCTGAAACCATGGAATGAGCGTCCCGGCGCGGCCAACCGGGTGCAGGCCATCGCCGGCCGCGCCTTCGGGGCCTTCAGCCAGATCCGTGACGCCATGGTCTTCCCCGTCGTTCCCCCATCGGTGCCGGAACTGGGTACGGCGACCGGATTCGACCTGGAGTTAGAGGATGTCGGCAATATCGGCCATGCACGCCTAGTGGCGGCTCAGAACCAGCTCCTGGGCCTGGCGGCGCAGGATCATATGCTGCAGGGCGTACGACCCAACAGTCTGCCCGACGTGGCCCAGTTGAAGGTCAATGTCGACAAGACCCATGCCACGGCGCTGGGCCTGTCGTTGGCCGACGTCAACGATACCCTCTCCACCGCCTGGGGCGGCCAGTATATCGACGACTTCGTGGATCGCGGGCGGGTCAAGCACGTCTACCTGGAAGGCGACGCCCAGTACCGCACCAAGCCGGAGGATCTGGATCACTGGTATGTGCGCGGCGCTTCAGGCGCACTGGCCCCGTTCTCCGCCTTTTCCAGCGAGGCGTGGGAGTTCGGCCCCGCCCAGCTCAGCCGCTACAACGGTACACCGGCTATGGAGCTTCAGGGCCAGCCGGCGCCCGGCATCAGCTCCGGTGCGGCGACGGCGGAGATGGCCAAGCTGGCCAACCAACTGCCCCCCGGCTTGGCGCTGGAGCCGACGGGTCTGTCCTATGAAGAGGCGGCGGCGGGGGGCAAGACGGGCCTGCTTTACGGCCTCTCTATCATCGTGGTGTTCCTGTGTCTGGCGGCGCTTTATGAAAGCTGGGCCGTTCCGGTGGCAGTGATCCTGGTCCTGCCGCTGGGTATAATCGGCGCGGTGCTGGCGGTGACGCTGCGCAGCTTCACCAACGACGTCTTCTTCCAGGTTGGGCTTTTGACCACCATGGGCCTGGCGGCGAAGAACGCCATCCTGATCGTGGAGTTCGCCGAAAGCGCCTATCGCAACGGCAGGTCGGCCATAGAGTCAGCAATTGAGGCGGCGCGCCTGCGGCTTCGCCCCATCCTGATGACCTCGCTCGCTTTCATCGCCGGGGTGACCCCCCTGGCCATCTCTTCCGGCGCGGGATCGGGAAGTCAAAATGACATCGGCACCAGCGTGGTGGGCGGCATGGCGTCGGCCACCATCCTGGCCATCTTCTTTGTGCCTTTGTTTTATGCGGGGGTTCGCAGTGTGTTCAAGTCGCGCCCCGACCTGCCGCCGCCAGATAACTCCGTCCATAGCGGCCAGAGTCATAGCGGCCAGGGGGTCTGAAGGTCATGAGCCGCACCGTTCACTTCCTCGCCTCCAGCCTGGCCGCTATTTTTCTGTCCGGCTGTGCGACCATGGCGCCCAAATATGAGCGTCCCGCTGCGCCTGTGCCATCCGCCTTCCCAACCGGCGACGCCTATCCAGCAACCGGCGCGCCTGAGACGCCCATCGCCGATCTAGGCTGGCGGACCTTTTTTACCGATCCCAAGCTGAAGACGGTGATCGCCCAGGCGCTCGCCAATAACCGCGACCTGCGCGTGGCGATCCTGAATATTCAGGAAGCGCGGCAGCAGTACCGAGTCCAAGGCGCCGCCGAACTGCCCACCATCAACGGAACCGCCTCGGCCACCTACGAACATACGCCCAGCGATGTCGCGCTCGGCTCTATAGGCAGCGCCTTCAAGGGCTTTAACGTCCCCAAGGACGGCATCGGCTTTCAGGAATACGCCGCCTCGCTCGGCATCAGCGACTATGAGCTGGATTTGTGGGGCAGGGTCCGAAGCCTGTCCAAACAGGCGCTGGAACAGTATCTTTCCACCGTCGAGGCGCGACGGGAGACGGAAATCACCCTCGTCTCGGAAGTGGCGACGGACTACCTCACCTACGCCGCCGATGTGCAAAAGCTCAAAGTGGCTAAGGACACCCTGGCCAGCGACCAGGCCAGCTATGACCTGACGGTCGCCAAATTCAAGGCCGGCGTGGCGTCAGAACTAGATGTGCGCCAGGCGGAAACGGCGCTGGAACAGGCCCGTTCCGCCATCGCCACCTACACCACCCAGACAGCTCAGGATGTGAACGCCCTGACCCTTGTGGTCGGCGCGACTGTCGATCCCGCCCTCTTGCCCACTGGCCAGGATGACAGCCTGTCAACCCTGCCCGACGTGCCCGCCGGCCTGACCTCCGCCGTGCTGCTGTCCCGGCCGGACGTGCTGGAAGCGGAACATACGCTGAAAAGCTACAACGCCAACATCGGTGCGGCGCGAGCCGCCTTCTTCCCAACGGTCAGCCTCACCACCTCAACGGGCGGCGCGAGCATCAACCTGACCCACCTGTTCAACGCCAATAACGGCTCTTGGACCTTCCAGCCTAATATCAGCCTGCCGATATTCGACGGGGGCGCCAATCTGGCCCGTCTGCGGTATGCCAAGGCGGAAAAGGCCGTGGCCGTGGCGCAGTATGAAAAGACGATCCAGACCGCCTTTCGCGAAGTGGCCGACGCCCTGGCCCAGCGCGGCACGGTGGACGATCTGCTGGCCTCCCAGGCCCGCTTGACCAACGCCGCCTCAAAGGCGCTGACCCTCTCCACCGCCCGCTATCAACGCGGCTCAGACACCTATGTGAATGTCCTGAGCGCACAGCTCAACCTTTACACCGCCCAACAAAGCCAGATCACAGCGCGCCTGACCCGCGCTAGCAACCTCGTCGCGCTCTATCGGACCTTGGGCGGGGGAGCGGAAACACCTGCCCCGTGATCTTGCTCCTCACAACCAGCCTGCCTCGCGCAGATTTTTGGCGTAGGTTCGGCTGACCGGCGCCGTTAGGCCCTCAGGCAGGCGCAGGCTGATGCGGGTTTCGCTGCGGTCAGCCCCCTGTACAGCCTCGCGCGCCACCCACCAGGACCTGTGAGTCCGGGCGCCGTCCAGCCCCTCCAACTCGGAGATGGCGTCGGACAGGCGCATCAGGATCAGGGCTGACCCGCGCGAGGTGTGCAGGCGCAGATAATGGTCTTCCGCTTCCACCGCATAAAGCGCCGCGCCACGGAGTTTGAGGGGCAGCCGCTCCAGAAATCGCGGGGGCGGCGCGCCTATGGACCCGGCATGGGTCTGAATCGGCGCACGACCGGCCGCGTCGCGCCGCGCCGCCAGGAGGTGCAGGGCCGACATGGCCATCGAAATCGTGACGCTGGTCCCGAAGACGTAGAGGACAGAAGGCCAGCCGCCGCCGAGGCGCCCGAACACCAAGCGCACGACGGCGATGATCAGCGGCGTCAGGACCGCGCTCAACCCCAGCGCCAAGCCCAAAGTGGTCAGGATCGGCCGGCGGACCAGCGCGGGTAGGGACAGGCCATAGGCGCGCGCGGCCTGGTTCGCCAGTGTGCCGAGCGCCAGAAGCACGACCCAGAACACGAACCGCGTCGAAATCGGCGCGACGTCGGTTCCGAAGGCGGCGGAAGCGGACAGAAAAACTGCGGCGCATATGACGATGGTCAGACTGCGTATCGCCTCCCCCCGCCAGCGCCGAGCCTTTGGCGAAGCGTGAGCGGCGTCCGCCGTCGTATCGCGAAGAAGCGGCGTCGTTTCACGCATCTGTCGCTGAACAGCTCCCGCCAGCGAGGTAGTGGGAAAACCTCACCCCCATCCGGAGCCCACGATGAACCGAGGAACCACCGCGCTGTCAATCGGCTCGCTTAGCCCGCAGCCGATCACCTTGCCCAAGCGCACGATTTTGGACCATCCCGCCGTCATCGTCACGCTGGGGCTTTTGGCCTGGTCCATCGTTATCACCATCAATGTGGCGCACGGCGTTCATCTCCACGCCCCGCGACCGGGCCTGATGTTGAAGGCGCCCTGGATCATTCAGCTTCACGTGGCGGCGGCGCTCGGGGCCCTGGTCATCGGGACGGCTCTCCTGTTGGGCGTAAAGGGGCGCGCCTTTCACAAGGCGGCGGGATGGACATGGGTGGCTTGCATGATGACCGTGGCCATAGGCTCGTTCTGGATACGCACGACAGGGCATCTCAGCTATATCCACCTGCTGAGCGGCGGCGTGGCCATTCTGGTCCCCATGGCCATAGCGGCGGTGAAGCGCGGCGACCTGAAAGCCCACCGCCGAGGCATGACCCGCACCTTTGTCGGCGGCCTGATCATCGCCGGCGCCTTCACCTTCGTCCCCGGCCGGCTGATGTGGCTGATCTTCGTCGGCTAGGGACAGGGACGCGAAATGGGACCACATTTGATCTTCGCGCCCATGGGGGCGCTTGCCTGTCTTACATTCTTGGCCCTGGCGATGATCCCGATCCGCCGGTTCGCCGCCGCACGCGCGGGTCGTGTGCGGGCGGACGATTTCAAATTTGGCGAGTCGGGACGGGTTCCTGGCGATGTCTCGGTCCCGAATCGGAACTACATGAACTTGCTGGAGCTACCGGTGCTCTTCTACGTTGCGTGCTTTATGTACGACCTGACGTCGAGGTTGGATGATTAAGCGCTGACGATCGCGTGGGTCTATGTCGGCTTGCGCGCGACGCATTCCATCATCCACCTGACCCACAACAAGGTGAGGCATAGGCTCATTCCCTTCGCCGTCAGCAATTTTGTATTGGCGACCTTCTGGATGCACTTCTTTTTTTACAGCCGTTAGCCGGCTCAAACCGCCTTGAAGGTCAGGGCCAGGCCGTCCATGCAGTAGCGCAGGCCGGTCGGCGGCGGGCCGTCGGGGAAGACATGGCCCAGATGTCCGCCGCAGCGGCGACAGTGCACCTCCGTCCGCTCCTCGAACAGGCTGGTGTCGCGGGTGGTGGCGATGGCATGCTCCAAAGGCGCATAAAAGCTGGGCCAGCCCGTATGGCTGTCGAACTTGGTCTTGGAACTGAACAGAGGCAGGGCGCAGCCGGCGCAACTGAACACGCCATTGCGATGCTCATTCAACAGCGGGCTGGTGAACGGCCGCTCAGTCCCCTGCTCACGCAGGATGTAGAACTGCTCCGGCGTCAGGCGCTTATGCCACTCGGCGGGCGACAATTGCACCTCGAACCCGCCCGGCTGGGCCGCAGCGGCCCGGCGGACCCCGGAAAAAACCCCGGCCACGGCGAAAGCGCTGGCGGTGGTGAGAAACGCACGACGCGACATGATCCAATAACTCCTGCCTTACACTCCTTAAGATACGCAGCCCGGAGCGCCAGGGTTACACTCCGGCCTAAGATTTTTTGACCGTCGACTTTTTCCGTCAAAACCCGGCACGGCTGTTACAAACCTGTTGTGGTCGAAGAGTAACAGCTTCAAACGGACATAGGCGAATCGTTAGGTTTAGGTTGAACCTTTTCAAGCCTCGGCCGTATTTCGTGTCGGAGGCTTGCCATGTCGAACGCACTCACACCTCTTCGTCGTTTTGCGCTTAATGTCTATCGCGCGACGCGTCGGATATCGCGACAGATCATCCGTCGCAGTCGCTATCACTGGCTCGGCTGGGTCTGAACAGAACGCCTGAGCGACAAAATGCGTCCGCGACCTGCTGACGCTTGACCTCACTCCAGTTTTGCCATGTCAGCTTGCGCTAACGCCTCCAATTGCGCGTGAGGCAATGGGGGAGCACGATCTTGGCGAGACGGGTTCATTATGACGGGCTGACGAGTCTGGTCGGCGTCGAACTTGGAACGTCCGACTGGGTCCTGATCGATCAAGCGCGCATCAATGCGTTCGCGGAGGTTACCGGAGATCATCAATGGATTCACGTCGACGTCGAACGCGCCGAACGGGAAATCGGCGGGACCATCGCTCATGGCTTTCTGACCCTTTCCATGATGGCGGGTCTCAGCCCCTCCATTCTCGAAATCGACGGCGTCAGTCGCGCCTTGAACTATGGTTTTGAAAAGCTCAGGTTTCTCAGCCCCGTTCCCGCCGGATCGCGCGTTCGCCTACGAGAAACCATGACATCCGTCCAAGCCAAGGCCGGCGGTCTGGCCTTGACCCGGGCCTGCACTATGGACATCGAAGGCGCACTAAAACCCGCCCTCGCCTGCGATTGGATTGGCGTCGTCTATCCCTGACGGCGCGGCGCGTCACTATCGCTGACATTTTAATGTCAAACACGTGATGATGCGTCACAGCGCTAAAATTCGTACAAATGATACGATATTTCTAGATATCATCGTTGTTAAAACGACACACGTAAAGACTTTCGCTTGAGGGTCGAGGTGAATATAGATGGCGACTATAAGTATATTAAACCTTGAAAAGGGTTTTGAGGCTGTGACACATCGAGATGAAACTCATAACAAACCTCAAAATCTCTCGGTTTTGATTGCCGAAAAAATCGGCGTGGCCATTACGACGGGCCAATACGCCTGTGGGCAGTCCCTACCGATCGAAGCCGATCTTTGCACCGAGTTCAACGCCAGCCGCACGGCGGTGCGCGAGGCGGTGAAGTTGGTCATGGCCCGCGGCCTTCTGCGCGCCAAGCCTCGGGACGGCACACGGGTGCGGCCGGAAACGGACTGGAATCTGCTGGACCCCGCCGTCCTGCGCTGGCTATCCGCGCGCCAGTTTTCGC
>Ga0116226_10000260_pt1 | contig 43546 bp, 36 predicted proteins | sample S1TSphfallax_FD_89692 | JGI IMG/M metagenome (GOLD analysis project Ga0116226, IMG submission 89692) | Host-associated microbial communities from peat moss isolated from Minnesota, USA - S1T2_Fa - Sphagnum fallax MG | ecosystem: Host-associated > Plants > Peat moss > Unclassified | place: USA... | reverse complement strand
GCTCGAGTTACTTCCTGCACATCTGGGGGAACGGCTATTCGGCCGGCTACTACGCCTATCTATGGACACAGATGCTCGACGACGATGCCTATCTTTGGTTCGAGGAGCACGGCGGCCTCACGCGCGCCAATGGCGATCGGTTCCGGCGCATGGTGCTGTCGCGGGGCAATACGGGCGATCTGGAGAAGCTCTACAGCGCCTGGCGCGGGCGCGCGCCGACCGTGGCGGCGATGATGAAGTACCGCGAACTCAAGCCGTATACTGACGCAACGCATTGATGAAGGATTCGCCGTAGCGGGCAAGCTTCGCCTGCCCGACACCGGGCAGGTTCGCGAATTGATCGAGAGTCAGCGGCCGGCGTAAGGCCATTTCGCGCAAAGTGGCGTCATGGAAAATCACGTACGGCGGCAGACCCTGCTCATTTGCGAGGCGCTTGCGCAACTCGCGCAGGCGCTCGAACAGCGCGCCCTGCTCGGGTTCGTACTCGTCGACCCGCACGGCCGAGCGCTTCTCGTCCCCCGACGCGGGCGGCCCTGCGGCCGCGGACAGGACGATCGTCACCGGTCTTTCACCGCGCAGTACCCGCCAGCTCTGCGCGTTCAGGCAGAGCACCGGAAAGCCATCCTGGGTTTCATCGACCAGCGATTGATGCAAGAGGCTGCGGGCGAGGGCGCGCCATTCGGCGACTGAACGCTGCTTGCCGATGCCGTAGACCGTCAGGCACTCGTGACCGCGCGCCAGCAGCCGCTCAGAGCGCGCACCGCGCAGGATGTCGATGACATGGGCGGCGCCAAACCGCTCGCCGCGCTGTGCGAGCCGCGCGATGCAGGAGAGGAACTGGCGCGCTTCGGTGGTCCAGTCGACCTGTGTCTTCGGTGTCTCGCAGTTGTCGCAGGCGCCGCAGGCCCCTGTGAAACTCTCGCCGAGATAGGCCAGGATCACGGCGCGGCGACACTCGGTCGATTCGGCGTAACCGAGGACCTGGCGCAGCTGCTGGCGCCCCAGACGCTGCTCCGCCTCGAGTGGCTCGCCCGTCTCTGGATCCACCTTCTGCTGGATCAAAAACTCCGCGGTGCGAATGTCGGCGGCGCCGAAGTAGAGACGGCATCTTGCCGGATCGCCGTCGCGCCCCGCGCGGCCGGACTCCTGGCTGTAGCCCTCGAGGGTTTTCGGCAGATCATAGTGGACGACCCAGCGCACATCGGGCTTGTTGATGCCCATGCCGAACGCCACGGTGGCGATCACCACCTGCAGATCGTCGCGAATGAAGGCATCCTGCGTCTCGCGTCGCTGGTCGGCGGCCAGACCGGCGTGATAGGGGGCCGCGCGGACCCCGTCGCCCTCGAGCCGTTCTGCGAGTTCCTCGACCCGCCGGCGCGACAGACAGTAGACGATGCCGGCGCCACCGCCGCGCGCGAGGCTCAGCAGTTCCGCATAACTGCCCTTGGTTTTGGGGCGGACTTCGTAGTGCAGATTGGGCCGGTTGAAGCTCGTCAGGTGTATCGCCGGATCGCGCAGGTCCAACTGGGTGATGATGTCGGCGCGCACGCGGGGCGTCGCGGTGGCCGTGAAACAGAACATCGGGGTGGTCGGGTGGCGACGCCTGAGCTGCGACAATTGCCGGTAGTCGGGTCGAAAGTCGTGACCCCACTCCGAGACGCAGTGCGCTTCGTCGATCACGAAGGCATTGAGACCCGCGCCGGCGGCGAGGCGCGGCAGGACACCGTCGACGAATTCCGGCAGCAACAGGCGTTCGGGTGCGAGATAGAACAGCTGGTACTCGCCGCGCAGGAGCGCGGCCGTGCGCTGCGCCCCTTCGCCCGCCGGCAGTCCGGAGTTGACGAAGCTCGCGGCGATCCCGTTGTCCCGCAGCTGACGCACTTGATCCTGCATGAGTGCGATCAGGGGCGAGACGACGAGCGTGACGCCGGGCCGCAGCAGCGCGGGCAGCTGGAAACACAGGGATTTTCCGCCGCCCGTGGGCATCAGTGCCAGTAGGTCGCGGCCCGCGAGCGCGTCGCGCACGATGGCTTCCTGGCCCGGCCGGAAGTGGTCGAAGCCGAATATTCGTTTCAATGCAGCGGTCAATTGCGCCATGATGCGCGGATTCTACTTGGCCGGAGTATCCCTATGGAGCATTCGCACACCATCCATCGTCATCAGCACCATCTGGGCTGGGATCATGCCCTGGCGCCGGTGCTGCGCATCGCCCCGGGGACCTCGGTCGAATTCGAGGTACTCGACGCGGCCGGCGGACAGCTCTCGCCCGAGTCGACCGTCGCCTCGATCGCATCCCTGGACTTCGGGCGGATCAATCCGGTTGCCGGACCCATCTACGTCGAGGGTGCGGAACCCGGCGACGTGCTCAAGCTCACGCTCTTGTCCTTCAAGCCCTCGGGTTGGGGTTGGACGGCGAACATTCCCGGCTTCGGCTTGCTCGCCGACGAGTTCCCGGAACCGGCCCTGCATCTGTGGAGCTACGATGCCGCGACGCTGGCTCCGGCGCTCTATGGCCGCTGGGGACGCGTGCCGCTCAAACCTTTCACCGGGACGATCGGCGTCGCGCCGGCCGCGGCCGGCCTGCATAGCATCGTGCCGCCGCGGCGCATTGGCGGCAATCTGGACGTACGCGACATCGCGGTCGGTACGCAGTTGTATCTGCCGGTCGAGGTGGCGGGCGCCCTGTTTTCGGTCGGCGATACGCACGCGGCGCAAGGGGATGGGGAGGTCGGGGGGACCGCGATCGAGAGTCCGATGGATGTCGCGATCCGTTTCGATCTCCTCAAGCAGACGCCGCTCGCATATCCGCGCTTCACGACGCCGGGCCCGGTCACTCGCCATTTGGACGGCAAGGGCTACGAGGCGACGACCGGCATCGGTCCGGACCTGATGCTGGCGGCCCGGGATGCCGTCCGAGGCATGATCGACCTGCTCGGGCGACAGCAGGGCTTGCCCGCGATCGATGCCTATCTCCTGTGCAGCGTCTGTGGTGACCTGCGGATCAGCGAAATCGTCGATCTGCCCAATTGGGTCGTGTCCTTGTATTTTCCGCGCATAATCTTCGACTGACATTCAAGCTTTTCGTCCCCCCGCCGATCTTCGTAGCGTGTCCGATACTCCCGACTGGAAACAGAAATACCGCAACTCGGTGCTCGAAATGGAGGCCGAGGAGAAGCGCTGGCGCCATGTGGAAGCCGTGCTGCGCCGTCTCGTCAACCGGCTGTGCGCGGCCGGCATGGGCACGAGTGCGCCGCTGGACGACGAACTCGGCCGGATCGCCGAGGCCAACCGCCGACAGGCGGAGGTCGACGAACTCGAGGCGCTCGCCAAGAATCTGACGCGCAAAGTCGTCACCGTCGAGACACAGACCCCGCCCACGGCACCCGACGAAGGCTGGAAGGCGACCTGCGCCTCGGTGCGCACGCTGCTCGAGCGCGTCGCGGAGGACGATGCGGAGAATCCGGTGGTCCTCGCGCTCACCGCGGAACTGGGCGCGGCGAAGACGGATGCGGCGCTGGCCGAGGTGCTCCTGCGGATCGCCGACCTCGTGCACGAACGCGGCGAACATATCGCACGCGAGCGGCTGCAGGCCGCCGCCGTGCTCTCGGACGTGGGCAAGCGCCTCGAGGAACTGCTCGATTACTTTGCGGCGACGGCCGCCGACTCGCGCACGAGCCGAGATGCGACCGCGAGCTTCGATGCCGCGATGAGGGAGCAGGTACGCGACTTGTCGGTGGAGTTCGAGGCGGCGACCGAACTGCACGCGCTGCAATCGATGGTCGGGCGCGGACTGGAGTCCGTAAGTCGCTGCGTCCAGGACTTCCGGCGGCTAGCCGACGATCGTCTCACGGAACAGACCGAACGGGCCGAGACCATGTGCGCCCGTGTCGCTGCGCTGGAAAAAGAGACGCGCGATCTGCAGGGGCGCCTGGCCGAAGAGCGAACCCGAGCCCGCGTCGACTCGCTGACCAACGTCGCGAATCGCAAAGCCTTCGACGAGCGGCTCGCCCAGGAACTTGCGCGCATGCGCCACACGTCCGCCCCCGTGACGCTGCTGGTCTGGGATTTGGACAATTTCAAGGCGATCAACGACAACTACGGCCACCGGGCCGGGGATCGGGTCTTGCAAAGCGTCGCACGTTGCTTCGCGACCGGCGTGCGTTCGACGGACTTCGTGGCCCGCATCGGCGGCGAGGAGTTCGCGATGATCATGATCGGCCTGCCGATCGAGGCCGCGGTCGGCATGGCCAATGATCTGCGGGTCGCGGTCGAGGCCTTGCGCTTTCACTTCCGCGGCAAGCCGATCCGGGTCACGGCGTCGTGCGGCATCACGGAAGTCAAGGATCGGGAAAGCGCCGAAGGCGCCTTCGATCGTGCCGACGCGGCCCTCTACCGCGCCAAGGACGCGGGGCGTAACGCCTGCGTTGCCGCCTGATTCGCCACGGCGACCGGCTGCAGCCGCGAGCCATGCCGATAGGCGAACACGCAGGTAAATTCCGCGCCGAGCAGGAAGATCTGCGCGGAGTAATAGACCCACAGTAGCAAGACCACGAAGGAACCGGCCGCGCCATACGCGGACGTCAGCGCGTTGCGGCCGAGATAGAAGCCGATCAGTGCCTTGCCGATGGTAAAAAGCGTCGCGGTCACCAGGCTGCCGATCCAGACATCGCCCCAGGCAATCTTTTCTCGCGGCACGTATTTGTAGATCAAGGCGAATAACAGGGTGATCAACAAGAAGCCGACGATCAGGTTCAGCAGCGAAGCCACCGTATGCCACTGCGGCGTGAAGCCTCCGATCCAGGTGCCTAGGATCCCAAGCGCCGCGCTCGCGAGCAGCGAAACGAGGGCGAGAAAGCCGACGCCCAAGATCATCCCGAGCGAGAGGAAGCGTTGGCGCACGAACTGCCAAACCCCCTCGATACCGCTGCGCTCCGGCGTCGCCCATATCACGGCGAGGGCATTCTGCAGTTCCCCGAACACGCTCGTGGCGCCGATCACCAGGGTCACGATGCTGATCGCGGCCATGCCGCCGCTCTTGCGCCGATCATCGAGTCCCGCCAGCAGTGTTTGCACCGCGCTCGCACCGGTGTCGCCGATCAAGCGGCGGATCTCGTCGAGGACATGCGTGTTGGCGACGTCGCTGCCGAAGACCATGCTCGCGAGACCCACGGCGATCACCACGATGGGCGCAATTGCGAACAGCGTATAGAAAGCGAGCGCCGCTCCGGTGCTCGAGGCATTGTGCGCGATCCAGGCCGTGACGACTTTCAGGCCTATCGCCCAGGCTTCCTTGGCACTGCCTCTCCAGTTCAACCCCGTCCACTTCATGCGGGCATTTATCGCACGGATCATTCGCGGCGACAGTCGGCCGTCCCCTACAAGCTTCGCAGGGAATCACGTTAAGCTACGATGACGCAGGGCAGCGATGCCGTCATGAGGAGAGGGGCTATGAGCAGAGAGGAGGTCGGCTTCGACCTATGGGATCTTCGCGTCGAGGTCGTGGGTCCGCCAGGCGCACCGATTTATTGCGGCGCCAGGCTCGGAGATTATTTCGAATTGCATGGCGAAATGCTGAAATTGCCGCCCGGGCAGGGATTCTCGCTCTATTCCTTGGCGGCTCTGTTGCCCTTGCTGCCGGCCAAGCAGCGCGTCACCGACCCGCACGATTGGATGAGCACGGATGCGGAAGTCGCCTGCCCCGATCCGCATTGTCCGACGCGGTTTCGGATCACCCGGACGGGCAAACGACACTTTCTGCGATCAGTCGTGACGGCGGTGAAGATGCCCGACGCTTAGCCGGCTTTTTTCGCACCCGGCGACAGCTTGTCCGTCCAGCCCTCGCAGTAACACGTCGTGCAGACATCGCCCTGGACGAGGGAGCAGTCGCCGGACTTGGCTCCATAGGCGCCGGTGGGCTTCGCCGAGAAATTGATGCAGCCAGAGCACTGCTTGCCGCCTTCGCCCGGTTCCTCGGAATAGAAGAAATCTTCCTTCGCCGCTTTGGCCTTGGCCTGTGCAGCGCGCGTGAAGACGACGCTCACACCGATCGCAGCCAACAGTCTGGCACCGCGCCCGAGGGCGGTTCGGCGGGTCATCGTCAAGGGGTCGTTTTTGCTCATCAGGGCCTCCGGTTAGTGCCTTTCAGCAGTGCTAGGCCGATTGACGGCGCGGAGGCCAAGAACTTGAACGAGCCAGACCTTAAGTCACACCCGCGAGATTGCTTTCGGAGGCCGCGGGTCTAGCGGCCGCCGCCGACCGGGGCGGTTGCTCCGGTCGTGGGTACGACCCGATTGAGCGAGGCGGTGTCCGGACGATGCGCAACTGCCGGCGATGGCGCCGCGTCCTGGGCCGTCTTCGTGCTGGTTGCCGGCGTCGCCTCATCGGGTGCGGGCGCGGCAGGCTCAGCGGAATAGCCTTCCTGACCGGGCAACGGACGGGGACCGCCCGGGCGCACGAGCTCAGGGTAGTACTGCAGCATCGGTGCGCCATACAGGGGCTTGTTCGAGCCGTTGTGGCAGGTCGCGCAGTAGATCTTGGGCACGTCGCCGCCCGGACCCAGACGCTCGGCGGGCAGTTCGGTCTTCAAGGGCAGCATGACATTGTTGTTCAAGTCACGGACCATGCGGATGCCGTACCAGGCCGTCACGCGCTGCGGAGTGCTCAACTCCCAGGAGGCGAGCGCGCGCGTGTTGTGGCAGAAATCGCAGTTCACGCCCAGGGATTCCGACATCACCATCATCAGGGTGTAGGTCTGGCGGGCATGCTGGACAGAATTCCGGTTGCCGGTTTGCAGCGGCGTCGTGCCGTTGACGCGGATGTTGTCGTCATGCAGCAGATATTCCGTCAAGGAATCCGCGGGCAGCGAAGAGTCGGCCGCAGCCGGGGTCGGGGGGCGCTGCAAGGGCCGCTTTTGCATCAGCCCATCGTCATTTTCGGTTGCCTGAAACCAGATTTTGGCCGGCACGGCTTGGCCCCGATGGCAGGTATAACAAGTCACCCCGGTCTTGCCGACGTGGGCGGTCCAGTCGGTATTGATGTGCCGGGTCATCTCCAGCATCTTGCGAGCGACGCGTTTCTGATATTTCTCGTCGCTGTTGTAAACCGGGGCGGCATGACAGAAGTTGCAGCCAACCTCGGGTGCCACCCAGCTCTTGATCGAGAGCATCGTGCGCGCGAATTGACCCTTGCTCAGATCGCCGAGCACGTGCACGTTCTCGTACGTTTCCGCGGCCCTGGGGCCGTCGGTCTTCGCGGGGCCGAGGGGCTTGGGGAACTTGTTGATGACGTCTTCTTTTTCGAAGTAGCTTTCGCGATAGAGTTGCGACATGGCGGTGCCGCGAAAGCCTCGTTGCACGACTTCGGTTCGATGATAGCCGGCCAGCAAGCCGACGATCACGACGAGTCCTGCGCAAGCCAAGGCCACGAACACTTTCAATGGATTCATCGCAATTCCCCTAGGTTGCGAAATGATCGGGGTGGACCTTGCGGCAACTCGTCGGCCGTCCGACGCCAACCCCGACCTCGCCCGATTAGATCAAGCACCCGCTCTCTTCGCCCCGGGGGCGTTCTTATCGGTCCATCCCTGGCAGTAACAATGGGTACAGACGTCGCCCTCGAGCAGCGCGCAATCACCTGAGTCCTTGCCGTAGAGGCCGGTGCTCTTCGGCGTGAAATTGATGCAGCCGGGACAGGACTTACCATCGTCGCTCGGCTCTTCTTGGAAATAAAAGTCTTCCTTGGACGCCTTGGCTTTGGCCAACGCCGGTCGCACGCCGGCAATGATGACTGCGATCCCCGCCAGGGCGCAGGAGCCACGCGCGAGCGCAGAGCGGCGCGAAATCTTCACGGTTTCTTGGTCTTCTTTCATTAGCGTTTCCCCCCCAGATGTAGAAACACGCTTCCGGTCACTATCGACCTTTGCACTGAACCTGTCGCGAATCGTTTGTGCCAACCTCCACTCCTCAGTCCAGCAACGGTGGACCCGCTGTGATGGCTGATGGCCGGTGATCTGTCACGAGGTCCGTGTTCACGAAGTCTTTCGAAAACCAGTCGCGCAAGGACCCGCCAGCCTCGAAGGAGTAGGGCTAGCCACTCCCCCCTGAATTATCTTGTTCTACTGCAACATCGGCCGACGACACTGGCTCGTGACCCGCCCGGGGGTTCTCTGATGCCACTGTTGTTGACCGACGATTTATCCCTTCAAGGTGAAACAAGTCCGAAAGCAAGTAAAACGAGGATTTCCACACATCATTGTGAGAAATCTTTATGTTGCTGGTCACCTGATGCCATAATCAGCGCAGTCGCGCGCGGTTGGCATTGGAGCGCGAAGGGAAGGCTGGAGCTTGCGGGGTTTGGGCCGTCATGACCATCGCTTGGCCATGGGCTGTCGTCCGGAACTCCCGGTCTCATTTGGAGTTGGCGGTCGACTAATCGACGGCTATGGCTGGAAGGAGGGAGCCAGTGCGCGGTGCTTCTCTGCGTCAATTGAGGGCTTTTGCGGCCGTGGCCAGGCACCACAGTTTCGTCCGCGCGGCCGCCGAACTGCACCTGACCCCCTCGGCGATTTCTCTTCAAATCAAGGAACTGGAGCAAGCCGTCGGCTTGTCTCTTTTTGGCCGCAGCGGTCGTGCGGCAGCGCTGACGCGGGCCGGCGAATTGCTGCTCGTGGACGTCAGTCGGGCCTTGCTCGCGCTCAAGGACGCCGACGATACGCTGAGCCGTCTGCGCGGCGCCGAAACCGGCGTCGTCGGCGTCGGCATCGTCAGCAATGCCAATTATTTCATGCCGCGGGTGCTCGCGCGCTTCCATGCCGCGCATCCGAACGTCGAACTGCGGGTGACGGTCGGCAATCGCGAACAGCTCGTACGCCAGCTCGGATCGCGGGAGATCGATCTGGCCATCATGGGCGAGCCGCCCGCCGATCTGGGCTGCCGCCACGATCCCCTGGCGCCGCAACCTTTCGGGATCGTTGCCGCCCCGGAGCATCCCCTGGCCCAGGAACCGCGCATTCCGGGCCCGTCGCTCACCGGCCTCGCGTTTCTGGTGCGCGAGTCCGGCTCCGGCACGCGCGCCGCGATGGACGTTTTTTTTCGCGACGCGCAGATCGTGCCCGCGCGCGTGATGGAGTTGACCAGCAACGAAACGATCAAGCAGGCGGTGATCGCCAACATGGGTCTGGCGTTTCTGTCGTATCACACCGCCGCCGTCGAGTTGCGCAGCCGTCAGCTCGTGGCGCTGGACGTCGTCGGTTTGCCCGTGATGCGGCGCTGGCATGTCGTGAGCCTCGATGCCGATTCCTCAAGCGATGCGACCGAATCCCTGCGGCGCTTCATTCTTGAGCTGGGAGCGGGCGTGATCGCCCAGCAATTCGAGGGCGTCTTGTCGGGACTGCCCGACGAGGCGACGGGCGCCGAGTCCGGTGAGCAGGCGGCTGCTGAATTCGCGGATCTCGCGGCCCCGCTGTCCGCGGAGAGTCGATGACCCCGATGGCGCCGGTGGATCTGCGCAGCGACACCGTTACGCGGCCCACGGCCGAGATGCGTGCTGCGATGGCGGCGGCGGACGTGGGTGACGACGTCTACCGCGACGACCCGACCGTCAACCGTCTCGAAGCGGTGGTCGCGGAGCGCTTCGGCTTCGAAGCGGCCGTGTTCTTCGGAACCGGAACCCAGAGCAATCTCGCCGGCCTCATGGCCCATTGTGCCCGCGGCGACGAGTACCTGGTCGGCCAGGAGGCCCACACCTATAAGTACGAGCAGGGCGGGGCGGCCGTGCTCGGCAGCATCCAGCCCCAGCCGCTCGAGAACGAGCCGGACGGCTCGATCGCACTCGCCCGCCTTGCCGCGGCGATCAAACCCGACGACGTGCACTTCGCAAGAACCCGAGTGGTCGCACTCGAGAACACCATCGGCGGCCGTGTGCTGCCGCCCGCTTATGTGCGGGCCGCAACCGATTTTGCGCATGCGCGCGGCCTCGCGACGCATCTCGATGGCGCGCGAATCTTCAATGCTGCGGTCAAGCTCGGCGTCGCCGAGGCCGACGCGACCCGGGGTTTCGATTCCGTCTCGATCTGCCTGTCCAAGGGTCTCGGCGCACCCGCGGGCAGCGTGCTCGTCGGTTCGCGTGATTTCACGGCCGCCGCGCGTCGTTGGCGCAAGGCGCTGGGCGGCGGCATGCGCCAGGTGGGCATTCTGGCGGCAGCCGGCCTGTATGCGCTCGAGCATCATGTCGCGCGATTGGCAGAGGATCATGACAATGCGGCATTTCTCGCCGAGCGGCTGGAGGCCGCGGGGCTCAGCGTGGATCGGCCGCAGACGAACATGGTTTATGTCAATCTGGCGGCCGCGGACGTCGCGCCCCTTGCGGCGCACCTTGCAGCCCACGGTGTGCTGGCCTCGATTGGCGAGCGCACGCGGCTGGTGACGCACCTGGACGTGTCGCGCTCCGCACTCGCCGGCGTGGCGGATCTCGTGTCGGCGCACTTCGGAGGCCGCTGAGCCTCGCGCGACCTCGCATCGGCGCACCCCTTGCTAACCGGCGGTCGCTGAAAAGCGCGTAAGCGGGTTTTTACAAAAACTTTACACGGCAGTGCCCAATCTCTGCCCGGTTTTGCGGCCGCCCGCGCTATCTTCCCGCCGTTCGGGAATTTTCGTCCTGGGCTTAGGGAGATCATCGTGGATTTCGTGTTTGCCGGGACCTTCCTGGGGCTGTTGCTGTTGACCTTCGCCCTGGTCAAGGGCTGTGCCGCCCTCGAAGGGCGCAAATGAATTTCTCCTACCTGCTCGCGGGAGCGCTCGCGCTGGCCCTGTTGGTCTACCTCTTGGTCGCGCTGATCCGCGCCGAGGATCTGTAGCCATGACCGGACAGGCGTGGACGATGTTGATCGTCTTCTTGGTCGTTTTGCTGGCGCTCGCCCATCCCTTGTCGTGGTGGGTCGCGCGCATAGCCGACGCACGCCCGATCGCGGGACCTGTCGGCCGGCTCGAACGCCTGCTGTACCGCACCGCCGGCGTCGAGCCGGACGAGGAGATGAGCTGGGTGCGCTACGCCACGGCGCTGCTGGCGTTCAATGCGCTCGGCGTCCTCGTCGTCTATCTCGTACAGAGGCTGCAATTCGTGCTGCCGATGAACCCTCAGGGTCTTGCGAATCTCAGCACCGATTCCGCCTTCAACACTGCCGTGAGTTTCGTCACCAACACGAATTGGCAAGCCTACTCCGGCGAGTCGACGATGAGTTACTTCACGCAGATGATCGCTTTGGCGGTGCAAAACTTCTTTTCCGCGGCCACCGGCCTCGCCGTCGCCTACGCCTTGATTCGCGGCTTCGCACGCCGCTCGGCCCAGGGAATCGGCAACTTCTGGGTGGATCTCACCCGTAGCACGGTTTATCTCTTGCTGCCCCTGTCCCTCGTGGTCGCCGTCATCTTCATGGCCCAGGGCGTCATCCAGAATTTCGATGCCTACCAGGACGTGCACACGATCGAAGCCCTGAGCTACGACAATCCGCAGCTCGATGCCGACGGCCAGGCACTCAAGGACGCCGCCGGCAATGCGGTGACGACGCGCGCCACGACCCAAACCCAGACACTGCCGATGGGTCCGGTCGCCTCCCAGGAGGCGATCAAGATGATCGGTACCAACGGCGGGGGCTTCTTCAATGCGAACTCGTCCCATCCGTACGAGAATCCGACGCCCTTGACGAACTTCGTCCAAATGCTGGCGATGTTCCTGATTCCGGCCGCGCTTTGCTTCGCGTTTGGCCGCATGCTGGGCGATTCCCGCCAGGGCTGGGCTGTGCTCGCCGCGATGACCGTGATCTTCGTCGTCATGGCCGGAGTCGCGCTGTGGGCCGAGCAGCAGGGAAATCCGCTGTTCACGCCCTTGGGCGTCGATCAGGCGCAGACCTCCTTCCAAGCCGGCGGCAACATGGAAGGCAAAGAGACGCGCTTCGGCATCGTCGCCTCGGCCCTGTTCGCCACGATCACGACCGCGGCCTCCTGCGGGGCGATCAATGCCGTGCACGATTCCTTCACGCCACTCGGTGGCCTCGTGCCCTTGTGGCTCATCGAACTCGGCGAGGTCGTCTTCGGCGGCGTGGGTGCGGGTCTCTACGGGATGCTGATCTTCGCGATCATGGCCGTGTTCATCGCGGGACTCATGATCGGTCGGACGCCGGAATACGTCGGCAAGAAAATCGAGGCCTTCGAGATCAAGATGACCTCGATCGTGATCCTCGTCACGCCTTTGCTCGTGCTCGTCGGGACCGCGATCGCGGTGATGACCGGCGCGGGGCAGGCCGGCATCGCCAACCCCGGTGCGCACGGTTTCTCCGAAATTCTCTATGCCTTGTCCTCGGCCGCCAACAACAACGGCAGCGCCTTCGCCGGCCTCTCGACGAACACGCCGTTCTACAACACGCTGCTCGGCGTCACGATGTGGTTCGGACGTTTCGCCTTCATCGTGCCGGTGCTCGCGATCGCCGGTTCCCTGGCCCGCAAGAAGCGCATCGAGGTCACCGCCGGCACCTTGCCGACGCACGGCCCGCTGTTCGTCGCGCTGCTGGTCGGGACGGTGGTTCTGGTCGGCGCGCTCACCTACGTGCCGGCGCTCGCGCTGGGGCCCGTCATCGAACAACTGCAGCTGCACGCGCATCATTGAGGAATAGACCGTGGTCCGCAAGAATTTGACCCTGTTCGATCGCGCGCTGCTCGGGCCCGCGATCGTGGATGCCTTCCGCAAGCTCTCGCCGGCCGTTCAGGTGCGCAATCCGGTGATGTTCGTGGTCTACGTCGGCAGTTTGCTGACCAGTTTCCTGTGGATCGAAGCCCTGCGAGGCGACGGCGAGGAGCCGACCGGTTTCATCTTCGCGATTTCCGCCTGGCTCTGGTTCACCGTGTTGTTCGCGAATTTCGCCGAGGCGCTCGCCGAAGGGCGCAGCAAGGCTCAGGCTGCCTCGCTGCGCGGCTTGAAGCAGGCCGTCAGCGCGAAGAAACTGCGGGTGCCGACCTACGGCAGCGAGTGGACCGCGACGGCCGCGCCTTCCTTGCGCAAGGGCGACTTGTTCCTCGTCGAGGCCGGCGACGTGATTCCCGCCGACGGCGAGGTGGTCGACGGCGTCGCCTCGGTCGACGAGAGCTCGATCACGGGGGAGTCCGCCCCGGTCGTGCGCGAATCGGGCGGTGATTTCTCCGCCGTGACCGGCGGCACGCGCGTTCTGTCCGACTGGCTCGTCGTCAAGGTCGCCGTCAACCCCGGTGAAGCCTTCATCGACCGGATGATCGCGATGGTCGAAGGCGCGCGTCGCCAGAAAACCCCCAACGAGATCGCGCTCACGATCCTGCTGATCGCCCTGACGATCGTGTTCCTGCTCGCCACCGCGACCTTGCTGCCGTTCTCGCTGTTCAGCGTCGCGGTCGCCAAGCTGGGCGCCCCGGTCACGATCACCGTCCTGGTCGCGCTGCTCGTCTGTTTGATCCCGACCACGATCGGCGGCCTGCTGTCGGCGATCGGCGTCGCCGGGATGAGCCGTATGATGGCTTCGAACGTGATCGCCACTTCGGGTCGCGCGGTCGAAGCGGCCGGCGACGTCGATGTCCTGCTGCTCGACAAGACCGGCACGATCACGCTCGGCAATCGCCAGGCGGCGGCCTTCCTGCCGGCCGAGGGCGTGAGCGAGCAGCAATTGGCCGACAGCGCCCAGCTCAGCAGCCTCGCGGACGAAACCCCGGAGGGACGCAGCATCGTGATCCTCGCCAAGCAGCGATTCAATCTGCGCGAGCGCAATTTGAATCAGCTCGAGGCCACCTTCGTGCCGTTTTCGGCGCATACGCGGATGAGCGGCGTCAATATCGGCACGCGCGAGATCCGCAAGGGTGCGGCGGATTCGGTGCGTCAATATGTCGAGGCGCTGGGCTTCAGCTTTCCGGCGCGTGTATCCCAGGCGGTCGACGAAGTCGCGCGCAAGGGCAGCACGCCGCTCGTGGTCGCCGACGCCGGCCGCGTGCTCGGTGTCGTGGAACTCAAGGACATCGTCAAGGGCGGCATCAAGGAGCGCTTCGGCGAACTGCGGCGCATGGGCATCAAGACCGTCATGATCACCGGCGACAACCGCCTCACGGCGGCGGCGATCGCCGCGGAGGCGGGCGTCGACGATTTTCTCGCGGAAGCGACGCCCGAGGCGAAGCTCAAACTCATCCGCCAATACCAGGGTGAGGGTCGTCTCGTGGCGATGACCGGCGACGGCACGAACGACGCCCCCGCGCTTGCCCAGGCGGACGTGGCTGTGGCGATGAACTCGGGCACTCAGGCCGCCAAGGAAGCGGGCAACATGGTCGACCTCGATTCCAATCCGACCAAGCTGATCGAGATCGTAGAGGTCGGCAAGCAACTGTTGATCACGCGCGGTTCCCTGACGACTTTCTCGATCGCGAACGACGTGGCGAAATATTTCGCGATCATTCCGGCGGCTTTCGCGACCACTTATCCGCAGCTCGCGCTGCTCGACGTCATGCGCCTGACGAGTCCCAATTCGGCGATCCTCTCGGCGGTGATCTTCAATGCGCTGATCATCGTTCTGCTGATCCCGCTCGCGCTCAAGGGGGTGAAATACCGCGCGCTCGGCGCGGCGGCTTTGTTGCGCCGTAATCTCACCATTTACGGCCTTGGCGGCATCGCCGTGCCCTTCGTCGGCATCAAGCTCATCGATTTAGGGCTAGCCGCCCTGCACCTGGTTTAGAGGAAGCGCGCCATGAAAGCTCTGCTGCGGCCCCTGTTCGTTTTGTTCCTCGGTATGACGGTCTTGACCGGCGTCGTCTATCCCCTGCTCGTGACCGCGATCGGGCGCGCGGCCTTCCCCGGCCAGGTCGCCGGCAGCATAGTGAGCGTGGACGGCCGTCCCGTCGGTTCCGCCCTGATCGGGCAGTCGTTTCAGGATCCGAAGTACTTCTGGGGACGGCTCTCTGCCACTGCGCCCCAGGCCTACAACGGACTGGCCTCCGGTGGATCGAACGATGGGCCCTTGAACCCCGCCTTGCTCGACGCCGTCAAGGCGCGCATCGCCGCGCTCCACGCGGCGGATCCCGACAACCCCATGCCCATACCGGTGGATCTGGTGACCGCCTCCGCGAGCGGCCTCGACCCTGAGATCAGCCCGGCCGCCGCGCTTTATCAGGTAGCGCGCGTCGCGCGGGCGCGGCATTTGGATCCGGTGCGCCTGCGACAGCGCGTGCAGGCCGCCATTCAGGGGCCGCAGTGGCATTTGTTCGGGGAATCCCGCGTCAACGTTTTATTGCTCAATCTCGATTTGGATCGCGCACAATAGGCGTAGATGCCGACATCGAGCGAACAACGCCCCGATCCCGATGCCCTGCTGGCCAAGGTCAAACAGGAAGAGGCGGCGGCGCAGCGCGGTAAGCTGCGGATCTATTTCGGTTCCTCGGCAGGGGTCGGCAAGACCTATGCGATGCTGGTCGCCGCCCGCAACTTGCGTCTGGAGGGACGCGACGTCGTGCTCGGCGTCATCGAAACCCACGGGCGCAGCGAGACCGCGGCCTTGCTGGAGGATTTGGAGATCCTGCCGTCCCGGCAGATGCTCCACCGCGGCAAGCTGCTCTCCGAGTTCGATCTCGACGGCGCCCTGGCCCGGCATCCTTCGCTGATCCTCGTCGATGAACTGGCGCACTCCAATGTCCAGGGGGCGCGGCATCCGAAGCGCTGGCAGGACGTGGATGAATTGCTCGCCGCGGGCATCGACGTCTTCACGACGCTCAACGTGCAGCATTTGGACAGCCTCAACGACGTCGTCGGCGGCATCACGAACGTGCGCGTTTGGGAGACCGTTCCCGACACGGTCTTCGACGATGCGGACGAGGTCGTGCTCGTCGACATTCCCGCGGACGAACTGCTCGACCGTCTCAAGGCCGGCAAGGTGTATGTTCAGCATCAGGTCGAGCGTGCCGCCAATAATTTCTTTCGCCGGGGCAATCTCATGGCGCTGCGGGAGCTCGCGCTGCGCCGTACGGCGGATCGGGTCGAAGGTGACGTTCAGGCGTATCGCGAGGGCAAGGCGATCGGCTCGGTCTGGAAGACCGCGACAGCCCTGCTCACCTGCGTGGGTCCGGACCGCGGCGCTGAACGCGTCGTGCGCGCCGCCGCGCGCCTGGCGAGTCAGCTCAACGCCGACTGGCACGCGATCTACGTCGAGACGCCCTCGTTGCAGCGCCGACCGGCGGCGCAGCGCGAACGCATCCTGGCGACGCTCAATCTTGCCAAGGAACTGGGCGCCGCGACCGCCGTGATCGCGAACCCCAGCGTCGCGGAGAGCGTCATCGCGTATGCGCGCAAGCACAATCTCTCGAAAGTGGTGATCGGTCGGGATGCAAACCGCCGGCTGCTGCCCTGGCAGCGGTCGAACGGCCAGCGCCTCGCGCTGCTCGCGCCTGACATCGACCTGGTCGAGATCGGCCGCCTGCCCAGGGACAGCGCGCCTCCGGCGAATCAAGGTCCGGCCATTCCCGGTCTGATGACGCCCGAGAGCAGTGAGCGGCGCAGCACCAAACGGCGCCGCTATCTCTGGGCGACGCTCGCCTGTATCGGCGTAACGGTGCTCGTCGCGCCGCTGATCCTGCGCTTCGATCGTGCAAACATCGTCGCCGTTTACCTATTGACGGTCGTCGTCGTTGCCTGGCGTTTCGGTCGGGGGCCCGCGGCGCTCGCGGCAGTGCTCAGCGTCGTCGCGTTCGACTTCTTTTTCGTACCGCCGCGTTTCTCGTTCGCAGTCAGCGACGTCCAATATCTGTTGACCTTCGGGGTCATGCTCGCGGTCGGCCTGATCGTCGGGCAGTTGACGGCGGGACTGCGCTTTCAGGCGCGCGTCGCCTCGCATCGCGAGGAGCGGGCGGCCTCGCTGTATGAGATCGCCCGGGATCTGTCCGGTGCCGTGCAGATCGAACAGGTCGTGAAGATCAGTGACGAGTCGATCGAGCGGACCTTTCGCGCCAGCGCCGCGTTGCTCCTGCCCGACGAGCAAGGCAAGCTCGCCGCCGCCGAGGTCGGCGTGGCCTCTCCGCTGGCGGTGGATCTCGGCATCGCGCAGTGGGCATTCGACAAGGGGAAACAGGCGGGTTTCGGCACCGATACGCTGCCCGGTAGCGACGTGCTCTATATTCCGCTGCGTGCGCCGGAGCGTTCGCGCGGCGTACTCGCAGTGCGCGCCAACAACCCACGGATGCTGCGAATTCCAGAGCAGCGCCAGCTCATGGACACCTTCGCCGCGCTGGTGGCGATCGCGCTCGAGCGGGTGCATTACGTCGGCGTCGCACAGGATGCGCTCGTGCGCATGGAGTCCGAGCGCCTGCGCAACTCTCTGCTTGCCGCTCTGTCGCACGATCTGCGTACGCCGCTCTCGGTGCTCGTCGGTCTCGCCGAGTCCCTGACCCTCGCAAAGCCGCCGCTGCCGCGCGCGCAGATCGAGATCGCCGAGGCGATGAAGGATGAGGCCCACCGCATGAGCGCGCTGGTCGGCAATCTGCTCGACATGGCGCGTATCGAGAGCGGAGAGGTCAAGCTGAACCTCGAGTGGCAGCCGCTCGAGGAGGTCGTCGGCTCCGCGCTGCGTGCCGCGCGCAGCATGCTGATGAATCACCGTGTCGAGGTTTCATTGCCGCGCGATCTGCCGCTCGTGCGCCTGGACGCACTCTTGATCGAGCGCGTCCTCGTCAATTTGCTCGAGAATGCCGCGAAGTACACGCCTGCCGGCAGCCAGGTGCGCTTGTCGGCCGAGGTCGTCGGCGATCGTATGAGTCTTAGCGTCGCCGACGACGGCCCCGGTCTGCCGCCCGGCCGCGAGGAGGCCGTGTTTCAAAAATTCACGCGCGGTAACGCTGAATCGGCGACGCCCGGCGTGGGCCTCGGTCTCGCGATCTGCCGCGCGATCGTGGAATCCCATGGCGGGCGGATCTTCGGCCAGAATCGCCACGGGGGCGGCGCCGCATTCACCCTGACCCTGCCGCTCGGCAACCCGCCGGCCGCCACGGTGGAAACCGAGGCCTTGCCACGTGAATCGCTCAGCCCGGTTCCTCATGGCTGATCCTGCGCCGGTCGCGATTCTGATCGAGGATGAGAAGCAGATTCGGCGTTTCGTGCGCAACGCGCTCGAGGCCGAGTCCTGGGTGGTGCACGAATCCGAGACGCTCCGGCAAGGCTTGAGCGATGCAGGAACCCGCAAGCCCGATCTGATCATCCTCGATCTCGGCTTACCCGACGGCGACGGCGTCGAATTCCTGCACGATCTGCGCGGTTGGTCGCAAGTACCGGTGATCGTGCTGTCGGCCCGCGACAACGAGGGCGACAAGATCGCAGCCCTGGACGCGGGCGCCGATGATTATCTGACCAAGCCCTTCGGCGTCGGTGAACTGCTGGCGCGCGTGCGCGCCGCTTCGCGGCGACGCCAGCAAATCGGGCCGGCGGGCGCTTCGGTGTTCGAATTCGGTGACATCAGTGTGGATCTCTCGCTGCGCTTGGTGCACAAGGCGGGCGCGATCGTGCATCTCACGCCGATCGAGTATCGCTTGTTGACCCTGCTCGTCACGAATGCCGGCAAGGTGATGACCCACCGGCAGATCTTGCGCGAGGTCTGGGGACCTTCGCACGCCGAGCACGGCCATTATGTGCGGGTCTACATGGGGCATTTGCGGCAGAAGCTCGAGGATGATCCGGCGCAACCGAAGCACATCGTCACCGAGACGGCGGTCGGCTACCGGCTCGTGCCCCAGCCCCTGGCGTAGCGGCGGCGCGCCCGCGTCAGGTCCGCGGGTGTATCGACGTCGAGTTCCGCGCTCCGCAGCGCGACCAGGCGAATCTGCTCGGGCGGCAGGGCAGCGACCAGATCGCGCAGACCGACGTCGCCGCGCACCGCGGCCGCCGCCTCGAAGCCGGCTTTTGGCAGGATCATCGGCACTCCACCGCGCGCCCTGGCGCCTTGCCCCAGCCGGCGCGCGACGATGCGGCGTCTTGCTCCGCACCATCGTCGCAGCAGGCGGGCGAGGTCCCGAGGGTCGAGTTCGGCCATATCCACCGGCAGCCATAGGATCGCGGCCGCATGGCGGCCGCGCGCCAAGCCTAAGCGCACCGAACTCGACAGGCCTTCTGCGCGTCGGGTGTTGACGGCGACGCGCACGCCGAGCGTTCGAAGTGCGGAACCCGAGTATCCGGTCCGGGGAGGCAGGATGCACAGCGGAGGTCGTGCGGCGCAGGCCGCACAGGCCTGCAGCGTTCGCCGCAGAAGGGATACGCCATGGATACGCACGAGTGCCTTCGGCCGGCCGAGCCGCCGTGAAAATCCCGCCGCGAGAATCACGACCAGCGGTTGAGTCAATTGGTAGCCTTTCATTGTTATGATGCTCGCATGGCCAACGACGGTTTGAAGAAAAACTTCCCGGCATTGAAACGCCAGCCGTTTTTCTCGCCGGTCTGGCTCACGGGCCTCGTGACGCTGACGGCGTTCGTCGTGCTCGCCGCCGCGACCTGGTTTTTGAGCAGTGCCCAAGCGACGACCGTCATCCTCGTCCGCCATGCCGAGAAAGACCCGAGCGTTGCCGCCGATCCCGCCTTGACCGCGGTGGGCAGGGCACGAGCCGAGCAGTTGGCGCAATTATTCGGCTCGGTCGCGCCGCCCGGCAAAATCACCGCGATCCTGAGTTCGCCGGCGCTGCGCTGTCGACTCACGGCTGCGCCTTTGGCGGCCGAACTCGGCATCACGCCGCTGATTGTGCCGGCGGCAGGGGACCCCGATGCCGCGTCGGTCCTCGCGAGACGACTGCTGCACGACTATCGCGGCGGCCGCGTGCTACTCGTATCGCACAGCGACACCATCCCCGCAATCGTGGCGGCCCTGAGCGGTAAGAACGATGTCCCGCCGATTGCGGATGCCGAGTACGGCACTATCTATATAGTCACCGTTCCGCGTTTGGGTGCGCCGAATCTCCTGCGGCTGCATTATTGATCCCGGCGTGATCGCAGAGCGCTCGTGATGAGTCTTGCCCTATCCCAAGTAAATCGATCACGCAAGACTTTGGTTTGGCACGCTTTGCTGCTAGTATTCGACGCCCTTTCCGGGGGAGTAGCTCAGTTGGGAGAGCGTCGCGTTCGCAATGCGAAGGTCGAGGGTTCGATCCCCTTCTCCTCCACCAAATGATAAAGACCGGGGTGTGGACCCCGGTCTTTACGACCCGCTCGCCTCGGTAGCTCAGTGGATAGAGCGAATGCCTCCTAAGCGTTAGGTCGCCGGTTCGATTCCGGCCCGGGGCACCATGACTAGGGCGACGACTTGCTCGTGTCGGCGGAGTCGGAATCGTCTGGGGGCTCTTCACCCGTCAAGGTCGAGATGTACTCCACGACCGCGTCGATCTGATCGTCGGTGATGTTCGCCACATTGCGTTGCATCAGGACGTTCTCGCGCAGCTTGGTATGGTAGTAGTGGAGCTGCAACTTCAAATAGTCCGGATGCTGTCCCTGCAGACGCGGAACATTGTTCGTGCCCGCGCCGACCTCACCGTGGCATTGAGCGCATTTGACCACCTTCGGCTCTTTCACCCCGTTTTCGTAGATGTCCTTGCCCTTTGCCGCAAGCGCAGGATTGCTCGAAGGTTTGCCCGTCACGGGCGGCAGCGAGGAGAAATACTTGGAAAGCCCGTCGATCTGCTGGTCGGTCAGCTTGTTCGAAATGCCCCACATGAATGCTCTGGCATGCGGATCGCTGCGTCCATGCTGACGCAGCAGGCTCAGTTCCGTGGCAATATACACCTGATTCTGGCCGGCCAGAATCGGAACAAGCGGGGTGACGCTGACTCCGTTGCCGCTGTACCCATGGCACTTCGAACACGCAAAGCTGACGAGGGTGTGGGCGTCCCTTGCGCCCGGATCCGGCGGTATCGAGATATCAGCCGCATGTGCAAGACCAAGACCTAAGCAGGTGATGCCGATTGCCACAGCCGTCAGCGAATGTGTCGTGCGCTTGTTCATTAGTAGTCCATCCATAGTCCGACTATCCACGTGTTGTTGTCCGACGCTTTGACGTTCGGAAAACCGGGAGAGTTGGGAAAGGTGTTGTTGCTCAGATTGAATGGGTTCTGGTTATTCGCAACCACCTGATAGGCGTTGTATTGGAGGATGAACCTGACGTTCAACCAAGGCATGTAGTCCGCCTCGAACACTTCGTATTGATTGGCTGGCGAGCCATTTCCCCCATTCGCGAGCGGATCGGAAGTGCCGGTGGTCCGCGTGAAGCTCACGAGTCCACCGTAGCGACGATCCCGCCAGTATTCTCCGGTGACCAAGAACTGCGTCAGCGTGTCCGTTGGATTCGTATAGATCGGTGCCGACGCGCCGGTGAAGGTCGCCGATACCAATTGCGAACTGTTCTGCTGCCGCTCGTGGGTGACATGACCCAGAAAGCCGAAGATGTTGTGTTGTCCGTTGTACTGGTACTGCCAATCGACGCTGAGGTCCGTATAGCGATTGACGACCCCTGGATTGAAGGTCTGCGCGGGCGTGTACGAATTACCCGCCGCGGCCGCCGCCAAGGCTTGCTGCGCCGAGATGTAGCCGACCGACGGGATCCAGTTAACGTACAAGCCGGAAGCGCCGATCTGCGCGGAGTGGTAGCCCCAGTCGTACTCGTAGGCGATACGCGCGTACGGCGCAAAACGATCGACCTCGCCACCGTTGGCCGCAAGATTCGTGCTGTCGATGGTGGGAGTACCGCCGCCGGCAATCGCAGAGTGATATTCGGAAAACTCCGCGTACACCGAGTCATTGAACCATACGTAGGCGCCGATGCCGGCAACGCTTCCAGGTCCCAATGCATTGATGATCGGTCCGCTCGTTCCGGCTCCGGCGACCCCGCCGCTCCACAAAGTCACGGTGTTGAAGTTCGGCAAGGTGTAGCTGCCGATGCCGTTCCAGACGTCTTGGAACGTTACATAGTTGTTGGCCGTGATACCCCACACCCACTTGTTGTCGAAGGTGTGATCGCTGTATCGGATATCGATGTTGTCGACGCCAACGCTGCCCGCCTGCCCGTTGTAGGTCAATTGCATCCAGGCGCCGACCTTGTCCGAAACCGCGCCTGCGTACACGAGGCTGAACTGATCGGGAAACTGATAGGTATCGCTTTGCGCGTGCGCGGGATACGGCTGACCCGTGTCCGGCGGGGCCCGATCGTAATGGTCGTAGCCTATCTGTGCGAGGACGGCGATTCCCGGCAGATCCGTGAGCCAAACCGTGTTGCGCTTGTGGTCATCGATGTCATTGACCAAGGGCGGCCGCGTGGTCAGCGTGTAGCCGTTGAGCTTGAACCGGCGACCGAAGGCCGTCAGTTCCGGAGGTGCGGTATGGCAGGCCTCGCACGCCAAGCCCGTCTGACGGGCGAAAGGTGGGACGGCTTTAGCCGGCTGTGCGAGGAGCATCAGCCCTGAGCCACCGAGCAAAGACATCGTGGCGACTGCGCCTAGTCTCAATAGCCTCATAGCGCCAATCCTTGGCATGCAAACGCACACGAACCAAGATAGAGATCTATCGTTCTCATTGAATAAGCCCCCGTTTTCCAGCGTGTCAGCCTGTCCACCCGAGATCGACGTCGTTTCTTGAAGTCATTGCCGCGACCGTGGGGCCGCTCTTGTGTGCGTAGATCTCGTCGGGCAAACTTGCAATGGCTCTAGGGGAAAGTAAAACGAGGATTTCAACACGTCAACTTTTGAATTCCTCATCCGTCGCGCAGACGCAACGCAGCGAAACCGGCCCGATAGGTCACTGCATAGGGGGATTATCATGAAAAAACCAGCTTGCCTCTGGCTTTGCCTCGCTGTTTTTTCCGGCGCGATTTGCGCCGAAGAGACAGAACCTTGTGCCGGATTGGACGGCTCCGCCCAGACCCAATGTGGGAACAATCAGCAGACCCTGCAGCTGCAACGACAGCTGGAAAAACAGCTGCAGCAACAACAGGAGCGACAGAACCAATTGGACCAACAGCAGCGGGAAGTCCAACAGCAATTGGAGGGCCTGCGCCAGCAAAACGAAACTCTGCGCAAACAAGTGGACAGCCAGGCATCGGCGCTGGCCGCGCGACCTGTGACCACGATGTCGACCGAGGCTGCGCAGGCGCGCGACCTCAACAAGGCGCGGGACCTCGAGACGTGGAAGGCAAACAATCCGTGGTTCGGCTCCGACTATCCCCGCACGCAGGTCGCGATGCGCACGATCAAGCAACTCCAAAAAGAACATCCGGATCTGAGCGAACGCGAGTTGCTCGATGCGGTGTCGGTGAAGGTCAATGAAACCTTCGGGTCCCAGCATTAGTTGAAGATCCTGCGAGCGCTCCCGATCCTGCGCTCGAGCCGGCCCTGCTAGCCGATGTGGTTGCGCCATACGACCGGCCGCGAGCGCCGCTGCCTCGTCGCCGCCTTCGCCGGCTACGGCCTCGATGGTTTCGATTACATGATCTACACGTTCCTGATCCCGACGCTCCTCGGGCTTTGGGCCATGAGCAAGGCGCAAGCCGGTCTCATCGCCACGGGGGCGCTGCTGTGCTCCGCGATCGGCGGTTGGGCGGCAGGCGTGCTCGCGGATCGGTACGGTCGCGTACGTATCCTGCAGTTGACCGTTCTATGGTTCGCGCTATTCACGTTCCTGAGCGGCTTCACGACGTCCTATTCGCAATTACTGCTGACGCGTTCATTGCAGGGGCTGGGATTCGGCGGCGAATGGTCGGTGGGTTCCGTGTTGGTCGCCGAGACCATCGCCGCGCGTTACCGGGGTCGGGCCGTGGGCCTCGTTCAGAGCAGCTGGGCCGTCGGCTGGGCTCTGGCGGCACTCGCTTACTGGGGCATCTATGCGCTGGCGCCTGCGGAGTGGGCTTGGCGCATCTTGTTTTGGTTGGGTCTGCTGCCGGTGCTGCCGGTCCTGAGCCTGCGCCGCCTCGTGAACGAGCCGGCAGTCTACGTGGCCGGTCGGCGTGTCACGCAATCCTCGGCCGACGCTGCGCCGCATTTCCTCGCGATCTTTGCCCGGCCGCTGCTGTTCACGACGGTGCTGGCGAGCCTCTTGTGCGGTGGCATGCTCGGCGCCTACTACGCAGTCACGACGTGGTTGCCGACCTACCTCAGCACGCAGAGACATCTATCGGTCGCGGGCACCGCGGGCTATCTGTTGATCCTGATCAGCGGCTCGTTCGCCGGCTATCTCAGCAATGCCTGGGCCTGTGATCGGCTCGGCCGGCGCCTCTGTTTCTGCTCGTTTGCCGTTTGTGGAATTTTTGCGATCTTCGCGTACACGCATCTGGCGGTCGGCGGCGCGGCACTGCTCGCGCTCGGGTTTCCGGTGGGTTTTTTCACGTCCGGGATCATGGCGGGCTGCGGCGCCTATCTCGCCGAGCTCTATCCGAACGCCCTGCGCGGTTCGGGGCAGGGATTTTCCTATAACGCGGGTCGTGCTCTCGGCGCCCTGTGCCCGGCGCTGATCGGGCAATGGAGCCGGCACGGGACGCTGACCGAGGCGATCGGCGTCGTCACGGTGGGCGCCTACCTCGTCGTGATCCTCGCGGCCTGGGCTCTGCCCGAAACGCGGGGCCGTTCGTTCGCGGCCTTGCAAGAGGGTGTCGGAGTATGAGCGGGTCGTCGCCGCGATGGCAGTTCTGGATCGATCGCGGCGGTACCTTCACCGACGTGATCGGGCGCGACCCGGATGGCGCACTGCATACCCTCAAGCTCTTGTCCGAAGATCCGACCCAACACCGTGACGCGGCGGTCGCCGGCATCCGGAGCTTGCTGGGTCTGGAGGCGGACGCGCCGATCACGCCGGCACGCGTCGAGTCGGTGAAGATGGGCACGACGGTGGCCACGAATGCGCTGCTCGAACGCAAGGGCGAGCGGACGCTGCTCGTGATCACGCGCGGCTTTCGCGATGCCTTGCGTATCGCGACGCAGGCGCGGCCGCGCTTGTTCGACCGGCGGATCGTGCTGCCCGAGCTGCTCTACGAGACAGTCGTCGAGGCCGACGAGCGCATCGCTGCCGACGGCGCGGTGCTGACGGCGCTGGACGCGGCGCGGCTGACTGCCACGCTCGCCGCCGCCCACGCCGAGGGCCTGCGCGCTTGCGCGATCGTCTTCATGCACGCGTATCGATTTCCCGCCCATGAGCGTGCCGCCGCGGAATTGGCGCGCGCCGTGGGTTTCACCCAGGTCTCTGTGTCCCACGAAGTCAGTCCCTTGCTGAAGCTCGTGCCGCGTGGTGACACGACGGTCGTCGACGCCTATTTGTCGCCCATACTGCGACGTTACGTCGGTCAGATCGAGGCGCAGATGCCCGGCGTTCCGGTTTACTTCATGCAGAGTTCCGGCGGCCTCACGCAAGCCGGCCATCTGCGGGGCAAGGATGCGATCCTCTCGGGCCCCGCAGGCGGCATCGTCGGCATGGTGCGCACGGCGCAGGCCGCGGGTCTCGCCCGCCTCATCGGCTTCGACATGGGCGGCACGTCGACCGACGTCAGTCATTATGCGGGCGAGTACGAGCGCGTCTTCGATACCGCGATCGCGGGCGTGCGTGTGCGCGCGCCGATGCTGGCCGTCGAGACGATCGCCGCAGGCGGCGGCTCGATCATTCGCTTCGACGGGGCGCGTCTGCGTGTCGGGCCCGAGTCGGCGGGCGCGAGTCCGGGACCCGCGAGCTACGGGCGCGGTGGTCCGCTCACGATCACCGACGCCAATGTGTTCCTGGGCCGCATCCAAGCGGAATTCTTCCCGCAAGTTTTCGGCGACGACGGCACCGCACCTCTCGACCGCGCCCTCGTCGCCGCCCGCTTTGGCGAGCTCGCCGCGAGCATCAGCGCGGCGAGTTCCCAGTCCGTGAGCGCCGAGCAGGTCGCGAGCGGCGCACTCACGGTCGCCATCGGCCACATGGCCAATGCCATCAAGCGCATCTCGGTCGCACGTGGCTACGATGTCAGCCGCTATACCTTGCAATGCTTCGGCGGCGCCGCGGGTCAGCATGCCTGCCGGGTCGCCGATGCCCTCGGCATCGGCGCGGTGTTCGTGCACCCCTTGGCAGGGGTCCTATCCGCCTATGGCATGGGACTCGCCGACCGAGTCGCGATGCGTGAGACTTCCTTGGAGCGCGTGCTCGATGCACCGGGACTGTGCGCCGCCGCCGGCTGCGCCGCCGGGCTCGCGAGCGAGGCGACGGAGGCGCTGCGCGCACAGGGCGTTGTCGTCGCGACGCTGACCGTCCGCAAGCGCTTGTTCGTGCGTTATCACGGCACCGACACCGCGCTAGCCTGCGACTTGCCGCCCGAGAGCGGCCCGGGCGCGATCGCTGCCGTGCGCCTGGAGTTCGAAGCGGCTTACCGGCAACGCTATGCTTATTGCATGCCGGAGCAGGCACTCGTCATCGAAGCAGTCTCGGTCGAGTGCCGCGTCGCCGGTGAACCGCTCGCGTCGACGCCCGCGCGAGCTACGCCGCTGAGCCATGAGCCCGAGCCCGCGACGCGCGTGCGCTTGTACGGCGCCGACGGCTGGGTCCTCGCGCCCTTGTTCGTCCGCGAAAGTTTGCTGCCCGGCGCGCATATCCCGGGTCCCGCGATCATCGCGCAACGGACGGCGACGATACTCGTCGATGCCGATTGGTGTGCGGACGTAGACCAGGAGCAGGTCCTGCGTCTGCGCCGCGTGCGGCCGCGCGCGGGCGCCGTGGCGATCGGCACACAGGTTGATCCGATCCAGCTCGAAGTGTTCAACAACGCGTTCATGAACATTGCCGAGCAAATGGGGTCGCGGCTGCAGAACACCGCGTATTCCGTCAACATCAAGGAGCGCCTGGATTTCAGTTGCGCGCTGTTCGACGCCGACGGCAGTCTGATCGCGAACGCACCGCACATGCCCGTGCACCTTGGCTCGATGAGCGAGTCGATCCGCACGGTCATCGCGCGCAACCCCGAGCCCCGGGCCGGCGACGTCTATCTCCTCAATGATCCTTACCACGGCGGTACGCATCTGCCGGACATGACGGTCGTCACGCCGGTGTTCCTCGGCGCCGAGGATCCCCGGCCCACGTTCTATGTGGCTTCGCGCGGCCACCACGCCGACGTCGGCGGCGTCACGCCGGGATCGATGCCGCCGTTCTCCACCCGCATCGACGAAGAGGGGGTGTTGATCGACAATTTCCATCTGCTCGCGCGTGGCGAATTTCGCGCCGAGGCGCTTGCCGCGCTGCTCGGCGCGGGCCCGTATCCGGCGCGCAATCCGCATCAAAACCGCGCTGACCTCGACGCGCAGATCGCGGCGAACGAGAAGGGCGCGGAGGAGTTGCGCCTCCTCGTGAACCATTACGGCCGGTCCACGGTGAGCGCGTACATGCAGCATGTGCAAGACAACGCCGAGGAATCGGTTCGCCGCGCGATCCTGGCCCTGCGCGACGGCTCCTACGTGCTCGAACTCGACAATGGAGCACGCATCCAGGTCGCGGTGCGCGTGCACGCCGCGGAGCGCGCCGCGACCATCGACTTCGCGGGCACGAGCGCGCAGCAGCCGAACAATTTCAATGCACCGCTCGCCGTCACGACGGCGGCGGTCCTGTACGTATTTCGGACGCTCGTCGAGGACGAGATTCCGCTCAACGACGGCTGCCTGCGGCCCCTCGCCGTGCTCGTACCCGAGGGCTGCATGCTGTCGCCCCGCTCGCCGGGTGCGGTCGTCGCCGGCAACGTCGAGACCTCGACGTGCGTGACGAACGCGCTCTACGGCGCACTCGGTGTCATGGCCGCGGGCCAGTGCACGATGAATAATTTCACCTTCGGCAACGCCGAGTACCAGTACTACGAGACGATCGCGGGCGGTTCGGGCGCGGGCGATGGCTTCGATGGCACGAGCGTCGTCCAGACCCACATGACCAATTCGCGGCTCACCGACCCGGAAGTTCTGGAGTTACGTTTTCCGGTGCGCCTCGAGTCCTTCGAGATCCGCGCGGGCTCCGGAGGCACGGGTCGTTGGCGCGGCGGCGACGGCGCCATCCGGCGCATCCGCTTCCTCGTGCCCATGACCGCCTCCCTGCTCTCGAACGGGCGCAGCCGCGGTGCCTTCGGCATGCAGGGGGGTGGGGCGGGCGAGGTCGGGGCGGGCTGGGTCGAGCGCCGGGACGGCAGCCGCGAAACCCTGGGGCATATTGCCCAGGTCGACGTGGCGGCCGGCGACCTCGTCGTCATCGCGACGCCCGGCGGCGGGGGTTACGGGGCTTGGCAGTAGCGGGAGGCCAGGTCCCAGAGCCAGCGCTGCACGGTGCGCACCTGGGCTGCGCTAGGCCGCGTGAGCAGGAGCGCATCGTCCGGGAAGACGAGACGGATCAACAGCGCGGATTTCACGACGCGGTAGAAATCCGTGGGATCGACCCGGCGGAAGGCGCCGGCGCGCGTGCCGGCCCGCAGCAGGGCGCGTAGGCGTACGTGCATCGTGGCGAGCGGACCGTCCGAGAAGTTGTCCTGGAAGGAACCGCCGGCCGCGAGTTTGACGTAGTCCATGCCGCCGCCGGGGGTCGCAAAATCCGCCAGGGCGAGCCGGACATAGGCAGGATGCAGCATCTTGAACTCCACGAAGCGGTCGAGCGCGGCCCGCAGGGCGGCGACGGCGTCGAGGCCGGGGCTCGGCTGGAACTGCCGGGCAAGCAGCGCGATGAAGCGCCGCGAGACCTCGACCAGCACATCGTCGCGGCTCTTGTAATGTTTGTAGATCGCCGGCACGCGCACCTCCAGCGGCTCGGCGACGTCGCGCAACTTGAAGCCGTAGACGCCTTTGCACGCAATGAGCCGCTCGACCTCGTCAAGGATGCGCTCGCGCGTCGGCGTCGAGTGCCTTGCTGCGGTCACCTTATTTCGCGCCATGCCTGATCACCGTCGCAATTTCCTCGCTGCAAGCCGCGACTCTGGCAGATTCGGGAGGGCGCGACAACCGGGTGCGGAGCTTGCCACCCGGCCCCGTCCTGGTTTATTTTTGCAGTTGGTTAAATCAATTAACCCCGTCGCGCCGCGGCGCATGCGCCATTCCTGACACCGAAGGACACTCGATGAACTCTGCGCGAATCGATTCGGCACGGCTCTGGGCGAGTCTAATGGAAATGGCCGAGATCGGCGGCACCGCGCGCGGCGGCTGCAACCGGCAGGCCCTGACCGATCAGGACAAGGCAGCCCGCGACTTGTTCACGACCTGGGGCCGCGCCGCCGGGTGCGACGTCAAAGTCGACGAGGTCGGCAACATTTTCCTGCGCCGACCCGGGCGGCGCCCCGACGCCGCGCCGATATTGATCGGCAGCCATCTCGATACCCAGGAGACGGGCGGCCGCTTCGACGGGGTGTATGGCGTATTGGCCGGCCTCGAAGTCGTGCGCTCGCTCGCCGATCACGCGATCGAATTGAATCGACCGCTCGAGGTGGCGAGCTGGACCAACGAGGAGGGCTGTCGATTCGCCCCAGCGATGCTGGGGTCGGGCGTCGTGGCCGGCAGCTACGATCTTGCCTATGCCTACGGCCGCACGGACAAGGCCGGACGCAGCTTCGGCGCTGAACTGGAGCGTATCGGTTACCGCGGCAGCGAGCCCGCGAGGCCCCGGTCGTTTCGCGCCATGTTCGAGGCACACATCGAACAAGGGCCCATACTCGAACAGACCGCGACGACGATCGGGGTGGTCACCGGCATTCAAGGCGCCTATTGGTTCGATGTCGCGCTGACCGGCGTTTCCTGCCATGCGGGCCCGACGCCGATGGAGGCGCGCCGCGATCCTTGGCGCGCCGCCACCCCCTTGATCGAGGGTGTGTTCGCGATCGCTGCCGCGCAGGCGCCCTGGGGACGGGCCACGGTCGGCGACGTCAAAGCCTCGCCGGGCTCGCGCAACACCGTGCCCGAACGACTCGTGATCTCGATCGATCTGCGCCACCCAGATCGCGACACGCTCGAGGCCATGGTCGCGGACTTCCGTGCACTCGCGGCATCGGCCGCGGCGCGCAACGACATCGGACTCGAAATCACGCAGATCTGGCACATGCCCCCGACGCGTTTCGATCCCGAACTCGTTCGCACGATCGAGCGCGCCGCCCGGGAACTCGGTCTCAAGGCGGCCGACATCGTCAGCGGCGCCGGGCATGACTCGCTGCACACGGCGCAGTTCGCGCCGACCGCGATGATCTTCGTGCCCTGCACCGGGGGCTTGAGTCACAATGAGGCCGAGGAGGCGAGCGCTGCGGATCTTGCGGCGGGCGCCAATGTGCTGTTCCAGGCTGTACTGGCCGTTGGCAACGAGAGGATTTAACCCATGCAGCTGCGCACGCGAGTTCCCGGCGGCGGTACGCCCTTGGCTGCCCCCTGGGGAGTGGACAGCGAATACGGCATCCTGCGCGATGTACTCGTGGGACCCATCGAGCACTTCACGTGGCAGGCCGGCAATGCCGTGGCGCAGCGCGCCGAGCGTGTCGGCCTGCGCTTCGACTTCGCGCTCGCCCGCCGGCAATACGAGGAGATGCTCGACGTTTACCGGCAGGCGGAGGTGACGGTGCACCAGTTGCCGGCGTCCCCCGAGCTGCCGTATCAGATCTTCGCGCGCGACAGCAGCGTCATGACCCCCTGGGGCGCCGTGATCATGCAACTGCAGAAGCCCTATCGGCGCGGCGAGTACGCCGCCTGTCTGCGCTTCTATCTCGATGCCGGCATTCCGATCTATGACCTGGTCACGGCCGGCAACGTCGAAGGCGGCGATTTCATGGTGCTCCAACCGGGCGTGGCTGCCTGCGGGTATTCGGGTGAGCGCTCGATCGAACCGGCCGTACGACAATTGCAGGCTTGGTTCGAAACCGAGGGCTGGGAATTTCACACCTACGCGTTCGATGCCCATTTTCTGCACCTCGATGTACAAATCGGGATGCTCGCGCCCGGACTTGCGGTCGTCTGCGTCGAGGCGGTCGAGCCGGAACTGGTCGCCTGGTTGCGGTCCCGGGGTATCCGCATCATTCCGATACCCTACGGCGATGCCATGCAGCTCGGCAGCAATGTCGTCGCGCTCGGCAAGGAGCGGGTGCTCGTGCCGGCCTCCAGCAAGAATCTCATCGCGGCCTGCCGTGCCGAGGGGCTCACCGTGTTCGATCCGGACGTCGCGATGATCGGCAACGGCGGCGGCGCCGTGCACTGCATGTGTCAGGCGCTGCGCCGCGATCCGCTCGGCTGAACTTTATTTCGCGCCCGAGGCGGCGTTATGACAGATCGGGCTTGCCAACGGGCGATCGCTGTCAGGATAGTGCAGCCAGGGTCTGCGTGGGCCATGCGATCAAGAGCGACATGCTTCGAAGAACCGAATCACCTGCTCGACGAACCGAATCCAATGATTGGGTGGTTCACCAATTGAGGGGGCTGCCCCGGCACGCGCCCGGGGTGCTCAGCAATCGTCGCGGCGCGCCCGATCGCCGCCGGCGGGTCTTGTGGTCCCTGCTCTATGGCAGCTTCAATCCGCGCCGCCGTACGGAGCCACGCCGTCTCGACGATTCGCGTTATTTCTCGGTCGACTGGCATGCCTCGCATTTGCTCGCCGTGGCGATCTCGATCCTGCTCCTCTCCTTTTGTGATGCGTTTCTGACGCTGATGCTGCTCGACGGCGGTGCGCAGGAGATGAACCCGGTGATGGACCTCGTGGTGCACGGCGATGCGGCCTTGTTCGCAGGGCTCAAGATGGCGATGACGGGTTTGAGCGTCGTGCTCATGGTCTGTCTTGCCCGCTATCGCTTCATGCGGGTGGTGCGTGTCGAGTTCGCGCTTTACGCCATCTTGATTGGTTATATCACCCTGATCGGTTATGAGTTTTGGATGCTGCAACTCGGCAAGGAAGGCTTTCCCTTCTGACTTTCGGCGCGCGGATGAGACCGCACACCCGCAGATTCCATATTGTGCCGCCTTCGGCTAAACTCATGCTCTTTCCGCGATTCCGATCACACTTCTTATCACATTGAAGTTCTTGAAGTTTTTCCGGTCTACGATATCCCCATGAGCCAGTCACTTGCTGATTTGTTCGCCACAACGGCGTTGTCCGGCGGAAATGCGGGTTTCATCGAGGACCTGTATGAGCGGTTTTTGAATGATCCGCATTCCGTCGAGCCGGCGTGGCGTGAATACTTTTTAGGGATTGCCGGCCCCACCGCCGGCCCGAATTCCGATGTCCCGCACGCGCCGATCCGCGATGCGCTGCAGCATCGCGCTGAGCGGCCTCCGGCCGCGCCTGCCCCGGTGCAGAGCCTGTCGCCGGACGAAGTCGGCGCGAAACAAAGCGGTGTCTCGCGTTTGATTCAGGTGTATGCGAACCGGGGCCATCTGGTCGCGAATCTCGATCCTCTGGGCCTGCAGGCGGCGACCAAGCCTTATGTGCTGAGCCTGGAATACTTCGGTCTCTCCGAGGCGGACCTCGATACGGAATTCTTCACCGGCAGCCGCACGGACGACTTCCCGAAGCGCGCAAAGCTCCGGGAGATTCTGACGGTGCTGCGGCACGTCTATACCCAGACGATCGGCGCCGAATTCGCCCACGTCTCCGACACCGAGGAGCGTCTCTGGCTCCAGGATCACTTCCAATCGGAGCGCACGAACCAGCGTTTCAAGGTCGAGGAGAAGAAGAACATTCTCTGGCAGTTGACCGCGGCCGAGGGCCTCGAGCGCTATCTACACACGAAGTACGTCGGTCAGAAGCGCTTTTCACTCGAGGGCGGCGACAGCCTGATCGCGCTGCTCGACGATCTGGTGCAAACCGGCGGCAAACTCGGGATCGAGGAGACGATCATCGGCATGGCCCATCGTGGGCGCTTGAACGTGCTCGTCAATCTGCTCGGCAAGTCGCCTAAGGACCTGTTCAACGAGTTCGAAGGCCAATACGACCTCGCCAAACTGCGCGGCTCGGGCGACGTCAAGTATCACAAGGGTTTCTCGGCGGACCTGAAGACCCCCTCGGGCAACGTGCACGTCGCGCTCGCCTTCAATCCCTCGCACCTCGAAGTCGTCAACGCCGTCGTGGAGGGCTCGGCGCGCGCCCGCCAGGAGCGGCGCGGAGATTTGCGCGGTGAGCGCATCCTGCCGGTACAAATCCACGGAGACGCCGCCTTCGCCGGGCAGGGCGTCGTGATGGAAACATTGCAGCTGTCTCAAGCGCGCGGTTTCTATACCGGCGGCTCGGTTCACGTGATCATCAACAACCAGGTCGGGTTCACGACCAGCGATCCGCGCGACGCGCGCTCGACCCTGTATTGTTCCGACGTCGCCAAGATGGTCGAGGCGCCGATATTTCACGTCAATGCGGACGATCCGGAAGCCGTTTGTTTCGTGGCGCGACTGGCGCTCGACTACCGCATGAAGTTCAACAAGGACGTGGTTATCGACCTGGTTTGCTACCGCCGTCACGGACACAACGAGGCCGACGAGCCCGCGGCGACGCAGCCGCTGATGTACCAGGTGATCCGCAAGAAGCCGACTGTCCGGCAGATGTATGCGGAACGGCTCGTCGCCGAAGGCGTGCTGACGGCGGCGGATGCGGCGGCCATGATCGAGCAATATCGCAATGGTCTCGATGAGGGCAAGCCGCAGGCACGCGCCGCGCTCGGCCTGATCGGCAACAAGTACACGGTGGACTGGAGCGAGTATCTCGGCGCCGATTGGGCGGAGCCGGTCAAGACCGGCGTCGACATGCCGCGCCTGCGCGGACTCGGCAAGGCCATCACGACCTATCCGGCGGAGTGGAAACTGCATCCACGCGTGCTTGCGGTCATGCAGGCACGCGAGAAGATGGTGGCCGGCGAACTCGAGCTCGATTGGGGGTGCGCCGAGAACCTGGCTTATGCGAGCCTCGTGCAGGAGGGTTTCCCCGTGCGACTCACGGGCCAGGACAGCGGACGAGGCACCTTCTTCCACCGTCATGCGGTGCTGCACGACCAGACGACCGGGCGCAGCTACGTCCCGCTGCAGCATCTGGGGACGAATCAGCCGAAATTCACGGTGACCGACTCGGTGCTCTCGGAAGAGGCGGTCATGGGCTTCGAGTATGGCTTTTCGAGCACGGAGCCGCACTGTCTGACCATCTGGGAGGGCCAGTTCGGCGACTTCTGTAACGGCGCCCAGGTCATCATCGATCAATTCATCAGCTCCGGTGAGGCCAAGTGGGGCCGTCTCTCGGGACTGACCCTGTTCCTGCCGCATGGCTACGAAGGGCAGGGGCCCGAGCATTCTTCGGCTCGCCTCGAGCGGTTCCTGCAGTTGTGCGCCGAGTACAACATGCAGGTCTGCGTGCCCTCGACGCCGGCGCAGATGTTCCACATGCTGCGTCGTCAGATGGTTCGGGCGTTGCGCAAGCCCCTGATCGTCATGACGCCGAAGAGCCTTTTGCGCCATCCCTTGTCCGTATCGCGGCTCGAGGATCTCGCGGGCGGCGGCTTCCGCAACATGATCGACGACATCGATGAACTGAAGACCGCGGCGGTCACGCGCGTCGTGCTCTGCAGCGGCAAGGTCTATTTCGATCTGTTGAAGGCGCGCCGTGAAACCAAGAACGAATCCGTCGCGATCGTGCGCATCGAGCAGCTCTATCCGTTCCCCTCGGACGAGTACGAGGCCATCGTGCGCAAGTACAGCAATGCGCGCGAGATCGTCTGGTGCCAAGAGGAGCCGCAGAACCAAGGCGGTTGGTATCAGATCCGTCATCGCCTGCAGGCGAAACTCGGCGGCAAGCAGGAATTGCTCTACGCCGGACGTGCCGGGGCCGCCGCACCCGCGACTGGTATTTCCGCACTCCACGAACAGCAGCAGAAAAATCTCGTGAGCGCCGCGCTGCATGGCGTCCCGCCGGAAGAGACCTCGCGACAGACGATGCGCCTACCGGTGCAAACTAGGACAGGTTAATGACCATTGAAGTGCACGTTCCCCAGCTGCCGGAATCGGTGGCTGATGCCACCCTCGTGTCGTGGCACAAGCAACCCGGCGACCGCGTCGCGCGTGACGAAAATCTCGTCGATTTGGAGACCGACAAGGTCGTGCTCGAGGTGCCTGCCCCCGCTGCGGGAATACTGACGGAGATCAAGCTCGGCAACGGGACGACCGTGACCAGCGGGCAACTGCTTGCCGTGATCGAACCCCTGGCGGCCGATGCGAGTGCGGTCGCCGGCGAAGGGCGCCCCGCCGCGGCTGCAGCCCCGAGCGCCGCCGCCACGGCCGCGGCGGCCGCCGATGGCGCCTCGGCGAAGCTGAGCCCGGCCGCAAAGCGCGTCGTCGAGGAGAACAAACTCGATCCGGCGGCCGTTGCCGGCTCCGGTCGCGACGGCCGGGTGTCGAAATCCGACGTCCTGAATCACCTGGCCGACAAGCAAACACCGGCCTCGGCCAAGGGCGCGGCAGCCGCGGTAGCGACGCCCCCGGCGCCCGCCGCTCCGGCACCGGTTGCGCGCAGCGGTCGCGGCGATCAGCGCGTGCCGATGACGCGTTTGCGCGCGCGCATTGCCGAGCGGATGGTGCAGGCGCAATCGACCCAGGCGCTGCTGACCTCGTTCAACGAAGTAGACCTGAAGGCCGTCAACGACCTGCGCGCCCGGTACAAAGATGCGTTCGAGAAAAAATATGGCGTGAAGCTCGGCTTCATGTCCTTCTTCACGAAGGCCTGTGTCGAAGCCCTGAAGAAATTCCCGGCGGTCAATGCCTCGGTCGACGGCAATGACATCGTCTATCACGAATATTTCGACGTGGGCGTCGCTGTGTCGACCGATCGCGGTTTGATCGTTCCGGTGCTGCGCGATGCGGATCGCCAGAGCTTCGCCGACATCGAGAAGTCGATCGCGGCCTATGCGGCGCGTGCGCGCGCCGGATCGATCACGATCGAGGAATTGACCGGCGGCAGCTTCACGATCACCAATGGCGGCGTGTTCGGATCCCTGCTGTCGACACCAATCGTCAACTCGCCGCAGAGCGCGATCCTCGGCATGCACAAAATCCAGGATCGGCCCGTCGTCGTAGACGGTCAGATCGTCATCCGTCCGATGATGTATCTCGCCCTGACCTACGACCATCGCATCATCGACGGTCGCGAGGCCGTCCAATTCCTCGTCACCGTCAAGCAAAGTCTGGAAGATCCGGCTCGGCTGGTCCTCGGCGTATGAGCGAGCAGTACGACGTCGTCGTCATCGGCGGCGGTCCGGCGGGCTACCCCGCGGCGATCCGCGCCGCACAGAACAAGCTCAAGGTCGCCTGTGTCGACCAGTGGCAGAATTTCGACGGCAGCTACGCGTTTGGCGGGACCTGTCTGAATGCCGGCTGCATTCCGTCCAAGGCTCTGCTCGAGTCCTCGGAGCTGTTTCATCGCGCGAAGCACGAGTTCGCCACGCACGGCATTCAAGTCGGCGAACTGAAGCTCGATCTGGCCGGCATGCAAAAACGCCGCGCGGGCATCGTCAAGACCATGACCGGGGGAATTCTGTCCCTGTTCAAGAGCGCCGGCGTCGTCGGTATCCAAGGGCACGGCCGGCTCCTTCAGGGCAACCAGGTCGAGATCACGGCACCGGACGGGACTAAGACGATCGTCGCTGCGAAGGACGTCATCCTCGCCTCCGGTTCGACGCCCGTGCGCTTGAAGAGCGTGCCGCACGACGGCAAGTTCATCGTCGATTCCTGGAATGCACTCGAATTCGACGCTGTCCCCGCCCGTCTGGGCGTCATCGGCGCCGGCGTGATCGGGCTCGAACTCGGCAGCGTCTGGCGGCGGCTCGGCAGCGAAGTCACGGTGCTCGAGGCCACCGATTCATTCCTGAGCGTGGCCGACGAGACGATCGCGAAGGAAGCGCAGCGGCATTTCAAGAAGCAGGGTCTCGACATCCGTCTCGGCGCTACGGTGCTGAGCGCCAAGGTCGACGGCGCCGTCGTCGATGTCGCGTTTCGCGATGCGAAGGGTGAACACACGCTTCAAGTCGACAAGCTCGTCGTTGCGGTCGGGCGCCGGCCGTTCACCGAGGGATTGCTCGCGGACGACACGGGCGTCAAGCTCGATGCGCGCGGGTTCATCGAGGTCGACGTGCATTGCCGTACCGGCGTGCCGCACGTCTGGGCTGTGGGTGATGTCGTGCGAGGTCCGATGCTCGCGCACAAGGGCAAGGAGGAGGGCGTCATGGTGGCCGACCTGATCGCCGGCCTCTACGGCGAGGTCAATTACAAGGTGATTCCTTCCGTCATCTATACCGCGCCCGAGATCGCCTGGGTCGGTTTGACCGAGAGCCAAGTCAAGGCCGGCGGCCGGCCTTATAAAGTCGGCTCATTTCCGTTCGCGGCGAGCGGCCGTGCCCGCGCGATGGAGGCTGCGCAGGGCATGGCGAAGATCATTTCCGCGGTCGATGACGATGAGATTCTCGGCATCCACGTGATCGGCCCGATGGCCGGCGAACTCATCGGCGAAGCCGTGCTCGCGCTCGAATATTCCGCGAGCACCGAGGATTTGCAGCGCACGATCCACGCGCATCCGACCTTGTCCGAAGCGATCCACGAAGCCGCGCTCGCGGTGGACAAGCGCGCGATCGATTCGATCAACCGCTAGGCCTTATCCGGTGGCCTCGAGCGGGCCGTGCGCTTGCGGTGCGGTGGGCTTGTACCTCGTCGCGAGCAGGCCCGTGGCCTCCGACAGGTCGAGGTCGGCGAGCAGCAGCCCCGTCTTGCCGTAAGGCTGATAGGACAACAGCGTCCCATCCGGCTTGACGACGGCCGACGTGGTCGGCGAGCCATCGCTTGCGCAGTTGACGGTGACCACGAAGCAGGTGTTCTCGGCCGCACGGCAGAGCAGCGCCTTCTCGTGGAAAGTGTTGGACTCGTCCGCGTATCGGCTAGGGCGATAACTATCCCCTTCCGCTTCACTCAGGTGAGGATGAAACACGACCTGGGCGCCTCGCTGCGCCGCCCAACGCACCGTCTCCGGATACCGGAAGCCTTCGTGGCAGATGGACACGCCGAATTTCAAGGGACCCGCCTGGAATAAGTGCCGTTCCACGCCCGGCGTGTAAATCGCGTCCTCGGATGGATCGAGTTGCACCTTGTCCTGGAACCCCGCCGTCGATCCGTCGCGATTGATGACGAGTGCCGAAATGCGCAGCCCATTTCCCACGACGCGCTCCGTGCCGAGCACGACGCCGACGTTGCTGTGTGCGGCGGTCGCGGCAATCGCGGCCCAAGCGCGCTCGAGGAAAATCGGATCGGGAGGTGGAATCACCCGGCCAAAACCGCGATATCCCGGGACATAGGCCTCGGGAAAACAGATCAGGTCAGCCCGCTCGAGAGCCGCTTGCCGGATCGCCTCCGACGCCAGGGCAACGGATTCCTGCGGCGTGGACGGAAATCGGATGTTGGCGGCGGCGATTCTGACGATAGCCATGCAGGATTCCTCCCCTTCAGAAGCTGGTGCCGGTCGCGAGCAGGATGTCGAGTTGGCGTTCCGCCTCGGCGGCATCCCGAAACTGGAAGGACTGTAATCCCGCCGCACGCGCGCCGATCACGTTCGCCTCGAGGTCGTCGAGGAACACGGTTTCCGCCGCCGTCAGGCCGTAGCGCGTCAGGAGGTGCTCGTAGATCGCGCGCTCCGGCTTGAGCAATTGGATCTGCCCCGAGATCACGATGCCGCGGAAGCGTTCCCAAAAATCGTGCAGCACGGCCAGATGGGTGTAGACCGAGTTCGACATGTTCGAAAGACAATAGAGCGGCACGCCGCGCGCGTGCAGTTTTTCCAGCAAACGCAGCGTGTCGGTTTTCGGCACGAGCGAGTCCCTCAGCGCGATGAACAGCTTCAGCATCTCCGGCGCGGGCCGACCCGAACGCCTCACGAGTGCGTCGAGCAGATCTTCCTCGCTGAGTGTGCCACGATCGAAATCGCTCCAGTCGCTGCCGTCGAACACGGCAGCCGCGACGTGCCGGCGCAGCGCGACATCCGTATAGAAGCGCTTCAACACTGCGCGCGGGTTCCAGTCGAGAAGGACGCCGCCGACGTCGAAGACGACGTTGCGGGTCGTCGGCTCACTCATTGGATCGCGCCGTTCATCTGCGTACCTGGCGGAGCACCCCGATCATGGAACCAAGCATTCAACGGATCACGGTATAGTTGACGGGCAGCCACTCGTAGCCTTTGGCCAGCACACGCAGATGTCCGACGCCCGGAAACGCCAGGTGAGCGCCCGCGACGAGGTCGCCATCCTTCGCGGCCTCGTTGAACACCTGCAGGCGTTCGGCGAGCGCCGACTTCGGGTCGCTGTCGAAGCCGATCGTGATCGTGGGTTTGCCGAACTGGACCGCGCCGACGTGGATCAGATCGCCCAGTACGATCAGCGTATGACCCTCGCTCGAGACGACGTAACTCGTGTGACCTGGCGTGTGGCCGGGGGTCGCGAGCGCGGAGATGCCCGGGACCAGTTCGCCGCTGCCCGAGAACGGCTTGAACCGGCCGGCCGCGACATAGGGATTCACGGAGGCGACCGCGCCCTGAAAGAAACCCTTCGAGTCGGCAGGCGCCTTTTCGAGGTTCACGGGGTTCAGCCAGTAGTCCGCATCCTTTTTATCGGCGCGCAGGATGGCGTTCGGGAACACGCGTTTGTCGGCGGCGACGAGGCCGCCGACGTGATCGGGATGCATATGGGTGATGTAGATCTCGTCGACCTGTTCGGGCTTGTAACCCGAAGCCTCGAGGTTCGCGACCAGGAAGCCGAGCGTCGGACCGAAGAGTTTTCCGGCGCCCGTGTCGATCAAGATCAACTTGCTCCCCGTGTTGACCAGGTAGGCGTTGACCGAGGTTTCGAGCGGCGTCTTCAGGTAAGACTTTGCGAGCGCCTGCTGCAACTGAGCCGGCGGTATCCCCAGCAAGAGCTTATCCACCGGGAGATCCACCGTCCCGTCGGACAAGGCGGTGATCTCGAAATCGCCCACCTTGAATCGGTAATAGCCCGGCGCCGAGGTATTCGCGAAGGGCGCAGCGGCCTGCGCCGACGACGAGGCATCGAGACCCGTGCAGGCCATCAGCACGACCAGCGCTGACACCAAGGAAAAAACCATGGATTTCAAACAAATTCGGAGATGCAACATCGGATGCGCTCGCTGCTGGACAATTAAAGGGCCATTAGTCTCGCTCGCGTCTCTGAGTCTGTCCACCCGTGGCGACCGCGCCGCGCCCTCAGCGGCCGCGCCCGTGAGATCGTGTCCTGCGCGTGCTAAACTTGGAAATGGCTGCGGCATCCCGCTTGGGCAAGCTGATCGAGGAACTCATCGTGACCCTCGATTCCATCGGTGCGACCTATGCGCTGATCGGCGGCCTCGCTCTGGCTTCGCACAATGTGATTCGCGCGACGCAGGATGTCGACCTCTTGAGCCGTGCAGCCGACTCCGACGCGATCGATCGCGCTTTTAAAGCCAAGGGCTTCCGCTGCCTGCACCGTAACGGGGACGTCGCGAATTATCTACGCGGCGACGAGCGGGTGGATTTTTTGTTCGCAAGCCGGGAAATCGCGAAACGTCTGCTGATCGACGCGCCCGCACGGGAGACGAGTTTCGGTTTATTGCGAGTGGTGAGCGCGGAGGGCTTGATCGGGTTCAAGCTGCAGGCGATCGTCAACGACCCGCGCCGGACCCAGGATCTCGAGGACATCCGCGCACTGCTGCGGACCAATCGTGATAGCTTGAATTTGAACGAGGTTCGCGACTATTTCCGCTTGTTCGGGCGCGACGCGCTGCTCGAGGAGTTACTCGATGGTCCAGCCTGATCGGGTCATGGCGGGCGCTCAGCAGGATTATCCGATCGCTCCTCCGATCATCGTACCGGCAATCCCGGCGGGCGCCATCGATACCCGGTGTCCCTATGCGCAGCTCGACGATTTGATGGCGGTGATCGAGGCGCTGTGTCCCGTCTGGCCGGATCGCGCCGTCCATCGGGACCAGAGCCGGTTCCTGCTGTAGAGCCTGTTTTCGAACGAGTCCCGATGCCTGCGGTGGCGCCGATCTTGATCTAGCGCCGGTTGCCGCCGTAACGCCGTTTACTTCTTCCGGCGCACGCTCACGATGTTCGGCAGCTGCGCAATCCGCGCGAGCACCTTTGAAAGCTGCGGCAGGCCGGTGATCGTGATGCCGATTTGCATGCGCGCGACGTTGTCCCGTTGGTCGGTGAGGGTCGTCATGCTCTGGATGCTGATTTTCTCGTCGGCGAGCGCCGCGCTCACGTCGCGAACGAGGCCGCGTCGATCGAAGGCCTCGATCTCGATGTCGACCGGAAATTCGCCGCTGCCGAGGCCGCCCCAGGCGACGCTGAGCACGCGTGCCGGCGCCTTTGCGCTCAAGCGCGCGAGGTTCGCGCAGGACTTGGAGTGAATGCTCACGCCGCGTCCGACGGTGATGTAGCCGACGATGGCTTCGGGAGGCACGGGCTTGCAGCACCGTGCATAAGTAGAGAGGAGGTCCCCGATACCCTGGACTTCGATTTCGGGTTCACGTTCGAGCGGCGCGCGTGCCCGCTGCGGGAGTTCCTTCAAGCCCTCGCGGGCGTGCAACAGCCGCTGTATCGCGCCGGCGACTTGCGCCGCGCTCACCTCGCCGAGTCCGAGGGCCTCGTGCAGCGCCTCGGTGGTCGGTAATTTCAATTCCGCGAGCAAGTCGGGGATCGGCACCGTGCCGACGCCGAGGCGCTGCAGTTCGCGCTCGAACAGGGCCCGACCTTCCGCCTTGTTCTCGGTCGCGTTCTCCTTGCGAAACCAGGCGCGCACTTTGTTGCGGTGGCGGGGACTGGCGAGATATCCGGATTGCGGCGTGAGCCAGTCGCGCGAAGGCTGCAGCGTCTTGCCGGTGATGATTTCGACCGTGTCGCTGTTTTTGAGTTGGTGGTCGAGCGGCACCATGCGACCATTGACCTTGGCGCCGCGCGTGCGGTGGCCAAGATCGGTGTGTACCTGGTAGGCGAAGTCGAGCGGCGTTCCGCCCACGGGCACGTCGACGATTTCGCCGCGCGGCGATAGGACGTAGACGCGGTCCTGGAAGAGGTCGACGCGCACCCGGTCGAGGAAGTCGCGTTCAGTTTCGCCGCCCTCCACGGGCGCCAGCAGGTTGCGCAGCTGGTTGATCTTGCGTTCGTAGGCCTGATCGCCGCGACCGCCTTCTTTGTAGCGCCAATGCGCGGCGACGCCGCGTTCGGCGGCAGTGTGCATTTCCTGGGTGCGGATCTGGATTTCGACCGGTTCACCGCCGGGTCCGATCACGGCCGTGTGGATCGAGCGGTATAGATTGTCCTTCGGTGTCGCGATGTAATCGTCGAATTCCCCGGGAATGAACTGCCACAGGGAGTGCACGATGCCGAGCGCCGCATAGCATTCGGCGACGGTGCCCACGAGCACACGGGCCGCGCGAATGTCCATGAGCTGTTCGAAGGCGAGCTGCTTGGACTGCATCTTGCGCCAGATGCTGAAGATGTGTTTCGGCCGGCCGTCGATCCGCGCGCTGACGCCCGCGCCGAGCAGTGCAGCTTGCAAGCTGCTCTTCAGTTCCTCGATGTAGCGTTCGCGCTCCGAACGGCGGCTCTTCAGGGCCGCGGCGATGCGCTTGTAGTCGAGCGGCTGCAGGTAGCGAAACGCCAGATCCTCCAGCTCCCACTTGACCTGCCAGACCCCAAGCCGGTTCGCGAGCGGTGCAAAGACTTCGCGCGTCTCGGTCGCCAACTTGCGCTGCACGGAATCGGAGAGGTGTTTCGCCGAACGCATGCGTTGCAGCTGCTCGGCGAGACGCACGACCACGAGCCGTACGTCGCCGACGACCGCGAGCAGCATCTTGCGCAGTGCCTCGGCCTGGGAGCCCTCGAGGCCGCGCTCGGGAGTCCAGTCCGACGGCAGCCCGAACTGGCCCCACTGATTCAGTTCCCGCGCGAGCCGCGTCGGCACCGACCCGTAATGCCGTTCGGCCGATTCCCGGGCGAGCAGGCCTGCATCGAGCAGGGGTCGCAGCAGCGCGGCGATCACGATGTCGTCGTCCGCGTCGAGCTGGAGCACGATTTCCGCCACTTCCAAGGCCGCCGTACGCACCGCTTCGGCCTCGGGCGGCAGCGCGAGTTCGCGAATGCCGGCGAGCGCCGTCAAGACCGGCGCACGGGCGCTGATGCTGGTGCTTGCGGTGGTTTCCACGAAGGTTCGTTATCGCCGGTCTGGGTGGGTTTAGGGGACCATTGCCGGTATCATACGCGGGATGGAAAATCAGAGAGTGCGGGTGCTCGGCATCGATCCTGGCTCCCAGCGCACGGGATTCGGCGTGCTGGACGCGGTCGGCCCGCGCCTGAGTTATGTTTCGAGCGGCGTGATCCGCACGACGGGCCTCGATTTTGCGGCGCGTCTTTGCGAAATCTTCCGCTGCATGCAGTCGATCGTGGCGGAATACCAGCCCCAGGAAATCGCGATCGAGCGCGTGTTCATGAATCGTAATGCCGACAGCGCGCTGAAACTCGGTCAGGCGCGCGGCGC
>Ga0116226_10000259_pt1 | contig 43563 bp, 40 predicted proteins | sample S1TSphfallax_FD_89692 | JGI IMG/M metagenome (GOLD analysis project Ga0116226, IMG submission 89692) | Host-associated microbial communities from peat moss isolated from Minnesota, USA - S1T2_Fa - Sphagnum fallax MG | ecosystem: Host-associated > Plants > Peat moss > Unclassified | place: USA... | reverse complement strand
TCAGCTTCGTTTACTGGCAACGCGCCCCCTCGTCGCTCAACCGAATCGTTAGAGCCCGTCATGCCTCAACTCACCATTCCCGGCGCCACGTTTTATTCTCAGGCCGACGAGGCATCGTTCTTTGCATGGCTCGAGGCTATCCCTGGGGTAATTCGCGTTGTTGGCGAACGCCGCAGTCTGATTGTTACACTTCGATCGGCTCGTCTCTCCAAGGCTGCGCTGTGGGATCTCGCTGCCCTCTATTTTCGCTACAATCTGCCAATGAAGGCAATCGCACAGTTCGAGACGCCGTAGAATTCATCGTGGTTCCGAGAGCCCCGGATGTTTTGGTACAAGAAGGTCTTCGGCAATTCCCGGCGTAAGCTCTAACAATCGGTTCGAGCGATCGGCGGGGTGCAGCTTCGGTGAGCCAAGGAGGGAGTCGATGATGTGGATAAATCAGCTTCGTTGGCCGGCAACGCAACCCCGCGTCGCTCAACCTCATCGTTAGCGTACAGGCTGGCCCCGCGGTAGAATCGAGGGCGGCGACGCAGAGGACATAATCTATGGCACGCGCATTGGCCGACATTGAACGAGATATTCTCGAATTGAACCAGAAGGAGCGCACTGAGCTCCTTCGGAAACTCATTGACGACCTGGATGCTCCTGGCGACCCGAATTCGGTGAGTGCGTGGCTCAAAGAGTCGGAGCGACGCCTCGGTGAAATAGAGGGCGGAACCGCTAAGACATTTCCCGCCGACGGGGTAATAAAGGAAGCGCGAACGCTATTGAAGTGATGCGCCTGGAAGTTCATTCCGAAGCGCGAGAAGAGTTCCTGCAGGCGGTTTCGTTTTATGAGGCTCAAGTGCCTGGATTGGGTTTGCGCTTTGTCGCCGAAATCGAGCGTTGCCAGAACGCGTTGCTTGAAACCTCGCTGATTGGACATCCCTACGGTAGACGTCTGCGGAAATTCACAGTAGGCGACAAATTTCCCTATTCAAGAGCACGATTAGTACTGCTTGAGTCAGTCGCCTCAAACACTACACTTGAAAGTATCTCGAAGTCACGTCACGGTGGAGGACGACAAATCGTATTGCTTCCCTCGGTCTGACGTTCTCCAGTGAGTAATCTATCAATCGGTTCGAGCGATCGGCGGAGTGCAGCTTCGATGGGACAAGGAGAAGTTCGATGATGTGGATAAATCAGCTTTGAATGAATCACGTCGGTTTGGCTCCAAAAGAGGTACCCCATGAAAAAACAAAGATTTCGAGTTGTCACGGGAATCGTCGGCATCCTCGCCGCATCCGGTGCTACCGCGAGTCCCGACACCTACCGGGTGTCGGCTGACCTATCGCAGGATGGCCAGACGTTTGCGACTCCGGTCCTGATCGTACAGCGGGGCGTCCCAGCCGACATCGAGGTCTCCGGTAGCAAGGGCTATCGATTCGAAATCACTGTGGACGCCGCTGACAACGCTTCGGTGAGGGTGGCTACACAGCTTTCGAAGAACAACGAAAAGGTGTCGCCAGTACTGCTCGTCAAACTTGGCGAAAGCGCCTCGGTCAGGGTCGGCGATATCGGGATCAAGTTGACCACTTCGACGAATGTTACCTGAGGGTTGCTTTACGCAGTCTTGATGAGTCTTGCCGCATCATTATTGCTTATCTGTCTCACATCTGGCGCCGCGCTGGCTTCTGGGGCTGATCACTTTTCGGGGAAAGTTGCTTCAGTCGATCCGGCGACGCGCCCGGAAGGAGCGCACCTAACGCTGAGCACTGCGCTGAGCATCGCCGAACGAGTAGCGTCGGCTAGCGGCTTCCCCTCCGCGACGTTTGCAGCGTGGCAGTTCGCGTATCATTGCCAAGACGGAAAGCGATGTGAATGGGCTATATTCTATGTTGGCAAGGTTTTCATTCGAAACGGGCAACGAGCGCAGCCGAGCATCAGGCCGATAGTCATCGTGGATGATGAAACCAGCGATGCGCATTTACTTGCACCGCCGCCCTTGGTCGATGTGAAGTAGCGGAAGTGGTCTCATCGTCGCTAGATCGGAAATGTTCAGACCGTGTTAGGTAAGAATCGATCGACACCATGGCCGTCCGACGCGTCCCGATACCTCACCATCCAGCTCAATCATCGCTTTCCGCTCGGGCCGGGGAATTTCCCGAGCGCGCTTTCTAAAAAAAGAATTCTCCATCGTCAGTTCGCCGATATTCGCCTGCAGCTCTCGGATGCGCTCCTTGCTGTCCGCCGCCAGCACATCCCCGCCGAAGATCCCCGCGGCGTTCTCCAGCAGCTCCGTCTTCCAGGCCGTCACCTGGGTGTGCACCTCGTGGTGGGCCGCAATCCGCGCCACCGTCTTCTCGCCCCGGATCGCCTCCAGGGCCACTCGAGCTTTGAACCCCGCAGAGTGATTACGTCCTGGTTTTCTAATGAATCTCTGCGCTCCGGTCGCTATATTGCACCGGCAGAAATCCACTTACACCCTTGTCCGAATAAGCGATACCACCTCTCTCAAGAGGGGCTGCAACTCCCTGGACGCGCACGCGCCATCGCAAGGCGCCACAAGAATTCCCGCATTTACATTCCACTCGAGAAACGTAGGATAGACGCGGCGTTTACCTCGGCAACAGCAAAGGAATCAGTCCGTGAATCTAAGCCTGTCTGGACTGCCCGCCATCGTCGTTCAGGTGGGTTTCATCGTCGTATTTTCCGCGCCCGTATGGCTTGCCGCAAAGATGGTTTCCGCCGAACATCCCAGCTTGATTCGCGCTGCCGCTTCTCTGGTAGTCGGCGTGATTGGGACGGTCGCTGGGATCGCTGTTGGCGGACCGTGGGCCCTGCTTTTGGCGCCCCTCGCATTTTTGTTGGCGTTCAAATACATCCTCGGCACATCCCTGCTGGGATCCATAGGGATCGCCATCATCGCGGTCGTCGGCTACGCGGCCATGGTCCATTTCATCGGCGCGGCTTTTACGGTTTCCGGGAACACGACATCCGTCTAATAGTCGGTATGAGCGATTGCGAGGTCGCGAAAACCCATCATTAGGTACTGTCTCCGGGTCGCTGCGGGAACGATCGTTTGAGTACCGGATACACTTTGGCTGATGAAATACCTGATCGTTGCATTATTGATTGCAGTACCCCTGACGATGGGCGCGCGCGTAGTGAAGGCGCGACGGGTCAACATCCTGCTTTCGTTCGCGATTGCACTCGCGGCCTTGGTAGTGGCCCACTTTGCCGTTCCCACTCACTACGGTAGTTGGCAACTCATTTTCGTGCCGCTGGCCGCACTGATTGCTCTTTTTATCGGCATCCGCTACCTACTCGTCACGACTGCCTTGGCCGCTTTGGCGGTATCGACCGCGATCTTGATGATTTTGTTGGCCGGCCTCTTGGTCATCATCGAAGTTTGACCTAGTATCCACGCTAGGCGGGAACGGCGATTGAAAAGGAGCTCAGCGTGACCCGAAATCCTTACGCACCGCCTAAAGCTGAAGTGGCGGACCTGTCTGCAGACCTGGAGCCTCCACTTCTCTGGAATCCCAACGCCGCCGCCAATTGGAGCCTGCTGTTCAGCCCAGCTTTCGGTTCCTTTCTTCATATGAAGAACTGGGAAGCGCTCGGGGAGCCGGTCAAGGCTGCTGCTGCAAAACGCTGGTTCGTGATTACCCTCGTCGCACTGGTCGGATTAGTTTGCGCGAACGTCGTTTTTCCAACGTCGAAGCTCGTTGCAGCCTCAATCCGGCCCGTGGGCTTGGTTCTCTTGCTGGCCTGGTATTTCGGCAGTGCCCGCGCTCAGGTGGCCTACGTCAAGACCAAGTTCGGCAAGTCTTACCCGAGACGCGGCTGGCTGAAGCCGCTGGCAATCGCGGTGCTGGCTCTCGTCGTCCTCGTCGTGGTGATGAGCGTCATTGTCATCGTCGTAAAGAGTGTCGCGTGATCAGTGCCGGCAAGGCCCACGGTGCGGCATGACCGAGAGCTGCATGGGAGCAGCTCGAACATGCAAGGGTGCCGGGATCGATGCTTCGCACTGTCGCTGTCTTCTCTGCTTGCGTCCGCGTCGCTCAAGCTGGTTGTCAGACAACCGCATGACCGATCGTAAGGACCACTGCGCCGGGTCGAGGCTCATCTCGCTGTGCGTCGGCGCGCTCGGTTGGACGCTCGTTTCGGCCCATCCCATACCGTGCAACCTGAAATCGGCTGTGGCCGGTTCCTGCTTCACGGTCCATGGACGCCTCCGACTTTATGACGGCACTCCATCAATCCGGATTTGGCGAATTGGAACGCACCGCCTGCTTGCAGTTACCGAAGGTCGGGGCTTTAACAACGAAAATCCCGGGTTACCGCCGCCTTTAGATGTGGGTCTGGACTGGGACACCGTGTATATCGGAGACTACAGGGTCTGCCCGCTGGAACCGGACAAACCCGGAACTATGCGCATCGTGTGTGTGCAGGCAGTCGCTCATGTGGTCAGAAGGCACTTGTCGGGTGACACTGGCGCTCAAGCTCATCGTCAGATACCGTGAAACGATTGATCGTCTTGTTGCTGCTGACTTCTCCGTCGCTCTGTCCGGCGCATCCATGTACATCAGTGTCCAGGGACCTTCCTGCGAACAAGATAATTCGGCTCCCGCAGACTGTCGCTAAGCTCATTAATGTTTCAACGGCGGAAGTGCTGGAGTCCTACTCCTTCGCCGGATGGCGGATCATCTATGTCGAAACTCAAGTTTCGGAAAACGCTTTTCTATTTTTTCGAGAGAACCCAAAGCCGGCGAAGTTCATGACTATGTGGGCAGGCGCTGCTATGACAAATGAAGGGGCGGAAACAGAACGGTGGGTTCTCGACAACGCACCGGGGATTCCGCATGCTTTGGCGTCGTGTTTTGCCTTTCACGTCACCGTTGATCGAACGCAATAATGCCTGACAACCAGTTTTGCCACATCGCCGCGTTGATTTTGGCCAGCGTGGCTTGCATTAAAACCGTTGAACGCGTCACGGCCCTGCGTTTCGTCAATCTGGCATGGTTGGAAAGACGGCCGGTCATCTTGATTCATAAGGAACTAGCCCGCGTTTGAGAAAGACAAATCGATCAGCGAATTCTGAAGGAATATCTCGTGCATTTACCCTCGCTTAAACAGTCAATAAGAACCGGGCTCTTTACGGTTCTATCGTCAGGTCTACTGGCCGCGGTAATCCCTTGGGCAGCCCACGCGAACGAGGAACAGGACTATGACGCGCTGATTGATCAGTCTGCCAATATCTGCCCCAATTACTCGGGCAAGAGCGGCGCGCCTGCCTTGCATTCCTTTAAAATCGAAACGATAAGATTCATTCCCCGGCGACACGTTTATCTATGCCCGGACAGCAAGCTCACCGCTGCCACGCCGGTTGTCTGGTATGGCGACCGTAAGGTCTTGGTCTGGAACCCCGAGATCAGTGGGGCCACCGATCAAGCCAAGGCGCTGTTGAATCACATGATCGGTGACGACACCTTCCCGACGAATCTGACGGTGGTTGACGCGTCCGGTAAGCCGGTCACCGGCCACCTGATCCCCAGCTTTGAGTTCCGAGAGAACCCGGACGGCAGCCCGCATTATTAATCGGCTCAGACTTTGAAGTCCGAGCGCGTTGTCGCCCGATCAGGTCGCCGGCACTGCACCGAATGAACCTGTACCCGGCGGCCGGCACCGGCGGTCCGGATCGCACTAATCCTTGAGCGCGATCCAAACTACGTCGCTAGGCGTCGAACCGATGTTACCCGACTGGTGCCCCGCCTTGATGTCGATCGCCGGCATCCAGCCCACGTAGCCATCCGGTGTGTCTCCCTCCTCCCGCGTCGGGGGATCTCGGGTCTCGCTGACGTAGCGTCCGCCCTTGATGTAGACGTACAGCGTGTTCGGGTGGTGAGCATGCACGCCCTCCCACTGACCCGGATTCATCACGAAGCGCTGCACGATGACATGCGCATTCTCGAGCAAGTCCTCGAGCGGGATGTTCGGATAAGCGAGATGCCCCTGTTCCTGCGTGTGATTCCCGGGTGCCGCGTAGGGCTTCAGGATCACTTCGCGCACTTCGATGGGGCTATCACCCGCATTGACGACGCCCGGGTCCGCCACACTCGATGCATCGAACCACGCGACTCGGCCGTCGCGCCATAACACTGATCGGCCGTCCGACTCGGACTTGAGTATTCCACCCCTGACGAAAACGAGGATCTCCGGCACTGGATGCGCATGCGCTCCCGTGGATTGCCCCGGCGCCAAGGTGTAAGCCTTGACCAATACCCGCGTGTTGTCGAGGACCACGCGGGCCGCAAGCTGGGCGTAGCCCGAGCGTTCCGCAGGGCTGGGCTCAGCGGTCGTGGCCGTGACTGAAACGGCAGCGATGGCGGTAGCTGCCGTGAGCGCGAGATACATCATCCCTCCACGATACCATCGCATAGGCCTCAAGAAACGATCCGCTGTATCGCCCAAAACAATCCGATCGCCGCGATGGTCAGGGAACAGGGCACCGCTATTCGCGCGCGGAACCACGGCGCGTGACGAAACCGGCCCACGGCGAGAAACGCCAAGGCGATCACGAAGAGCTGACCCAGGTCGACGCCTACGTTGAATCCCAGCAACGCGACGACGAAATCTTTCTTCGGGAAGGGCACGTCGCTCAAGCTGCTGGCAAACCCGAGGCCGTGGATCAATCCGAAACCGAACACGACCGCAAGCCGTGCCGGCCCCAGCTTCGGCGACAGGACGTTCTCGAGGGCGATCCACGTGATCGACAGCGCGATTGCCGGCTCCACGTACTGGCTCGGTAGGCGAAAAATCCCGTAGGTCGAGAGGAACAACGTGGTTGCGTGCGCGATGGTGAACACCGTCGTTTGCGACAGCAGTTTGCGCCAGGTGATGCCCAGGAAGAAAAGCCCCAGGACGAACAGAATGTGGTCCAAGCCCTCCGGAACGATGTGATGAAAGCCCAAACGCAAGTACATCGCCAGCTGCCCGTACCACGGCAGCCGATCTGGATCGAATCGCCCGTCCACGACCGGACGGACCATGCCGGCGGCCGCTCCAACCGCCGATGGCACGCGGCTCGCCCAATCGAACGGCGCACTCGTATGTGCTCCGTCCTCGAGCCAGCGCGTTACCGACACATGCAATGCTGGAATCTGCACGGTGTAGGCCACCGGGTAATCGATCTCCGCACCCAGGGGAATCCGCAGCGTCAGGGGCGAGCGCGACGGCAAGCGGGACATGAAAAACCGAAATGTTGAGGGTTTGCTGAGCGAGCCGTCCAGGTAGTCTGTCTCCGGTGCGGCGGCTGCGACGAAGTCCTGAAACTCGAGGTCGAGCGGCACTTCCCCCAGATACAAACGTAAGCTGTCGGCCACCCTCGGCACCAGCGCGAGTACGGCCGCGCGCTGTTGTGAAGCCGGTGACGTGGCGAGTGCGTAGTAGTTGGCCGGTGACCCCAACAGCAGCGTCAGATCCAGATCGACCTTGACGGCGAGACGCCCATCCGGTTCGAATGACACGAGCACCTGGGTCATCTGCATCGTGTGGCCCTGAACCCCCGATGCCGAACCTAGGCCGACGAGTGCGGCCCAAAGCCACCGACGCAGAGCGCTTACCAGATCGTGGGCATCGTCTTACCCGTCTGCAGGAGGACGAGCCCGGATGGGTTGCCGGGATAGGGCACGACCAGGCGCCAGGTGAATGGACTGCAAGTGATCATCGCGAAGATGATTCTCAACGGGAATCCAGGTTGACCGATCCACTCCACCGCGTCGGATTTGGCGTAAAGGTCCTCCATGCTCGCCGCTGCGTCGGCGATCGGACGGTGCGTCATGAGTCCGCCTACTTCGAGTTTCATCTCGGCCACGACCTTACCGTCGTCGACGAGGACGATTCCGCCCTTCAAGGCTTGGATGCGGTTGACGGCCATGGCCATCGCTTCATCGCTGCTGCCCACCACCGTGATGTTGTGCAGGTCATGGGACACGGACGTCGCGACGGCAGAGTTCGGCGTCTTGGGGCCCATGCCCGTCCAGAACATCTTGCCGAGCTTCGCCTTGCCGGTATACCGATCGACGATCGCCACCTTGATGATGTCGTGCTCGATATCGCGCTGGACCACGCCGTCGACGACCTTCAGTGTGGCCGTTTTCTGTTCGGGATCGGTGTAGAAGGGTGCCTGAATTGCCGCGGTGACGGTGGTCTTGCCCTGTGGCGCACGGATCTCGAAATCCTTGGCCGTCAGCAGCCGACCGACATGGATGGTATCCGTGGCCCATGATGGCCAATCGATCGTCGGTATCTTGAGCAGGTACTTGCCATCCTGAGCTGCGAGCTGACCGTTGGCAAACACGTACTTGATGGCCACGTCCTTGGTCGACGTGAGCAGAACCACGTCGGCATAGCGGCCCGGGGCGATCGAACCCACGATGGATTCCATGTGCGCATGTTTGGCCGGATTGATGCTCGCCATTTCATAGGCTGCCTCCACCGGTGCGCCCATTTGAATGGCAAGGCGCACGTGATGGTTCATCGTGCCCTGCTTCAGGGTGTCGGCAACATTGCGATCGTCCGTTACCAAAGAGATGTTTGACCAGTCCGTCAGGCCTTTCTTCACGAACAGCGGCACGGCCCGTTCGATGTTTTCGTCGCGCAGTTGCAGGAATAGCCCATGCCGAAGTTTGTCCCACGCCTCTTCGGCCATCCGCGTCTCGTGGTCGCTGGACAGTCCCGCTGCCGCGAAGGCGTTGATCTGATCCAGATCCCGTAATCCCGCCCCATGCCCGTCGATGACGCCGCGATTGTCGCGCGTCGCCTGAATGTCCTCCCAGATGCGCTGATATCCGGGATGGGTCGGGATCGAAACCGCCGGCCAGTCCATCACTTCGTCGAGCCCCTGCACCGAGAGACTGCCCCGAATGTTCTGCGCAACTTCCGCATACGCATAGTTGCCCCCGCCCACCTCGAAAGCCGAGGGCGGCGTCGCGGACCCTAAAGCGGTAAAAATCTTCAGCGGGCTGCCGTGCTTTTCCGCCGTCTCCCAGAATTCCACGTTATGGCTGCCGCTGACGTTGGAAAATTCGTGCGATCCCTCGGTGGTCCAAGTATTGCCCATCGGCACGACCAAGGCGGCCTCATATTCCGGGGACAACATGGTGCTCTCGATGTGTTTATGCGATTCGCCGAACCCGGGCACTGCCCAGAGACCCTTGGCGTCGAACTCATGCGCCGTCTTGCCCTTCCAGAGCCCGGCGGGTCCCACCCACGCGATACGTTTGCCGCTGATGACGATATCCTGATCGGGTTCCCACTGCGACGTGAACACATCGAGCACCGTGGCGCCGCGAATCACCAAATCCGCGGGTTCACGGGCGAGCGCCACCTGCACGAGGCCCTGTCGGATCCGGTTTTCTTCGCTGAAGGTGATGGGATGCGCGACCTTCGTTGCAGTGGGCACGCTCGGGGTCCCGGAGACGCCTGGATCGGCGGACAGCGCGCGGGCGGTGAACATTACGACGAGCGCGGCGACGGCGCACCGATGGAAACCCATATCTTTCTCCTGTCACGCCTGCTCCCCGCGCGATCATAGCGCGTTCAGGCTGCAAGCCCAATTCAACGGGCGATCGGCCATGAAGGATCCGGTACACTATCTCGGCAATGTGCCTTGAACGCAACGCGAAGCGGGCGGCCGGCCGAGACATCGTGATGCATCCATGAGGTCCAAGCTCCCGGCAATAGTCTCTCGGGATACGGAGCGGCTTCATCTGCGCCCACCCGGAGAGCAAGACGCTGACGCGATCATCGGCATCGTCAGCGACTGGGAGGTTGCGCGCCGGCTCGGCCGAATTCCGCTGCCCTATACCGGTGCCGATCTGTGCTATTTCCTTGACCAGGTGGTTCCGAATGAACCAACCTGGGCAATCGTATGGCGGGAAAACTGCCGGCTCATCGGCATAATCGGTTTGGTTCCGGCTCGAACCGGCGACAGCGCTGAATTAGGCTACTACGTCGCCCGCGATTGCTGGGGTCGCGGAATCGCCACCGAGGCCGCCCGGGAAATCATCAAGCTTGGTTTCGACTGTTACGGCTATTCCAAGCTGACTGCCGGGTATCATGAGGACAACCCGGCTTCCGGACGCGTGCTCGCGAAACTCGGTTTCGTCGTTGCGGGAACTTCAATTCGGCCGTGTCTCGCGGCAGGCACCGACAAGCCATGCGTCGACATGGAATGCCTTCGATGAAATCTCCGGCTGCGGTATTGGCACTGCAGCCGCGACCGTCTCATATTCTGCTCCTCGGGATCGCCTGATGCTCCCCAGGCTCATCCCGCCGTTCTTGATAGCGCTGCGTGCCTCGTTGGCTCCGGTGATCGTGACGCTTGCCTTGTACGACCCGGATCGCAGTGCATTCGGCGTCTGTCTCGTGCTCGCATTTCTCTCGGATATATTCGACGGAGTCATTGCCCGGAGACTGGGCATTGCGACGCCGACGCTGCGCAGGCTCGACAGCCTTGCGGACACGATTTTCTATGTCGGCGCGACCTTCGCGATCTGGCACCTTGCGCCGCGGGTTGTCTTGGATCATCGGTGGGCGTTTCTTGTGCTCGGCATTTTGGAGCTGACTCGTTATGCGTTCGATCTCGCCAAATTCGGCCGCGAGGCGAGTTACCACATGTGGTCCTCGAAGGCTTGGGGCGCCGTGCTTTTTGTCGCCTTCTTCGCGCTGCTCGCTTTCGGCTACCGCGGTAATCTTGCCGCTATTCCCCTATACGTCGGAATTTTCGCCGATCTGGAGGGCCTGGCAATATCGGTGGTTCTTTCGGACTGGAGGTCCGACGTACCATCTCTCGTGCACGCACTCAAATGGCTTTCAAGCTAGCTGCATGACCAGTCGCAAGCAACTTGCGAGTGCCTCAAAGCCCAGGACAGTTGCATTTTCCATAGTGTCCCCGGCGCCGAGCGACCCGGCCGTTTTACCGCTGATTATTTGAACTGATCCGCGCTTTTTCGCAGAGGCCGCCCCGACCCAGGCACACCGATCACGGGCCACCGGATATTAAATGGCTACACCAGCGATGACGCTTGATAGGTGTTCGGGACTCAGGCTCTTTTGAGGCATTCCCCATGAAGTTGAAAGTCGATAATCGGCTTATGTTCAGTGCCCTCCTCGGCGTCACGCTGCTGCAATCAGCCGCCGATGCCGCGGGACAACCCGACCAATCCGGATACATCGTGGAAGCCGGCTCCGCCGACCTGGCTGCGCGCGCCGTGCTCGCCGAGGGCGGGCAGGTCACGCGGGAACTGCCGATCATCGACGGCGTATCGGCGCTACTATCGCCGGTCCAGGCCGAGCAGCTACGCGCGCATCAAGACACCCGGGTCTTCGCGGAGGCACCGCTGAAGACGCAAGCAACTCCGCGACCATCCAGCATCCCCTTGCCGGACACGACACCCGATATCTATCAGCGCGCGATGATTGGGGTGAACGACCTGGCGGCTCAAGGGATCAACGGCAGCGGCGTGACCGTCGCCGTGCTCGACAGCGGCATCCTGCAGAAAACGACGCTTTCGTATTTGACCGAGGACTTGAACGGAAAAAACCGCATGGTCGCGCAGTATGACGCGATCGAAAATGTGTTGGTCGACGCTAGTCATCCTTGCAAGCACTACCCTTGCGTCAACGATGATTATGGTCATGGCTCGCACGTCACCGGCCTGATCGCCAGCTCCAACACCTCCGATGCGGTTCTCAATGGACAGCCTCAGGGCATCGCGCCGATGGTCCACCTGATCAGCGTCAAGGCATTCGACAGCACGGGCACGGCGAGCTATTCGAACGTACTCAATGGACTCAACTGGATCTACACCAACCGCAACACCTACGGAGCGATCCGCGTCGTCAACATGTCCTTCGGCGCGCTCCCGCAGTCATTTTACTGGAACGATCCAATCGACCAGGCGGTGATGAAGCTGTGGCAGGCCGGCATCGTCGTCGTCGCCTCGGCCGGAAATTTTGGCCCGACGGCTCAGACGATCGCGGTCCCGGGAAATACCCCCTATGTCATCACGGTCGGGGCGATGACGGACAGCTTCACGCCGAATGACCCCTCGGACGATGGCGTCACCTCGTTCTCTTCGGCCGGTCCCACCTACGAAGGCTTCGTCAAACCCGACCTCATCGCACCGGGCGGCCATCTGGCAGCCTTCATGGACAAGAGCTTGCAGCAGCTTCCGTCGAAATACCCGCAATACGGCTCGACCGACCCTAACCTGTTCATCATGTCGGGAACTTCGCAGGCCGCGGCGGTCACGACCGGTGTCGTCGCGCTGATGCTGCAAGCGAGCCCCTCCTTGACTCCGGATCAAGTGAAGTGCCGCCTGATTTCGACGGCCGAGTCGGCGGTGAGTTCCTCGGGTTACTCGTCCTACAGCGTCTATCAACAGGGCGCGGGCAGGATCAATGCTTATGCCGCGGTTCACAGCACCGCTACAAATTGCGCCAACCAAGGATTGAATATCGCCGCGGACATCGCAGGGAAGAATCACTACTGGGGTCCGGCGCAGCGCAACGCCGCGAATGGCCAATACTTCGTGGTGAATGCCCAGGGTACGCCGCTCAACAACGACGGCTATTCGTGGGGCCAGTCGTTCGCCATGGGGAAGGCCTACGGCTGGTCCAACGGCTATATGTGGGTCAACAACGGTTATCTGTGGAATACCGGCTTTCCTTTGAGCCAGAGTGCCCAGGGTGAGGTCACCCTCTCGGCCGACAACGCGACCGAAGAGTCCAGCGGTTTCCTCTGGAACAATGGGTTCCTGTGGAATAATGGCTTCCTCTGGAACAACGGGTTTCTCTGGAACAACGGCTTCCTTTGGAATAATGGTTACCTGTGGAATCTGAGTTCGGTGACGCCGGCTTCGGCCCCCACTGCGGTCGAGTCCTGGAACGCCCAGGAATGAGCCGACAGGGTTGACCAGATCGGCGACGCGCTAGCGCGTTCGTCGAGCCACGCCGCTCGATTTCGTAAGCCTGCGAACGGAATCGCAGCTTCCCCCACCACGCCGCAATCACGCGGGCGATCATCGTGGACATTGCCCTGGCACGCGCGTTTAATTGGCGGTCATCATTCGCTACCCAGGAGCCAGAATCATGACCGAGCGAACTCTCGAGGCGACACGGATCACGCGCCGTACCTTGCTCATTGCATCCGCTGGCATCACCTCTCTGGCAGGCGTCATGACGGGTGCCGCTGCGTCGTTTGCGGCCGCAGACCCGGCGCCGACACCAGCCGCCGGACCCTTTACCTTGCCGTCGCTGCCGTATCCCGAGAACGCGCTCGATCCGGTGATCTCCGCCACTACGTTGAGCTTTCACTACGGCAAACACCACCGGGCCTATGTCGACAACTTGAACAAGGCCGTCGTCGGCACGCCCCTGGCGGACCTGAGCCTGGAACAAGTGGTGAAGACGACTTATGGCGTCGCCGACAAGACCGGGATCTACAACAACGCGAGCCAGGACTGGAATCACTCTTTCTACTGGAAGAGCCTGCGGCCCCAGGGTGGCGGTGCTCCGCCGGCCGTCTTACAGCGGAAAATCGATGCCGCCTTCGGCAGCCTCGATGGCTTGAAAAAAGAATGGCTCGCCGCGGCGACCTCGCAATTCGGCAGTGGCTGGGCGTGGTTGGTGCTCGACGGCGACAAGCTCGCGATCACCAAGACCGGCAATGCCGATTCACCGTTGACGCGCGGACAGAAACCGCTGCTCACGATCGACGTCTGGGAGCATGCGTACTATCTCGATTACCAGAATCGCCGCGCCGACTATACGACCGCCGTACTCGACAAGCTCATCAACTGGGGCTTTGCGGCCGACAATCTGGTGGCCTGAGGCGGCAAGCGAACCTGTGAGCGTCGGACAGTCACTTCGTGCCGGCCGACCTCAGAGGCTCGGAGTGGTCGACGTAGGCCTGCGTGAAGGCGACTTCAAGGGCGGATGAAATTCCTTCGTTCTGGCCCGTCTTGGGATCCGGATAAGCGTCGGCCAACCGCCGCAGCGCACGATAGATCGAGGGCGCCGAGGACTGCCCGTAGCTCTGATGGTGAGTGGCCCAGGCCGTGTTGAGCGCGTAGTACCAGACATCGACATCCGCGTAGCCTCCCATGAATCCCACGGCCTTGGTGGGCGTCAGCTGGAGTTGCAAACGCATGCCATGAAAAAACAGCTGCGAGTTATCTGCGAACGCCCCCATCTCGGGTATCCAGGCGTCGACCGCATCGGTCGTCAGCAAGCCGTTCTTGATGGAGCCGTGCCAGGTCCGGATGTAGCGTTTGCCCCAGCGCCGGTCGATACGCTGAGTGCCGCCCGGCAAATATTCCGAGCCTGACGCGTTCATCATGATGTCGCCGATACCGCGATAGAGCGTCACCTGAACGTCGTCGTCGTTTTCCAGGCTGTCGATACCCGTGATCTCGATGATGAGCCGGTTGAAGGGTTCCTGCTGCCGCCATTTCGTCGTGATGATGCCCAGTTCGCCCTCGCGTCGGTAGTTACGAACACAGCCGATCACACGATAGAGTTGGTTGTCGATGCCGTGTTCGCCCTGCGGGCTCGTGAAGTCGTTCGGACCGACTTTGCCGTCGAGATTGATGCCCAGCGCGATCGGACCTTGCGCCTCGAGGAATTCGAAGGGTTCCTTGGTCGTCGATGGAAACCAGACGGCCGACTCGCGCGCGAGTTGGCTGTCCACGACCGAGAGCTTCGCGTGCGGGTCGGGAAACAGCAATTTGAACTGTTCGCGCGGCCCGAGGTTGAATCCCTTCGGGCATTCCTGCTTTGCGCCCGGCGTCTCGTACAGGGCCCAATGCTCGTCCGTCATCACGTAGCCGATGCTCTTCGGCAAGGACGCAGGCGCTGCCGTCACGGGCGCCGCGGCCATCGCCGCGGCCATCGTCGCGCTCACAGCGATCGCTGCACGCAATCGTCGAAACCGCTTGCTCATGGTCCGCTGCCCTCCGTACATCTGCTAGCCGGCATTGTCGGTGAAGTCGTCACGAAGCCAGAAGGCCTTGAATCCGTTGCGGTAGCCGTTGAACTCGCCCCAGCCGTCGGCGCGCAGATCGCCGGGTTGGCTGTCGAGTGCGCAGGTGAAGACCGGGCGTTGCCGGAAAGCCCAGACGTTTACGCTGTCGGCTTGTCCGGGCTGCGCCAGATGACCGGTGTTCGGGTCGATGGCCAGCACGCTCCACACGCGACTGGCGCTCTTGACGCCCGGTGTCGCCAACACATAGGGAAACGTCTGGCGGCAGCGCGCCGGGTCCCCGCCGCCGCAGACGGCGAAACGATAGACTTGGCTGGCTCCCGGGTAGTCGCAGGCGAGTTGATCGAGTGCATCGTCGCCGCAGTGGTAGATGTAGACCGTCCTGCCGCGGGAGTCCGCGAGGACGAGCCCCCCGGGCGATTCCTGCACCGTGAAATCCGCGGGCGGCGGGGGCGCCCTTTGCGTGTAGACGTTGTGCCAACCCGGCACGTCGCTGCCTTCGAGGCTATGCTCGCGTTCCTCGCCGACGCGCGTATAGAGCGGCTCGCCGCGAAATGCCCACTGTTTGATGCCGGGCTCGCGCTCGAGAACCGAGAACGCGCCCTTGGCCTGCGCGAAGGCGGGGGCCGAGACGGGTTTCCACTCCTTCGCGCAGCCGGCATCGCAGAGTAAATTGTCGGGCCGTTCGTTCGCGAGGGCGTAAACGGAAGCTCCCTGGCTCGTGACCAGCAATCGCCCGGTGGTCTGCTCGGCAATCGCGAACTGCGGCGGCAACAGGGACGGCGGCGCCACCGGTTCGCGGTCTGCCGGGCTGTCGCCATGCGTCTTGCGCTTCGTGCCGCCATTGACGTCGCCTTCCTCGTGATCGAGCGCCGAGGTGTACAAGGCGAACCCGTCATAGGCCCATTGACGGCGTCCGTCCGCGCGCTGCACGACGGTCCATTTGCCGATCGGACTTGCGCCTTCGGGCGCGATGACCGGTGGCCAGAGCGCGGCGCAGGTGGGCCGCTTGTCGGTTTCCGGCAGCAACAAACCTGGCGGATAGGGACTCATGAGACCGGCGGTCTTCGTGTAATGCGTGTCGTCGCAATGGGGTTTGCCCTTCAGTTCGCCCGCGGGGCCGTTGCGCAGCTGGTGAGTCGGCCAGTCGTAGAGGGTGCGACCCCGCTCGTCGGCAAACACCGGACCTTCGAAGTCCGCGACGACGACCTTGAAGCCCGCCGGCATCGGCACCTGCTCGTATTCTTCCCGCGGCGCCGCAGCGCCGGCGTCCGCGGCCATCGTCACGGCCGTTCCTGAAACCGCCACGAGCAGTGGCAGCAGCAGGCCGCGACAGAGCGCTCCTAGGCGCATAGCTAGCCGCTCCGCGCGCTCGCCAGAATTTCCCCGAATTCCTGCGACGTGTTGTTGCTCCTGACGCCCCAAGACGGCAGCTCCAGCCCCATGGCCCGCATCGCGGTGTAGCCGACGCGGGTGACACTCGTTCGTCCGGCATCGATGTGAAAGCCAGTCTTCACGCGGCCGCCGGCGCGCCCGGCGGTGAAAGCCACCATGTTGTCGAGGGAATGAATGCGGGCCTCGCCATGATCCGTGTTTGCATAAATGAGGACGTTGTCGAGCAGCGTGCCGTCACCTTCCCGTACTTTGGCAAAGGCCTCCACGTAAGAGGCCCAGGCTTCGATCGCCCGTGCCGAGAACCAGGCGCAATGCGGCTGATAATGGAATTGATCGTCGACCCGTTCCTCGTGCGTCGTCGTGTGATGAGGTTTTTCGTAGCCGGCCTGGGTCGTATTGGCCTGGGCGTCCGAGTAGGTCATGTTGAATACCCGGGTCTGGTCGCAGGCGATCGCCATCACCATGAGTTCGGTCAACATGCGGTGACGCTCGGCGACGAGGCTCTCCTCGTTGCCCATTTTTGGTTCCGTCGTGACCGCGGGAGGCGCATGACAGGCGGCGATTTGGTCGGGTTTCGTGAGCTGTTGGTCGAATTGTTGCTCGAGGTGACGTAGGCCGCTGAAATATTCGTCGAGACGCTGGCGGTCCTCTGCGCCGACGGAACGCTCCAGGGACTTGATCTCCCCCATGACGCCCGAGAGCACGCTGCGCCGGGCCATCGTGCGTGGATTCGGCGTGAAGCCGGGCGCATTGGGATCCTGAAAATCCGATCCGAACAGCCGACCGTAGAAGCTGATCGGCGAAATCTCCGGGGGACTCGGCGCGTTCGCGTTTTCATAGCTGACGGTATTGCGAAAATCACCCGTCGCGGTGGCGGTCAATGTCCGGTAGCGCGTGGTACGGCCGATCTCGCCGGCGACCGTGATGTCCAGAGTTTCGCCGGGCTTGTCGCCTTCTGATTTCGGTGCAACCCCGGCCCGACCGATCACCCAGCCCGAGTGGTGACACAGATTCGGTTCACCGTCGCGATAAGCCATCAGATTGGTGAACAGATTCACGTGTTCGCGAACGCGCGCAATCGGCGCGAGCTGGCTCGGAATATCGTAATCGCGCCCGACTTTCTTCGGCACGAAAATCGGATTGGTCGCACCCAGGCCCCAGAACCAGGTTCCGAAGCGCACCGGCATCGGCTTGCCCGATGCCAGCGCGGTGCCGCTCGAGTTCAGGAAGCAATCGAGCAGCGGCAGCGCCACACTGACCGCCGTTCCGTTCAACATGCCCCGCAAGATGCGGCGCCGCGAGTATTTGCTCATGGGGACTCCTTGCGCATCTCAGTATGCCAGAACGATCGGCTGGCTCGTGGCGGACGCAGACCCGGACAGCGACTCCTGCGCGGGGTCCGCCGAGGCCCTGTGCCGCATGCGGGCGGGCGCGATCGCAGCGAAGCTGTCGCTCGTGGCGATGGCGCGGAACAGCTCCGGCACGCGATAGCCATTGCCGGCGAATGCCTTGTTGAGGTCGCGCAGGACCGGGCGGTCGCGGGCTGTCGTCGGGGCGCCGACCGCGTAGTCGTACGCTCGGCGGACGAGGCAGGTGCCGAGGCTCGGGTTGTCGTGCAGCGCGGCGCCGAGGCCGACGGCGTCCCGGAATGGGCGCCCGTCGAGCGTGCCGCTCGTGTCCATTGTCGAGCCGTTCTCCGTCGCCCGGTACTGCCCCGCCCCGTCGAAGCTCTCGAGGGTCAAGCCCGGCGGGTCGGTGACTTTGTGACAGCCTGCGCAGGTCGGGTTCTTGAGATGCACCGCGACGCGCTCGCGCGCCGTGTGCAAATTCGGATCCGGATTTTCGACCGCGGAAAAATCCACGTCGGGCGGTGGCCTCGGGACTTCCTGGCACAAGAGCAGCTCTCGCAGGGCCTTGCCGCGCTTGGTCGCGGAGCTGCGGCCCGGATGGGAGTGCAAGGCGAGAAAGCTGATCTGCGTCAGCAGACCCGCCCGGGGGCTGTCCGCCGGGAATTCGACCGGCGTCCAGCCGGGGCCCGCAGGAATGCGGTAGATCGCTGCGAGCGCGGGTGAGACGAAGGTGCGGCGCGTCGTGAACAGATCGCGATAGTCGCCATGCTGCGCGATCAGATGATCGACGATGGTCCGCAGGGTTTCTTCGCGGGAGTCCTGCGCCGTCTGGCTCGTGAAGGCCGGGTAGATCACCGAATCCTTCGCCAAGGTCCGCGTTGCGTCGAGCGCGAGCATGTCGTCGAAGAACGCCCGCAAGCCGGTCTCGAATCGTGGGCTCGCGAGCATGCGATCGACTTCGCGCGCGCGGCCGCGCGGCGCCTGCAGCTCGCCGCTCTGCGCGGCGTTCAGCAGCTCCTCGTCGGGTGCCGAATTCCAGAGAAACAAACTGAGCCGCGTGGCGAGCGAATAGGCGTCGAGGCGTTGATGGCCCGGGCGCTGCGGATCCGCCTCCGTCCGCTCGACGACGACGAGGGTGTCGGGACTGAGCAGCAGTCCCTCCAGCACCACTTCCAGCCCGGCATAGAAACTCTTGAGCCCGACGCTCGTTTGACCGGCTTGGCGCACGAGCTCCTCGAGGCGCGCCTGCTCGAGCGGCCGTCGGTACAAGAGGCGTCCGACCGTGCGCAAGAACTCGCGGGCACAGGCTGCGTCCGGTCCCTGCTCGGATGCGGGCCTGCAGGGGACCAGGAACGCGCGGCTCTCCGGACTCAAGACCTGCGCGGCGACGCTTGCCGCCGCCTTCTGATAGATCTCGAGCTGCGAATCGGTGAAGCCCGCAACGCTCGTGCCCACGCCGAGCAGCCCGTCGACGCGCTGAACGGCGGCGAAATTCACGACCGGCTGCACGTTGGGACCGAAGACGAACTGCAAGGTGTTCAGATACTGATCCTGCGTCAACAACCGCATGCGCTGCTCGGAGCCGACGGGCGGCGGCGTGCGCACGAGCCCGCGGTTCCAGCCAAAAAAACCCGCGAGCCCGACCGCGACGCTTGCTCCGATCAGGCCGATGCCGAACAAGCGACGGAGCGGTCGGCTCATTGCGGCCGGACACCGTTGATGATCTTGAACTTCTGGACCCGGAAATCTTCCGAGGTGTAGATGGCGCCGTACCGATCGAATTCCACTTGGTGATTGCGCGTGAACTCGCCCCCATAGGTTCCGTAATGACCGAACCGATCGAGCACCTCGCCCGTTGAGCGGCGGGTGAGCAACCATTGAAAGTTGCCGGGATCGTTGATGAGCGCATAGGTCTGCGCCGCGTCCGGCCAGAAGCTCACGTTGCCCACGGATCCCGAGCCGCGGGTCGCCGGCTCATAGACGGTTTCCCGCACGAACCGACCGTCCTTCGTGAAGATCTGCAGACGGTCGTTGAGGCGGTCGCTGACGTAGACGAGGCCGTCCTTCGAGAGGCGGATGCCATGAACGATCCGAAACTGCCGCGCCGGCGAGACATCGGGATCGTAAGGGCCGATATCCTCGTCGGTCGGCGGCGTGCCGTAGGCGCCCCACTGCCGCTTGAACTCGCCGGTGTCCGCGTCGAAGACGATCACTCGATGATTGCCATAGCCATCGGCAATGTAGACCTCGTTGCTCAACGGGTCGACGTCCACGGCCGCGGCGCCGCCGAGCTGCGTGGTGTCGCGACTGCCTTTGGAGGGACCGCGTCCGCCGATCTGCAACAGGAACTTTCCGTCCGCGCTGAACTTGAGCACCATGCCGTCCGGCGCCGAACCGTCTTTACCGGCCTCGGTTTGGCTGCCGCCGATCCATACATTCCCCTTGTAGTCCACGTACAGTCCATGGCCGCTCGCCGGCCAGTCGTATCCCGGTCCCGGACCGCCCCAGGCGCGCAGCACGCTGCCCCGCTCGTCGAACTCCAGGATCGCCGGCGCCGGCACGCAACAGGTGCCCCGCGGCGGCACGGACGCCGCGCCGGTCAGATAATCGGGGATCAGTTCGGGACTATGGAACAGCCAAAGATGATTCTTGCCGTCCACGAAGATCCCGTTGATGAGTCCCAGCGCCCAGGCATGGGGTAGCGGCAATTTCGGCCAGCTGGTGTCGAGTCCATAGTGTGGCAGCCGAGTGCCGCTCGCCGCGGTCGCTTCTGCGGTAGTTGCCGTCGTGCCCGCCGCGCGGCTCGTCGTCATCGCGAGGCCCATCGTGACCGCCAAGACCGTCAGCCCCGTCGCCGCCCCGCGAACCCGCGCGCGCCAGTTCATCGCTGTGCCTCCACGTCTCTGGCCGTGACCGGCGGAGCGGAATTACCCCAAGCATTGCGTACATAAGTCATGAGGGCGGCGGCATCCTCGTCGGTGAGTTGTTGGTCGAACGCGGGCATTTCGCGCCAGCCCTTCGCGCGCCATTGGGGCGAGGGCTTCTCGATCGAATGTTGCGGTCCGTACAGCACGAGATTGATGAACGAGGCGGGATTCGCGGTTTGCGCGATGGCGCTGCCGACCAGCGGCGGCGCCGTGTTTGCCGAGCCCAAGCCGGTGGGCAGGTGGCAGGTGCCGCAATGAATGTCGAACTGCAAGGCGCCGGCCTGCAGCGTGCGGGCATCGGGCTCGGCCGGGCTCGCCGGTGTGATGGGGGGCAGCGCTTTCAGATAGGCCGCGATCGCCGCGTCATCCTCGTCCGTGAGGTGGCGCGTGCTGTTGAGGATCACCGCGTTCATCGCACCCATGACGCGCGTTCGGCTGCTCGCGCCGGTTTTCAGGTAATCGCTGATGTCCTTCTCCGTCCAGGCACCGAGTCCGCCAGCCGCGGGAGTCAGATTGACCGGCGCTTGCGCGACGAGGCGGCCGTCCTCGTCCTCGTCGAAATAGGCGCCGCCGCTGAAGGCCAGCGCCGAGCTCGTCTCGCCGCCGAGCCGATTGCGTGGCGAGTGGCATGCTCCGCAATGGCCCAGCGCCTCGACGAGATAGGCGCCGCGATTCCATTGCGGTGACCGGGACGCATCGTCCCGAAACCGCCCCTCGTCGAAGAACAGGGTGTTCCAAGCACCCATGAGCCAGCGCTGACCGAACGGAAAATGCATGGCGTTTTTCGGCGGCGTCGCGGCTACGGGCGCCACGGTTTGAAAGTAGGCAAACAAGGCGGCGACGTCTGGATCCGAGAGCTTGGTGAAAGCGGTGTACGGAAAAACCGGATACAGATGACGGCCGTCGGGTCCCAGGCCCAGCCGCAGGGCTGCGGTGAATTGCGCGAGCGTCCACGCCCCGATGCCGGTTTTCTTGTCCGAGGTGATGTTCGTCGAATAAATGACGCCGAACGCCGTGGGGAAGGACACACCGCCCGCATACGGCTCGCCGTCGATCTTGGTATGACAACTGATGCAGTTCCCGGCGCGCGCAAGGTAGATGCCGCGAGCCACGACGTCGTCTGCGTGAGCGCAATCGAGCGGAAATGCGCCGCACAGGAGAGCCGCCGAAACGATCAGTCGCGAAAAATGACGCGGAAACCGACGCTGCACCAAATCGAAGCACCCGACGCACTGAAGACTTGCTTGGACCGGAAGACGTCAGGCCGGAAGGGCCTGAGCGCCCGTTCGATACTGAGGTCTAAATCCATACAATGCAAATGGCGGCGGGCAGCAGCGCCTCGGCACGGGGGCGACCGTCGGCGACCGGGCAGGCCTTGCTTCAATGCGCGTCGGACGGCGTTGCGCGCCCGCGGCATCGATGCGTATTGACGTCGGCATCCGGCAATAGTGCAGCTCTCACGATCCGCGTCCAGATTGCATAGCCCTCGGCATTCATGTGCAGGCCGTCCGAACCGAAGATGTCCTTCGGTTTTCCGTCGTCGAGCATGGCGGGAACCACGTCGATGTAAATCAAGTCGCTGCGTTTCTTCGCCCGGGCGCGGACGGCGTCATTGACCGCGGTTTGCAGCGAGAATTGCGCAAAGCGTGATTTCGACGGCTTCAGCGAAATGAAGTAGACCGGAGTGCGCCCGAGCGCCGCCGTCTTGCGCACCAGAAACGAGTCGAAGTCTGCGACGACCCGATCAACGGATTTGCCCGCATCGATGTCGTTTTCGCCGGCGTAGAAGACGATCGCGCTGGGCGCGTAGGGTGCGACGATCGCATCGAACCAGTCGTTGACGTCCGCGATCGTCGAGCCGCCGAAGCCCCGGTTGATGACCGCCAGCGGCGCCATGTCGGCGGCCAGCGTCGCCTTCCATTTGACCATGCTCGAGGAGCCGACGAACAGGATCTGGCAGGGCGCGGGCGGCGTCACCCGGTCGTCGGCGAGAAAGGCCTGGATTTCCGCCGCGAACGCCCGGCCTTGCGTCGCATCCGCATCCTGCGGCGCGGGCGTCCGCGCGCCGGCATCTGAACCGAAGAACGCGAGGAGCAGCAAGCCGGCGAGCAGGAGATACGCCATGGGGCGAGCCTGGCGCTGCGCCAGGTGATGAGCTGGCCGATGAGCAGGTAGCTGCCGCGACCCCGCCATATCAGAACTTGAACAGCAAATAGTGATCGACGATCAAGGCGACGAATAGCAGCATCAAGTAGGTGATCGAGTACCGGAACGTGCGTACCGGCAGGTCGGGCCGCTGCCCTTTGTAAAGCTCCAGCACATACCACATGAACCGCGCGTCGAGCAGAATGGCCGCGGCCAGGTAGATGAAGCCGCTCATGCCCACGAGGTAGGGCAGCAGTGTCGAGAGCACGAGCAGGATCGTGTACAGGACGATCTGCAGGCGGGTGTGCGGTATCCCATGCGTGACCGGCAACATCGGGATCCCCACCTTGGCGTAATCGTCGCGCCGCGCGATCGCGAGCGCCCAGAAATGCGGCGGCGTCCAGGTGAAGATGATCAGAAACAGCAGCAGCGACTCGGCGCCGACGTGGTTCGTCACGGCCACCCAGCCCAGGATGGGCGGCGCCGCGCCGGCGGCCCCGCCGATCACGATGTTCTGGGGCGTTGCCCGCTTGAGCCAGAGCGTATACACGGCGGCATAGCCGATCAGCGACGCGAAGCTCAAGATGGCGGTCAGCGGGTTGACGCCGAACCACAAGATTCCCATCGAGGCCAGACCCAACAGACAGGCGAACAACACTGCCTGGCGCTGGACGAGATGACCGGTCGGCAGCGGACGCCTTCGCGTGCGTGCCATGATGCCGTCGATGCGCCGATCGATCACGTGATTGAAGGCGGCGGCCGATCCGGACGCGAGGGCGATGCCGAGCGAACCCAGAATGAGGGCCTGCAGCGGCACCATGCCGGGCGAGGCGAGCACCATGCCGACGACCGCCGTGAACACGATCAGCAAGCTGACCTTGGGCTTGGTGAGCTCCAAGAAGTCGCGCCAGCGGCTGCCCGCCGCAATCGCAGCGGGCGCGCTCGCGAGAGCCGCTTCGGTCAACGGGGGGATTTCGGGGACGGTCGCCACGCGTTCATTTTACCATGCCGGCCGTTGGTGCCGGCGCGAGCGCCCGCAGCAACGTGACCATGGCGACGACCAAGATCGCCGCGCCTGCATTGTGTGAAGTCGCCACGGGCAGCGGCACCCCCCAATGCACGGTGGCGATACCGAGCGAGATCTGCAGTATGACGGCTCCGAACAGCAGGACTCCCGCCCATCGGATCCAGCGTGAGCTCCCGCGTACTGCGGCCGTGATCCCGAGGACCAGCAAGACCGTGCCGGCGACGACGGCCCCCAGGCGATGCGTCCAGTGAATCGCGACTCTTGCCGGACCCGAGAGGATGCCACCCTCGTAATCGACGCCTAAGCCCCGCCACAGCACGAACGCATTGCGATAGTCGGTTTCGGGCCACCAGGAGCGCTGGCAGGTGGGAAAATCGGGACAGGCGACCGCGGCGTAATTCGTGCTGGTCCAGCCGCCCAGCAGGATCTGCATCACCAGCACGCCCAAGCCGATCAGCGCGAAGACGCGCAGGCCGTGCTCTGCAGCGAGCCGCGGGCGGGAGTCGGGCGGCAGAGCGAGCCACCACAAGAGGGCCAGCGTGGACAGGCCGCCCACGAGGTGAGCCGTGACGATCAAGGGCTTCAGCAACAGCGTCACCGTCAGGGCACCTAGGGTCGCCTGCAAACAAACGATCGCGAACAAGGCGATGACCGGCGCCAGCGGCTGGTCGGGCTTCTTGCGATTGACGATGCTGAACCCGGCGAGCACGGCAATGACCGTGACCAGACTGCCGGCGAAATAGCGGTGCACCATCTCGTGCCAGGCTTTGGCGAAGCCCTGATCGGCCTGCGGATAGGCGTGACCATAGCAACCGGGCCAGTCCGGGCAACCGAGCCCCGCGTCGGTCAGGCGCACCCACGCGCCGAGCACGACGACGAAAAAGGCAAGCAAAGCCCCGGCTAGGGCGATGCGACGAAACCAACGCGTGCTGTTGCTCTGCTGCATGGATCAGCCAATGTGAGAAAGTTTGAGGAGGCGCTTCATGTCTTCTAGCAAACCCTTCGGCTTCGCGTCGGCCGCGTACCACATCATGAGATTGCCGAGTGGATCGACGACATAGATGCGGCCCGCCGCGGACGCCTTGCCTGGGTCCACGGCGCCCAGCATCGCGAGCAGCGGAGAGTCTGCGCCCGCGGGCACGGTGAGCAGATCCGGGTGTTCCTGCGCCAGGAAGGGCTGATCGCAGCAGGGCCCGGTCGCGACGAAGACGCGTCGCACGCGGGTCATGTCGCGATCGAGTGCGAGCCGCACCTGCCGCGTATCGTAGAGCTTCTCGCGACACTGTGCGGGGCAGTCCCCGGGCCCGACGACCAGCAGAGTCCACTTGCTGCCGCTCAGCGGTGGCAGCGCCCCGTCCGGCAGTTCGCGCGGTGGTTCGACGAGCACGCCATGATTGACTCTACCCAGCGGCTGCAGCGTGCTATGTCCGTAATAGAGGTAAAACGACAGGCCGACGGGTGCAAAAAAAAGTACGGCGAGACCGACGAGCAGGCGTCGATTACGGCGGTCGCGCCGGGGATCCGGCAGGTGAGTCGACGCACTCATGGGCGGCTCATCGGCGCTTGACGTTGGTGACGACGTAGATCACGGACAAGGCGGCCGCGAGGCCGAACCATTGCACGGCATAGGCCAGATGACGCATCGGCGGGAACCCCGGGGGCGTCCAGCGGCGTCGGTAGCCGTCGGCCTCGCCGGCATCCAGAAGCACCAATTCGGCCGCGGGAGTCCAGGCCCGCTCCGGCAACAGCGCCGCGAGCTCCGCGAAACTCGGATAGGTCGCCACGATCGGATAGGGCGGAGCGAGCGGCGCTGGCCTTCCCATGTGGATTCCGGGACTGGGCAGATGATCGACACGGCCCTGCAGGCGGCGCTGCTGGTCCGGGACGGCGACATCCGGCCGGACCGCGCGGCTCGCGCCCGTCGAGATCCAGCCGCGATTGACCAGCAGCCATCCCCCGCCGGTCAGCGCGAAGGGCGTGATCACGTAGTAGCCCGCACGGCCGTCATCGCTGACCATGTTGTCGATCAAGATCTGATGTCCCGGATCGTAGTGTCCGTTCGCCTCCACGCGTTGAAAGCGTTGCAGGGGCGCCGTCTTGCCGTCCAGTGTCTGCGTGGCATCGGTGCCCGCCGCAAATTCGTCGAACAAGCGCTGCTGCTCGTGGGCGCGGCGCAGCTGCCAACGGCCCAGGGAGACGAGCAGCACCAGCAGCGCGATGGTCACGAGCGTCGTGAATGGTCGCGGCGTGAAGATCCGGGTTCCTAGCTGGAATGGCACGATATACTCACGATAATTTTCATAACACCCACAGCCGAGGGACCGTGCAATTCAAATACATCGTGATTCTGATCCTCGGCTTGATCCTGTTCAGCCTTTTCAAGGCGCTATTCCATCTGTCGAGCGCCAAGCCGGGTCAGGAAGGGAAAATGGTCGGAGCCCTTGCGTGGCGCGTCGGCCTCTCCGTGCTGCTATTCGTAATGCTTTTCGTTGCCTATTACGCCGGCTGGATCACCCCGCTGCATCATTGAGCGCAGGGGCGGCTCGTTTGCCGGCTTCAGAGCCAGTAGACGAAGATGAACAGCCCGAGCCAGACGATGTCGACGAAGTGCCAATACCAGGCCGCGGCCTGAAACGCGAAGTGCTTCCTCGGGGTCAGCTGACCCTTGAGCACCCGTCCCCAGATGACGGCCAGGATGATCGCACCCACCGTGACGTGCAGCCCGTGGAAACCAGTCAACATGAAGAACGTCGATCCGTAGATCCCGGTGCCCAACTGCAGCCCCAGCTCCGTGTAGGCCTCGTGATATTCGAGACCTTGAAAAGCGACGAAGGTGAAGCCCAGCAGGAAGGTCAGCGCGAGAAACAGCTTGAGCTTGCCCCGCTGTCCCAGGATCAGGGCGTGATGCGCGATCGTAACCGTGATGCTGCTCGTCAGGAGCAGTGCGGTATTGAGCGCCGGCAAGCCGATCGGCGAGACCACCTCGAAGCTGCCGTCCTTGTGCGGCCCCAAGGCCGCCGGACCGTTGGTCGGCCAGCCGCCCCGGTAGTCGTGCCACAGGAACAAGTTCGTGAAGAATTTCGTGCCGTCGCCGCTCAACCAGGGAACCACGAGATTGCGGGCATAGAAAAGTGCGCCGAAGAAAGCGGCGAAGAACATGATCTCGGAGAAGATGAACCACATCATGCCCATGCGGAACGAGCGGTCCACCGCATCGTTGTACAGGCCGCTCTCGCTCTCCTTGATCACGGTTCCGAACCAGAAAATGAACAGCGACGCGAGCATCACGAAACCCGGGATCACCGACCAGACCGGCAGCCACTGGTTGAGCCAGGCGATCGCGCCCGCCATCAGCACGAACAAGGTCACCGAGCCGTATAGGGGCCAGGGGCTGCCGTGCGGGACGTAGTAGATGTCTTGGTCGGGTGCGTGCGCTTGCGACATGGGTCGGTCTCTCGAGCGGGTTGACTGGCGGTTGGGTTTCGCTGGGGCCTCAAGTTTAAACGAGCTTCAAGGTCGTTGCGCTGCGTATTGCTGCGTCGAATCGAAGATCGAGTAGGACAGCGTGATCTTGTCGATGTCCCGGGGCAGGCCCGGGTCCACGATGAAGCGCACCGGCAAAGCGCGCGACTCCCCGAGCTTGAAGCGCTGCGGGCTGAAGCAGAAGCACTCGGTCTTGTGGAAGTAGGGCACGGCGCTGCGCGGCGAGATGCTCGGCACGGCCTGGGCGACCGAGGGTCCCCCGCTCAGGTTCTTGGCGAGAAACTCCGCGTCGTAGAGCTTGCCCGGATGGATGCGGATCGAGCCGTGCGCCGGATGGAAGTCGAAGCTGCCGACCGAGTTGGGGTCGGCGACGAACTCGATGGTCACGAACCGATTCGGATCCGGGGCTTCCATGGCCGACTCCTTGCCGGTGGCCGCCTCGGCGTTGCCTATCCCCGTGAATTTGCAGAACACGCCGTAGAGCGGCACGAGCGCCCAGCCGAACGCGAAGCTGGCCGCGGTCATCAACAGCAGGCCCTTGATCAGGCCCCGGTTGGCGAGCCGTCGCTCGGCGGGATCCATCAGTGCCTACTGCGGTAGATCGACATCGCGATGAAAGCCACGTAGAACCCGAGCGCGAGCGTCGTCAGCGCGATCGTGCTGATCAGAATCCGACGCTTTTGCACGGGCGCTTCGCTCAAGAGCGGCGCACTTCGGCGGGGTGCAATGCGGGCGGCGTCGTGAAGCTGTGATAAGGCGCGGGCGAGGGGATGCTCCATTCGAGCCCAACGGGCCGCGCGCCGTCCCAGACCTCCGCGCTCGCCTTCTTGCCGCCGCGGATGCATTGGATCACCGCGATCGCAAACAGAATCTGCACGAGGCCGAATCCGAATCCGCCGATCGAGGACACCATGTTCCAATCCGAGAACTGCACGGCGTAGTCGGGTACGCGCCGCGGCATGCCGGCGAGCCCCAGGAAATGCTGCGGAAAGAACAGCACGTTGACGAAGATCGTCGACAGCCAGAAGTGCGTCTTCGCGAGCGTGATGTTGTACATGTTGCCGGTCCACTTCGGGAGCCAGTAATAGACCGCCCCCATGATCGCGAACACCGCGCCGGGCACGAGCACGTAGTGGAAGTGGGCGACCACGAAATAGCTGTTCTGGTACTGGAAATCGGACGGCACGATCGCAAGCATCACGCCGGAGAAGCCGCCGATCGTGAACATGAACAAGAAACCGATCGCGAACAGCATGGGCGGCTCGAAGCTCATCGAGCCGCGCCACATCGTCGCCGTCCAGTTGAACACCTTCACGCCGGTGGGCACGGCGATCAACATCGTCGACATCATGAAGAACAACTGCGCCGCCATCGGCATGCCGTCGGCGAACATATGATGTCCCCAGACGATGAACGAGAGGAAGCCGATAGACGCGGTCGCGTAGATCATCGAGGTCGCGCCGAACAGGGGCTTGCGGGCAAAGGTCGGGATGATCTCGGAGACGATGCCGAAGGCCGGCAGGATCATGATGTAGACCTCCGGGTGTCCGAAGAACCAGAACACGTGTTCGAACATCAGCGGGTCACCGCCGCCGGCCGCATTGAAGAAGCTGGTCTTGAAGAAATGGTCCATGAGCAGCATCGTCACGGCGCCCGCGAGCACCGGCATGACGGCGATGAGCAAATAGGCCGTGATCAGCCAGGTCCAGCAGAAGATCGGCATCTTCAGCAGCGTCATCCCGGGCGTGCGCATGTTCATGATGGTCACGATCACGTTGATCGCGCCCATGATCGAGGACACGCCCATCAAATGCACCGCGAAGATGAGCATCGGAAAGGCGTCGCCGGTCTGAAGCACCAAGGGCGGGTACATCGTCCAACCACCCGCCACCGCGCCGCCGGGCACGAAGAACGTGGACAGCAGGATCGTGAAGGCGAAGGGCAGGAGCCAGAAGCTGAAATTGTTCATGCGCGGCAGCGCCATGTCCGGCGCGCCGATCTGCAGCGGCACCATCCAATTGGCGAGGCCGACGAAGGCCGGCATGACGGCGCCGAAGATCATCACGAGCGCGTGGTTGGTGGTCATTTGGTTGAAGAGCACGGGATCGACCAGCTGCAGCCCCGGCTGGAACAACTCGGCGCGGATGACCATGGCCATCGCGCCGCCGACGAAGAACATGACGAGGCTGAACACCAGGTACATCGTGCCGATGTCCTTGTGATTGGTCGCGAACAACCAGCGCTTGATGCCCGCCGCGGGCTGATCGTGGTGGTCGTCGTGGGCGATCGGGTGTGCATTGGCCATGGATGTCGATCTCTGGTGGAAACTTGAGGGATTAATTCAATCGGGCGGTCTTGATCGGCTCGGGAGCGGCGGCCGGAGCCGGGGCCGGTGCAGCCGCGGGCACCGCCGCGGGATTCAGCGCGGCCTTCTGCTCCTCGACCCATTTCTGGAAATCCGCCGGCGTGCGGACGTCGACGACGATGGGCATGAAGCCGTGATCCCGGCCGCACAAGGCCGCGCACTGACCGCGGTAGATCCCTTCCTTGCCGGGCGTCACCTTGAACCACAATTCGTTGATGAAGCCGGGAATGGCGTCGCGCTTCGCGCCGAAGTCCGGAATCCACCACGCGTGGATCACGTCCATCGACGTCAGCAGCAGCCGCACCTTCGTGCCGCTCGGCACGACCATGGGCTTGTCCACCGACAACAAGTAGTTCGGCACCGTCTTCGGATCGATCCCGGAGTGCAGCTGGCGTGCGAAGTTCGAGTCCTGGGACAAAGTCGAGAAGTAATTGATGCCCTCGGCATCGTTCAGGTACTGGTACTGCCACTTCCACTGGTAGCCCGTGACGCGGATCGACAGTTCGGAGTTGCGCGTGTCTTCCATCTTGAGGATGGTCTCGGCCGCCGGCACCGCCATGACCACGAGGATGATCACGGGAATGACCGTCCAGACGATCTCGACCTTGGTGCTGTGGACCATCGAGGTGTCCGCGACCGCGCCTTGCGATTTTCGGAATTTCAACAGCGAAAAGATCATCGCCCCGAATACGACGACCGCGATGCCGACGCAGATCCAGAACACCAGCATGTGCAGGTCGTAGATCTCGTGGGAAATGTCGGTCACGCCCATGGGCAGGTTGTAGCCGTTCGACGTGTTCGGCGACAGATCGCCGGCGACGGCGCCCGCCCGCAGGCCGAAAACGCCCAAACCGAGGCCGGCCGCGCGGCGCGAAAGATTCGCGACTCTGCCCACTATTTCCCGTAACCGATTGAAATTCATCTCGACTGACCCCTAGATACGATCGTTTTCCAGCGCCGGCGACTCATTCATTCCGCCCACGAGCTTGCCCAAGCGGCTCGCCAGCCGGCTCTTTTCCTCATCGGTCAGGAAACTACCGACTTCGAAGGCCTGACCGTGGCTTTCGATCATGAGCCGGCAAGGGCTGCGCCTGGCGTGCGGCGTGCGAAGTCTAACCTTCGCCCAGTGGCGCGCAAACTCTTGTTTTGCGACGCCGGCCGGCGAACGCGTCTCGAGACTGATGCGCCCGTCCGAAACCAGCACCGTTTGGGAGTATAAGCGTCGCCGCAGACCCGATTGCAGAGCGAGAGCCAGACCGAGCATCTCCAAGGCCCAGCAAACGAGCACGGGCCAGAAACCCTGCCAGGTGAACAACAACGCCAATGCGCCGGAAAAGGCACACACGGACGCAAAAAACAGGGCCGCAGTCGCAGGCGTCAGCGAACAATTCGGCGCGAGTTCGATTCGCTGTTCCATTCAGGGCGAACTGTACGAGAGCGGGCACATCGCGGCAAGCTCAAAAGTCCGCAATCGAGTCAATAACTTAAGCCTATCTCCATGGGTCGGCGAAGGCCGCGCTTACCTTGCGTTGCGCTGTTACCCGGTTGCGAGGATCGGACAGGCGGTGCTGTGGCCCCAGCGATGGAAGCCGCAGGGCAGCGTGCACTCCAGCCGGCGTTCCCCGCCCGGTGTCCGAAGCCAGCGCAGGCCGGCGCCGATCCGTCGAGCGCGGTGTTCCATGATGGCGGCGCTGAGCTCATCGTCGGGGTGGGTGGGGACACCGTGCGACTCCGGAGCATCGTCCTCGACGGCCAGGCTAATTACCCCGGCGCTATGCTCGCTGCAGACCCGTATCTTCGTGCAGCCTGGTTCGCGACTCGCCCGGGTCATTGCCTCGCGCGCGATCGCGAATAAATAGTAGGCTTCGGCCTCATCGAGGCACTCCAGGGGAATCGCCTGTCCGACGAACTCGTAGCGGATGCTGGGCTTGTCGAGGCCGACCATGCAGCGGTGCAGCGCCCCCTCCAAGCCTTCTTTGCGCAGGATGAATCCGCCATAGCCTTCGGCGACGCGCCGACAGTTCTCGATCGCCTTGCCGATCAGGCCAGACACCTCTTTGAGGGTCGCGACCATGTCGGCAGTGCGTAGGGCTGACGTGCGGCCGATCGCGGCGAGTATCATCGAAATGCCGAACAGGTCCTGGCCCACGCCGTCGTGCAGTTCGGCGGCGAGCCGCTGGGCTTCTTCCATGCGCTCGCTGCCGATGCGGCGCTCGAGGTCGATTTCCCGTCGTTTCGCGTTCATCAGGTCGCTCAAGGTGTTGCCTGCTTCCAATTGCACCACCACGTTGTCGGCAATCAAGCGCAGCGCCTCGGCTTGGTTCGCGGACAAATCGTGCGCCGTGAAATCCAGGATCGTCAGGGCGCCGAGCGTGGTCCCGCGGCCGTTGCTTAGCGGCAGCTCGACGATCGGGTGCAAGACCGCGGGATTCGGCGGATGTGCCGCCGCTGCGTCGGCGCTCGCTCCGGGCTCGAACCAGGATCCCGGCTCATCGCCGATCACCAGGCGCGCGAACGGCGCACCGCTCACGTGGCAAGCGAGCTTGCCCAAGGCCGCGAGGGTCCGATGCCGGTCCGATTCCAAGCTGAGGCAACGCTCGAGCAGCTCAATCGACGTTTCTGGGTTCGGGACGGGCATCTCACGATCTTATCGCGCGGCAGCAATGAACTCCTAGCGGTCGCGGGCGGATACCGAAGTGCGGACTCCCATCAAAGGGCGGATTTTCGCCAAACCGCGGACACGCCGACCCCTTGACAGGCCGATTCAGACCCTCGCGGCTTTCTTGAGAGGGGCTGCCGCCAAATCCGCGTAGACGTCGCCGAGGCCTTGGCGGTAACCAAGCCCGGACATCGCGTCGCGCGCCTCCTGGTCGTCTATGCCGCCCGAGATCGCCGTGACCTCGAATGCGCCCGCGAGCGCCGCGACCGCGCGGCAACAGCGGCGCGCCGCCGCATCCTGACGTGCCGCGACCACGAGGGCGCGGTCGACAGCCAATCCGGCCACCGGGAGCCGCGCCAGCGTCGCGAACGAGCTGAAATCGCGACCCACTTCGTCGACGACCAAACCGGCGCCGAGTTCGGCCATTTCAGCGAAGGCCCGTTCGGGGCGGCTCATGTTCGCGAGCGTGCGTTCCGCGATGCGCAGCTCGAAGCGGCCGAGGCCGGCCGGCGTTGCTGCCGCGAGAGCCCGGCAATCGTGCAGCAGTTCTCCGGAGGCCACGTGCTGGCGCAAGGGTCCGAAGGAGATCGCCACCTCGTCGCCGAAGCGTGCGCGCAAATCCGGCAGATCTTGCAGCAATCGCGCCAGGCTCGCGCGCGAGACGGCGGTCGCCAGCCCGGTCGCGTTGGCGATGGGGAGAAAATGCGCCGGCGCAACTTCGTCCTGCAGCGGATGAATCCACCGCATGTACGCATGAATGCCCGTGAGCCGGCCGCTCGCCAGCTCGTGGCGTCCGAGATAATGCAGACCGATCTGACCCTCCTCGATCGCGCGGCGCAATTCGCGCTCGATGTCGAGACGCGCCACCGGCAGCATGTTCAGCGTGTCTGAATAGAACCGGATCGAGCCGGCCGTCGACCGCCGCGCCTCGAGCATCGCCGCGCGCGCGTGGTCGAGCAAGGCCTCGGTGCGCACCGCGTCCTCACCGAGCATCGCGATGCCGACGAAGGGGGCGAGCTGGAACTCCGCGTCGTGGATCGGGATGGGGCGGGCAATCGCCTCGCACAACGCCGCGGCCGTGACCCGCAGTCGGTCTCGATCCGGACTGCCCTCGATGACGGCCCCGAGCATGGCCTCGCCAAGTCGTCCGACGTAGCAGCCGCTGCCGTCGCCATCATGCATACCATCGGGCAGGCGCTCGAGCACCTCGCCCAAGATGCGTTCACTGACCGAAAAATCGATGAGCCGCCCGACATCCGTCAATCCGTCGAGCTGGATGACGCAGAGCGCGAGCGCTCGTTCCCGCAGTTGAGCGTCGGCGACCGAGCGCTTCAGGCGCCGCATGAAGCCGCGGCGCTGCTCGAAGCGTGCGCCGCCGGTCGGCGCGCCGACTTCGGCGGCCGGCGCCGCGTCGTTCAGATGTCGGATCACGCACAGAGTCCGCCGCGGCCCCTGCGCGCTCATGCGAACGTGGTAACGCACGCCGTCGATCAGGAAATCCGCTTCGCAGGCGTTGCGGTCCGCCACGGCGCGGTGCGCGAGCCGCGTCAAGCGTTGCGCGGCCGAGGGGTCGATCAGTTCCTCGATGCGCCGGCCCGCGAGCGCGCCCGCGCCTGTTCCTTGCAGGAACGGCAGCCCTCGGCCGCCCCGCGCTTGCAGCACCAGTCCGTCGGGTCGTAAGAACGCCACCAGATCCGGTAGCGCGTCGAGCAGGCTCTCGTCGCTCATGCGGGACTGCGGGGCCGGCGCAGCATGTCGACGGTTTCGTCAGGGTTCCAGGGCTTGCGCTGAACCGTCAGATAGCCCATCGCGGCGAGTCCCGCGGGATCCGATGAGAGTGCCGCAGCGGCCGACGGCAGACGCGCGAGCAGGTCGGTGCCGCTCCAGCCCACCCAGGTATTCCGATCGCGTTTCGCTACATAGAGCGCGCCATCGGCGAGGCCGAGGGTCTGCTCCCAATCGAGCAGTTCCGGGTGGTTCGCGACGAATGGAAACGGCGCGAAACCGATCGAACAGCTGGTCCGGGCCACGGGGCTCTCGCCGACGCGAAAAATCCGTTTCGACACGGACGCGCGCACGCGCTCGGCCAGCTTCCCGGCCACCGCCATGTCGGTGTCCTTGCAGAGCACCACGAACTCGTCTCCGCCCCAGCGCACGATCAGATCGATGGGCCGGAATTCGCGCCGCAGGATCTCGGCGACCTGAATCAGGACCGCATCGCCGCCTTCGTGGCCGTAGCGATCGTTGATCGGCTTGAGGCAATCGAGGTCGATCACCATGAGCACGAAGCGGGGCGAAGGTTTCCCGCCCCGTTGCAAGTCCTCGTTGAACAGGCTCGTCATGGCGTCGTGCAGACAGCGACGGTTGCCGAGACCGGTCAGACTGTCCGAGACGCTGGCCGTGCGCAGTTGTTGGTTCGCGTGCTCCATGTCCCGATTGCGCTGCGCGAGTTCCGCGGTCCGGGCGGCGACCTCGACTTGCAGTCGCCGGCCGTAGGCTTCCTCGCGTCGCAAGCGCCGCTGTTGTGCCAACCACACACAGCCCAACGCGGCGAAGAAGGCGCACACGTAGAGACTGCGCGCCCACCATGTCGCCCAGGGCGGCGGTGCGACGCGCACGGTCAGTGCGATCGGCGTCTCGGTCCAGCGCCCGTCGGCATTGGCTGCCCGCACGCGAAACACATAATCGCCGCCGTCGAGATTCGTATACGTCGCCTGCCGGCTCGAGTCGGCGCTGACCCAATCCTTGTCGAAGCCATCGAGACGGTACGCGTAGCGATTCTCCTCCGGGCCCGAAAAATCTAGGGCGGCGAAGCGGAAGGTGACGACCGAGTCACTGTGTTCGAGGCTCAGTTCCTTGAGCCCCTCGGGCGCCGGGGACGCCGGCTTGTCGAGCTTCAGTATTTGCGTCAGCACCGTCGGCGGCGGCTGCTCGTCGAATTGCAGCCGCTCGGGCTGAAACGCGTTGTAGCCGTTTGCACCGCCGAAGTAGAGCGTGCCGTCGGCGGCACGATAGTGCGCCCCGAAGTTGAACTCATCGCCCTGCAAACCATGACTGCGACGAAAGCTGCGGATGCTGCGGTCCCTGGGGCGGAATTCCGCGATGCCGCGATTGGTGCTCAGCCAAAGATCTCCCGACGCGTCGGATTCGATGCCATAGATCGAGCTGTTCGGCAGGCCGTCGCCCTCCGAAACGTTGTCGAAGCGCAGTCCCTCCTTGCCGAATGGCGAGCCCTGCGCGTGGTCGAGGCCGCCGCCCCGCGTGCCCACCCAGACGTCACCGGTGGCGTCGACGTGCAGCGCCCAAATCGAATTGGCGCTCAGCGACGCCGGTTTTTTCGGATCATGCCGGAAGTGCGCGAACCGACCCGTGGCCGGATCGAGGACGTCGAGCCCCGAGCCGTCCGTGCCGATCCAGATAAGGCCCGAGCGATCCTCGGCCAAGGCGGTTGCGCGATCCCCGGCAAGGCCGTCGGCATCGTCGTGGCCGAACGGATAACGCACGACGCGGTCCGTGTCCGCATCGATGCGCGCCAGTCCGCCGCCGTAGGTGCCGACCCAGATCCGGCCGCGCGCATCGCGCAACAAACTCATGACGCCCGGCGCGGGCAGCGAGGCCGGGTCATCGCTGGACGATGCGAAGACGGTGCTCTGCCCGCTCGCCGGATCGAGCCGTTGGATGCCTTTGTTCATCGTGCCGACCCAGACGCGGTCGCGCTCGTCGGTGACCAAGGCCATGACCATGTCGTCGCGCAAGGCGAGCGGAGACTTCGAGTCATGACGCAAACGGGTCACCATGCCCGCGGGCTGCGAGATCGCGGCCACGCCGGCGCCGAAGGAACCCACCCAGACCGTGCCGTGCGAATCCGCGGCGAAGGCGGTTACGTTGTCGGCATCGGCTGATCCGAATCGATGATGGCCGAAGGACCACGAACGCGGATTCCAGCGCGCGACCACGCTGTTCTTGGTGCCGATCCAGAGCAATCCCGTGCGGTCCTGGAAGAGCACGGTGACATGGCTGTCGGGCAGGCTCGCCGAATCCGCGGGGTCGTGCCGCATCACCGTGCACCGCTCCGAACGGCGGTCGAGCAGGACCAGGCCGTCCACGGTGCCTACCCAGAGCCGTTGCGCCGAGTCCTCGAGAATCGCGGTGACGCGGCCCGCGGGCATGCTCGTCGCGTCCCCATCGCGATGGCGCAGGGCGATCAGGGCGCCGGTTCGGGTATCCAGGCGCGCCAGTCCGGCTTTCATGCCGATCCAGAGCACGCCGCGGGAGTCCATGCTGAGCACGTCGACGCGGATGCGACCGTCGTCCACCCGCTCGAGGCGCGCCAGGCTCTCGCCGAAGTGTTGTGTCCGGCCGGTCGTCAGATCGAGCCGATCGAGTCCGGTCGCCGTGCCGACCCAGATTTGCCCGGAAGAATCCTCGCTGAGCGAGAACACGCTATCGTCGCTGAGGCTCTCGGGCTTCAACGGATCGTGGCGAAAGCTGAGGATGGGCCGGTCGGCCACGTCGAACAAGCGTAGTCCAGCCCCCCGTGTCCCGACGATCAGCCGTCCGTCGCGGGTCGGCAGCACGGCCTGGATCTTACCGGCGCCGTCATCGGGATCGGCACTGCCCGGCGGCGCGACGTTGAACGTGCCGCGCTGCGTGTCGCGCCACGCGAGTCCCCCGCCGTCGGTGCCGATCCACAGTCGTCCGCGCCGATCGAGCGCCAGACTCGAGATCCAGTTGTTGGGCAAGCTGCCAGGATCCTGGTGCGCATGGATGTAATGGCGCCAATCGTAGCCGTCGAATCGATCGAGACCATCCTCGGTGCCGACCCACAGAAAGCCCTGAGCGTCCTGTGCGATCGACATGATCGAACCCTGCGAGAGTCCCGATTCGCTGCCGGCGGGAGCAAACAGCATCTCTGGAGTCGGCGCCGCTTGGGCGCGAGGCAGCCAGAGGACAGCTAAAACGATCCAGAGCGCGGCGATTCCGCGGGCCTGCCGCGGTCCTCGCAACGTCCCTCGTACCATGTGATTCTTGCGCTCGAGCAAGGAAAAGCCTTGTTTTCCGATTGGCCTGCCAACAATAGAACAAGGTTGCCGTGGTCGCTTGCCGGGAAACGCATATTGGAACCTGGGTCACAGGCTCGGCCGAGAACCCGATCACACCTTGGAATCCGCGAACTCGCGCAGGTCGAGTGAGTCCGCCACCATGTCGGCAGAGGCGAGCGGCGCATGCGGCAGGACCCCCAGGCAGGGAGCTCGCAGTGCCGACTGCAGAAACGCGATATTTTCGTTGCAACGCGGGTACACCGGCTCGATTTGATTGGCAACCCAAGCGAGCAGCGGCAGCCCGCGACTCGCGATGCCCAACGCGGTCAGCAGGGCATGGTTCAGGCAGCCGAGGCGCAATCCGACCACGAGTACGACGCCGAGCCGCCAGTGCTGCGCGAGGTCGGCGAAAGAGCGTTGCTCGTCGATGGGCACGAGCCAGCCACCTGCTCCCTCCACGATGAGCACGTCGCTGCGCAGGCTCAGTCGTTCGTAGGCCCGGTCGAGCACCGCGAAGTCGATGTGCGTGCCGGCATCGCGCGCCGCGATATGCGGGGCGATCGCCGGTTCGAAGACGTAGGGGTTGACCTCGTCGTAGCTCGCCCGCACGTTCATCGCGGCGTGCAGTGCGAGCGCATCCTCGTTGCGTAATCCCTCGGTCGTGGCCTCCGAGCCGGAGGCGATCGGCTTCATCGCGCCGACGCGCAGACCTTGCCGCGCAAACGCACGGCACAGGCCGGCGGACACGCGCGTTTTGCCGACACCGGTATCGGTGCCCGTGACGAACAGGCGCAGCGGCTTCACGATGAATCGCGCCGGCTCGGCAGCTGCCGCCGCAGCTCGGCGATGCCGATGTTCGTCGTCCCGCCTGCGGATCGCGGCGCCGACGTCGCGGGCGCCCAGGCCTGCGCGAAGACCACCTCGTACGTCGCCGGCAGTCGACCCTCGTGCCGTGTTGCCTCATAGGCGGACTGCAAGCGTGCCAGTTTGCCCCGGCCGGTGAGGCCGCGCGGGCGCCCTGCCGTGAAGTTGCCGTAGCCCAGGCTTTTGAGGTCGAGTCGCAGTGCGGCGAGGTCCTGGTACTGCAGCGTATACCGTTCGACGTCGAGCACGGGAGCGGCGAATCCTGCGCGCACCAGCCCATCGCCGAGATCGTGCATGTCGATGAACCGGTTGACGTGGCTCTGGGCGTCGACCGACTCCCAGGCGACTCGCAATTCGCGCAAGGTGTCGGGGCCGAAGCCGCTGCAGGTCAACAGACCGCGCGGCGCGAGCACGCGGCGAAACTCGGCAAACAGACGGTCCGGATCGCACCAAGGCAGCAATAAATTACTGAAGATGAGGTCGACGCTGCCGTCCGGCAGGGGCAGCGCCTCGGCTTCGGCGCCGATTCGGTCGAAGCGGCGGCGCCAGGAGAACCGGGCTTTCGCGGCCTTGAGCATGCCGAGCGCGAAGTCCACGCTAAGCACCCGCGCGCGCGGGTAGCAAAGCTTGAGGGCGAGGCTCGCGTGTCCGGTGGCCGCCCCCGCGTCGAGCACGAGCCGGGGCGTCAGCGACGTCAGTTCCAGACGCTGTAACAGCTGCTGCCGAATCTCGGTTTGCAACACGGCGACGCTGTCGTAGGTTGCGCTCGCTCGGTCGAAAGAGCGCCGCACCCAGCGCTTGTCCAGCGTGTAGGACGCCTCAGGCTCCAAGGGGTTCGGCGACGATCTGCAAGCGCTCGAACAGCGCCCGGTCGTGCGCGGTGTCGGGATTGCCGGTGGTCAGCAGTTTCTCGCCGTAGAAGATCGAATTCGCGCCGGCGAGGAAACAGAGAGCCTGCAACTCGTCGCTCATCTCGCCGCGGCCCGCCGACAAGCGCACGTGCGCGCGCGGCATGAGGATCCGCGCGACCGCGATCGTGCGCACGAAGTCGAATGGATCGAGGTTCGCGGCATCGGCGAGCGGTGTGCCCGGCACCCGCACGAGTTGATTGATCGGCACGCTTTCCGGATGCGCGGGCAGCGTGGCGAGCGTGCGCAGCAGTTCGGCCCGATCCAAGGCCTCTTCGCCCATGCCGACGATACCGCCGCAGCAGACGTTCATGCCCGCTGCACGCACGGCTTCCAGGGTATCGAGCCTATCCTTGTACGTGCGGGTCGTGATGATCTTCTCGTAGTACGCCGACGAGGTGTCCAGATTGTGATTGTAATAGTCGAGGCCGGCCGCCTTCAGTTCCTCGGCTTGGGCCTGCGTGACCATGCCGAGCGTCGCACAGGTCTCCAGCCCGAGATCCTTGACCTCCCGGATCATCGCCACGACTTTGCGCAGGTCCTTAGGCTTCGGTGAGCGATAGGCCGCGCCCATGCAAAACCGGGTTGCGCCGGCCTCCTTGGCTGCGCGGGCACGCGCCACGACTGTTTCCAACTCCAGCAGTTCTTCGGCCTCCAAGCCGGTGTCGTATCGCACGCTCTGCGGGCAGTAGGCGCAATCTTCCGGGCAGGCCCCGGTTTTGATGCTGAGCAGCGTACTCACTTGCACGGCGTTCGCCACCTGGTAGCGACGATGGACATGCTGCGCCTGGAAGACGAGATCCATGAAAGGCAGCGCGAACAGGGCCTCGACTTCGGCCAGCGTCCAATCGTTGCGTACGGTCATCGAGAGCATGAGATTCTTGAGTCTCCGGTCACGGCAGGGAGCCAGCGTGGCGCAGTATTCCGGCGCGGCTGCGCTTAGTCAACCAAGAACGGTCGCCCGGGTTGACGAGGTCGGCCGCATTGACGAGGTCGGCCGGGCAGCTGGGGCGCGCCGGCGCCGCAATTTACGGCGCGCTTAGAAATGCAGTTCGGCAGGATTGAAAACGTAGTTCAGCAGGATGCCGACGAATACCGACATCCCGAAATAATGGTTGCCGAGAAAGGCCCGGAAACACGCGGCCGGGTCGCGGTTCCGGATCAACCAGAGATGATGGACGAAGAAAATCGCGCCGGTGGCGAGTCCCAGCCAATACCAGGTGCCGAGGCGGGTGATGCGCCCGACGAGGATCAGCGCACCCAAGGTCATGGCCTGCAGCACCGCAATGATGTGCCGGTCCGAGTCGCCGAACAGGATCGCCGTCGAGCGCACGCCGATGCGCAAATCGTCTTCCCGGTCGACCATCGCGTAAATCGTGTCGTAGACCGTGACCCAGAGCAGGTTGGCGAGAAACAGCAGCCAGCCCACCTTGGGCACGTGCTCGAGCTGCGCGGCGAACGCCATCGGGATGCCCCAACCGAACGACAGGCCGAGATAGAGCTGGGGCACCGATAGGAAGCGCTTGATGAACGGGTAGGTGACGGCGAGGAAGGCGCCGGCGATCGCATACAGCAAGGTCAGCTTGTTCAGCTGCAAGGCAAGCGCGAGGGCGACGAGCGCGAGCACCGCGAACAGGATCAAGGCCTCGATCGGCGAAATGCGGCCCGCGGCAAGCGGACGATCGCGGGTGCGCTCGACGTGCGGATCGAAGCTGCGATCGGCGTAGTCGTTGATCACGCAGCCTGCGGACCGCATCAAGACGACGCCGATCACGAACACGACGAAGATGTGTGAATCAGGTCTGCCGAGGCCCGCGAGCCACAGCGCCCAGAGTGTCGGCCAGAGCAACAGCCAGATCCCGACGGGTCGATCCAGGCGCATGAGCCGCGCGAATTCGCCGACGGTTGCCGTGATCTGCGGCAGCACCTCGGTCGTCCAGGGATGAAAGCGGACTCGGTAGACGAACCAACGCCAGCGTGCGACCACGATGTCGGCCAATTCGTCCCCGGATCGCGGCAGCGGCACGACGTGGCTCCTAGGGTCTGCCCATCGACGGCAAGAATAATTCCTGGACGAGGAGCGGCGCGCCGCGCAGCGTAAGCCGCGAGCGCCGCGCCCAGAGTCCCGCCGGCTTGACGTCCGCGCCCCCGAGCGCCCTCCCGCAGAGCACGTCGCCGGCCGGCAGCCAGGCATACTCGTAGGAGCTTCGCTCGAATCCCGACAGCCCGGTCAAGGTTTCGCCGAGCGCCGCGTGGCCGAGTTCGGCGAGCCAGGGGTGGCAGGTCAGGGTGGAGTCGGGAATCACGGTCTGGGCATAGACCCAGACGCGGTCGTCACAGCGCATTTCGACGTCGCGAAACAACCCTGCCTTGTCGCCGGCGCCGAGACCTCGCTGCACGTCGGCGTTGAGCAGGCCGGTGAATTGCTCCACGAGCACGAGGGAAAACCGCTCGCCGAGCAACACTTTCAGCCGCAGCGTCAGCAGGCCCTTGCCGATGAGCCAGGGGCGCAGCGGTCCGTCGATGGTGAGTTGGCCCAGCCTTTCGGCCGGCAGCCAGCCGGTTGCGCGCCGCTCGGTTGCTTGTCCTGTGATCATCCGGCCATTCTACCCGACCCGTCCGTATTGCTCAGCCACACCGACCCAGCGGCGCACGAGCGGCGCGACCAGTTGCGGCCAGTCGCGCAGCAGCGCCTCGGCGGCGATCTGCACACGCGGTAGGAGATCCGCATCTCTGCTCAAATCCGCGACCCGCATTTGCGCCAGTCCCGTCTGGCGCGTGCCGAGCAGTTCGCCCGGGCCCCGCAGCTCCAGATCCCGCCGGGCCACTTCGAAGCCGTCGTTGGTCGCGCGCATGACCCCCAGCCGCTCGCGGGCCACCTGCGACAGGGGCGAGCGGTAGAGCAGGACACAGGAACTGGCATGCTCGCCGCGGCCGACGCGGCCGCGCAGTTGGTGCAGCTGTGCGAGCCCCATGCGTTCCGCGTTCTCGATCACCATCAGCGTGGCATTCGGGACGTCGACACCGACCTCGATCACCGTGGTCGCCACGAGCAGCTGAATGCCGCCCGCCTTGAAGCGCTGCATGATCTCGGTCTTCGCAGCCGCGCCCATGCGCCCATGCACCAGCCCGACTCGCAGCTCCGGCAGCGCCGTCGCGAGCGCCGCAGCGGTTTCCTCGGCGGCCTGGTAGGGCAGCTCGTCGGATTCGTCGATCAGCGGGCACACCCAATAAGCCTGCCGCCCGGAGAGGCAGGCCGTGCGGATCCGCTGGACGACCTCGTCGCGGCGCTGCTCGGCGAGCACGACGGTTTGCACCGGACTGCGTCCGGGCGGCAACTCGTCGATGACCGAAACGTCGAGGTCCGCATAAGCGGTCATCGCGAGCGTGCGTGGAATCGGCGTCGCGGTCATGATGAGCTGGTGCGGCTGGTGGCCGGCCGCGGCGCCTTTCTCACGCAGCGCGAGACGTTGGTGCACACCGAAGCGATGCTGTTCGTCGACGATCACGAGCGCGAGCGCCGCGAAGGAGACGCCTTCCTGAAACAGGGCATGCGTGCCGATCACGATCGGGGCGTTGCCATGGGCGATCAAGGCCAGTGCCGCCGCTCGCGCCTTGCCCTTGAGCCTGCCGGTCAACTGCGCCACGCCGACGGCGAGCGGATCGAACCAGCGATGGAAATTCAGCGCATGTTGCTCGGCCAGCAGTTCGGTCGGTGCCATCAAGGCGACCTGGCGTCCCGCTTGCAGCGCACGCGTTGCCGCGAGCGCCGCCACCAGAGTCTTGCCGCAGCCGACGTCGCCTTGCACGAGCCGCAGCATCGGCGTCGCCTGCCCAAGATCCGCTTCGACCTCGCCCAGGACGCGCGTTTGCGCGCCGGTCAGGCGGAAGGGCAGCCCGGCCAGCAGCCGGCGCTTCAAGGTCTCGTTCGCCGGCAGCGGCCAGCCCGGATCGCTTTGTATGCGTTTACGCAACAATTTCAAGGACAAATGGTGTGCCAGTAATTCCTCGAAGGCCAGCCGCCGCTGCGCCGGATGGCGCCAGGCGAGCAACTCCTCCACCGGCGCGTCGGCCGGCGGCCGATGCACGTACAGGAGGGCCGCATGCAGCGCGGGCAGTGCGCTGTCGGCAAGGATTTCGGCCGGCAGGCAATCCGGTAGGTCGGCTGCGCTGAGTTGATCGAGCGCGAGACCCACGAGTTGGCGCAGCCGGCCTTGGGTGATCCCCTCGGTCGCGGGGTAGATCGGCGTCAGATGCTCCAACGCGTCTTGGGGCCCGGCGTCGACGCGCCGATATTCCGGATGAATGAACTCCAGGCCTTTGGGCGAGCGGCGCGCCTCGCCGAAGCAGCGGATACGCAAACCCCGC
>Ga0116226_10000257_pt1 | contig 43632 bp, 42 predicted proteins | sample S1TSphfallax_FD_89692 | JGI IMG/M metagenome (GOLD analysis project Ga0116226, IMG submission 89692) | Host-associated microbial communities from peat moss isolated from Minnesota, USA - S1T2_Fa - Sphagnum fallax MG | ecosystem: Host-associated > Plants > Peat moss > Unclassified | place: USA... | reverse complement strand
CAACCGTGGATACACTTGGCAGGTAATCATGAACGACAAATACTGCAATGTGATGGGGTTCATAGTGCTCAGGCAGATCTGTTCGCTAGGTCAAAATTGAATGGACAAATGCTGGAGTGGATCGCACAATTACCTGCGACCTTCAAGCTCAATGACGATGTATTTCTGTGCCATGGAACGCCAACGAGCGACCTGGTTTATTTCCTGGAAACGGTCGCGCCACAATCTGTACGTCTCGCCAATTTGTCAGAAATCGATGAACGACGTGGCGACACTCCCGCACATGTCATTGGCTGCGGTCACAGCCACGTGCCACGCGCTGTCAGGGCACGCGATGGTACGTTGATCGTCAATCCCGGAAGCGTCGGCTTACCCGCTTATGATGACGATCACCCCTATTTCCATCTGGTCGAAAATGGTTCGCCGGACGCCCGTTATGCCATCATTGAAGGTGAAGGCAACGATTGGCAAGCATCCTTACATGCCATACCGTATGACCAGCATCCCATGGCGGATTTGGCGCTAACAAATGGCAGACCAGATTGGGCTATCGCTATTCGCACTGGTTTCATGAGGGAGTAAAAATTGCTTCATGATCAGCAATCGGTCTGACCATAGCAATCGAAGTGTTGCACGACAACAACTAGACAAAAAGCAAACCAAAATTTACAGTTACAGATAACAGCAAGAGTCACCCGACTCTCACTCTATTGACACCTGCTTCAAAGCAAAAAGGGTCACATGTCGAGAATATACGAGGTGTTGCGATTATCGCTGCCTGCGCTATTGGTGCTTGTGATTGGACTGGGTCTGACGCTTTTCCTTTTTTCCGAAACCCAGCGTATCGGGCAGGAAGAAATTGAACTGGATCTACAGCAAAATGCTGATCAACGCATCGTTGCCATACAGGACAGCTTCAACAGCACGCTCGAAGGCTTGCAAACCTTAAATCGCTTGTTTCAAGTCAATCCGACCGTCAGCCGCGAGCAATTTGAAACTTTCACCAAACCGATTCTTGCTCGTCACGCTTATATCCAGGCGTTCGGCTTTCAACGTGTATTGGCAGGCGCTGATCGAGCCAGCTATGAGTCAGCCATGCGGCGCGACAACCCCGATTTTTCGATAGCCGAATCAGTGCAGGGCCAACGGCAACCGGCACCAGAAAAGGACAATTATCTGGTCGTCGATTATGTGTCACCTGCACGCGGCAACGAGAGAGCTCTGGGGCTGGATGTCAGCAACAATACAGCGATCATGGCCGCAAATGAAACAGCACGTACGACCAATCTGCCGACAGCAACCGAGCTATTTCAATTAGCCCAGGAAACCGAAGCGCAGAAAGGTTTCCTGGTTACGATGCCGGTTTTTGAACACCCGCTATTGAGTCGCAGCGATTTTCCAATCCCCCTTCTCGGCTACACCACCGCCGTATTCCGCTCCACCTTTCTGGTTGAGAAGTCACTGGCAAGCAGGCGATTGATGCAATCGCAAGGTATCGCATTCAAAATTTCTGCTGGCGAGCAACGCACAAAAGCGCAGATCGTGTATCAGTCGCCACCACAACCACTCAATGACAATACTCTGACGCTGGTGACCGAGTGGATCATGCCTGATCCCCCTCCGCCCTTGGTGCGCAGTTTTGACCTGGCAGGAAGAGCATGGCACGTCACCTCGACCGTACAACCTGATTACTTCGCTTCTCGTCAATTCCCTGCTTTGACCGTGCTATTGACAGGCACAGCCTTGAGCCTACTGCTGGCGCTATATCTGCGTGCGCAGGCGTCCCATTCGCATCGCGTGGAAATCCTGGTCAATCGGCGAACCGCCGAACTGCAAGCTGCAAATGAATCGCTAACGCGTGACAATGCCTTGCGCAAGCGTGCTGAACTCGCACTACGATTACGCGAACGCGCCATCGAAGCGAGTGTCAATGCTGTCGTGATTACGAGCGCAGAAGCACCGTTGTTCGTGATCGAGTATGTCAACCCCGCATTTGGCCGCATTACCGGCTACAGACAAGAGGAAGTACTGGGCCGCAGTTGCAATTTCCTCTGGGGACAGGATGATCAGCAAAGCAGCATACATGAGATTGCAGCAACCGGTCATGAACAACGCGAAGGTCACGTCAAGCTGCGCTGCTATCGCAAGGACGGCAGTCTGTTTTGGAGCGAAATCCACATTGCGCCAGTACGTGACGATGCTGGTATCGTCGTACATTTTGTCGCCGTACTCTATGACATTACGGAAACCAAGCAGTATCAGGAAGAGCTTGAGACAAAGGCCAATCGTGACAGCTTGACCGGACTTGCCAATCGCAACCTCCTCATCGACCGCTTGAATCAGGCGATTACCAGCGCAGCCAGTTTCTCGCGCACGTTATGGGTCGCCTATCTCGATATGGATCGCTTCAAGTTCATCAACGATACAGTTGGACACAAGGTCGGCGATCGCTTGCTCAAGCAAATCGCAGCGCGCCTACAGACAGCCATACGTGACACAGACACCATTGCACGCGTTGGAGCAGATGAATTTATCCTGATTCTGCAAGAACGAGGTGACGAACTGCTGGCAGCAGAATTGGTGCAACGCTTGATCGACGCCATCGCCCAACCACTGATAGACGAAGGCCACGAATATTTCCTCACATGCAGCGCCGGTATTGCAGTCTTTCCGACGGATGGCAACGATGCAGAAACACTGATCAAGCACGCCGACGTGGCCATGTATCGCGCCAAGGAATTGGGGCGCAACAATCTGCAATTCTTCACGCCGGTAATGAATCAGCGTGCCTTGGAACGACTACGCATCGAAGGCGATTTACGCAACGCACTGGAACGCAACGAGTTCGTCTTGCATTATCAACCACAGGTCGACCTCGCCACAGGTCGTATTGTCGGAATGGAGGCACTGTTGCGCTGGCAGCACCGCGAACTGGGTATGGTTTCCCCCGCCCGCTTCATCGGTCTGGCTGAAGAAACCGGGCTGATCGTACCAATCGGCGCCTGGGCATTGCGTACCGCCTGCTTGCAAACTTACGAATGGATACGTGCCGGCTTCGGGCCGTTACGCGTCGCGGTCAATTTGTCTGCACGTCAGTTTGGGCAAAAGGACCTTGCTCAATCCATTGCTTTAGTCCTGAAGGAAACCGGTCTCAACCCGGAATGCCTGGAAATCGAACTGACGGAAAGCCTTGTGATGACCGATGTCGAACGGGCCATCGGTGTTTTACGCAATCTGAACGATCTGGGCGTAAAGCTTTCGATTGACGACTTTGGCACCGGCTATTCCAGTTTATCTTACTTGAAGCGTTTTCCTATCGACGTGCTCAAGATCGATCAATCCTTCGTACGCGACATCACGATTGACGCGGACGACGCGGCAATTGCTGTAGCGATCATCTCGCTGGCACATAGCCTGAAGTTGTATGTGATTGCGGAAGGTGTCGAAACTGCGGCACAGTTGACGTTCCTAAGACGCAATCACTGCGACCAGATACAAGGTTATTACTTCAGTCGCCCTGTACCCGCTGATGAATTTGTGCAAATGCTAAAAGTTGGGAAATGCCTGACCCTGCCTACAGAAGTCAGCGATGCAAGACAAACCTTGATGATCGTTGAATCCGACGCAAATGTCGCAGCGTCATTAACGCGACTTTTACGTGCCGACCAATATCATGTGCTGGTCGCAAACAATCCCGATCAAGGCTTTGAGTTACTGGCACTAAACGATGTACAAGTCGTGATTGCCGATCAACGTTTGAGCCTGATGAGCGGAACTGAATTTCTGGCGAAGGTGAAGGATTTATATCCAGATACCGTGCGCATTCTGCTCTCTGGTTTTACCGCACTGGATTCCGTTATCGAGGCGATCAACCGAGGAGAAATCTACCGCTTCTTCACCAAGCCTTGGGAAGATGCAGCCATGCGTGAGGGTGTGCGCGAAGCCTTCCAGCACTACTGGTTGCTCCATCGTGCGAATCGGTTAGCGGAGGAAACCAACGCATAAAAAAACGGCACGTAATCTGCACGTGCCGTTCGCTTATATCATGTTGCCAGTGTCTTATTGCAGGGTACGCATATGATTGCGCATTGGCTTGAGCACAACCAAGGCCATGATGGCAGCAATGGCATTCATTGCTGCCGCGATGTAGAACACGATTTGCCAACCGCCAGTAGCCGTAACAACTATGCTGGACAAAGGCACCAAAAGAGACGCCGTTCCCTTTGCGGTATAGAGCAAACCTGCATTGGTTGTCGCATACCTAGCGCCAAAGGTATCGCCGCAAGTCGATGGGAAGAGGCTGTAAATTTCACCCCAGCCGAAGAAGACAACGCCCGTCAGCACCACAAACAGAACTGGGTCACGACCAAAATAGCTCAGTGCAACGATGCCAATCGCTTCCAATGCAAACGCGACGAACATTGTGTTTTCACGACCAAGGCTATCCGACACCCAACCGAAGAATGGGCGCGTAAAGCCATTCAAGATGCGATCCATCGACAACGCGAATGTCAACGCCGGCATGGTCAATCCGAGCAGGGAAACTGAGGTATCACCGATACTGAAGTCTTTGGCGATAGGCGCCAACTGCGCGGTGGCGATCAAACCGCCGGCAGCCATCATCACGAACATCAGGTACATGACCCAGAAAACCGGGGTCTTGATCATCTCAACCCAAGTGAAATCGATGGTTGTTTGTTTGACATGCGCGTGATGTGTAGCAGGGTCTTTCTTTGGTGCGGAGAGCAGGAAGGACAACAAGAACACGACCAAGCCTTGTCCGATACCGAAATACAGGAATGCCGATTCGTAGCCACTCGATTTGATGATGACCGAGATCGGAATAATGGTCGCAGCAGACCCCATGCCGAAACCAGCAGCAGTCAATCCGGCAGCCAGTCCACGACGGTCAGAGAACCACTTCAATGCATTGCCGACACAAGTGCCATACACCGCGCCAGCACCAATACCGCCAATTGCCGCTGCAAAATACAACACGGGCAGCGAACTTGCATACGCATTCATCACCCAGGAAATCGTGATCAGGATACCGCCGATCAATACAACCGGGCGTGGACCGAATTTATCAACCAGATAACCTTCAATCGGTACCAGCCAGGTTTCAGCGAGTACGAAGATGGAAAACGCCACCTGAATGGCTGCACGGCCCCAGTGATATTTCTGATCCAGTGGAGTAACGAAAAGAGTCCATCCATATTGGAGGTTGGCAATCATTGCCATACAGACGATACCGACCAATAATTGCAACCAGCGGTAACGAGAAACAGCTTCCGCGATGGGTGATTCGTGTTTCAGAACTTGTTCGACGCTCATTCAATTCATCCATTTTTTAGGAATTAACTAATTTTTTGCAGCACGATACCACGGCTATGTTTAACAACCGTGTCAGGGCAATACGAGAGCGAATCCATCCTCAGTGAAGTACAATAGTTTACTCGCGGAAATTTAACACTTGCAACAAAATTGTTTGTAGTTGTGAAAGATTACCGTTCATAACAGACAATTTAGCTGCAAATATGCCAACAAGTCTTGTCAGCTATATATCAATTTACCTATGACACACTGGCTAAGATTCGAGTATCAATCGAAAATCGGTTTTGGCACGCTCGATGCCAATAGCATTCACGTCCATGAAGGTGATCTGTTCGATCACCCACGCCCGACCGGCGAGATCATCACGCTGGATCAGGTCAAGACATTGACACCGGTGCAGCCGCAAAAGCTTATCGCTTTATGGAATAATTATCATGCACTTGCTGAAAAGCTTGGGCAGGCGATCCCTGCGGAGCCGCTTTATTTTATCAAGACCCCCAACTCCTATCTGCCGCATAAGGGCATCATCCAACGCCCGACCACCTATGAGGGCAAGATCATTTTCGAGGGTGAGCTAGGCATTGTGATAGGTAAGGTCTGTAAGAATGCCGGCATCGACGATGCCGATGCCGCGATCTTCGGCTATACCTGCATCAACGACGTGACCGCATTGGATTTGTTGAATAAGGATGCATCCTTTACACAATGGACGCGCGCGAAAAGTTGCGACACCTTCGGGGCATTCGGCCCGGTCATCGCTACGGGGCTCGATCCGCAAACTCTCATTGTGAAGACAATATTGAATGGCAAGGAACGACAAAACTATCCTTGCAACGACATGATTTTTTCACCGCAGCATATTGTCAGCATGCTTTCGCGCGAGATGACGCTCTATCCGGGCGACGTCATTGCGTGCGGAACATCGCTGGGCGTCGCGCCTATGCGCAGCGGTAATGTCGTCGAGGTGATTATCGATGGCATCGGCAGTCTACAAAACACTCTTGAGGAACAAGCATCATGAAAATCTGTGTAGTTGGAGCAGGTGCGATCGGCGGCTATCTGGCGGTCAAACTCGCTTTGAGCGGACACGAGGTCAGCGTCGTCATCCGCGGCGCCAACCTGAAAGCCGTACGCGAAAACGGCATGAAATTGGTGATGGAAGATGGCAGCGAACACGTCGCCAGGATTCATGCAACCGACCGTATCGCCGACTTACCGGTACAGGATGTTGTGATACTTGGCATGAAAGCACATCAGGTGGCAGCAGTTGCAGCCGACATCCCTATCCTGCTCGGCCCAGAAACCGTTGTAGTTACTGCACAAAATGGTGTGCCCTGGTGGTACTTCCACAAACATGGTGGCGCCTATGAAGGTCGTCGCGTGGAAGCTGTTGATCCGGGAGGGATCGTTTCGCAGCATATCGACGTGGATCGCGTTATCGGTTGCATCGTTTATCCAGCATGCGAAATCACGTCGCCGGGCGTGATTCAACATATTGAAGGTAACAAGTTCACATTGGGCGAGATCGATGGCAGTGATACACCACGTATTCGCGCCCTGGCAGACGCGTTACGTCAAGCTGGTTTCAAGACACCGATTGCCTCTGACATCCGCTCTGAAATCTGGATCAAGCTGTGGGGTAATTTGAGCTTCAATCCAATCAGTGCGTTGACGCACGCCACCTTGGTTGATATCTGCGAATTCGAACCGAGTCGTGAATTGGCTGCGCGATTGATGCGTGAGGCACAGGTTATCGGCGAAAAACTCGGCGTAAATTTTAAGGTTTCACTGGACAAGCGTATTGCAGGTGCAGCAGCAGTTGGCAAACACAAGACGTCCATGCTGCAAGACATTGAAGCAGGTCGTCCGATTGAACTGGAAGCGCTGGTGGGTACCGTGATCGAAATGGGCAAGATCACCGAATCGCCGACGCCGACCATCGAAGCAGTCTATGCATTGGCGTCGCTGTTGGCTCGTACCGTCAAGGAACACAATGGCAGCTTGCGGATACAGGCACATGCATAACATCGTTCGCAATAACGAACGCATACAGTATTTTTATTGATACAAGAAGGTAATCATGCAACGCTTTTCCAAACTCGCAGAACTGCTGGCCGTCGGTGCCGCCGATGCACCAGCCATCAAAGCGCTGAACGCCACACCGTTGACCTATAACGCATTGCGTGCCAATGTAGAGCGCACGATCAAGACACTAAACAGCTTCGGCATTGGTCGCCAAGACCGCGTCGCCATCGTCCTGCCGAACGGGCCAGAAATGGCAGTTGCGTTCGTCAGCGTGGCGTCTGGTGCAACAGCCGCGCCGTTGAATCCTGCTTACCGAGCTGATGAATTCGAATTCTACTTGTCAGACTTGAATGCCAAGGCATTGATCGTCGAAAAAGGTAGCGACTCCCCTGCGATTGCAGTGGCAGAAAAACTGAATGTGCAGATTCTGGAATTGAGTCCATCGTCAGAAGGCGCAGGGGCATTCACACTGGCACAAACCAAACCAAACACAGCTAGTGCTGCAGCTCTTCCAGGCCATGCGCAATCGCAAGACATCGCACTGATTCTACATACTTCGGGCACGACATCGCGCCCGAAGATCGTACCACTGACGCAAGCAAATATCTGTGCATCGGCCAGTAATATTAGCAATAGCCTGCAATTGACGTCGAACGACTGCGGCTTGAATATCATGCCGCTGTTCCATATTCACGGCTTGATAGCTGGTCTGTCTGCATCGCTATCCGTCGGGGCCAGCATCTTCTGTACACCAGGATTCAACGCACTGAAGTTCTTTACCTGGATTACAGAAGCCAAGCCGACCTGGTACACCGCAGTTCCAACGATGCACCAAACCATTCTGGCACGTGCAACGCAAAACCGGGATGTGATAGCAGCCCATCCGTTGCGCTTCATGCGCTCGTCCTCGTCGTCGATTCCACCGCAAGTTATCGCCGAGATGGAAGCTGCCTTCAATGCACCATTGATCGAAGCTTATGGCATGACCGAAGCCGCACACCAAATGGCCAGCAATCCGCTACCACCTGCGAAGCGTATTCCGGGTAGCGTCGGTGTCGCCGCCGGCCCTGAAATTGCGATCATGGATGAACAAGGAAACTTGCTGCCGCCCGATGGCATCGGCGAAATCGTGATTCGTGGTGCGAACGTCACCAGCGGTTACGAGAACAATCCGAAAGCCAATGGCGAGGCATTTACCAATGGCTGGTTCAGAACCGGCGATCAAGGCACCCTGACAGCAGATGGCTATCTCAGCATCACTGGCCGCTTGAAAGAAATCATCAGCCGTGGTGGCGAAAAGATTTCACCACGCGAAGTCGATGAAGTGTTGATGGATCACCCGGCAGTGCAACAGGTCGTCACGTTCGGCATCCCACACGAGAAGCTCGGCGAAGAAGTCGGTGCAGTCGTCGTATTGCGTGAAGGTGTCAGCGCGACGGAAAAGGAATTGCGCGAATTCGTGGCAGTACGTCTGGCAGACTTCAAAGTGCCGCGCAAGATTCTGTTTATGGATGAAATTCCGAAGGGTGCGACGGGCAAGTTGCAACGCATCGGCCTGGCGGCCAAGCTGGGATTGTAAAGCGTTGTAAGAGTAAGGCCGCAAGACAACGAGGGGAACCAGTCCCCTCGTATTTGCAGAGCATTCTGTGAGAATTACAGACCGAGGCGCTTGGTTGCGTCAGCCATTGCGGCATCATCCCAGGCAACGAAGCCCTTCATATTCATGCCTTTGAGAGCGCTCTTACCTGCATCGCTCTCAGTGAGCTTCAACATCAAAGTCTTCACCTTTTCCCGTTGCTCCGGGGTCAGCTTGTTTGAAGCCAGAAATTGCTTGATTGGAACCGGCTTGGTTTCGCCGATAATACGCCCGCCCTTGGCAACCCAGTCCTTCGCTACTGCACCAGATGCAGTAACGCCAGCTTCAGTAAAACCATTTTCAACCATGAACGGCACAGCATCCTGGTAACGCGTTGGCGTGAAATTAATAGTTGGGTCTTTGAAACCGAGCTCGTTCAAATGCGCAGTGAACATCACTGTAGTGATTGACTCCAGGGCCGGAACGCCGATCTTCTTACCGCGCAAATCGTTGATGTCCTTGTAGGGAGAATCCTTTTTCACCATTACGCGCGCACGGTAATCAGTGAATCCCAGAGCTGTTACTAGGCCGAAGTATTTACCGCTTTTCACGGCACGCAAACCGATTTGCGCAGGATGGATAAACGCCAGATCGTATTTATCAGATTCGAGACCAGCCTGGAAATCGCTGTAATGATCAACAGCAATCACACGGACCGGATGCCCCAACTCTTTCTCGAGCAAAGTCAGCAAAGGCTTATAGCGTTCGCTGATCGGTCCGATATCTTGATAGGTAACGCCCTCGTTGACTGCGAGAACAAGCTCTTGCGCAGTGGCGATCTGCACTGTCAACGCGGCAAATATAAACGCCAGAAGCCGCTGGAAAAACATGTTAATCAGTATAAATTAATTGATAAATGGAAAGCCACGCAGTGTAGCATAGGAGGTTATTCTCATTTTGGCACAATTGCAGCTTTTGACAGTGCATATTACCGAAAGCGTTGCACATAAAATAACACCCGTCATGTAAACAACGCATTATTGGCGCCGGAGCAAGAAATTTCTTCGTGATTCTCGGTAGTCGTGACAAAATAAATTAAATAGAACTTGTTCACGGCTCGCCGCAAATACAGACCGCCATGCTCAAAGTCGCCCTTATCGATAACAGTGCAATTTCACGCGGATTGCTTAATACGGTACTCACCAATGGTGGGTATGAAGTGATCGGTGATGGCAACACCACCCCAGCCAGTCTGGCTAAGCTCATTAAACTACAACCACAGATCGTGTGTGCCGACGTCGGCGATGCGGATGACGCTATGTCAGCTGTAATCGGGACCTTGCGTACAGAGTTACCGCGTGCAATTGTATTTGTTGTTTCAGGCAAGATGGAAGCCGCCACGGTCGAGCAGGCATTGAAACATGGCGTCCATGGCTTCATCGTCAAACCGTTCAATTCCGCCACCGTTTTGAAGACGATACGCAACTCTGTTATCAAACTGGTTAAACAGCAGCAATCCATGGCCGCCGCATCAGCAGCAGACGGCGATGGCGCAGAATCCCAGGAAGAATGAACATTGCGTTACCGCAAGCACTGTCCCCTGCCCCTTGAATGCAATGCTTAAAACAAAACCGGTTTGGCTAAGGCTTCACGACCTCTGCCTGCAATGCCTCCTGCAATGACGATATCAAACCACCTGCCTGATATTGAAAGCGCACACGCAGTTTGTCACCTGCCTTGACTTTGACCGGTTCATTCAGTGGAAACGCCATATAGCGATTGAGCCAATCTATCGTCGATGCCGTTTGCTCGACAATCGCCAGCACATTCTTGGTGATGAAACGCAGTGCATTAACCGTACCATCCCTTTCTATTGTGAATTCTCCATCCCACGCAATATCGTGCGAAAATTTTTGCGTAAAGTCTAGAATGCTATAAAGCTCAGGCCGCGCCATTTCGACAGTGTCAGGTAGTTCAATGCCCAAGTCTTGAATTTGCAGGATGGGAGCGTAATAACCCTCAAAATGATAATCTTGTTGCAAGGGCTGCACCGCCATCAATACAGCCGTAGGCACAAGAATTGGTAACGGCCTGCCAAAGCGCTGCAAGTAACGTTGCTTGAAGGACGTCATCATTTCGACCTGCTTCTCCCGCAGCATGGCAACGTGGATCATTTCACAGATGACAACGTCTACCGGCTCCGGCGGCAGATAGGTGAAGGCATCAGCATGCACGATTTCCACTCGTTCGCCGTGTGGATTCATCGCGAGGAATTTCTTTGCCTCCCGCACCAGGTCAGGATTGAATTCGACACACCATACCTTGCTTGCCTTGGCTGCCGCAAACCATGACAGTACACCGGTGCCACCGCCCAACTCCAACACCTTCGCACCCGGCTTGACGACGAAGTCGATCGCTTGCTTGAAGGGTTTCATCCGATTGGCATCCATCAGCATGTTGTGATGGTATTGCAAAGGGATGAATTGCCCCAGATAAGCGCCTTCGGCTTCTTTTTCGGTCACCATGTTTGCACCTCTATCGGGATTGTATCGCTGGCATTGTCTGCAGTATAAACAGCAATTACGCTTCAATGCGCATCGACGTTGCAGCTGGCGGGTTCATGATGGCGACATAAGCCGCGATACCGGTTTGGCTACCAATCGGTGCGCTGGAAAACACATTGACCGCCACCATTTCCTGAGTCGGCACACTGGAGCCTTCCCCCTTACTTTCAACCGCGCCAGTAGCCACAGGAGTTGTTGCTGGCATTTCCTGTTGATAGGCGCGTTGCGCCATCGCTCCCTTTTGAAGCGACTGACCAGAGGCAATTCCGGCATTGATCGATGAAACAGGCATCAGCAAATCCTAAGCAGGGCACACAAATAAGACAGACTTGCGACGATTATCAAATGAAATCCGACAATCATTTGGGCGAATAAACAGGTAATTGTCGAGCATTTTGACAAACATCTTGCGAGTTTCCCTGAGCCATGTCCGGCAAGAGTTGTCAAAATAAACTACCATGAATACTCCTTATTAGAACTTTCGCGTATCTATACGCTCTCGCTATGACTTCGATGCCCTCTGTCTATCTGCCACACGGCGGTGGTCCCTGTTTTTTTATGGAATGGCCTGGAGATCCGCATCTGTGGGATAGCATGGGCGCCTTCCTACGTGGCCTGGGTCACCAACTTCCCCGCCCGAAAGCAATCGTTGTCGTTTCCGCCCACTGGGAAGAGGATGCATTTACTGTAACTGAAAGTCCCAATCCGTCGTTGTTCTATGACTATTACGGATTTCCGCCACATACCTACCAATTACAGTATCCAGCAAGTGGTTCGCCCAAACTGGCGGCGCGTATCCGGGAATTACTCATAGCCGACGGGTTGCCTGCCGCAACGGACGCACAACGCGGTTTTGATCATGGCATGTTTATCCCGTTACTCTTGGTTTATCCAAATGCCGACATTCCGGTAGTACAACTGTCGTTAAAAACCGGCCTTGACCCGGCAACACATATCCGCGCAGGTCAGGCGTTAGCAGAACTGCGCAAGGAAGGTGTGCTGTTCGTAGGCAGTGGCATGAGTTTTCACAACATGCAGGGATTCTTCCGTGGCGGCTTCGATCATCCGTCACATCAATTCGATCAATGGCTGACTGACGCCGCAACGGATACCAGCAATCGTGATGCCAAACTGACGCAATGGGCCGAGGCCCCGGGTGGCCATGCTTGTCACCCGCGAGAGGAACACCTGCTGCCCATGATGGTAATCGCAGGAACAGCAAGCGGGGAGCGCGGCCAAAAGATATTTGAATGCGACATCAAAGGCGCAACCATCTCGGCATACCTATTCGGGAATCAAACGTAGCCGACGACATACAACAAAACGACAAGTTCTTCACTGACTATTTGCTATTGTGGAAGGATTTTTTTGTTCTTCGAGGGCAATCCGCGTTATCCCTCAGTCAAGCTGTGTTACATTCGCTCGTCGGGAATTTGACGATGGCATAGGTTCCGACCTTCCGCTGACATTTCACCCATAAAAGTGTTAACAGTGTCTTGCCAAGGCCACAGCATGCTCATTGCTGTTGCCGCTATCAAGTACACTAATCGAAGGGCATTCCGGTCATCCCCGGACAGTGAAGTCGTTTTGCAGCATAGATGAGCAAATGCATGAAATTGGCGATAACCGCACGTATCAGGAAGATTTTCGACCGTTTTTCGGTGCGTATCACGCTTGGCATCTTCATTTCTCTCCTGCTGCATGGTCTCTTCCTCTCGTTGCAACTAGGCCTCCCCGGCATTGGCCTGCCTAGCTTGGCCTTCCCCTGGAGCGAGCGACATGCCATCACGCCTGAACTGAGCGTACGTATCGCCAACAGCGCCGGTTCGCCATCAGTAGACGATCAGGAATCACCGCCACCGGTCGATAGCAAAATGGCTCCAGAGCCGCAAGAAACGATTACCGATCCCAATCAAGTCGTCACCGATCTGCCCGATGCACGGGTGCGGCAAGCCCCCAGTGCAACGGATCAATCAGCCGAAAAAGTGACGAAGGCCCTGAAATCGCAACCTGCCCTGACCAGCAACGAGCGCAAATCGGGTTCACCGCCGTCAGAAGACCAATCTGCACCGGCTCCAGCGAACTCGCAACAGCAACTGATTGCAGTCACGGGAGACTACCCGGATACATTTCGTATGCCCAGTCCAGACCTCGACGATTGGTGGCGCGATGCACCCAAGTTCGACATTACGCCGATACAAATCCGTCCACCTGAGCAGTTGATGCCTCCGGCGATTGCAGTGGAAAGCCCGAAACAGACGATAGAAAAAGCACAAGATCCGGCCCCGGCATTGCAGAAACCCTCCGAGCAAGAGAGCTTCGAGCGCCCTGAAGACAATACTGCCAAGGAGCAGGAAAAGGCCAAGGAAGCAGCCCTTGCCGCAGAAGCAGCCGAACGCAGAAAAGGCGAAGAAATTGCCGCGCAAGAGGCTGCACGCAAACAAGCTGAGGAAGAAGCTGCCAAGATTGCCAAGGATCTGGAAACGCGGAAGCAGGAAGAAGCAACACGGGTTGCCGAGGAAGCCGCTCGTCAATTGGCAGAAAAGAAGCTGGAAGAAGAAAAAATAGCGCGACGCGAACAAGAAGCGGCGGAAAAGAAACAGGAAGAAGAACGCGTCCAGAAGCAGCTGGAAGCTGACCGCCAAGCCAAGGAATTGGCGGCACGCAAGCAGGCAGAAGAAATCGCTGCACAAAAAGCCGCAGCACTGGCACTAGAAAAACAACAGGAAGAATTGCGGCGCGAAGAGGCTAAGAAGCAGGAAGAAGCAAAAGCAGCCCAAGAGGCAAAGGAAATCGCGGCCCGTAAGGAAGCCGCTGAAGAAGAAGCACGGAAACAGGCCGCCGAACTGGAAAAGCAAAAGCAAGAGCAAAAACTGGCGGAAGAACGTAAAGCACAAGAACTGAAAATTCAGCAAGAAGCGCAACGTAAAGAGCAGGAACTGGCACAACAAAAAGCCAGAGAGCTGGAAGCTGAACAAAAAGCAGAAGCGGAAGCCGCAGCAGCTGCGCAACGTGAAGCGACTGCACGAGCCAATGCTGCCGCTATCGCCAATGCCAACAAAGCCAATAGCGCCAATGGGAACGGTACGAATACCACTGGTGGCGGCAACAGCTCCGGCAGCAATCCTTCCCGCGGTGGCGGCGCTGGCGATTTGGCCAGCCGTGCGCTGGATCAAATCGGCAAGATGGATCGCGACCACCTCGCCCTACCCTCCACGTCCAATGAACCGGAGGAAGACAATCGTCATCACTCATTCCTTGGTATCGTCGATCACGATGTCGTCGTCGATGCTTATGTACGCGGTTGGCGTAATAAGATCGAACGCAATGGCAGTTTGAATTATTCGCAATCGTCGCGAGACTTGGCTCGGGAAGATCCTGTCGTTACTGTGTCAATTCGTAGCGACGGTTCGGTCGAAGATATCGTGATCAACCGTTCAAGCGGGCGTTATGATCTCGATGAAGCAGTTAAACGCATCGTACGCGTCAATGCACCGTATAGCGTGTTCCCAGAGAGTTTGGCGCGCAAGTATCCGGTTATCGAAATCCGTCGGGTATGGAGTTTCGCTGAGACGTTGCACTTGCTGGAAGAGGTACGTTGATCAGATCAACGTACTGTAGATTGACAGAAGCATGAGCCGGAGGAAGACAATCTTCATCACTCGTTCCTAGGTATCGTCGATCACGATGTCATCGTCGATGCTTATGTACGCAGTTGGCACAACAAGATCGAACGCAATGGCAGTTTGAATTATTCGCAATCGTCGCGAGATTTGGCTCGTATCGAGTTTTGCGGAGGCGCTACACTTGCTGCAAGAAGTACGCTGATCTAGTCAACGTATAGGATCGCGCTGAGGAGCATCGAAGAAGTAGATCATATGCGTGCGCGGATTCAGGTAATCATAGACATCCCGCCCGATATCGCCAGGCCGCAAGCTGTCACGCACAAATACTTCTGGCTGTTGCTGTAAATCGAGCACCATCGCCTCATTCTTCGGTATCGAAGGATCGAAAATCAATATCCGTGGGCGCAAAGGCGTACCGAAATTGGATGCAATGACCAAACCTATTGTTTCATCCGACAATCGCACCAGCGAGCCTGGAGGATAAACACCCATGCAGCGTATAAAGGCACTGAGGTAATCGACATCAAACCATCGCCGCTCATTGGCATACATATACGCAAGAGCCTCGTAGGGCGTCATTGAATTGGCGGGATCTTGCTGATTGCAATGATTGTCGTAGGCGTTGACGATGGCAGCAATTCGAGACAATGGAGAAATTTCGCTACCAATCAGCATGTTGGGATAGCCCGTGCCATCCATGCATTCGTGATGTTGCATGATCACGTCGATGGCTTGCTGCGAAAGTCCGAGCTTTTCTGCAATTGTCACACCATAAGCGCAATGCTGACGGATCAGATTCATTTCTATGCGGTTTGGCATATCCGTTCGCAGCACGCGATCGGGGATTTCTGATTTACCGACGTCATGGAACAGGCAGCCGATGCCAAGCTGCTCGATCTCTGTCTCAGATAGGCCAACCTCTTTCCCCAGCATCATCGCCATCACAGAGACATTGAGGGAGTGAAAATATATTTCCTCGCCATCAGCCTTGTCACTCATGAGATGAATGGCAATATCCTTGTTGCTCAATATTGTTGTCACAATGTCCTGCACCACATCCACTGCTTCCACATAGGCTTCTTTAGGGCGCGCATGAATGTTGGAGTTAATCTCTCTCAAGCTCAGCGCAGCTTTGGCAAATTGCCTTTCGCACTTATCAAGGGCGATACGCTGCTGGTTCAGAAACGCGACTCGCTCAGCGTTCTCGGGAGGTAGCGTCTGAGGAGCGGGAACAGAGATAGCTGGTTGAAGCAAGACAGGCTGCTCATCGCCTGATTCTTGTTCATCAGACTCCGGCAAGACCGTAGAGCGACTTGGGTCAATACGGATTTGCTTCAATCCAAGTGCTTTGACTTCTTCAATCTGCGCAAGGTTTCGGATGCGGAAACTGTTGAGTGAAAAATTGTGCTCCACCCAACGCAGATCCAGGTGAATATACATCCCTATCCGTAGCTGTTCTACGGCAATGTAATACCTGCCCGACTGATTTTCCATGACCGATGGATCGAACATACTTGCACAGTTGCACTATTCTACGGCGAGACCTATCGTTCTGGGAAACAATCGCAGAGATAACGCCTTATACCGCAGAATTGTGCAACATCAACGATTTCTTGTTCGAGCACAGGGTAACAAAGATAGTTCCGTCTCAGCGTGGCTCGTCCCGATAGATTGCAACGACAGGAGTGCCATCAGCCCGAATATAACCGCGATACATACCCTCGGTATTGAAACCAAATTTGACTTGCCCCTGCGCATCGATAGCAATTACCCCACCCTGCCCACCGCGCTCTTCCAGGGCAGCTTGTACCACCTGATCAACAGCTTGTTCTATGTTAATTTCCAGATATTTCATGCGTGCTGCAACATCATAGGCAATCAAGCCACGCATGAAAAATTCGCCGACACCTGTGCCGGACACAGCCGCTGTAGCATTATCAGCATAGGTACCCGCACCAATGACGGGTGAATCGCCGATGCGGCCATAGAATTTGTTCGTCAAGCCACCTGTGGAAGTAGCTGCAGCCAGATTTCCTTGAGCATCCAAAGCCACGGCCCCGACCGTGCCAAACTTGTTATCTGTCTGCCATGCTTCAAACTTCGCCGCAGCAGCGACTTTGCTTTGCCCATCATGATCCAACTCAACCTGCGCGCGTGATTTCGCCAATAACAATTGTTGCCAACGCGCTTTGGTATGAAAATACTCGGGATCGACGATTTCCAATTGCTGTTCGACAGCAAACTGTTCCGCCCCCGTGCCTACCAATAACACGTGTTTGGTGGCCTCCATCACACGCCGGGCTGCTGTCACGGGATTCTTGATCGTACGCACACCAGCAATAGCCCCAGCCATACCGGTTTTACCATCCATCACCGCAGCATCCAATTCAACGTTTCCTTCATGCGTGAATACGGCACCTTTGCCGGCATTGAAGAGTGGATCGTCCTCCAATACCCGGACTGCGGCGACAACTGCGTCCAACGCATTACCGCCATTGGACAATGCCGCATGGCCTGCTCTCAAGGCATTGGCGATTCCTTCGCGATATTGTGCCTCCGCTTCCGCACTCAGGTTTTCCTCTCGAATTGTGCCAGCACCACCATGCACAGCCAGTACAAATTGTTGTTCAGTTTGCATGCCATTCCAATCAGAAGTTGACGTTGCTATCGATTATATTGCTTGCACGTGCTTGTTGTATTCGATGTATCAAAAGTGCTTGACTCTGTTCTTGAGTACAGGGTTTATAGTTACCTCATCACCTTCGACTTAAAGCGCATGTTGCAAAATGAACACAGATAGCAAGCCCCGAACCGTCATCAAGATCAATGCAGCATCGTCTTGTTGTGACGAACACGCCAGCATGCCAGTGACCGATGAGAAGCCGCATATCGATCCTGTTTGCGGCATGCATGTTGCCGCAAATCCCGATAAATCCGCCGCATATGGCGGTGTCACTTACTATTTCTGCTGCCCTGGCTGCATCAGTCGCTTCAACGCCGATCCGCGGAAGTATTTACAGCCACAACCTGCGAAGCCCCTGCCCACCAACCCTGGGGCAATCTTCACCTGTCCGATGGACCCTGAAATCCAGCAAGTCGGCCCGGGTACTTGCCCGATATGTGGGATGGCGTTGGAACCAATGGATGCCACTGTCGAAGATGATGGCGGCGAACTACGCGACATGAGCAAGCGCTTCTGGATCAGCACGACTCTTTGCGTGCCGCTGCTGTTCATATCAATGAGCAGCGCCATGCATTATGGCTTCGTGCAGGCAATACTTGCTGCGCCTGTCGTTTTATGGTCAGGCTGGCCATTGCTGCAGCGTGGACTTGCCTCGTTCAAAAGCGGTCATCTGAACATGTTCAGCCTGATAGCACTCGGTACCGGCATCGCCTTTGCCTTCAGCTTGTTTGCACTTGCCGCACCTGATCTATTACCCATGGCATTCAAGGGCAATGGAATGGTGCCGCTGTATTTTGAATCGTCCGCAGTCATCATCACCTTGGTCTTGCTGGGACAGGTACTGGAGTTGCGAGCCAGATCGCGTACCGGTGTAGCAATCAAATCTCTCTTGCAATTGGTGCCGGAAACAGCACAGCGTGTCGATAAAAATGGCGCGGAAAGCAGTGTCCCAGTTGCCGATTTACATGTCGGCGATGTGGTGAGGATCAAACCGGGTGGCAAGATTCCGGTCGATGGCACGATCATCGAAGGCCACACGCATATCGATGAAGCTATGTTGAGCGGAGAGTCGGCTCCACGCTCAAAAACCAGCGGCGACAAGGCCAGCGCCGGAACTGTCAATCAAACTGGCATGGTATTGCTACGTGCGGACAAGGTCGGGCGCGACACCCAACTTTCGCACATCATTCAAATGGTGAACGACGCCAGCCGCTCACGCGCACCAGTGCAACAATTGGCCGATCGTGTATCTGGGTGGTTCGTCCCAGTGGTTATCGCCTGCGCGATTCTGTCATTTGCTGCGTGGTCTATCTTCGAGCCGACACAGGGAATGGCAAACGGATTGGTCGCCGCCGTGTCCGTATTGATCATCGCCTGCCCTTGCGCATTAGGCTTGGCAACGCCCATGTCCGTCATGCTGGGTATGGGGCGCGGAGCGCTTGAAGGTGTATTGGTGAAGGATGCAACTGCATTACAAATGCTGGAGAAAATCGACGTCTTATTGATCGACAAAACCGGCACACTGACAGAAGGCAGAGCACAGGTGCAAAAAATAGTCGTCGCAGAAAGGTATAGCGAATCTGAAGTCCTACGTGCCGCTGCAAGCCTGGAAAAATCCAGTGAGCATCCGCTTGCACGCGCCATCGTCGAATACGCAAAGTCGCAACAATTGCCTGTACAGACAGTCAGCGATTTCCAATCTGTTACCGGCCAAGGTGTATGCGGCAATATCGACCAAACATCTATTCTGGTTGGTAACTCCACCTTGATGCATGAGCGAGGCATAAATATCGCATCAATAAAATCGGCAATAGATGCGATGCATGCAAACACACTGTCAGTGATCTATGTCGCCATCAACCAGCACATCGCAGGAATAATCGGCGTTACCGATGCCGTCAAAACCTCGGCATCGCAAGCTTTGCAACAGTTACGTGCAAGCGGTATGCGCATCATCATGCTGACTGGCGACAATGCAGAAACAGCCGCCGCAGTTGCGCGTCTGACAGGTATTGAAGAATTTCATGCGCAATTGCTGCCACAAGATAAACTGATGCATCTCCAGCGCCTGCAAAAAGAAGGATATAAGGTCGCCATGGCAGGCGATGGTATCAATGATGCGCCTGCACTGGCACAAGCAGATATCGGCATCGCCATGGGTAAAGGCACAGATATAGCGATACAAAGCGCGCAGGTGGTCTTGATGCATGGAGACTTGCAAGGCATTGTCAAGGCACGTGCGTTGAGTCGCGTGACGATGAGAAATATCCGGCAGAACCTTTTCTTCGCGTTCGCCTACAATTTCGTTGGTGTCCCGATTGCTGCTGGTGTGTTATATCCGTGGTTGGGTATTGTTTTAAATCCGATGTTTGCCAGTGCCGCGATGAGTTTAAGTTCTGTGTCAGTCATTACCAATTCTTTGCGTTTGCGCAAAACACGTTTGATCCATGACGGCGTATGATATCAACATGCATAAATCACCTATTCAAGACAAAAGCGAATTGACTATAGGTCGGCTCGCCAAGGCCGCCGGGGTCGGTATCGAAACGATACGCTACTACCAGCGTGTACAATTGCTGCCAACACCTGCACCGGGACATAATACCTTCCGATACTATCCGGTCGAAATGATTGAACGCATTCGCTTTATCAAGCGCGCACAAGAGTTGGGATTTTCACTGGACGATATCGGTAACCTGCTACGCTTGAATGACGGCACTGACCGTGAACAAGTGCGAGAACTGGCCCAGGTGCGACTATCACATATCCGCTCGAAAATCTATGACTTGCGCAAGATGGAAAGTATTCTGGCCGAACTGGTACATGAGTGTGCCCATGCTGATCACGCAGCCTCCTGTCCTATCATTGCTGCATTCTCTGGCCAGCCCCTGACAAGACAGGGAGTGCATGCATGAAAACCGAACGTGAAGACATCATCGAAACCTACCGTGCCATGAGCACGGAGGAATTGCTTGATCATTGGGAATCAGGAACGCTAACCGATCTGGCGACACAAATCGCAGCTGAGGAATTGACGCAGCGTGGGGTTGCTTTACCAGTCGTGGAAAAGATCGATGAAGATGCCGATCCTGAACCTGGAGAAGAAACCGAATTCGAGACCATCGACCGTTCCTTCACACCGACCGAGATGCATATCCTGCAAGGCCGCCTGCGAGCCGACGGTATACCAGCATTTGTCGTTGATGGCGACATCAATCAAACTTATTCCCTGATTGCAGTTGCAGTTGGCGGCGTTCGCCTGCAGGTGGCGAAACAATATGCAGAAGAGGCAAAGCGTATCGTCAGTGAAGTCCGCTCTGGCCAACGGGATATCAGCAACAATCCGCCAACCGGAGCAATTGGGAATACCAGTGACACAACATCCTCGCCTGATACATTGAAGCCGATTGAAAAGCCTGCGCCTTACTGGGAATATATCGTCACAGCAGTCATTTTCTGCTTCGCTGCATTTGAATTTGCGAAGACGATGTGGTTTGCTCACACGTTCAGCACCGATATCAATTGGGATATGGTCGCGGTATTCGCAGTTGTACTCCCCGTACTGTATCTTGTCGGCGCTCTTCTGCTAGTATTTCGCAGCAAATGGGCAACACTATGCTTCGGCATTCACCTGCCGCTATCAATTGGCTCAGCGTTTTTCCTGACGCTGGTGGAACCTTTTGACGTCGCTGAACTTACCAGTTGGGCCTCGACAGCTGCAGTGATCTATTTTTGCGTGCATTTGCGACGTCGAGGCCGCCTGGCTTAGCAAACGCACACAAAATATTCGCCTGTTTGCTACCTGTTGATGCACTCTGCAAGCAGGTCGATGGTGGCTTCGTAGCGTGGTGTATCTTCTTCTTTGAGCAGCGAAAATAAGTGGGTATGTTCTGCACGCTCAACCACCAATAGCTTGCGCCATTCTGCATTGACTGCCGATGCAACTAGGCGTTCAGGGATTTCGCATGGAATGACGACGTCGTTTTCTGCGGCAATCACAAGCAACCTACCACGAAATTGGGCGAGGATATCCCAGGCGTCCGTATCGGCCCAACTGCGTTCGCGTCTGATTACGGAGGAAAACTCTGGGCCGAAAGGCACTTCATCCGCTTCTGGCGTATAAACACCTGGCACAATGAGGATCAGAGACGACACTGAATCGAGCTGCACCAATCTGATCGCGTTACTTGCGCCCATGCTGAAGCCGATCACCGCCAGAGGCCGACGCAATTGGCGTGCCGCAATCACCGCCTGCGCCTGGCGAGTACGGCTGGCGACAGACGAATGCGACAAATCACCACCGGTTTCTCCATGACCGACAAAATCCAATGCGGTAGTACCGATCTTACGCTGCTGCAACGAGGTACGTACCATCGACAAACGCGCCCGCGCAGACTGGCCCGCACCGTGCAACATCAGCACCTCGGATGTGCCATCGCCAGGTAGATAATCACCACGCAAAGTGAACTGTTCAAACGCAGTAGAAAAAGTCTGCATTGTCTTCAAAAAGGACTCACACCTATCACACGAGCATGTGCGTAAAACGCAATCAGCGCCCACACCGCAATGCCGATCACCACCGCCAATACATCGCGTATAGGGCCGATTTTTGGATAAGTGACGCCCGCTGCGCGGTCACGTTTGCGTGAGCTAACGAAAGCAGCAATCGCCCACGCGAGAAAAGCTCCAAACAATACGATATCAGCCAGCGTACCATTGGCAATCAGATGCGCCAAAGCCCACGTCTTTGTGCCTGCCAGCATGGGATGACCTATCCTCGCCTTGATTGCGGTTCCCGGCACATAAGCTGCCACAATCAATATACTTGCGATGATCATCAAGGTACCAGCAAGATGTCGAGTCCAGACTGGTGGTGACCAGATAAGCTCAGGCGCCATGCGCGCCATACCAAAGCCCCAGATGATGAGGCCAAAGCCGATCAGGGACACGACGGAATACATCCCTTTCCAAGTCCCGGCACCAATCTTTGCAATCTGTGCGGTGCGCCAACTATCAGCGACGATACGGATTGAATGAACACCCAAAAACAGCAATAACCCCAAAACGAGTACGAGCATGCTTGATACTCCACGAAATTGGCTTGCGTCATTATATAGACATTTCACCAAGAAAAATCGACTTTTCTTCCTCTACAGATTGTCCAGAGATTTATTCCGAATAACCCTGGAAATGTGCAGTTGGTCGCATTCAACTTTATTTCAAACGACTTGCTGTCTACAGTGAAACCGTCAGCAGTACATAGCACTGCCAAATCAAGAAAAAGGGAAAGGAAACATCATGTTTGAAGTATTGCTAGTGATTTTTGGCGTGACCGTGGCAGCTTGCGTATCCTTGATGTTGCTGCCAGTCGCTTTGGTACTGGGTGCTCTGCTCCTGCTGTTTTCCGGCTTGATGGCTGGAGCGGAATTACTGGTCGGTATATTGCTTGCAGTTGCCGTAGCTATCGCGTGCGTCGTCTTCCTGCATCTGCTGGTTCCGTTGCTGATACCAATACTGCTGATTATGGCGATTGTGCTTGCGATCAAACACGTCAACAAGACAACGTAACCCTAGTGTGATGGCGACGCAGGCATCAAGGGCAGAGTTTTAATTGCAGCGTTCAACTTGCCCATGACATCATCCGGTACGCGCTTGCTGCAGAGGATATAACGCTTCTCTATCGCAGGCACGTCCGGGAAGGTGACGATGCGAAAATCGCTTGCCCGATAACCTGCTTCGTTGAGATAGTATTCGGCCTCCTCCTGTGTCGCCGTCATGACGTCACCAACACCGTAATGCAGCATACGTATGATCGAGGAAATATCATCGGACATACGCAACACATTCGCAGGCGGCATGGATGCAATGATCTGGTCCAGGTAACTGCCGTGAACGAAACTTTGCTTGACTAACAATTTAACCTGTGGACGCAGAAAAAACTCTTTTGCAGTCATGCCTTGCTGGACAGGGTAATCCGCTCGTACAACAGCAACGAGTGGCTTGTCATTGTAAATTGGCAAGGAATAGCGGGCATATTGCTCGCGATCGGCAACTTTATACCAGCCAGGCGAGCAATCGTCACCAACATTGGCCTTTATGGTAGCGAGGATGCGACTGGCTGGCATCAACTTCCATGTAATATGGAAGCCAGCCTTTTCGAAAACCTGCACTGTTGGCGTCGCAACCAGCCCGGTTATTTGACCATCCGCCCCGGCATAATGGAACGGCTTGCGATCATAGTAGTACAGAGTGATTTCAGGCGCAGCAAACACCATTGGGGCGGTCATGAACCAAACCCAACAGGCCAGCCAGATGCCCCTTCCCCAAGCGCTGCAAGCCATTGTCGACCACGTGTGAAATATCGATTTAGGCCAGTTTAGCACGCCCTTTCCATGATGAACATGCTTGCGTGTCGCCGTTGAAACAGTTGGGGAAGCGCCAAATTTACACTATGCGTATTGCGCAATGCCATGCCCGAAGGACCAATTTTCCTTGATGCCTTCGACCAGATTGATAAAAATGTCCTCCGGTCGCAAGCCGGGATTCTCCGTCAATCGCGCAACAATGGCGGCAAAAAATGCCTTCTTTTGTTCGATAGTCCGAGTGTTGCTGATCGTCAGTTGTATGAAGACCAACCGGTCGGAGCGTTGGATATCCAGGTAATTCGTGCTGAAGTCAAACTCATCTTCGTCATGCTGATGTATCAACATGAAACGATCGTTCTCAGGCACGTTGAAGCTTTCTCGCATCGCAGCGTAAATACCATCCATGATCGCTTTGCGATATTGCGCTGTTGTACCCTTTCTCATGGATATACGTACCAATGGCATGACTCATCCTTTCGTCGGTTGGTTATCAGCTGTAGCAGCAATTTGTACAGCGATAGTGTAGGATTGATCAAAGATTTATTCAATTTATTAAACCATATATCAAACATTAATAAATTTAATGATATGTCTTTACTCGATCTCTCATCCATCGAAGCTTTCATTCTAGTCGCTGAAATGCGCAGTTTTACTCAAGCGGCGGATGCACTTGGTTCAACACAATCCGCAATCAGCCTGAAGCTGAAACGATTGGAAACACAGCTTGATCGCATTTTGCTGGAACGCACACCGCGGCTGGTACGTCTATCGCCAGAAGGCGAACATTTTTTACCGTTAGCAAAAGACCTACTGGCAGCAAATGCTCGTGCATTATCCAAGCCTACGGAGAAAAAACGTCGTCTGACACTCGGCATCAGCGACCACGTGGCAGGACCTGAATTCCCTTCCCTATTGGCGATGTTAGCGGCACATGATCCGAATCTGTTGCTTGAAGTAAGAGTCGCTCCGTCAGTCGATGTGATGCAATCCTACGAAGCCGGACAACTCGATGCTGCCATCATACGCAAGGAAGGAAAACGCCCCGACGGCGAATTACTGTTTGAAGACAAATTCGGCTGGTATGCTGCAATAGACTGGCACTACGATGCAAGCGTGCCGCTAAAGCTGATATCTGTGACTGATTACTGCGGCCTGCGTACGACAGCGACCAAACTATTGCGCCGAGCAGGCATCGCTTGGATGGATGCATTCATCGGCGGTGGTGCAACGACGTTGGCAGCAGCCACTATTGCAGGGCTGGGCGTGGCTCCCATGGCGCATCGTATTGCCCCAAATGGAACGCGAGAGGTCGGAGTTGAGTTGGGATTACCGGCATTACCAAATGGGCTGGTCGTATTGCATGCACGCGTGACAGAATTTCGGACACGCACAACCTTGCGTTTGCTGACATCTGCGTTTCGGGCAGTGAAGTCAACTTGATTCAGTTGCGATCAATTGCCCCATCGAACGTCGCATCCCTTTCTCTATATGAAAACACCAAAGCCGTTCGGCACCTTTAAACTCTGTCAAGCGGCTTGATTGCCATTGTATTTCCGTTGTTCCTTGCAGATGCAGCAGATCTCCATTGCGAAAATCGACCAACAACAAAGCAGCGCGAGGCTCCAGCAACATATTCCCTAAGGTATTGAAATAGCGATTCCCCAGATAATCCGGCACCATCAGTGTATCTCCATCAACTTTGATGAAACCAGATTCGCCGCCACGATGGGAAATATCGACGCCGCCCGCAGCAACATCGCGACCGGACGTAGTCGCCACAAACGCGGTTGATGCCTCCTGGATCGCATCCCGTGCCGCAGTATCGAGATTTGTCAGCGTTTGCAACGTAATCGCCTTATCATGCAACGGCGTATGCACGGCAACATCGCGTACATGAATATATTTCGGGCAGTTGCCGAAGGATTGCAGAACGCGAACATCAATAGATTCACTATCGATGGAATGTACAATCCCATTCGCGCGGTTGCGCCTGCGCGTACGGAAATCGATACCCAACATGCCAACCACTCTCCCCGCCTGCAAACGCGATAAGACAAGATCATCTGGATCGATTGCCGTTTGCAGTTGCAAAGTACGCTCGTCGGGACTGGTTAATACACCAGACTTGCTTGCCAACACGGTTGCGACAGGAGCACCAACCTCATCAAGAGTGGCAAGCAGAACAAATTTCAATGCCTCGAAAAAGCTGCGATGCTGATCCGGCATGTAATCACGGATTGCAGCAGCTGATGATGAAAAACCCGCCAACGCCTGAGCCTGCAGCTCGCCAATATGAAACATGCCCGCAGATGATGGGTGCGACATCATCGCAGGCGTGGCGGGATCGTTCATGCTGCGACTTTCACCGGTAATTGCGGCATCGCGGTGAAACCCGGTAAAGCCTCGACGCGCTTTAGCCAGGCGCACACCTGCGGATAAGGAGCAAGTGTAATCCCACCTTCTGGTGCATGTGCGACATAAGAATAGCAAGCCAGATCAGCCAGGGTTGCATAATCTGTCGCGAGAAAGCTGCGTCCACTCAAATGGGACTCCATGAAACTTAGCACACGTTCCGCGATCACGCTCGCAGGCTGCGCATCATCAGCGTTTCCCCATTGCAGGGCCACACGTGCTGCTGCAGGGCCGAATCGGATTTCGCCAGCCGAGACCGATAACCAGCGTTGCACATTCGCCGCAGCAACTGCGTCTGACGGCAACCATGCACTACGAGGCGCGTAGCGTTTGACCAGATAGACCATGATGGCGTTACTATCTGGAATAACGACATCCCCATCGATCAATACAGGAATTTGGCCGAGCGGATTCAAGCGCCGGAACTCGTCCGATTTCCGTACATCAGCAGGAGCTTCAATCAATGTGTATGGTAGCTCCAGCATGTCCAGCAATAACATCACACGGTGCACATGGCCCGACACAACAACGCCGTACAAGGAAATATTGTGCTTCAAAGTATTCATGACAAGACACCCTATGAAAATATGGCCTCCATCTTATGCATTCCACAAAATGATGTAAATTACATCAAATTGGAATTTAGTATTCCATCAATCGGAATGATGAAATCATGGATAGATTGGACGAATTTGAAGTATTCCTGGCCATATTGGAAACCGGTAGCCTCGCAGCTGCGGCACGCAGACTGCAACGCTCGCCTCCCGCAGTGACGCGGACGCTGACAGCACTGGAAGAACGCGTAGGCACACGTTTGGTTGAGCGCACAACACGGCAACTGGCGGCAACTGAAGCCGGAAGAAGGCTGGCAGAACAAGCGCGGCGCCTATTGGCTGACTATGATGCAGCTGTGCGAGAAGATGCCGAAGCCCCGATACGAGGCAGGTTACGTATTACGGCACCGACCGTGTTTGGTCGCCGCCATATCGCTCCTATCGTCAACAGCTATCTGGATCGTTATCCATCGATGCAGGTCGAATTGATCTTGAACGATCGCAACCTCGATCTGATTGAAGAAGGCATCGATGTAGCTATTCGCATCGGACAGCTTGCCGAGAATGGCATGGTCGCCCGCAAGGTAGGCGAGGTGCGACGCATTTTGATTGCCAGTCGAAAGTACCTGAAACGACGCGGTTCACCGAATTCGTTGGATGAGCTATCACAGCATGACATCGTTTTCGGCTCCGGCGTCACCCCCAATCCAGAATGGCGGTTTCGGCAAAACGGTAGAGAGCGCATCGTGCATCTGGCGCCTCGCTTATTGGTCAACGATGTGGAAGCATTGCTCTTTGCATTAAAAGATGGACGCGGCATTGGTCGTATGCTCTCCTACCAGCCCGCGCAGGAAATCGCCGCAGGCACAATGATCCGACTCCTTCCTGAAAGTGAGCCACCACCGCTTCCTGTGCATGTCGTATTCCCCAGCAGACGCCATATGGCGCCAAAGCAGAGGACCTTCATCGATCACGCAATCGCCCAATTACAGCAACTATCGGTGCTACAAACCGAAAGTTAGTGCTGCTGGCTACTTCAAATTGCAGAAGACGCTGCCCGATCACGTTGCATGCGAAACGTACTTGGCGATACGCCAAACCAGCCGCGTGCGGCACGTCCGAAGTTGGATGGATCAAGATAGCCCAGTCGCTGTGCGATCTCGGCAATCGTGAAATCGGTATCGAGCAGATAACGTCGCGCCGCCTGCTTGCGTGCAGCATCGACGATTTGTCTGAAACTGATACCTTCACTCGCCAAACGACGCACAAGGGTGCGTACCGAAATGCGGAAATGATCGGCAATCTCTTCTTGATGGCAATCACCTTCCAGACGCGCAGTTACAGTGGCCTGCACCTGCGCAGAAAATGGCAATATCGCCTGCAATGCAGCCAACTCCTGCTTGCATTGACGCTCAGCCATGCGAAACAGTTTAGGGTCAGCCGTGACAGAGCGACGCGTCAACAATTCCATGGGAATCGTAATTGCCGTAACCGCCGCACCAAATGTGATTGGCATCCCATACGTCGATGCATATTGCTTCACATGCACTGGTGCTGGGTAGGCGAACTGCAGAGTCGGACCGGGAGTATGTGGACCAATCGTCGTATCTAACAAAGCCTTCCCAGTCAGGGTGACGATTTCGTGCATGAAATGTCGTATCGGCCCCAGATTGGTTTGCTCGCGCAATATGATTTTCAATATGCCTGGCTCGTGACGCGCATCAAGATGCAAAAATCCACATCGTGTTTCCGCATAGCGAACCAGTATCTCGAAGGCTGTTTGCAAATTAGGACTGCTCAGCGCTGCATAGGCCATTGCTCCGTGGGTAGATAATGGTGCCATTGCGCCGATCTGCAAACCGATAGCAGGATTGCCACTCATACGTAATGCATTCTGCACAATGCAGCGCTGTTGCTCGTAACTGATCATGCGCTCTTCTGATTCCAGCTCATGTGGCGATAGCCCCGATCCGAGCAATAGCTGCCCTCTTCCTGCCTCGTCGAGCTTCAAGCCAGCAGCGATCACACGGGCATAGCAAACGCGAATGGACATGTGTGAGAAAAGACTCATAGGACGATGGCGCAAAATGACCGATCAATGGCGTATCCTACACTGGCAACAATGAGCACGTCAAAGCACAATGAAGGCCTATCCACAGCGAACAGATAACTATGTCGATGACGATCACAAAAACTGCGATACCCGTGCAAAGCCGATTGTACGCAAATGCACAACGTAACTACTTCCACGACACTTACGAAATAGGAATTGAAGACGCCAATGCCAATCCACTTGTTCTGATGCTGAAAGCCTTCGCGCAAACACCGGGCTGGGTCGATGGCTTGATGCTATTGAGAAATCGCATCGTTTCCCTGTGCGGGATCAAGGATGTCGGTGCACTAAGCAACATCGATCAAACCAAGCCAGTTGAGAGTTACCGTGTTGGCGACCGCGTCGGCGTCTTCACCATCGATTCCCTAGCCGAAAACGAAGTGGTGTTCAGCGACAACGACAAGCACTTGAATGCGCAAGTATCGGTTTTCAGATATGGCGGCGATTCCCCAAGAATAGCCGTGACGACAGCAGTGCAGGTGCACAATCTACTCGGGCGCACCTACCTGCTATTCGTCGTCCCAGTACACAAGCTCGTTGTCCCCGCGATACTACGCAAAACGGCGACGACGCAAGCTACTTGACTACGCCGACTGCTTTTTGGCTTGTTCCTCGTGCTCAGCTGCCCACTTTACATCCCGTTCGGCAACCATGCCAAAGCTGGGACGAGATGTAACGTCGGCGACATAACGGGTGATTGCTTCACTCTCCGGCAACAAACCGAACATCGCCCCCCATTGCAGCGCCATGCCCCACAGGATGTCGGCGGCAGAGATTCGCTCGCCAAGCAGATAACGATTCGCCGATAACTGGCCTGTGAGCGTTGTCCACATGTTATCGAAAGCGCCGTATGGTGAAGTTGCCAGCGGCGCCTGATCACGTTTCATCGCTTTATCGACGATAGCTGGTTCGTAGCAGGCAGCATAAAATACCAGCCAACGCAGATAAGGACCGCGCAGAGGATCATCCATCGTGGGCGCCATACCTGACTTTGCTGCCAGATCAGCGAGATAGATGAAGATCGCGACCTGTTCCGTGATCAATTGCCCGCGGTGATGAATCGCCGGTACTTTACCCATTGGGTTGATCGCACAATAGGCGGGCTTGCGTTGATCCCCCGCCTTCATGTTAATCAAATGCAACTCATATGGCAGTTGCAGTTCTTCGAGCAAGGTCAATACCCCGCTCGAACGGGATTGCGGCGAATGGAACAGGGTTATTTTGTCTGCTTGCGTCATGTCATTTCTCCTTTTATTGGGTTTATCAAGCACTACATCATTTACATGTGATGGCTTGAGACATAGTATGCAAGCCCATACCTGACATCTTATGTCAGGTTACTTTACAATGTTGACATGCGTGCCAGCCGCCTTCTTTCCATCCTTTCCAGCCTCGATGCACATGGTCTCGTCACCGCCACAGAACTGGCTGATGCCTGCGAGGTGTCAGTGCGGACGATTTATCGCGATATCGATGCGTTGAATGCCGCAGGCATCCCCGTTTATAGCGAACGCGGTGCAGAAGGCGGTTATCGCCTGCTGGAAAGCTATCGGATGCAACTCAATGCGTTGTCCGCACAGGAGGCAGAAACCTTGTTCATGTTGGGTCTGTCCGGCCCCGCTGGTGACCTTGGATTAGGTAGCGCGCTCGTTGCCGCACAAAACAAGCTGCTGAGCGCCATGCCAGCTCATCTGCGTACTGGTGCTGAGCAAATGCGCGCACGTTTTCATCTTGATGCACCTGCCTGGTTTGCACATGGCGAACAACCGGAATTTCTGCCACAGGTTGCCAAAGCCGTCTGGAAGCAGAATGCATTGCAGATACGCTATCAAAGCTGGCGTGGCGAAAAAGCACGAGAGGTAGAGCCGCTCGGTTTGATCCTGAAAAGTGGCGCTTGGTATCTCGCTGGGCAAATAGAAGGGAGTGTGCGCACGTATCGCATCTCACGCATCCTGGAATTGTCACTGCTGGAACGTAGCTTCACGCGCCCCGCCGATTTCGATCTTGCTCAATATTGGGCTGGAGCTACGCATCGAATGGAAGCGGATATGCATCGCAACGTAGCAACAGTGCGCCTGTCAACAATCGGCGTAAGAATGCTGGAGATCGTTTGCTCTCCTTACGTACAAGCAGGCACCACATTTACCAGCGAACCCGATGAAAGCGGCTGGCGCATTGCGCAAATGCCTATCGGCTCAATACGGCAGGCATGTGTCGAATTGCTGCCGTTCGGTGCAGAAGCGCAAGTATTGGCACCTTTGGAATTGCGCGAGAGGATGGCAGAAATATGCACCGGCATGACGGCGCTATATCAAGAAGACTAGGGTGCGTTTTTCTATCTGCATGCAATCTTCAGATTCAGATAGAATCGACCGTTCGATCCACTTCCTGAGTTGATTCATGCACGCTGAAAATTTCTCGCTACAACAGTATTTCGACCGTATTGGCTTTCATGGTGACGCGAAGGCGGACCTCGCCACATTATCGGCGCTGATGCAGCATCAGATTTTCAGCGTACCATTTGAAAATCTGGACGTACAAGCGGGAAAAGTTGTGTCGTTGGTGCCTGAAGACATCGTTGCAAAGATCGTGGGCAATCGGCGTGGCGGTTACTGCTACGAGGTCAACGGTATTTTCTCGATGGCGCTGGCAGCATTGGGAATCCTTTATCAATATGTCGCTGCACGCCCAATGTTTTATCCCGCAAGAAGACCGAAAACCCACATGGCGATTGTCGCCACGGTCGAAGGCAAGCAATGGTTATGCGATCTGGGGTTCGGCAGTTATGGTATCCGCGCGCCGATGCCAATGGACGCATTCGATACCGAAGTCCAACAGGATCACGACATCTTCATGCTCAGCAAATCAAATACGGGTGAGATTGTATTGAAGGCCAAGGTCGACGGGGAATGGATCAACCAATATGGATTTGATCTATCGACATGGCAGTGGGTCGATTTTGCTCCTGCCAATTACATGAACTCGACACATCCCGAAGCCATCTTCGTCAAGCAATATGTGGTGGTATTGCACAATCCACAGGGGCGCAAAATCCTATCTGGCGACTTATTCAAAAATGTCGTGCGAGGCGAATCAGAAAAGCACCAGATATCCGCGCAGGAGCGCCCTGCCATCCTTGCCGAGCATTTTGGGTTGATGGTTTGAGGTGAAGACAGCGCCCTAATCACCAGCGCGCCTTATAAGCAACGCTACTGATGTTGTGCCTGTAGTGACTTCATCATTTCGTCGATCGGTTGTACACCTTGGCAATCAGAGCCGAGGTAATTCATTTCCGAATCGATCTGAACTTTATGTTGTCCTCCCGCATCGGTCGATGTCATATCCAGATGCGTCGATGCTGAGTTACCATTGAAGATACGTTCGCCAGAACCTGTCGAGGTGCGCCCTTCCTGATTACAGGTAAAGCTGAAGCTGACTTTATTGCCAATGGGAGTAAGCGACATAGCCGAACAATGCCCGTCGGGATCAACCATTGCATATTGCTTGGCCGCCATCGCAGCACTGATGCAGGTGCGGACTGTGCCGTTCTGACCAGGAGGCATGCTTTTCATCATGCCAGCCATTTGCGCACGCTGTTGCGGCGTCATGTTTGCCATTGCCGCTTGCATCTTCGCTTGGGATGCAGCCATCTGCAAGGTCATATCTTTTCCATCCACGATCCGATGGATAATTTTGGTTTCCCATAAACCAGCTTTGAGACCAGGTGTCTGCGCATGAGCAATACTACAGGTAACCAGCAACACCCCCAACATCCATTTCTTCATGCTCATCTCCCCCAAGAAAAGTGTGATGCATACACATCAGGCACTGCTACGTGGAATGACTAGAAAGCAGGCTACCAGACACCAAGACTTGCCGCAATGGCAAAAGCGTTCAAATTTGAGAGATGGTATTTCCGTTTGGCATCGATAAAAGCATCGACAGGAATTTCCACTCGTTACCAAAATGCGCTATATTCAAAGGGAGACCAACAAACAATGTTGTGTCTGCAGTTTTTCACCAACGAAGCCAAAGAAAGCTTGGGGGAAATTATCATGCGTGCCCTTTGGCATAGCCTTAGCGATGGTCGCCTCGCAGCCTTGTTGGCGCTGGCCTGTTACAGTGTTTCAGCTCATGCGCTGACACTGACGACCGAGGACTACCCGCCCTTTAACGTGCGTGCCGACAACGAGCACCCCATCAGTGGCATTGCGACCGATATCATCCGCGAATTGATGAAACGTGCAGGCATCGATATCACCATTACGATGTATCCGTGGCAACGTGCGTTGACGATGGCCGCTAGCGACCCAGAAACTTGTGTATATTCAACTGTCCGTACTGCCAAACGCGAGGGTACGTATAAATGGGTAGGTCCGGTGACATCAGACGATTGGGCGCTGTTTGCGCCCAGCGACTCCAGCATAGAACTGAAATCGTTGGAGGATGCACGCAAATACAAACTGGGCGGTTATCAAGGTGATGCTGCCGGGGACTTTTTGGTCACCCATAAATTCAATGTCGATATCACGGAAACCGACAAACTCAATCCACAAAAATTGATGGCAGGCCGTATCGATTTGTGGATTGCCGGAATGCGTACCGGCCCCTATGTGGCACGGCGCGAAGGCGTCAGCAATATCAAGCCCATCTTTACCTTTGGTGAAGCCAAGGATTATCAAATGTATCTCGCCTGCAACAAGGCGATGCCGGATGCCACAGTCAAGCGCCTCAACGATATCTTGAAGCAGATGCAAGCGGATGGCACCACTGCCAAATTAGCTTCCAAGTATTAGCGTTTCGCATCAACACCTGGGTATGGATGCATGCTCGTGATACGGATACTTCCTATCCAGAGGGTTTTATCACCAATAATAGCAATCTCGTCAATTGTAGAAATACTTCTCTAGCGTTTGTTATCCATGCCATCGCTCTGTCATTTGCATATTTTATGTATCTGAGGCAATAATCTGAGATGCCGCATTTATGCAGTGATCGCGAGAGTTTGGCGAAGCATCGGCTTGATGCATAAAAAGAATAAATTGAAGCTGCAATACAACAACGCGATCTTTGATTGCGGGTATTGATAGCTCATATAACAATGAAGAGACAACGGACATTGCAGTCTTATAAAGGACAACACTCCGGCATGGGGAATCCCGCACGTCGCATTTCTGCCCCCTTGTTTTTTTTCCTCTGCATTGCAATGCAGTGTGTATCCATGCGCGCAGTATTTGCAGCCGATGCTGAGCCGACACCGGTGCAAGCAGAAGTCATGCTGCTACAGGACATGGCGGAGACCAAGCAGGACGAAGCATTGAAACAGCTGGTCGATTTGCTCAGCAAACTTCCGCCTGATGCATCGCTCGACGACAGACGTGAAACTCTGTCTGCCCTCATTGCCATGTATATCCGTACCGGCCAACACGAGGCTGCTACGAAACTCAACAGTGAACTGGAATCACTGGCAGCGCGCTTTCATGACGATCATGCCACCGCATTGAATCTGAATTTTCGCGCCAGCCTGTTGCAGGATGCAGGAAAACTCGAAGAAGCCGCCGCTGTCATCGAACAAGCCTTACTGATCAGCAAGCGTGTCGATGACAAAAAGCTGACCGCGCGCGTACACGGGATGGCTTCCATCATCTATGGTGCGCTTGGCAATTTCCAATCCGCACTACAGCACCAACTGGTAGTGATGGATGCAATGGAAGATGGCGATCGTCATGCAGAGTTGCGCCGGGTCGGCGCGATGAACAATATCAGCACCTTGTATCTGAGCCTCAAAGATCCGCAGATGGCGCTCGACTACAACGACAAGGCCACCAAGCTTGCCGAGATGCTGGATGCGCAAGGTATGTTAGCGACGCTGGCGATCAATCGCGGCTACGCCTATTCTGATCAAGGCAAGTTGGATGACGCTGTCAAAACCTATTTGCAGGCATTGACGATTACACGCAAAATCCCGGATCGCCGCAAGGAAGGGATCGTGCTGAATAACTTGGCTGACGTCTCGCTGACGCAAAACCGCTATCCTGCCTGCGTGCAATTTGCTCAGCAGACGATACCGCTAGCACAAGACCTTGGCGACAGCTCGCTGGGCGCAACCGCATTGGTGAACCTCGGCTTGTGCCATATGGGCATGGGCATCGTGCAACAAGGTGCCAACGAGGTCAATCATGGCCTGGATTTCTTCCATAAATCCAACGCCAAGCCTGATATTGAAACCATACTTGGTCAGCTTTCCTCTGCTTATGAAAAAGCTGGCATGTACAAGGAAGCGCTGAAGGCCATGCAGGAACAGCGTGACCTGAGTACGGAACTATTCCATGCTGACCGCGACCGCGCACTGGCTGAAATGAAAGCCAAGTTCGACGCCAGTCAACGCGAAAAGCAGATCGAGGTACTACAAGAAAGAAATGAGGTGCAAAGCGTCGAATTGAAGAACAAGGGATTACAACGCGTGATCGCCATTCTCGCGACGCTGGTTGCGCTCGCCGTTGCCATCACCATTGCCCTGCTCTATCGCAAGGTACGTGAAAGCAATCGCGAATTGCATGAAACCAATCTGAAACTGGAGCAACAATCGACGCGTGATCCGCTAACGGGCCTGCTGAACCGCCGCGCCTTCCAGGATATGATGAAGTTCCGCAACCAGATGTCAGAACGGCGCTCGTCTGATCCCGTAAATCCGCCGCATGCGCTGGTTCTGCTCGATATCGATCACTTCAAGCTGATCAATGACACACACGGCCATGCAGCGGGCGATATGGTGCTGATCGAAGTGAGTAACCGCCTGCAGCAGATCATGCGGGAAAAAGACATGCTGATGCGTTGGGGTGGTGAAGAATTCCTGATCTTCCTCAACCATATTCCTATCGAACATCTGACGCCGGTTATTGATCGCGTACTGAAGACAGTTGCAGACGCAACAGTGATCCATGACGACAAAACGATTTCTGTCACAACTTCAATCGGCTTTATCTCATTGCCCATTTCAGGCACTGCAGAGTTGGAATTGAATTGGGAAAAGGCGCTGCATCTGGCTGATACATCACTTTATATGGCCAAGACCCGTGGCCGCAATCAAGCTATCGGCATCACCAATATCAAGGTATCTCAAGCAGAACTGCCGAAACTGCTACAGGGCGACTTGGAAGATGCCATTACGCAGGGGTTGGTGCAGATCGAACAAATCAATGGGCCTGTCACAACTTCGACGCAAGAAGCAGCGACGGCCTGATTATAAAGCTAGAGGCTCAACGCAATCTATCTGGCAAACCAGCCATCATTGTGCGGACTTTGTTATAGGCTTGCGTCATACGGTCCCAACCGCATAAGGTCAGCAAACGCAAGAATACGTGAACAAAAAAGTTTGGCAAATCGATACGCACGCGACAATCGCCAATCGCTTCAATGAGCGTCAAACCGTTGTTTGGGATGATGAATACATCCCCTGCCTTCAACATAAAGTCTGGCAACTCATTGCGCGCTGTAATCCACACCGTGCCGGACAAGCATTCAACCTTCCGTCCTTTGGCGTTGGAAAAACGCAAAGGGTAATCCTCGACCAGTGCGAAATCGATAAATTTTTTGGTTGCCCTCTGTACTCTCGGCTTCATGACTACCTTCCTGTGGTGTTCAATCTGATAATCATTCTATCGGTCGGTATTAGACCATAACAGATGCAGCAAATCAAAATTGTTATCAACACAGTTGCATTCCCAATAAACTGTTATGCTTGGTTTTCGTTACCACTGTATCTAGCCCGAAATGGCCCGAGGGCTTGATAATGCCAGAATGACCAACGCAGTCAACCTCTATGAACAACTCGCTAACGAGTTGACCGGTTTGATAGACAGCCGCGTGCTTGCGCCTGGCGAACGGCTGCCGTCCATTCGCCATTTAGCGCAGCAAAAACGCATATCGATCAGCACTGTATTGCAGGCACTGAGATTGATGGAAGACCGCGGTTTGATCGACGCCAAACCGCAGGCTGGCTACTATGTGCGACATCGCGCAAGAACGATGCTGGATATGTCGAATACAGAGGCTGCCAAAGAGCCTGCTTTCGTTGGCATCTCCAATCTGCTGATGCGGGTGCTGCAAGCCAATGAGACGCCCGGCATCGTCCAGCTCGGCTCTGCGTGGCCGCCAGATGAGTTATTGCCTGTCAAGCGCATACAACAGACCGTCAGCTCGATGGCGCGGCACGACCCGGAATTGCTGGCACGTGTCAGCTGTGTCGTCACCAATGAGCCGAATTTCATCCGCCAGATCGTACGGCGTGCGATTGACTGGGGTAAGCTCGATCCGGCTGAGATCGTCGTCACTAGCTCTTGTACCGAGGCGATCAATCTGTGCCTGCGGGCAGTAGCCAAACCGGGGGATACGATTGCGGTTGAATCCTCGACATACTTCGTGTTGTTGCAGTTGATCGAAAGCCTGGGAATGAAAGCGCTGGAAATCCCAACGCATCCCAAAACGGGCCTTTCCATCGACGCATTGGAACTGGCACTACGCGAAGGATTAGTGGATGCCTGCTTGCTGATACCGAACGCGAATAATCCGCTGGGCTGTATCATGCCGGATGAAAACAAGAAGCGACTGGCAAATTTATTGGCCTTGCATGATGTCCCTCTGATTGAGGACGACATCTATGGCGACCTGTGCTTTACGCCGGAGCGACCGTGGCCAGTGAAAGCCTACGATACGAACGGCAATGTATTGTTGTGTTCATCGTTTTCCAAGGCAGTCAGCCCTGGTGTGCGCGTTGGGTACGTTGTCGCGGGCAAATATGCGCAGGAAGTAGCATTGCTGAAAACGCTGTCCAGCGGCGCAACCGGCCATTTCTTCCAGGCGGTTCTGGCGGACTTTGTCGGATGTGGCAGCTACGATAACCAACTGCGCAAAATGCGTCGCATGTTGGCGCAAAGGCTTGCACAAATGTCGGATGCCGTAGCAACCTCCTTCCCTGCTGAATGCACGATTTCAGAGCCGCAAGGCGGCTTTGTTCTATGGATCAGATTACCCGAACAGGTCGATTGCCTGGCTGTACATGAAAAATCCATCGCCAATGGGATTGCGCTCATGCCTGGCACGCTCTTTTCCCCTTCTGGAAAATTGCGCAACTACATGCGCCTGAACTGCGGCAATGCATGGACACCGGAAATCGAAAATGCCATTCGCAAGCTCGGGCAGATTGTGCATCAATTCGCCGACAGTCCAATCGCTCCTGCCATCACTAACGAAGGTTTGCGTTTGGTCGGTTAGTACTACGATTTCGCAAGATGTGTTAGCGTATGGTTTTAATTCCACGGCACGACCATGATCTCGTTTAATAAAGTCCGCATCCCGACGCAACGCCTGGTGCTACGCTCGCTGCAAGTCAGTGACGCAGAAGCGATATTTGCGATTCGCTCGACCGTCGCCGCGTCGCGCTATGGCTCGTCAACGCCTTGGACGTCGATGGACACAGCACACGAGTGGGTGGCACGCGTCATGGCTGATGCAGAGAAGAATGCCAGCTTACAGCTTATGCTGGAAAGAACGGAAGATCGCGCTGTCATTGGCAGCTGCGCCTTCTTTAACATGGATGAGCAATGTCGTCGCGCAGAGATCGGCTATAACCAGAACCCTGCGTATTGGGGCAAAGGCTATATGAACGAAGCGTTGAACGCATTCGTGCATTTTGGATTTGCAGAACTCAATCTCAATCGCATTGAAGCAGACATTCACCCCGACAACATCGCATCAGAGAAATCGCTGCAGCGTCTTGGCTTTATCAAAGAGGGTCATCTACGCGAACGCTGGATAGTCGGCGACGAGGTTTCCGACTCCGTTCTGTATGGATTACTTCTGAGCGATTGGAAAGCAAGAACATAGCTCTATAGCCGGTGGGCGATGACAGCCCACCGTCATATTCACCTTAATCGCACAGCAGAGCGCTAGCGCACTGCTGTGCAATAAGCATCAGTGCTTACCTCCTCCTTCAACATTGCCACCGTACCCGGTACAAGAATGAATTCGGATGCACCGTAATGATCGGTGGATGCCGGGCTCCAGTCATAGGTATATCCCAATCGCGTGTAAGGGTATCCTGGCGCACCGGATGTGGTTGAAATATAGGAAGACGCCATTTGCGTACCGACAAAGTCAATTGACGAAACAGCCTGAGAGGACTTGATCTTCACAGAGCATGTCGGTTGACCGTTGATGTCATCACCCAAGCCAACACAGGGGCGTTGCAAATGTCCTGCAGGAATATCGAAAACAACGAATTTCGTTTTTTGATATTGCGTAGGCTGATTCGGCGGCAAGCCGAGTAATTGCTCCAGTCTTTCGCGTAGCGGATCGCCATTCAATCTCCATGCTGTACATTTCTTTTGCACCTCTCCATCAAGTGACACCCAAATACCACTGCCACCAACGGTAAATTGACAATTAGTTTGAGTACCCGAGCAGTAGTTGCTTGAAGCACCTACCCAGGCAGCCACACGAACAGTATCAGTACTTGGTACTGGCATCAGAGGTCTGACCTTATCCTGACTGGCAACGGCTGCGTCAGCAATGGCACGCTGATATAAGCTGGTACTATCAGCATTCGCGGTATTCGCGGTGCTGGCTTGTTGATGCATGGACTCGCATCCAGCCAGCAGTACAAAAAGAGAGGCAGCAAGAACATCCCGCCTCACATAGAGGGATGACATGAATGATTGAAATCGATTGCCTTGATATAGGTGATTTGTAGCATCGAGCATTTACGTAAGACTCCCCAAAAAAACCAAACAGTGAAAGGATTGAATCGAACGGAGCAAATTCACAGCAGATTCGGAGCGACTGTAACAAATCGACAAACAAAAATGTACTGTCGGTTTCTGCAGTAACCAGAACTGAATCAGGCATTGCGCAATGCAGCACACATTTCGTCATTGACTTTCAGTTTTACTGGCAATTTTGGTGATACATTCTTGACAAGAGGCAAATTGCCTGTAGTTACGGGCGAATCGGATATCCATCAAAACGGAGAGAGAATGAGCATCACCCATTCCGGCAAAGTCGCATTGGTTACCGGGGCCGCCAATGGCATAGGCCGGGCCACTGCCATCGCATTTGCGCAACAAGGCTTGCAAGTCGTGGTATCAGATATTGATCAGGCTGGCGGCGAGCAGACCGTTTCGACAATCAAGACAGCTGGAGGCGAAGCTGTTTTTATTGCATGCGACGTCGCACAAGATGCACAAGTGAAAGCATTGGTTGGCGAGACCGTCAAAGAATATGGGCGTCTCGACTACGCGTTCAACAACGCCGGTATCGAACGCGAGCAATCTCGCTTGGCTGATGGCAATGAAGCTGATTTCGACGCTATTATTGGGGTCAATGTCAAAGGGGTCTGGCTTTGCATGAAGCATCAGATTCCGCAGATGCTGGCTCAAGGTGGTGGCGTCATCGTCAACACAGCATCGATAGCGGGGTTGGTTGGAGCACCGACGATGAGCATCTACTCCGCATCCAAACACGCGGTAGTTGGCCTGACCAAGAGTGCTGCACTGGAATATGCAAAAAAGAATATACGCATCAATGCGGTATGCCCGGCCGTGATCGACACCGAGATGTTCAGCCGCGCATATGAAAGTGATCCGAGAAAAGCCGAGATTGCAAAAAGCATGCATCCGATTGGCCGCATTGGCAAAGTCGATGAAGTTGCTGCCGCAGTACTGTATTTATGCAGCGACCTTGCGGGATTTACGACAGGCATTGCCCTGCCTTTGGATGGTGGCGTGACTGCATTCTAATCACGGCCCTCAGCCTTCTATTCCCCCTTCAATTTCCATTGATAATGGCGAGAAATTTCTCGTCATTATCAATATCCACATCGATTTGACGAATGTGCATATCACATGCACAATTGTGCCGTAATCATTCGACGCGCCTCTATGCGATTTAATCTAATGCTTGTCATCAATACGATTCATTAGCGCAACCATGTAACACAAATCAACACATCGCAATAAGCTCTTTACCCGTTCGTCATTCTGCTTTTTAGGCGCGAAGTTTTTAACTTCATAAAAGGACAGGAAAATGATCAGCCCACGTAAATTTTCATCACAGTCTCTTCTCATTGCACTAAGTTTCATGTTTGCCTGCTTATTCTGCAGCCAAGCCTACGCCACATCCGAAGAAGAACTGAACAAGAACGCTTCCGCTGCATTGGATGCACTGTATCACTCCAATCCTGCGGCAGCTGCCATCTCGAAGAAAGCCAAGGCCGTATTAGTATTCCCAAACATCGTCAAAGCCGGTCTGGTATTTGGTGGTGCCTATGGTGAAGGTGTTTTAACCAAGAGCAATAAATTCTCCGGCTATTACAATACCGTATCAGCCAGCTGGGGCTGGCAAGCAGGTGCGGAATCTTATGGGTACGTATTGTTCTTGATGAACGACAAGGCCGTGCAATATCTCGACAAGACCAAGGGCTGGGAAATCGGGGTCGGACCTAGCGTCGTTGTAGTCAACGAAGGCGTTGCGAAGGATCTCACTTCTACAACCTTAAAGGATGACGTGTACGCCTTCATCTTTGACCAAAAGGGTCTGATGTTGAGCGTCAGCATCGAAGGTACCAAGATTTCGCACATCAAACATTAATCTTGATAGGGTCGCGCCACCCGTTCAATTTGCACATGGAATTTCAGATGAAACTTATTGTTGGCTTGCTCGTATTTTCACTCTCATCGCTTACTTATGCTGCCGATCAAGTTCCTGCTGATAACCAAGCGCGTGGCGCGTGTAAGGATGACATCCAGAAATTATGCCCGGATGTCAAACGAGGCGGCGGACGTATCGCCGCCTGCTTGAAGAACAATAGCGATAAGCTATCCGACGCTTGCAAAACACAAATAGCCAAAGCACGTACGCAACACAATGCAAACGGTAACGGCAAAGATGGTAGCGAAAAATCTGACGACTCGAAATAATTACAACATTCACTGAATATATAAAAATGACTCGTCATTGATATGTTGTGGATCATCACAAAATACCTGATAACAGCTGGTGTGGTTGTTCTTGTTTCTGAAGCCGCAAAGCGCAGCGACCGACTCGGCGGTTTAATCGCCGCATTACCGATGGTTACGATTCTTGCGCTGATCTGGCTCTATGTCGAAAAACAGTCAAAGCAAAAAATCGCAAATCACGCATGGTACACATTCTGGTATGTTATCCCGACGCTACCAATGTTCCTTGCATTTCCGTGGTTATTGAGCAAAATCGGCTTTTGGTTGACCTTAGTCATATGCTGTGCGCTATCCATATGCAGCTTTGTGATATTCGCCGCGCTGGTGAAACGATTCGGCGTCGAATTGCTCTAGCAGCGCCACATCATGTTAGCGATTGCAAATCCAGGACATTAATCGCCATTGTCGTATCGCCAATTGGCTTGGCCTGAGCTGCATCCTGATATGCCTCGTTACGATATACGTCCAACAGGCGCGCAAAGCCTGCACGTGCGCGATCAGCACTTCCTGGTCGCTTGATAAAGCGTGCATCGTGATGCAAAGCCAATACCAATCCGTACATTTCATAGACGATCTGTTGCGGGTCTGTCTCGCGCTTCATGTGCCCCATTTCAATTGCTTGTAATGCACATCGATGCAATGCATCTTGCCAGGCACGCACCATGCCGACCAGTTCTTCGCGAATGGCGCCTGGCCTGTCATCGTATTCAATCGCGCCGCTAACGTAGATACAGCCAGACGCAATCTCCACGATCACCAGCTTGACCCAATTCTCGAACATCGTCTTCAGGCGCGGCAGGCCACGCGATTCCTTCATGCTTGGGTAAAACACCTTTTGCTCGAACTGCCGGTGATACAACCTCAACACCTCAATCTGCAAATCCTCGCGCGAACCGAAATGTGCAAATACACCGGATTTGCTCATGTTCATGCGATCAGCAACCAGACCTATAGTCAAACCTTCCAGACCATCACGACAAGCTAGATCAAGCGCCACATCAAGGATGGCTGCGCGCGTCATTTCGCCTTTGCGCATGAATTTTTGACCCGTATCGCTCATAGAAATCGCCCCATTCAGGAATACCCAGCATCGTTATTGTTAAACGCGAGACTGCAACGGTATGACAAGCAGCATGATACTGAGATTCCATAATAAAGCTTGTCGCGACGCAACATATCAAATATTTCTCAATGCACACCCCTGATCAATCTAGCCTCTTCCAATTTGGAAATGATCATTCTATAATCTGCAAATGATCTTAAATGCAATAGACACCCCAGCTCGCTCCCCTGGACGTCCGCGTGAATTCGACATGGATTTGGCGCTCGACCAAGCTGCACGCGTCTTCAGTGAACGCGGCTTCCAT
>Ga0116226_10000256_pt1 | contig 43633 bp, 41 predicted proteins | sample S1TSphfallax_FD_89692 | JGI IMG/M metagenome (GOLD analysis project Ga0116226, IMG submission 89692) | Host-associated microbial communities from peat moss isolated from Minnesota, USA - S1T2_Fa - Sphagnum fallax MG | ecosystem: Host-associated > Plants > Peat moss > Unclassified | place: USA... | reverse complement strand
GCAGGAAGGTCATCGGTGTGTCCGCCTTGGTGTTGATCACCATGAGCGGACTTATACCGAAACGGGTTAGATGCGTCTAGCAAATAAAACGCATCCACGAAAGATTTCGGCCTACGATTGCGTTTCCGGGGGCAGCGGGTCGGCGGGCGGCAGACGGGCGTAGGTGTCGCCGACCCGCTACGCCGCCAGTTCGGTCGTGGCTTGCAGGCTCAGGGCTTGCGCCAGCCGGTCGAGGCGGCGGGTCACGCTTTCGCCGGCGAAGACGCCGCTGCCCTCGGCGAGGCGCAGCGTCAGCGTGTGGTTGACGCGCAACCGCGTGCCGGCCAGCAGGTCCGGCGTGCCGGCGGAGAGCGTATACGCCAGCCGCAGGGCGCAGCCGAGCACGGTGGCGCGCTGGATCGCCTCCGGCGACAGCAGCAGGCGGGCGACCGACAGGAACGGCGCGTCCGGCTCCGCCTCGTAGCGTAGCGCGAGCGTCAGGGCGAGGAAGGCGCGGGCGTGGTGGTCGAGCCCGATGCCGGGCTGGCGCAGGATGCGGAAGAACGCCTGCTCGGCGCGGTATTCCGGGTGCTCGTGGCTGCCGATGTCGCTCATCCAGCAGGCCGCCTCGCGCAGCCGCCTCGGCTCGCCGCCCTCGCCGGGAAACAGCGGATCGGTCCAGGCGAGCAGGGCCGGCGGCAGAGTTGGGTCGCGGCCGTAGTGGCGGGCGAGGTCGTGGCCGGCGGCGAGCAGCGGGTCCCTGGCCCGCTCCGTAGCCGGGATGCGCCGCATGTACCAGCCTTCCCGCAGGCCGCTGGCGCTGAACACGACGCGCCGGGCGCTGCTCGCCCGCAGCAGGCGGCGCAACACCAGCGCCGCGAGCGGCAGATCCTCCACCCGCCGGCGCGGCACGCCGGGCATTCGCTCCAGCACCCGGCGGGAGGCGGCTGCGATCACGCCGGTCAGGTCGCGCGCCTCGTCACGGCCGATCATGTAGTGGTGGATCATGTTCAGCGGGTAATTGGTCTGCGCGATGTGGATGCGCGCGAGCGCCCGCCACGCGCCGCCGACCAGATACAGGTCCCGCCCGGCGCCCTCGCCGAGCCACGGCACCGTCGCCAGATCGGCCTCCGCCAGTTGCCGCGCCCGCAACGGGTCGCCGCCGGCGCGGTCGGCGAGGCGGATGACACCGAGCGGCAGCGTGCGCGCTTGGCCGCGCTGGCCGGCCAGCAGCCGCACCACCTCCAGCGAGCCGCCGCCGATGTCGGCCAGAATGCCGTCGGCGGCCGGGATGCCGCAGAGCAGTCCCTCGGCCGACAGATCGGCTTCCTCCTCGCCGCTCAGAATGCGGATCGCGATGCCCGGCAGCCGCGCTTGCAGGCCCTCGACGAACGCCGGGCCGTTGCGCGCATCGCGGACGGCGGCCGTCGCCAGCACCTCGAACGGCGCCGCCCCCATCGCCCGGGCAATCGCGTGGTAGCGGTTCATCACCGTCAGCGCCTGCGCCACGCCTTCCTCGTTCAGCAGCCCGGAGGATTCGAGGCCGCGCCCGAGGCGGAGCACCGCCTTCTCGTTGAAGATCTGCATCGGGTTGCGGCCGTGCCCCTCGAACACGACCAGCCGGACGGAATTGGACCCGAGATCGACAACCGCACAGCGGGGCGCGTCGGGCGAGGGTGCGTATGGCATGGGTTTGATCCGGGCGCCCGGTCAGTCCTGCAAGACCCGGTCGGGCCGGCGGAAATGCCCGTGGCCCGACCCCACGAGCGGGCCGTGCAGCGCGGAGCCGCGCCCCGACAGCGACGGATTGGTCATGAAGTAATCATGTGCCGACACGCCGGCGCGCGCCGCGCCGGGGGGCACCCGCAGCCACTCGCCGTCCGGGTGCAGTTCCCACGACTGCATCGTGTCCTTCAGGTTCACGACCATGATCTGGTCCAACACCTGCGCATGAACGGTCGGATTGTGGATCGGCACCAGCGTTTCGACCCGCCAGTCCATGTTGCGCGCCATCCAGTCGGCGGAACTGATGAAGACCTTGGCATGACGGCTCGGCAGCTTGTGGCCGTTGCCGAACGCATAGATGCGCGCGTGTTCGAGGAACCGGCCGACGATCGACTTGACGCGGATGTTTTCCGAAATGCCCGGAATGCCCGGCCGCAGGCAGCAGATGCCACGGACGATGCACATGATTTTCACGCCGGCGCGGGACGCATCGTACAGCCGTTCGATCAACCGGTCGTCAACGAGGCTGTTCATCTTCAGCCAGATGGTGGCGGGCTTGCCCTCCCGCGCCAGCTCGATCTCGGTGTCGATCAGGGCCATCAGCGTGGTGCGGGTGGTCAGCGGGCTGAACGCCAGCGAGCCCATTTTCTCGGGGCGGGCGTAGCCGGTCATGTAGTTGAACAGGCGGGCGGAATCGCGCGTCAGGTCCGGGTCGACGGTGAAGAAGCTGAGGTCGGTGTAAATGCGCGCGGTGATCGGGTGGTAGTTGCCGGTGCCGAAATGTGCGTAGGTGCGCAGCGCCCCGCCCTCGCGCCGCACCACCAGCGACAGCTTGGCGTGCGTCTTCAGTTCGGTGAAGCCGAACACCACCTGCACGCCGGCCGATTCCAGCATCCGGGCGAGGTGGATGTTGGCTTCCTCGTCGAACCGGGCGCGCAACTCCACCATCGCGGTGACGGACTTGCCGGCCTCCGACGCCTCGATCAGCGCCTTGACGATCGGGCTGTCGCGGCTGGTGCGATACAGCGTCTGCTTGACGGCGACCACGCTCGGGTCCTGTGCCGCCTGCCGCAGGAATTGCACGACGACGTCGAAACTCTCGAACGGATGGTGGACGATGATGTCCTTGGCGCGGATCGCGGCAAAGCAGTCGCCGCCGAAATCGCGGATGCGCTCGGGGAAGCGCGGCGTGTAGGGCGGGAACAGCAGGTCCGGCCGGTCGTCGACGATCAGCTGCTTCAACTCGACCGGACCGAGCAGCCCGTCCACCACATGCACTTCCTGGCTGCTGGCATCGAGCTCGTCGGTAACGAGTTCGCGCAAATCCTCCGGCATTCCGGCATTGAGCGTCAGATGGATCGCAACCCCGCGCCGGCGCCGCTTCAGCGCGCTTTCGTAGGAGCGGACGAGGTCCTCGGCTTCTTCCTCGAACTCCACGTCGGTGTCGCGGATCAGCCGGAACAGGCCCTGGCCGAGCAGCCGGAAGCCCGGGAACATGCGTTGCAGGAACAGCCCGACGACGTGTTCGAGCAGCACGAAGCGGATCGACGCGGAATTTCCGTCCGACGCCTGCGGCAGGCGGATGAAACGGTCGATCTGCGACGGCAGCGGGATCAGCCCGCGCATTCCGTGCCCGTCCTCGTCGCGGACCAGCCGCAGCGCGATCACGAGGCCCATGTTCGGAATGAACGGGAACGGATGCGCCGGGTCGATCGCCAGCGGCGTCAGCACCGGGAACACGCGCTCCATGAACCAAGTGTCGAGCCAGGCGCGATCCTGCTCGGTCAGTTCGTCCGGCTCCGCCACCGAGACGCCGGCCTCGGACAGGCGGGCGCGCAGGTCGTTCCACACGCGCTGCTGGTCGGCAATGAGCGCGCGGGCACTTGCTTCCACTTCGAGAAGCTGCTGCCCCGGCGTGCGGCCATCGGGGGAGCGTGCGGTCACGCCGGCCTTGGCCTGACCGATCAGGCCGGCAACGCGGACGGAATAGAATTCATCCAGATTCGCGGCACTGATCGAGACGAAGCGCAGCCGCTCGAGCAGCGGATGATGCTCGTTCTGCGCTTCCTCCAGCACCCGGCGGTTGAAGTCGAGCCACGACAGTTCGCGGTTGATGAAGCGGTCCGGGCTGTCGGCGGCGATTGCGGCGATCTGGGGTTGTTGCGTGTCCGGCGCCTCCGACCGGGACGACCGGCTGACCCGTTCAACGACCGTGCTGGCGTCGTTCATCACCGCCTCCTTGCGCGCGCCCCGCTGGCGGGGGACATGGCTTCGTAACCTTACAGGAGGCATGGCGCGGTCGTGGAGGCGGGGAATGCGCTGTGAGCGAAATCTTCATGATTGCCGACGGCGGGGGCAGCGCGCGCGTCCGGCTCCGTCATGCCGCGCGCGACATCGGCGGCGACCGCGCGGGTGACGCGCCGGCCGGCGACCAGGGCGGCGCGATCCAGGCGTGCGGCGGCTTCCCGGATCGCCGCCGGCGTGCGCGGCAGGCGCAGCAGCAGCCAGTCCTGGATCGGCTCGGGCACGGCGAGTTGCCGCTCGGACAGCAGGCGGGCGAGCAGCGCGCGCAGCAGGCTTTCCTCCGGCGGGCGGATTTCCACGGCGGTTGTCGCGCGCAGGCGGCTGGCGAGGTCCGGCAGGCCGACCGGCCAGCGGGCCGGCGCCGCGCGCGCCGCCAGCAGCACCGGCTGCCCGGCTTCCGCCCAGGCATTCAGCAGATGCAGCAACGGCCGCTCCGCCCCCGTTTCGGCGTCGTCGATCGCGATCGGGTGGTCCGGCCGTGCCGGTTCGTGCGGCAGCGCGGCGCCGGACAGCAGGCGCGCGCCGGTGCGGGCGGACCAGACATGGAGCAGATGCGTCTTGCCGCAGCCCTCCGGCCCCCACAGCGCCAGCCGGTTCCCCGGCCACGCGGCGGTGGGCGCGAGCCACGCCAGCGCCTCGGCGTTCGAGGCGGCGGCGAGCAGGTCGGCGGCGGCGAACAGCGGCTCGTGCGCGAACGGCAGTGCCAACTGGCGCCAGCGCGCGGCGGCAGGCTCGCCCGTCACCGCGCCCCGTCCTCGGGCGGATCGAGATACAGCGGACTGTCGATGTAGCGGCGCAGCCAGAACCGGCACAGCACGCCGATGATCGCGGCCACGGGAACCGCGAGCAGCACGCCGACGAAGCCGAACGCGGCGCCGGCGGCGAACAGGGCGAAGATCACCCAGACGGCGTGCAGTTCCACCCGGTCGCCGAGAAAGCGCGGATAGATCACGTAGCCTTCGAGCAGATTGCCCATCACGTAGACGCCGGCGACGAGGCCGACGCCCTCGTACGTGGGGAACTGCGCCAGCGCGAGGCCGAGCGACATCACCGCGCCGGTGATCGTCCCGACATAGGGAATGAACGACAGCAATCCCGCCGACAGGCCGACGATCAGCCCGAGATCGAGCCCGACCAGCGACAGCCCGATCGCATAGAACAGCGCCAGCACGAGGCAGCACAGCAATTGCCCGCGCAGCCATGCCGACAGGATGCGGTCCACCTCCCGCGCCTGCGCGCGGATCACGCCGGCGTAGCGGCGCGGCAGCCAGCTATCGACGCGCCCGACGATGCGCGGCCAGTCGCGGAGCAGGTAGAACCCCACCACCGGCGTCACGACAGCGAGTGTCAGCACGTTGAACAGCGCGAAGCCGCCGCCGATCACGTGGCCGAGCGCGGTCGGGATGAAGGAGAGCATCGCGCCCGCCTGCCCGCCGACCAGATCGCGCAGCTTCTCGTCGACGAACTCGGGACCCAGATGCTGCTGCAATCGCGCGACGTTCTGCGACAGAAAGCCACGCAGCGACTCGACGTAGGTCGGCACGCGATTGATCAGGATGCCGATCTGCGAAAGGATCAGCGGATACAGCAGCAGCGCGAACAGCAGGCCGGCGGTGATCAGCGCCAGGATCAGCAGCAGCGCGGCGGCGCCACGCGGCATCCCGGCGCGCGTGAGCCGGCGCGCCAGCGGGTCCAGGAAATAGGCGATGCCGGCCGCGGCGACGAACGGCAGCAGCACCGACTGGAACAGGTTCAGCGCAACCGCCAGCACGATGGCGAGACCGAGCAGCAGGCCAAGCCGCTGCCCCCGGGTCGCTTCGCGCGGCGGGACATGCGGCTGCAACGGGCGCGGCGGCGTCTTCGTCAGCAGGTCCATGTCGCGAACCGGCCCGCTCATCGCACGCGATCCGCCGCTGCGACGGGCGTCGCCGGCTCTCGCTCAATCCCGGTCCGGTTCGAAAAAATCGGCAGGCACATCACCATCGGTGGAGTGGGACGGCTGGCACGTTCAGCCGCCGGATATGGGGAAGCGGCGGCCCTTTGTCAGCGCCCCTGTATGCCATCGCCCCGGTTGCACCGGAACGGGGGCTATGATTGTGTCGGCGCCCGCCGGATGTCCCATCGGGGCCGCCCGGGCGCCGCCGTGGCGGATTTTCCTGGAGCTTCCATGCACAGCATGACCTATCGCTCGGCCGGCGTCGATATAGATGCGGGTGACGCGCTGGTGGAGCGCATCAAGCCGCTCGCCCGCGCCACCGCCCGCGCCGGCGTGCTGGGCGGAATAGGCGGCTTCGGCGCGCTGTTCGACCCGCGCGCCGGCGGTTTTTCCGACCCGATCCTGGTGGCGACGACGGACGGGGTCGGCACCAAGCTGAGGCTCGCCGTCGATACCGCACGGCACGCCACCGTCGGGATCGACCTGGTGGCGATGTGCGTCAACGACCTCGTCGTGCAAGGCGCCGAGCCGTTGCTGTTCCTCGACTATTTCGCGACCGGAAAGCTCGACGTGACGCAGGCGGCGACCGTGATCGCCGGCATCGCCGAGGGGTGCCGGCTGGCGGGTTGCGCGCTGGTCGGCGGCGAGACGGCGGAGATGCCGGGCATGTATGCCGCCGACGACTACGATCTGGCGGGCTTTGCCGTCGGCGCGGCCGAGCGGGGCACGCTGCTGCCGCGCGACGTGGCGCCGGGCGACGCGGTGCTGGGGCTGGCCAGTTCGGGCGTCCATTCCAACGGGTTTTCCCTCGTCCGGCAGGTCGTCGCGGCGTCCGGCCTCGGCTGGGACGCGGCGGCGCCGTTCGAGCCGGGCCGGACGCTGGGCGAGGCGTTGATGACTCCGACGCGGATTTATGTGCGGCCGCTGCTGGCGCTGCATCGGGCGGGGCTGCTGAAGGCGGCGGCGCATATCACCGGCGGCGGCCTGCCCGGCAACCTCCCCCGCGTGTTGCCCGAGCATACGGCCGCCGTGCTGGACGCGACGCGCTGGGCGGTGCCGCCGGTGTTCGGCTGGCTCGCCCAAACCGGCGGCGTCGCGGCCGACGAAATGCTGCGCGTGTTCAACTGCGGCATCGGGATGGCGCTGGTCGTCACCGACGCCGCCGCCGCGCGGGCGCTGCTGGAGGCGGAGGGCGAGACGGTGTTCGACATCGGCCGGATCGAGGCCGGCGCGGGCGCCGCCGAGGTGCGGATCGCGACGCCGGAGGGCTGGCCCGCTTGAGGCGCCGCACCGCCGTATTGGTCAGCGGCCGAGGCTCCAACCTCGCCGCCCTGCTGGCCGCCGCCCGGGACCCGGCTTTTCCGGCCGACATCGTGCTGGTGCTGTCCAACGTGCCCGGGGCCGGCGGCCTCACGGTCGCCGAGGCGGCGGGCGTGCCGACGGTGACGCTCGACCACCGCCCGTTCCGGGGCGACCGGGCGGCACATGAGGCGGCGATCCTGGCGGCGCTGGAGAGCGCCGGGGTCGATCTGGTCTGCCTCGCCGGCTACATGCGCAAGCTGACGCCGCTGCTGGTCGGCCGCTTCGCCGGCCGGATGATGAACATCCACCCGAGCCTGCTGCCGGCGTTTCCGGGCCTCGACACCCACGCACGGGCGCTCGCGGCGGGGGTGAAGCTGCACGGATGCACGGTGCATCTGGTCACGGAGGGCCTGGACGAAGGCCCGATCCTCGCGCAGGCCGCCGTCCCGGTGCTGCCGGACGACACGGCGGAGGCGCTGGCGGCGCGCGTGCTGGTGCAGGAACACGCGCTCTACCCGGCGGCACTGGCGCGGCTGGCACGCGGGGAAGCAGGGAGGGGACCGGACGCGGGCGCTACGTTGCACAACCCCGAGGGTGGGGGGTGGGGCTGAGTGCGGCGCGTGTTTCCTGGCAAATATACGCTCGCGGTTATATTGCCTAAGCAACTGGTCAAGGGAGTGGAGCGATGATTGACTGGAGCGCGAAGAAGCAGCTTGCGCATTCTGCTTGACCACAATGTTCCCCGGCAACTTGCGCGCCTTCTTCTCGGCCACGATGTGGGGGTGGCGTTACTAGGTTGGGCAGAGCTCAGCAATGACGAATTATTGCGACAGGTCGTGTCTTGAGGTCAGCTTCGATCTGCCACGGCGGCGACCCCGGATCGGGCACACGAGACAACGGATAAGAGCGTCCCTCGCCGCGCTGCTGGCAGCCTGTGGCCGTTTGCGCCCGATCCCGGACATAGCCGCGCCGAACGGGCGAGCCCGAAAGCGGACGTTCTGGGCTCGGAGGCGTCAGCGAGGGCCTTCGATGTCAATCGGCGTCCAATTTTGATATCGGCGTCCAAAATTGACCCCCCGGCGGGCGGCTTGGGGCGGTAGTCAACAGGGGGGACCCGCGCGCCGTGGAGTGCCCCATAAGGAGGCTGACGCAGCGGCGCGCGGGGGGTGCCTGTGGGCTACCGTCTCGAGCCACTCTGTGACGTCGGCGGCTTGGATGGTCAGTCGCGGCCGAAGCCGCGGGGTGGCTCGATCGCCTGTATCTCGGCGAGGTCGAGATCGCACATGGCTTGCAGGGCGTCGGCCAGCGCGCTGTCCTGCTGGTTGTCCGGCAGCGCGTCGCGCCAGGTGGCGTATTGGCCTTGCAGCTCGGTCAGCACGGCCACTGCATCACGCCAGCGGTGAGCCCGGCGGAGCCTGCCCCTGCGAAGGCGGGGGGCGGTCGGCCGGGCGACGCGTGCGGATCACCGGCGCGCCGGCCGCGTGTGCGGCGCGGTAGCGGGCCTGGCGCTCGGCGTCCGTCATGGCGGTATCACCGATGGGTTTGCGCAGCATGAGCTCCACTCCCAATCGTTATGTCACGAAACGCCTTTGGCCCTTGGGCCAGGTCCCGACTGGATCAGGCGCGGTTCTTGAGGCGCCAGCTGTCGTTGCCGGTCTCGACGATGCCGCAATGATGCGTCAGCCGGTCGAGCAGGGCCGTGGTCATCTTCGGATCGCCGAAGACGCTGGGCCATTCGCCGAAGGCGAGATTTGTCGTGACGATGACGGAGGTGCGCTCATTGAGGCGGCTGACGAGATGGAACAGCAGCTGCCCGCCGGCCTGCGCGAAGGGCAGGTAGCCGAGCTCATCAAGGACGACGAAATCCAGACGTGTCAGATAATCGGCCAGACGTCCTTGCCGACCGGCCCGCGTTTCGGCCTCGAGCCGATTGACGAGATCAACGGTGTTGAAGAAGCGGCCACGCGATCCGGCGCGGATGCAGCTGCGCGCGATCGCCAGCGCCAGGTGCGTTTTGCCTGTGCCGGTTCCGCCGATCAGCACGATGTTACGCTGCTGCGCGATGAAGCCGCCGCCCATCAGATCGCGCACCAGAGCCTCGTTGATCGGCGTCTGCGCGAACGCGAAGTCATCGGCGTCCTTGGCCAGCGGCAGTCTGGCGATGGTGAGTTGATATTTGATCGAGCGCGCCCGCTTCTCCGAAATCTCCGCCTTCAGCAGATCACCGGCGAAGCGCTGCGGCTGGTGCTGGCGTTTCAGCGCGGTGGCGAGGACCTCATCGTACGCGCTCCGCATGCCGAACAGCTTGAGCGTGGTTATCATGTCGAGAAGTTCGGTCCGTTCCATGGTCAGAAGCTCCTGAGCTGATCGTATCTGGCCCGATCTGTGACAATCGGGCGGCGACGGGCGCGTGCCGCAGCCGCAGCGCATCCGGCGTGAGCACGGTCACCGTCGGGCCGGGATCGCGGCGGGGGGACAGGATGTTGAGAATCACGTCGGACGAATGAACGCCCTCGGCCATCGCCTGCACGCAGGCGGCCTCGACCGCCGGCAATCCGTCGGTCAGCACGGCGGCGAGGATGGCGACCATCTGGCGATCGCCGTCGTTGGAGCCGGCGAGCTTGCGGCGCACCTGCCCAAATGCTGTGGGCAGCACCCAGTCCTTGAACGGCGCGCCGTTGCGCAGGGCGCCGGGCTTGCGCGCGAGCACTGGAACGTAATGCCAGGGATCGTAGATCGCCTCGCCGCGACCGAAGCTGCGCGGATGTTCGGCGACGCCGCGCCCGTCCTGACGGATGACCACGCGATCGGCATACGCGTGGATCTCAACCGGGCGCCCCACCGCGCTGGCGTTCACTGAGTATTTGTTGTTGTCGAAGCAGACCAGCCGGGTCTTCGAGACCGAGGCTGACAGCGCATGGAAGCCATCGAACCGACCGCGATAGGCGACCAGCTTCGGCCGCTCCTCCTCGAACACGTCCCAGACCGTCTGCTCTGGGCGCTCCGGATGCGCATGCGCGCGGGCATGGGCGACGCATTTGTCGAGCAGCCACGCATTGAGTTCTTCAAGGGTCTTGAACCGCAGCCGAGGCGTGAAGAAGCGCTCGCGCACCAGACCAACCTGGTTCTCGACTTGCCCGTTGGGCCGACTTTCGCGGCCTTCGGCCACGGTTCGGCCCAACCCCAGCCTGACGCCGGCGTGCAGGCGACCGGCTCAACCAGATGATGCGCGCACATCTGCAGGAAGCGACGATTATTCTGGCGGTCCTTGCCGACGAAGACCGTCTCGACCGCGGTCTTCATATTGTCGTAGATGCCGCGCGTGCAGGCGCCCTTGAAGAACGCGAACGCGCGTTCGTGCGCGTCGAACACCATCTCCTGCGTCTCGCGCGGATAGGCCCGCACGAACGGCATCCGGCTATGGCACAGCCGCATGTGCGCGACCTTCACCGTCACCGTCACCGTCACGCCGTTCAGCAGAACGATCTCGTGACTCCAGTCGAACTTGTAGGCCTCGCCGGGGGCGAATGACAGCGGAACGAAGGCCGGCGCCGTCTGGCTCGAATGCGCCCGCTGCTAGGCGTGGGCGTAGCGAAGCACCGCGTCGTAGCCGCCCGCGTAACCCAGCCCACGCAGCTCCTCGAACACCCGGATCAGGGTCAGGCGTTCCCGCGGCGCCTTCGTCCCGTTCTCCTCCAGCATCCGATCCAGATCGGATGGCCAGCGCCCCAGCTTGGGCTGCGGCTGAACATCCCGTTCGTAGGCAAACGCCGTCTCCTCCGAACGCAGTATCTTGCGCACCGCGTTCCGCGACAGCCGGAGATCGCGCGCGATCTGCTTGATCGACTTGCCCCGGACAAGATGCTCCCGCCGTATCCGACCGACCGTCTCCACCACCAACATCCCCCGGCACCTGCTTCCCGACCCAGCAAGCACCCCAAGCAACCAACGATCAGAGGGGTCAATTTCCACGCCGATTCACACCAAGATAGCGAACGGTGCTTTCGATCTTTGTATGTCCTTGAACTGTCCGACGACGAGGCGGACCGCCGCAAGCTGTCAAAGGCGCTGCTGCCGCACGTCAAGGCGTTCTACAAGAACTATATCGATCCGGCGAAGCACGAACCGTTCTACCGGCGCAGTTCGCGGGTCTAATTGCGGCCACGCCGGGGCAGGGACGGAACGATAGCGGTTAGTGACTGATCATCCACGGACGGCGGCTCGGAAACCCCTTGGCGGCGATGGGCTCGGCAACCCGCTTGGTCGGCTTGCAGCACTGGCATCCGGGGCGGTGCGCCCCGGATGCCGAGGCCAGCTGCGGCTCATGCGAGCTGCGTTCGTTCACTGCGTGGGCGCTGCGCGCAGTGGAGGGCATGCCGGCAATGCTGGGCATGGTCAGCATCACCCGGGGCGCCGCGCCAGCGCAGTCCGGACAGGGCTGCGGCATTGCATATTCGGCCATCGGACGCAGCATCGTGAATGGGCCGCACGACTCGCAGCCGTAGTCATACACCGGCATCGGATCGCCCCCTACAGATCGGGGGCGTGCAGGACGTCGACGCCGCTGGTGACGAACTTCGTCGGGCCGTCAGCGCCCGGGCGGATGTCGAAGTCGAAAATCTCCGTCGGCAGCCACAATGTCGCGCAGGCATTGGGCACGTCGACCACGCCGCTGACATGCCCCTGCACCGGCGCCGTGCCGAGAATGGAGTAGGCCTGTCCGCCGGTGAAGCCGAACTTCTTCATGTATTCGATCGCGTTCAGGCATGCCTGCCGGTATGCCACCGTCACGTCCAAATAGTGCTGGCCGCCATGTTCGTCGACCGAAATGCCCTCGAAGATCAGGTGGTCGTTATAAACCGGCTTGATGGGGCTCGGCTTGAAGATCGGGTTCTTGATGCCGTATTTCGCCATGCCGTCCTTGATGAGGCTCACGCGTAGATGCGCCCACCCCGGCATTTCGATGGCGCCGCAGAACGTGATTTCGCCGTCGCCCTGGCTGAAATGCAGGTCGCCGAGCGAGAGACCGGCGCCATCCACATACACAGGGAAATACACCTTCGCGCCGCGCGACAGATCCTTGATGTCGCAGTTGCCGCCATGTTCGCGCGGCGGCACGGTGCGTGCACCTGTGGCGGCGGCCGCATCGCGAGCCTCGCCCTTCAGCCGGCCCATGTGTGCGGTGGGCGCGAAGGGCGGGTTCGCCAGCCCCGGCACGCGGGTCGGGTTGGTGTCGATCAGACCCTGCTCGCGGGTGTTCCACGTCTCCAGCAGCGACTTCGACGGCAGGCAGCCGATGAGGCCGGGATGGATAAGGCCCGCAAAGCTGACGCCGGGCACATGCCGAGACTGCGTGAACATACCCTTGAAGTCCCAGATCGACTTCATTGCCTCGGGAAAATGCTCAGTCAGGAAGCCGCCGCCGTTCTTCTGGCTGAACACGCCGTTGAAGCCCCAGGCGTTGGATGGAAACGCCCCGATGTCCAGAATGTCGACCACCAGCAGGTCGCCCGGTGCCGCACCCTCCACACCGATCGGGCCGCTGAGAAAATGCACGATGCTGAGATCGATGTCGCGGACGTCGGCGGCAGATTCGTCGTTCTTGATGAAACCGCCGGTCCAGTCGTAGCACTCAATGATGAAATCGTCGCCGGGCTTCACCGTCGCTGCCATTGGCAGGTCCGGGTGCCAGCGATTGTGGATCTGGTCGTTGTCGTAAGGCGACGCGGACAGGTCGACCTTGATCAGCGTGTCGGTCATCGAATTTTTCCCTCCTTGAGTGGGGCGGCACGAACAGGGGTCAGACAGCCAGCAGGCGAGTCACGCGATCCTCGTCGATCTCCGCACGCGGGGCTTGATGGACGATCCGGCCCCCTTCCAGCACCAGGATGCGGTCGGCAATCGCGAGCGCGAAGGCCAGCACCTGCTCGGAGACGACGATGCTCAGGCCACGTTCGTCGCGGATACGGCGCAAGGTCCGCGCCAGCTCCAGGATGATCGACGGCTGGATGCCTTCGGTCGGCTCGTCCAGCAGCAGAACGCTGGGTTCGGTGGCGAGGGCGCGGGCGATGGCAAGCTGCTGCTGCTGACCACCCGAGAGATTGCCGCCGCGGCGCTTGCGCATCTCCAACAACACCGGGAACAGGTCGTACAGATGCGGTGGCACCTGCGCCTTGCCGCGCACGAACAGGCCGGTTTCGATGTTTTCCTGCACCGTCATGGTGGAAAAGATCATGCGGCCCTGCGGCACGAAGGCGACGCCGGCTTCCACCCGCTTGTGGCTTTTCAGCTTTGTCAAATTGGTGTCCTTCAGGCGGATTTCGCCCGACTTCACCGGCACCAGGCCAATCAGCGACTTCATCAGCGTGCTCTTGCCCATGCCGTTGCGGCCGAGCACAGCGACGATTTCGCCGGGCGCCACCGAGAAATCGAGGCCATGCAGCACCTCGCTCTGGCCATACGCCACGCGAAGCTCGGATGCGACCAGCATGGCGATTCCCCTCAATGGCCCAGATAGACTTCGACGACGCGGCGGTCGGCCTGCACGTGTGCCATCGAGCCTTCGGAAATCACCTTGCCCTGATGCAGCACGGTCACCTTGTGGGCGATGTCGGCGACGAAGCCCATGTCGTGCTCGATCACCAGCACGGAGCGATCCTGAATGATCGTGTGCAGCAGTTCGGCGGTCTTTTTGCGCTCGCTGACGCTCATGCCGGCGACCGGCTCGTCCAGCATCAGCAGCGCCGGATCCTGGATCAGCAACATGCCGATTTCCAGCCACTGCTTCTGGCCGTGACTCAGATACTCCGCCTGGAGCAACAGCAGGTCGTGCAGGAACACCATGCGGGCGACTTCCTCGATCCGGTCGCGCACCTCCGCATCGCGGCGAAAATTCAGAGCGCCGAACACGGACCGGCCGCGCGGGAAGGAGATTTCCAGATTCTCCAGCACCGTGAGGTCTTCGTAGATCGACGGGTTCTGGAACTTGCGGCCGACCCCGGCGCGGACGATCTCGTGCTCCTTCATGATGGTCAGCTCGGTGCCGCGAAACTTGATGGAACCGCCGGTGGCCTTCGTGCGGCCACAGATTAGATCGAGCACCGTGGTCTTGCCCGCGCCGTTCGGGCCTATGATGACGCGGATCTCGTTCGGGTCGACATAGAAGGACAGGTCGTCGACGGCCTTGAACCCATCGAACGAGACGCCGAGCCCTTCGACGGCCAGCAGGAAGTCGGTCACAGTCGTGCTCATGGCCGGCTACTCCACGACGACGTTGCTGGCAGGCTCGGGCGCCTGGAACGCCCGACTGGCTTCAGGCGTAGTGCCCAGCACGCGGTCGACATACCGATCGAGGTAGCGACGATACAGGCCGGCAATGCCGTTGGGGAACAACACGACCACCGCAATGAACATCGCGCCCATTGCGAACAGCCAAAGCTGTGGTAGGTCTTCCGAGAATTCGGTGCGCGCGAAGTTGACCAGGATCGCACCGTAGATGGCGCCGAAGATCGACGTCCGGCCGCCGACCGCGCAGTAGATGACCATTTCGATCGACGGCACGATACCGACCAGGGACGGCGACATGAAGCCGACCTGGAGCGTGAACATCGCGCCCCCCACACCGGCGACGGCAGCCGCAAAGCAGAATACGAAGATTTTGAACGCGGCCACGTCGTACCCGGAGAACCGTACCCGATCCTCCTTGTCGCGCATCGCCACCAGGATGCGGCCCAGCTTGCTGCGGCGAATGGAGTGCGCCACCAAGGCTGCCGCGATCAGCACCCCGGCGCTCACCATATACATGATGAACTTGGCATGGTCGGTGCGAATGTCCCATCCGTCCAGCGTGCGCAAATCGGTCATGCCGTTCACGCCGCCGGTGTAGCCCTGTTGGCCGATGATCAGGATGGTCATGATCGAGGCCAGCGCCTGCGTGATGATGGCGAAGTAGGTGCCACCCACCCGGCGCTTGAACATGGCAAAGCCGATCACCAATGCCAGCAACGTCGGCACCGCGACCACCGCGACCAGCGAGAACGCCAGCGAATGGAACGGTCGCCAGAAATACGGCAGCGAAGTGATCTGGTTCCAGTCCATGAAATCGGGGATGCCCGGGGTCGACTGAATTTTGGTGTTTTCAACAGACGACGCTTCCAGTTTCAGGAACATCGCCATGCAGTAACCGCCTAGACCGAAGAACACGCCTTGACCAAGACTAAGGATGCCGGCATCGCCCCAGCACAGCACCAGGCCCAGCGCCACGAAGCAGTAGGTGACGTATTTGCCGAACAGGTTCAGACGGAACGGGTCCAGAGAGCCGGGGATCACGGCGAGCAGGATCACCGCCATGATGGCGAAGCAGATGATATCCTTGCGGGTCAAAAATGCGTTGCTGTTCATGTCCGCGTCCTCACCGTCGAACCTTGAGCACGAACAAGCCTTGTGGCCGGATCATCAGGATCACCACCACCGCCAGCAGCACCAGCACCTGCGCCATCGAGCCGCTGAGGAAGAACTCCAGCGTCGAGCGTGCCTGCGAGATGGTGAACGCCGAGGCGATAGTGCCAGCAAGGCTCGCCGCTCCGCCAAACACAACAACCAGGAACGTATCGACGATATAGAGCTGGCCGGCAGTCGGGCTCGTCGAGCCGATCATGGTGAATGCGCTGCCGGCCACGCCCGCGATGGCGCAGCCGAGGCCGAATGTGTAGCGGTCGACACGCTCCGTATCGATTCCGACCGCACTTGCCATCGCCCGGTTGCCCATCACCGCGCGCACCTGCTTGCCCCAGCCGGAGCGGAAAATCAGGAAATACACGCCTGCGGTGATCAGCACCGACAGCACCATCACGATGATGCCGTTGATGGGAATGTCGATCGAAGGTGTGGCGCTGATCGACCCCATCATCCAGTCGGGCAGGTCCACGCCCACTTCGCGCGCTCCGAAGATGGAGCGAAAAATCTGCTGCATGATCAGCGACAGGCCCCACGTCGCCAGCAGCGTGTCGAGCGGACGCTTGTACAGATGCCGGATCAGCGCCCATTCGACGAGCATGCCGGTCGCACCTGCGGCAAAGAACGCGAGGACGATGCCGACGATAAAGCTGATCGCGAACGCGCCGGGTGCCCAGGCGCTGAATGCGGAGGATACGAGATAGGTGACGTAGGCGCCCAGAATCATGAACTCGCCATGCGCCATGTTGATGACGCCCATCTGGCCGAAGATCACGGCCAGACCCAGCGCCATCAGCAGGAAGACCGAGAACAGGATCAGGCCGGCAAAGCCCTGCATGGCCATGATGGCGCCAAGGTCGCCGAACGAATAGCCTCCGATCATTGCCAGTACTCCTGTACGGGTGCCGTCGTATTCCACCCCGGCCATCGGCCGGGGTGGTCGAGCATCGCCGGTCGGCCGTTATTGATAGCCGGCCGGGAACGGATTCGGCTCGATCAGCTCGGGCGTCTCGTACACGACGTCGAACTGGCCATCGAGACGCGCGCGCCCGACGCGAGTACGGCTCCAGAGATGATGGTTCTTGTCGTGAATGCGCACGTAGCCTTCCGGCGCCTTGTCGAACACCACCCCGTTGGAGGCTGCGGAAATCTTGTCGACATCGAAGCTGCCGGCCTTCTCGCACGTCAGTTTCCACAGCCACGGGCCGAGATACGCGGCCTGCGTCACGTCACCGATCACCGTTTTCTCGCCCCACATCTTTTTGAAGGCGGCGACGAAGGCTTTGTTATTAGGGTTGTCGAGCGACTGGAAGTATTTCATGCAGGCATAGGCGCCGACAATGTTTTCGCCGCCGATGCCGACGATCTCGTCCTCGGTCACGGAAATGGTCATCAGTGTTTGCTTGTCGAAATGGATGCCGGCCGCCTTCATCTGCTTGTAGAAGGCGACGTTGGAGCCCCCGACCACGTCGGCGTAGATCACGTCCGGCTTGCTCAGCTTGATCTTGTTGATAACCGAGTTGAACTGCGTGCTGCCGAGCGGGAAGTAGTCCTCTCCGACCACCTTGCAGTCGGTCAGATGGCCTTCGATGTGCTTGCGCGCAATCTTGTTGGAGGTGCGCGGCCAGATATAGTCGGAGCCGATCAGGTAGAAGGTCTTGGCCCCTTTCTCCTTGTTCACCCAGTTCAGACCTGCGAGAATCTGCTGTGTGGCTTCCTGGCCGGTGTAGATAACGTTCTTCGACTGCTCTAGGCCCTCGTAGAACGTCGGATAATACAACATCCCGTTCAATTGCTCGAACACCGGCAGGACGGCCTTGCGAGAGGCCGACGTCCAGCAGCCGAACACTGCGGCGCAATGATCACTGGCTAGCAGCTTGCGCGCCTTCTCGGCGAAGGTCGGCCAGTCGCTGGCGCCGTCCTCCTGGATCAGCTTGATTTGCCGGCCGAGTACCCCGCCGGCTTCGTTGATCTGTGCGACGGCGAGTTTCTCAGCCTCGGTGGCGCCGGTCTCGCTGAGCGCCATCGTTCCTGTCAGCGAATGTAGCACACCGCAGGTAACGGTGTCGTCCGTCACAGCAAGGCCCGACGTGTTGACTGTCGCGGTCGGCAGGTTCGCGGCGCGCGCGGCTCGTGGTAGCAGGGCTGCAGCAGGCAGGGCGGCCATACCCTGTAGAATACGGCGGCGCATGATCGAGTTGGGTGTCGCGTCGGTCGGTTGGTCAGCCATGTAAGACCTCCAGGCGGTTCTTCGATGAGATCGCTATGATCGATATGTAACCTTGATCACGCGATCGCGACGCGGAATACGTCGAATGACGTAGTTGCCAATTCGGCAGCACGCTTGACACAGGCTATGCGCGCCAGTCGACTGATGGTGCGCGAGGGAGCAGGCTGTCTCGATCAATGGCCACACGCCAACGTATCGTCCGTATTCGGCGCGAATACAATCAATGGGTCGCAAACCAGACGTTGGAGGACTACGCGCTGCGGTTCACCGCGCGGAGTGCCCGCCGGTGGTCAGGTGCGCGCGTTGCCAACACGGCTCTGGGGGCGATTTCGTTCCTGGCGCTCGAGGCAATCGGCGGGACCGTGACGCTGAACTACGGTGTGCCCAACGCCGTTTTGGCGATTATTTGCGTGACCGTTCTGATCTTTGCCACCGCCACGCCGATCGCAATCTTCGCCGCCCGGCACGGGGTCGATATCGACCTGCTGACGCGCGGCGCCGGGTTCGGCTATATCGGCTCGACGATTACGTCGCTGATCTATGCCAGCTTCACGTTCCTGTTCTTCGCAATCGAGGCCGCAATCCTGGCCACGATGCTACGGGCCTGTTTCGGCCTGCCCATGTGGCTCGGCTACATCCTGTGTTCCGCCGTGGTGGTACCGTTGGTGATGTATGGTTTCACCTTTATCAGCAAGTTGCAGCTGTGGACGCAGCCGGTGTGGCTCACGCTCAATCTGCTGCCGTTTGCCTTCATCTTTTCGCATGGCTTCGGGCTTGTGGCGGACTGGAGCCACTACGAGGGCATTGCCCGCCCGCTCGGCGGCGGCTTCGATCCGCTGCTGTTCGGGGCTGCCGCATCGGTGGTGTTCTCGCTGGTCGCACAGATCGGCGAACAGGTGGATTTCCTGCGATTCTTGCCGCCGCCCACGGCCGAGCGCGCTCCGTTGGGCTGGTGGGCCGCAGTGCTGGCCGGCGGGCCGGGCTGGATCCTGATCGGCTTGCCGAAGCTGCTCGCCGGCTCGTTCCTGGCGTGGCTGGCGTTGCGAAACGGGCTGTTGCCGGAGCAGGCGGCACAACCGACCGAGATGTATCGGGTGGCGTTCGGCGCCGTGCTGGCCTCGCCGCCGGCGGCGCTGCTGCTGGCGGGGCTGTTCGTGGTGTTGTCGCAGATCAAGATCAACGTCACCAACGCCTATGCCGGATCGATCGCGTGGTCCAATTTCTTCTCTCGCCTCACCCACAGCCATCCTGGGCGCGTGGTCTGGGTGGTGTTCAACATCGCCATCGCCCTGTTGCTGATGGAGATCGGCGTCTATGCGGCCATTGAACGAACGCTCGCCGTGTTCGCCACCGTTGCCGCCGCCTGGGTCGGGCCGCTGGTCGCCGATCTCGTCGTCAATAAGACGCTGGGGCTGAGCCCGCCGGGGATCGAGTTCAAGCGCGCACATCTGTACGACATCAACCCGGTCGGCGTCGGCGCGATGGCGATGGCGCTGCTGGTCTCGCTCGGCGCCTATGCCGGATGGGCAGGGGAAATGGCACAGGCGTTCGCGCCGTTCGTCGCCTTCGCGGTGGCCTTCGTCGCCTCGCCGCTGATCGCCTGGGCGACGCGCGGGCGTTACTACCTGGCCCGCAAACCCCGGGCGGACTGGGCGAAGCAGGGTGCCGTCCGCTGCGTCGTGTGTGAGAACGTGTTCGACCCGGAGGACAGTGCCTATTGTCCGGCCTATGGCGGCGCGATTTGCTCGCTGTGCTGCTCGCTGGACGCCAGATGCCACGACGCTTGCAAGCCGCATGCGCGCTATTCGAACCAGTTGCTGGCGCCGCTTCGCGCGGTGCTGCCGCCCTTTCTGGTCGCGGCGCTCGCCAACCGGCTTGCCCGGTATTGCGCCATCCTGCTGCTGCTGGCCGGCGGCATCGCGGCGACGCTGCTGGCGATCTATGTGCAGACCAGCGAGCAACTCGGCGGACCCGATTTGCTGGCGGCGTCGTTCCTGCGCGCGTTTTTCGTTCTGCTGGCGGTCGCGGGCGTGGTCGCCTGGATCCTGGTGCTGGGCGGCGAAAGCCGGCGCACAGCGGAGCGGGAGACCGAGCGCCAAACCGGCCTGTTAATGAGCGAGATCGCCGCCCACCAGCGCACCGACGCCGCACTGCAAAAGGCCAAGGAAGTGGCCGAGGCGGCCAATCTCGCGAAAAGCCGCTACGTCACCGGCATCAGCCACGAATTGCGCACGCCGCTCAACGCCATCCTCGGCTACGCGCAACTGCTGGAGCACGATCAGACCATCCCGGAGCGGCGGCGCGACGGCATCCGCATCATCCGCCGCAGCGGCGAGCATCTGGCTGGGCTGATCGAGGGGCTGTTGGACATCTCCAAGATCGAGGCCGGGCGGATCGAGCTTTACCGCGACATCGTCCGGCTGCCGCATTTCCTCGACCAACTGGTCGATATGTTTCGCCTCCAGGCACAGGCGAAGGGCATTGGCTTCGAGTTCACCCATCGCGGCCGGCTGCCCGACCGGGTGCGGACGGACGAGCGGCGGCTACGGCAAATCCTGATCAACCTGCTGTCCAACGCGATCAAGTTCACCCGGCTCGGTAAGGTCTCGCTGCGGGTGAGTTGCAGCGGCGACATCGCGCGGTTCGAGGTGGAGGATAGCGGCGTCGGCATCGCCGAAGCCGATCTCGGCCGCGTGTTCGAGCCGTTTCAGCGGGTGGAGAATTCCCGGATGTCGGACGAGGCGGGGGTGGGCCTCGGTCTGACCATCACGCGGCTGCTCACGCAGATCATGGGCGGCGACATCGCAGTGACCAGCACGGTCGGGCGCGGCAGCACGTTCGTGGTGCGGCTGATGCTGTCGGAGGTCGGCGGGCCGGGGCAGATGGCCCCAGCGGCACAAGAGGTTATCGGCTATACCGGCGCCCGGCGGCGGATTTTGCTGGCCGACGACGACCCGGTGCATCGCGGCTTGATCGAGGACGTGCTGCTACCGCTCGGTTTCGTGCTGCTCTGTGCCACCGATGGCCCCGAATGCCTGCGCATCGCGGCCCGGATGCAACCGGAGCTGTTTCTGCTCGACATCGCGATGCCGGGGATGAGCGGGTGGGACCTGGCCCGCCATCTGCGCGAGCAGGGTTTCGCCAGCACGCCGATCGTCATGGTCTCCGCCAATGCCAACGAATTGAACCACGCGCTGCTCGGCAACGAGATTCACGACGACGTGCTGGCCAAGCCGATCAGCCTGCCCACGCTGCTGGAGAAGATCGGCCGGCTGCTGGGCATCGAATGGACCATGGGACCGCCAGGTTCGCGGGACGTCGCGGCCCTGCCGGGGCCGCGCCAGCCTCCGCTCGGTCCGATGCAACTCGATGGACTGCGCCAGTTGGCGGCCATCGGGTATGTTCGCGGCCTGCGGGACCAGCTCGATCTGCTGGAGCGGGAGGTGCCGGAAGCCGGCCTTTATCTCGCCACCCTGCGCGGCTTCGTCGCCGAATTCCGCCTCGATGCGTTCATGGCGGAACTGGAATCGGGTCTGGCGCTCACGACCGAGCCGGATAAGGGTCTATAGCAATGGGATAATCCCGGCATCATGACCCAAGGCACGATCGTCCTCGTGGTCGACGACAGCCCCGCCACGCTGGGTATGCTGAACGACACGCTGGAGGCGGCCGGCTTCACAGTGCTGGTGGCGCAGAGTGCCGCGACGGCGATGCAGCTTGTCGAGCGCGTCACGCCAGACATCGTGCTGATGGATGCGGTGATGCCGGGCATGGACGGGTTCGAGGCGTGCAGGCGGATGAAGCAAATCAAAAACCTCGCCGCCGTGCCGATTATCTTCATGACTGGGCTGACCGAAAGTGCCGACGTGATCCGTGGGCTGGAGGCGGGCGGCGTCGACTACGTGACCAAGCCGGTCTCGCCGGGCGAGGTTGTGGCGCGCATCGGCGTGCATTTGGCCAATGCGCGGCTGACACGGAGCGCGCAGACCGCGCTGGACGCGGCTGGACGCTTCCTTCTGGCCTGCGACCGCTCCGGCATCGTGTTGTGGAGCACGCCGCAGGCGGCGGCGATGCTAGACGAGGAGGCCGGTCGCCCGGTGCTGTCCGACGACATGCGCGCCTGGGTGGCCCGTTGCGCCGGCACCGCGAGTCCGGAGGCGACCATGAGGCTGCAGGCGTTGCCCACCCTCAACGCGCAGGTCGGAACCCCGCTGCGGCTTCTGGAAATTTCCTTCATTGGGCGGATCGGGCCGGACGAATTGCTGCTTCGGCTCATGGCGGCCGACCCGTCCAGCGAGGAATTGTTGCTGAAAACCCGCCTCGGCCTGACCACGCGAGAGGCGGAGGTGCTGGTGTGGTTGGGTCGCGGCAAATCCAATCGCGACATCGCCGAAATTCTCGTGCTGAGTCCGCGCACCGTCAACAAGCATCTGGAACTGATCTACGCCAAGCTCGGGGTAGAAAACCGCGCCGCCGCCGCCGCCATCGCAGTGCGCACCGCCGGCCGGCAATGATCGCGGTTTGGCGGCCGGACACACGCCGCAATTGACCGCAATGCGGTTGGACGCGGCCGCACGGGTCGCAAACGTTCTCGCCGGCATCTCGCAATTTCCGCCTTGCGATGATTGGCAGACAGCGATAGGAGTAGAGTGAAATCGACGGCAACGATGCCTCCGGTCGCTGGGCAGCGAAGCCCTCGGAGCCACAACCCGTATGACGGGTCGTGGCTCCGAGGGCTTTTTTTGTTGTCCAGACCGTCACCGAACGAAGAAAGGGGGCTGCATAATGGCTGGCGCGCGGCAACATCACGCAAAACCCGAAGATGCCTAGGGCAGGTCGATCACCTGCTCGGCGACGAATACGAACACGAGTCGGTGCCGGCGAAAGCGCGGCGCAGCCTGTTTTCCGTCACGTTGGTCTGGGCTGGCTTCCCGATGATCATCACCGGCGCGATGACCGGCTCGATCCTCGTGCTCGGCATGGGCTTCACGCACGCGCTAACGGCGATGATCGTTGGCAATTTGATCATGCTGGCCTATGTCGGGGCGCTCGGCGTGCTCGGCACCCGTCGCGGCGTCAACTTCGCGCTGCTCGCCAGCGTGGTGTTCGGCCGCAAGGGCTACGTGGTCGCCTCCGGCCTGCTTTCCACTCTGTTGCTCGGTTGGTATGCGGTGCAAACCGGCATCACCGGCGCGGTCGTCAGCGGCACCTACGGGTTGAGTTACGTGACGATGACGGTGATCGCCGGCCTGCACTATATCGGGCTGGTGTCGATCCGCCGTTCCTGGTCCTCGGCATCTGGGTCGCCGCCGACGCTGCCAGCACCACAACGTGGGCCGCGATCGTGGCGTATCCGGGCAACAACGGCGCCGCCAGCATGTCGATGGGCGTCGGCCTGACGGTCGTCATCGCGCTGTTCGTCGATGCCGACACCGTCACCGCCGACTTCAATCTGCGGTGGGTCTGGTCGTGGAGAACGCGATGCCGCAATAATCGACGGCGATCTGTTCGATGGTGGCCGGCGGCATCGCCTACTGGGTGCTGTCAGCAGTCACCAAGCCCGGGCCCAGACGGCCTGAGCGAAATCTGCCTTGAACCACGCCGCGCGGCGGAATGCCGCGCGGCCCTGGAGGATTGCGATGGACTACGAAATCTACGATCTGGGCAGCGTGGTGCTGCAAAACGGCGCCACCATGCGCAACTGCAAGCTCGCCTACAAGACGTTCGGCACGCTGAACGCCGCGAAGGACAACGCCATCGTCTATCCGACATGGTATTCGGGCCAGCACGAGGCCAACGAGTGGCTGATCGGCCCCGGCATGGCGCTGGACCCGGCGAACTATTTCATTATCATCCCGAACATGCTCGGCAACGGCCTGTCTTCCTCGCCGAGCAACACGCCCGAGCCGTACAACGGGCCGCGCTTCCCGAAAGTTACCGCCTATGACAACGTGCATGCGCAGCACCGGCTGGTGACGGAGGTTTTCGGGATCGCCACGCTGCCGCTCGTCGTCGGCTGGTCGATGGGCGCGCTGCAAACCTTCCACTGGGGCGCGCTCTACCCGGACATGGTTCAGCGTATTGCGCCGTTCTGCGGCTCGGCCAAATGCTCGCGCCATAACTTCGTGTTCCTCGAAGGCGTCAAGGCGGCGCTGACGGCGGACGTGGCGTTCGCCGGCGGCTGGTACACGAGCAAGCCGACCACCGGGCTGCGCGCGATGGCGCGGGTCTATGCCGGCTGGGGCTTTTCGCAGGATTTCTATCGCGAGAATCTCGATCTGACGGCACTCGGCTATTCGTCGTTGGAGGATTTCCTGGTGGCGTTTTGGGAGGGATTTTTTTTACCCAAGGACGCCAACAATCTGCTGGCTATGCTGTGGACCTGGCAGAACGGCGATATCAGTGCCAACGAGGTCTATAGCGGCGACTACGCCAAGGCTCTCGGCGCGATCAAGGCGAAGGCGTACGTGATGCCCGGCCAGACGGATCTGTATTTTCCGGTGGCCGACAGTGAGATCGAAGTGGCACATATGCCGAACGCCACCTTGGTTCCTGTGCCGTCGATCTGGGGCCATTTCGCCGGCGGCGGGATCAATCCGGTCGATACCGCTTTCATCGACGGGAAGCTGAAAGAGTTGCTGGCAAGCTGATCCGGAGGGACAAGTGCCGGAGAGACCATTGATCGAGACGTTTCGCGTCGCCGCCGAGCCGTATTACCGCCCGGTCGGCGAGGAGGTGCGGGTGTTCGAGGCGGCGTACAGCCACCGCCTGCCGGTGATGCTGAAAGGGCCGACGGGGTGCGGTAAGACCCGCTTCCTCGAATACATGGCCTGGCGGCTGCAACGCCCGCTGATCACGGTGGCCGCGCACGAGGATATGACGGCGGCCGATCTGGTCGGCCGTTACCTGCTGGCACCGGGCGAGACGGTCTGGCACGACGGCCCGCTGACGCTCGCAGTGCGCGCCGGCGCGATCTGCTACATCGACGAAATTGTCGAGGCGCGCCAGGACACGACCGTCGTCATCCACCCGCTGACCGACGCGCGCCGCATGCTGCCGCTGGAGAAAAAGAACGAACTAGTTGCCGCCCACGCTGACTTCCAACTCGTGATTTCCTACAACCCCGGCTACCAGAGTGCCGTCAAAGATCTCAAGGAATCCACCAAGCAGCGTTTTGTCGGCATCGACTTCACCTATCCGGTGGCGGACATCGAGGCCGAGATCGTCGCACGCGAGAGCGGCGTCGCCGCGCCGCTCGCGGCCACGCTGGTACGGATAGGCCAGCGGTCGCGCAACTTGCGCGGCCAAGGGCTGGAAGAGGGCGCCTCCACCCGCATGCTGATCCATGCCGGACGGCTGGCGTGTGCCGGGCTCGGGCTGGAGGCGGCGGCGCAGGCCGCGCTGGTGCTGCCGCTGACCGACGACGCCGATCTGCGCGAGGCGCTCGGCGCTGCCATCGCCGCCTGCATCGTCTGATGCCGAACGCCCCCGCTTCCGCCCGCCTGCTGTCGGCGCTGGAGGTGCGGCCGGTACTGGCCGGAGTGTTGCAGCAAGCCTGCGAGGCCGTGGCGGCGCAGGGCGACCCCGCGCACGCGGAACGCTGGGCGGCGGGGGTGCTGGCGCTGCTGCATGCCAATGCGGGGACGGCCTGCCTGGGTGCCGTGCTGCGGCTGCGCGGCCGTGCGGCGGCGCTGGCCGATGTCGCCGACCATGCCACGACCATCTGCCGCCACGCGGGCGCGCAAGCCGCGATTGTGTGTGTGGAGGTGTGGGAGCGGCTCCACGAACCGGGGCTGTGGCCGGGCCTGACACGGCTGGCGCGGGAGGCACCGGACTGCGTCGCCGTCGCCGCCGCACACGCCGGCACGGTTCTGCAAGCCGTCGGCGCGGCGGGATATTCGGACTTCGTGGCGCTCGGCCTGAAGGCCGCCGGCCGCGACAAGGTGCGGCGGGCGGCGTTCTTCGCGTTGGCCGACACACTCGCACGGGATGCGCTGGCACGCGGCGAGGCCGGCGGCTTTGCGGTGCAGGAGCGCGGCCTCAAACTGTTCGCCACCGCGCTGTGGGGCCGGGTGCCGGCGTTGCGCGCGATGCCCAACGCCGAAGGCCGCCCGCCGCCCCGCCGCGCAAGTCTGTCCGATGGCGTGATCCTGCTGCCGCAGACTTTTCCGGGCGTTCGGGCCGAGGCGCAGGGGCGGTTGTTCCGCGCCGGTGTGGCCCATGCGCTCGCGCATCTGCAGGCCGGCGCGCCGCGCCAGACGGTCGGCCAACTCAAGCCGATGCAACTCGCGGTAATTGCGCTGATCGAGGATGCGAGGGTGGAGGCGCGGGCGTTTGACCGCTTCCCCGGTCTGCGCCGCCTGTGGGCCCCGTACCACGTCGCCGAGCCGGAGGGCGGCACGGCCCCCGCTCTGTTCGCCCGCCTCGCCCGCGCCCTGTTCGATCCCGATTACGACGACCCGCACGGCTTCGTCGCCAAGGGCCGGGCGCTGTTCGCCGACTCCGATCCGGCCGACCCGGACGCCACCCGGAGGATCGGCGGCCTTCTGGGCCACGACCTCGGCCAGATGCGGGTGCAGTTCAATGCTCGCACCTATATCGTCGAGCCAGCCTATCGCGACGATGGAATGGGTTTGTGGGATTTCGGCGCGCAGGCGGAGGCGCCGCCGGAGATGCTGGACATGATCGTGGAGGCCGCGCGGCTGCGCCGGGAGGAGGGCGAGGACGGCCACACCGACACGTCGCCCCCCTCCGGCGCCGCGAAGACCGCCCGCGCCCGCGCCGTCACGGCCGAGCAAGACGGCATCGTGCTGGCCCGCTACCCGGAATGGGACAGGGCGCATGGCGTGGAGCGGCCGGACTGGACAACGGTGCGCGCAGTGCCGGCCGTGCCGGGCGATCCGCGTCGGCTCTACGCCGCGCTGGACTCCGCACCCGACCTACGCCGCCGCATCGACCGGCTGGTTCGCGCCGCCCGTCCCGGCCGCCCGCGCCGGTTGAAGCACCAGCCGGACGGCATGGAACTGGATATTGACTCGGTGCTGGACGCCGAGATCGCCCGCGCGGCCGGCGACATCCAAGACGACCGCCTGTATCGCAGCAGCGCGCTGCGCGAGCGCGACCTAGCGACCGCCGTGCTGGTGGACGTGTCGGAATCCACCCGCACCGGCGCCGTGTTGGACACGGAGCGCCTCGCTGTCGCACTGCTGGGCGAGGCGATGGCACGGCTGGGCGATCCATTCGCGCTAATGGCCTTCGCCTCGGACGGGAGGGAGCGGGTGCGGCTGACGCGGGTCAAGGATTTTTCCGAACCGTTCGCCGCCGGTGCGCGGGCGCGGCTGGCGGGGTTGGTGCCCGGTCTTTCCACCCGGCTCGGCGCCGCGCTGCGCCATGCCGGCGCGGAATTGGCGCCGGTGCGCAACCTGCGCAAGCTGGTGCTGGTGCTGACCGACGGCGAACCGTCAGACATCGACGTGCCCGACCCGCTCGATCTGGTCGAGGACAGCCGCCGCGCGGTGTTGGGGTTGCGGGCGAAAGGAATCGACGCCTTCGCCGTGGTGCTGGGCAGCGGCGGCGCGGAGACCGCCGCGCGCATGTTCGGCCGCTCCGGTTACGTGGCCTTGCGCCGGCTGGAAGATTTGCCCGCGCGTCTGTCGGACCTGTATTTCCGCCTCTCGCGTCGCTGACCTTGCACGCATCGCGCCCGGCCGCGTTGCGGCGGCCGGGCGACGTTACTCAGCGGTGCAGCGTGCTCTCGTTCGGGATGCCGTCGATCGGGCATTCCTCCGTGCCGATGGTCGGGCGGGTGAACGCTTCGACCATCTCGCGCGTGCCTTCGGGATCGGCGATCCACTTCGAGTAGAAATCGTACGGGCAGGCGGCAACGCCCTTGTCGCCTTCGCCGGAGTTGATTTTGCCGGTGTAGCCGCGATGCAGCAGCTTGAACAAATGGTTCTCCGACTGGCCGGTGCGACGGAAGTCACGGATCAGCGATTTGGAGAGGGCCGCATACTGCACGCCCATCTCCTCCTCGCCGCATTCGCCCAGCGTGCGGCCGTCGAAGCCGATGATCGCGGAGTGGCCGAAATACGAATAGACGCCGTCGAATCCGGTGGCGTTGGAGACGGCGACATAGGTATTGTTGGCGAACGCCATCGCCTTGGAGATCAGAATTTGCTGCTCCTTGGCCGGATACATGTAGCCCTGGCAGCGCACGATCAGCTCCGCGCCGCGCATCGCACAGTCGCGCCAAATCTCGGGATAGTTGCCGTCGTCGCAGATAATCAGGCTGACCTTCAGCCCCTTCGGCCCTTCGGAGACATACGTGCAGTTGCCGGGATACCAGCCCTCAATCGGCACCCACGGCATGATCTTACGGTATTTCTGAACGATCTCGCCCTTGTCGTTCATCAAGATCAGCGTGTTGTACGGCGCCTTGTGCGGATGTTCCTCATGCCGTTCGCCGGTCAGCGAGAACACGCCCCACACTTTGGCCTTGCGGCACGCCTCGGCAAAAATCTCGGTCTCCTCGCCGGGACAGGACGCGGCGTTCTCGTACATCTCCGCACTGTCGTACATGATCCCGTGCGTCGAGTATTCTGGGAAGATCACCAGATCCATGCCGGGAAGGCCGGTCTTCATACCGACCAGCATTTCGCCGATCCTGCGCGCGTTGGCCAGCACTTCGGACCGCGTGTGAAGGCGCGGCATTTTGTAGTTCACCACGGCCACGCCGACGGTGTCGTTGCTGCTGCTGATATCACCATGAATCATTGAAGTCTCCACATTCGGATTGTTCGACGCGGCTATACGGCGCAGGTCCGCGACAGGCTGCGGCAGCCGCCCCGCCCCTGGATCGGAAAGAAAAAAAGCCAGGAAGGCCCTTGCGGGTCCGCCTGGCTTCGATGCCATTCCTGGGCAGCAACACTGGTGCCCCGGGCCGTGACGCCCAGCCGATTGCGCGCCACCACGTCATGCAGGTTAAGGGGCTTTCGCGGCGGAGTTCAAGAGGTCATTTGCGTTGATGATCGCGAGCGCCATGTCCTCGATCGGCACGCGCTTGGGCATCGCCTTGCGCCGGATCGTCCGGTGCGCCTCCTCCTCGGACAGTCCCTGGGCCGCCATCAGGATCGACTTGGCGCGCTGGATGTTCTGCAGGCCCGTCAGCTTGCGTTCGACCTTCTGGAGTTGCCGCTCCGCCTGCTAGCGTTCCAGCCACAGGCTGCGCGCGACCGTGAGTTGAGTCAGCAGGCCGAACGGGCGCACCGGGCGCTCGATAACTGCGTGCGCCCGTGCCTCCAGCACCAGTTGCAGGATCGACGGATCTTCGTAGCCGACGACGGCGATCATCGTCGGCGGGATGCCCACGAAGTTTCGCAGCAGGCGCTGGATCGGTGCCTTGCTCTCATGGTCGATGGCCAGCACCACCACGTCGGCGTTGTCCATAGTGTCCGGGATCGGCCACGCGGCGTCTACCTGGCAGCCGATGCGGCGCAGATGCCCCACCAGATCGACACCCTCGGTATCCGGCGGGTGGATCACCAGCACGCGCAGTCCCCGCAGGTCGCGCAGGATCTGGATCGACACGCGCGCTCCCTCAACCCGCCTAGCTGCGTATCGGCACTGGCCCGACAAGCCCCTCGGCGGACCAGTCGTCCAGGCTCTGCATCACCGAATACGGGTCCGGCCGCACCCGCACATTGGGGTTCCAGACGATCTGGAATTGTCCGCGCGCGTCCAGCCGCGCCACCCTCGGCCACAGAAAGGTGTGGTTGTTGTCGCGGTCGATCCGCACCCGGCCTTGGGGGGCGGCAAATTCGATCTCGGCGAGTTCCGGCAGGATGCAGTCGGGGTCGGCACTGCCGGCGCGGGCAATCGCGGTCGCCGCCAGATGCACCTGGAAATACGCCGCCTCCGCCCCCGCCGGCACGGGTGCCTCGGCGCCGTAGCGTGCCTTGTAAGAGGCGACAAACCGCCGCGCCGTCGCCGTGCCCAACGTCTCGAAGAACGGCGCCGCCGTGATATGACCCTCCGCTGCGTCGGCTTGCATCTCCGCCACTTCGGCCTCGCTGGTGGTCAGGCTCGCAATCGGCTGGCGGGCCGGGTCGAAGCCGGCCGCGCGATATGCCTGGTAGAACGCGGCGGTCGCCTTGCCGACCACGGTCGAGAAGATGACGTCCGGCTTCAGTTTCTTGATGTCCGCGATCGCCCGGTCGAAGTCGGCCGGGCGCGCCGCCAGCGGGACATAGAGTTCGTTGACGATGGTGCCACGGTTCTGCCGCACCAAATCGCTCATCACCCGGTTGGATTCATACGGATAGACGTAATTCGACCCAACCAGCAGGAAGCGGCTGCCGTAATGCTCAAACAGGAAACGCGCCAGTTGCAACGAGTTCTGGTTCGGCGCGGCGCCGGTGTAGATACAATGGCGCGAATACTCGAACCCCTCGTACAACGTCGGATAAAATAGTAGGCCGCGATAAGATTCGATGACCGGCAGTACCGCCTTGCGGCTGCTCGACATGTAACAGCCGAACACAAGCCGCACCCGGTCGGTGCCCATCAGCCGCTCCGCCAGCGTGTGGAACAATTTGGGATTGGATTCCGGGTCGTACAGGACCGGTTCCAGCGGCATATCCAGCACGCCGCCGGCTTGATTGATCTCGTCGATTGCCAGCAAGGTCGCCTGCAACTGCGTCCGCTCGACGGCCGAGGTAACGCCGGTCTGCGAAAACAACACCCCGACCCGCCAGGGCCGCCCTGCGCGCGCTGAGTCGTCCATCGTCGTTGGGCACCCCACCTCGGCCGCAGTCCGACTAGGCCGCGTGGCGCCTTCCTTACCAGCTTGCGGAGGGGACGGAAGGGTTCTCTTCCGCTGCTCCGGTGCACGAACCGCTCTCCCCGCTTATCTGTTTCGGAGACGATGTCTGGGTCGGCCCGAAACATTGTCATGGCCAGGGACGCGCTCGGCGGGCCGCCGCTGATTGGGCTCCTCGGCGGCCAACACCGTCGATGAGCCCGAGATCCTGCTTAACCTCAGTACGCTCGGCGAGGGCAAGTGCATCCTCGATGTCGACGCCGAGATGGTGAACGGTACTTTCGATCTTGGTATGTCCGAGCAAATTCTGGACAGGGCGCAAGTTTCCAGTCTGCTTGTAGATGATCGACGTCTTGGTCCGGCGCAGCGAACGCGTCCCGTAGCCCTCCGACCGCAGGCCGATGCCCGTTTCCCACTCATCGACGAGGCGGGCGTATTGCCGGGTGCTGATGTGGTCAGTCTGATCGATCCGGCTTGGGAAAACGAAGTCGTCTACCGCGCCGCTGCGACATTCAAGCCAGGCCAGCAGACTGGCTCGGTCGCCGCCAATATTTCGAATTGCACGGAAGGGGCCGGGCCGAGCAGCCGGACCGCGAGGCCGACACCGCCCGGTTGCGTCGTGGGGCCGGCGAGGCAGCCCATCGCAGTCATCGCTGCTTCGAGCTTTGCCGGGTCGGGCAGCAGCGCCGCAGGGGCTGCGATCAGCAGCAGCCCCCAGGCCCGCCACGGCCACAAAACGCCCGCGCCTCCGAGCGCCGCGCCTGCCACGCGGCCGCATCGCAGGGCAACACCCGGCCGTGGCCGTCGCGCACCGTGATCGAACGGTAGAACCGCCGGGGCGGCCGCGCCGTTGCGCCGGGATCATTCAGCAAGGCCGCGTCCACCAGGATAGCGCGAACTCCCTGATGCATTGTCAGATCGACCGACGTCGTAACTTCTGCGCCGGGGAAAAGCACCAATGGATCGCGCAGCAGCGCAAGCCATCGACACGACCACGCCGGGCGGTCTGCTCGTCTTCCGTATCTTTGGGGCACTCGGCCAACTCGAGCGCGACCTGGTCTAGGAGCGCACGCGCGCAGGCCCCGCCGCCGCTACAGTGCAGAAACGCAAGTGTGGCCGCACACCGTCATCACGGACGAGAAGCTGAGGCGCGCGCGGCATGATCGGGAAGGGACGGACCATGCGCGAGATCGCGACACGGTTGAAACTCGGGAACACCGCGCTGTACGAGGCGCTCAGCCGCGAAATAGGCTGCTCGGCCGCCGCCTGATCACCGTGGCGTCGACGAAGTGGCAGCTGGTGACACGACTGTTGGGTCAGGCCCAACTAGCAAGACATGGCCGATGTACCGACGATCTTTGTCGCCTACGATTTTCCGCCGCGCGCGGCTGAATCCCGCTTGACAATTTTTGCGCTTTCGCCGCACAGTTCACGTGTTACCTGACCGATTACTGATCTGCCTGCCGGATCATCAACGTCGCTGATCCAGCCGTCTATTACGCAGATGAATGGTGTCGGGTCTGCATGCCGGATCATCAAAGACGCTGATCCTGCAATCTTACATGCAGATGAATGGTGTAGGCCATCATCCTTTTCTGGGATTTGCATCGGTTGCTCATTCCAGGAGCGCCCTGTTAGCGGTCGCTGCGTATTGTCGCAGCGGGCCAAACTCCCCGTTTGTGCAGAGGATTGATCAATCCGATGAGTCTTTCGATGGAAGAGAGACTGCAACGCCGCAAGCTCGATGCTTTGAAACGCGGCGTGCATCGCGTGACTGGCGGTGAATCGCTGCCGGTTGCCGCACATGTGGTCGGCGTGGGCAAGGCAGGCGTCGACGTCATTGCAGAGACACTTCGTCAAATGCAGCCGGGCGCGCCTAAATTCACTGCATTGGCGATCGATATCGGTGACCAGGATCTTGGCGAATTGCGCACGTTGGCCGCGACCATTCCCGCCGAGCGGGCCGAGGTGAGCATCTTGTCACTGGAAGTTCCGAGGCGCAAAGATTTGCTGGGCGTGCTGGCTCAGTACCGCGACTTTCTGCGCCTAGAATATCCACGGTACAGCTGGAATCCAACCTATCAGCCCTGGCTGCCCGAAGCCGCCGAACTGCCGGCGCGCGGACCATTCAGGCGCGCGGTTGCCAAAGCGATTTATGGCGCTGCCTATTACGGAGGCGCGCGCCGGCTGGAACGCGCCGTGCGGGCCTTCGCGGCGGGCGTGGACGCCAGCCAGGCCCAGGCCATGGTGGCCGTGGTGTTCGGCATCGCCGGCGGCACCGGCAGCGGCATTGCGGTCGATCTGGCGCGCCACCTCTCCAACGTGGTGTTCGGCCGGCGCGTGTTGGTGGCGGGTATCGGCATCGCCCCGTCCGACGGCGATCCGGCCGAGCAGACCGGCGGCCATCTGCTGCCGGCGCTGAACGAGTTGGATTGCTTTGGCGACGAGGACAAAAACCGCGGCATCGTGATGGGTTGCGGCGAATTGTTCCGCAACCCTTTCACCGCCGGCTTCCTGATGGTGCCGCAGAACCATGTCTGGTTACAGACGCGCGATCTCGCCGCCACCCATCGTCGCGTCGACCGGGAGATCGCCTCGCTGCTGACCCGGCGCGGCGGCGTCGATCTGTGGGAGTTGCTGCGGCTGCTGAACTGGGTGGCCGCCCCCTCTACCCAGCATTCCGCCGCGCGCACCCCGTGGGGGGCGAAATGGATCCACATGCTGGGTTTTGCCGACACGGACGGGCCGGTGGCCATCGGTACCGATTTGCCGGCAAGCCTCGGGTTGCTTGCGGATTATGTGCCGGAATTTGTCGAAATGCGCGTGCCGGACCCGGTCGATGCCGACGTGGCTGTGCTGGCAGACGCCGTGCAGCGCGCTTTCCTGCCGGACGTGCCGCCGCAGATCGTGGCCGGTGCGCCGGCTGGCTCGGTCCAGTTCATCCTGCCACGCATCAGCAAGACCAGCCTCGCCGTCTACGCCGCCGCCTCGGCTGGCTACGACCACGAAGCGCCCGAAGTGCGCCTGCTCGACCATGCGCTTTTGCTGGAACAGGGCGTGCTGCTCTGCGAGCCTTCGACGCGGTTGACCGGCATGGCGGGGGCTAGCCTGTGGGACGGGACCGGCTGGATCGCTGTGCCACTGGCCGATCTGCGGATCGACCCGCCGGCCACCAACATTGTGGAAATTCGCCATGCCACTTGAATGGTCGAGCGTGATCGAGAAATACGGGGCGGGATTTCTGGTACCGACCGTCACCGGCGGAAAATTCCTGAAAATCTCCCATGCCGATGACACGGCAATCTATATCGAATCGCCGATCTGGCGCGCCACCCTGGACCGGTCGAACCTAGAGCGCGGCGTGAGCCTGATCGAGGAGGGCCTCATTTCACGCGATCCTGGATTATTTGTGGAAGATTATATGCTTTACGTTGCCAACCAGCGGGCCACGTCAGTGGCGCATATTCTCAAAAATCTCGGTTTTCTTGATGAGACGGAGACTTTTTCCATCAGGTGCTGAAATTCTGCCGTCGATCCTCAGACATGGAGGACCCGAATTTTGACCTAATGTAAGCCGCAGCCACTCGACTTTGCGTATCGTCATGAAAGGACAAAAAATGTCAGGCTCACTTTACCACAGTTCCACCGGGACCCAGGCGCCGCATTGTATGCATGTCATCGGCATTGGCCGCACCGGCGCGGTCTATGTCGAAGCGTTGCTGCGCACCGGCGAGATCGAGGACCATCTAACGGACCCGCGCGCCCGCTTCGCCGCCATGGTGGTCGATATCGGCGACCAGGACATGGACATCGTCAAGGACTATGCAGCGGCTTTCAGGAAGCGTCTCGAATCCCGCGGCATCCCGGCCGAGCGCTTCCAGTTCCAGGCCATCGCCCTGCCGGTGCCGGACAAGGAAGAGTTCTTCGAGGGCATGAACCGTACCCGCGAGTTCCTAAAGCTCGAATATCCGCGCTATTACTGGAACCCCAATTTCGAATCGTACGTCCCGCACAAATACACGATGCCGGCAGCCGGCTCGCATTTCCCGCGCGCCGTGGCCAAGGGTATCTATGCCAACGCCTATTACGCCGGTGAGCGGCCGCTGGACACCGCCCTGCGCGCATTCGTCGATCAGATCGAAGCCGCTACCTTGCCGTCGATGGTAACGGTCTGCTTCAGCCTCGCCGGCGGCACCGGCAGCGGCATGGTGGTCGATCTCGCCCGGCATTTGTCGAACGTGAAGCTCGGCAGGCGCATTCCGGTGATCGGTGTGGGCCAGCTCCCCTCCTCCGGCGATCCGGAGATGTACCAGAACAACCCGACACTGTACACCACGCTGAACGACCTCGACTGCATGTTGGATGATGACAAGAATGCCGGTGTCACTGCGGTCTGGGGCGATCTGTATCGCAGCCCGTTCACGGGGGGCTTTTTCGTCGTCAACCCGGAACAGAGCTGGCAGCGGCTGACTGCCTACACCACCACCGGCGAGGCGCATATCCGCCAGAGCATCAAGGAGATGGTGACCAACCGCTTCGTCGCCGACTCGTTCATGCGTTTCGTGGTGGCCGACAATGGGCGCGACCTGTTTCGCGCCCTGCGTCCGGCCGGCCTGACCGGCGCGCCGCACGAGACAGTCAGCGCCAAGTCGCGGAACTGGACCCTATTCGACGTCGCCAAGCTGACCCATCCGGGCGTGCAGGTGCTGCCGGGCGAGGCGCCGTCGAAATGGGATTCGGTGATCGACCAGTGGATCGATTTCACGCCCAAATACAGCGGCCTGAAGGACGGCTTCAAGACCGACTACGCCGAAGTGCTGATCTATGGCTCGCGCAACATGGCGCAGGGTCCGATGACCGCCTCGTTCAAGAAGATGATGGCCAAGAACTACATGCTGGACGACGATTCGACCCTTGTGATGTCCAGCCATGAATTCTTCGACGCGCTGACCTCCTATGCCAATGTCATTCTGGCAGGCGTCGCCAAGACCGATCTGATTGCCTTCTGGGAGAGCCAGAAGAATTACGACAAGCTGTCCTGGGAAGAGAAGCTGAACGAACACGCTTGGCTGATCGATATCGGCCCGATGCTGTCGGAGCCGGCGATCCGCTTCGAGGGCATGGCCGGCGAGTGCATCTGGGGCTGTGCCTGCTGGGTGGTGGTGCCTTACGACCAGCTCCGCGGCGACGTGCTGCCGCCGCCGAACCGCAAGGTGATCATGGAGGCCGGCATCGCCGCCATGACCAAGACCGTCGTGAAAACGCCGGGCGGCGACGCGCCAAAGAAGGCCAAAGAGCTGGTCGCCGCCGAGTAAATTCGTCCGTGCCACTGGGAGCGCGGCTTTGCCGCGCTCCCTTGCGTTCGGATCACGAACTGAAATGAGGTGCCTCATGCCAAGCGCTGACACGGTGATCCCGGCCAGAACGGACGGTCGCATCCCGGCCACAGTCGTCACCGGCTTCCTGGGCTCCGGCAAGACCACGCTGATCAACCGCATCCTGCGCGAGCAACACGGGCGCAAGCTCGCCGTCATTGTCAATGAGTTCGGCGAGATCAGCATTGATGGCCAGCTCGTCATCCATGACGACCAGGCGCAGCTGGTGGAATTCAACAATGGCTGCCTGTGCTGCACGGTGCGCGGCGATCTGGTCGAAACACTCGGCCGGCTGCAGGCACGCGCCGGCACGCTCGACGGCATTCTGATCGAAACCACTGGTCTGGCCGATCCGGCGCCGGTGGCGTCCACCTTCTTCGCCGCCGACGAGGTGAAAGCCGGCATCAGGCTCGATGCGTTTGTCACGGTGGTAGATGCGGTCAATCTCGAACGTAATCTGGAACAGAGCAACGAAGCGGTCGAGCAAGTCGCGTTCAGCGACATCGTGCTGATCAACAAGATGGATCTGGTTTCCCCTGCCCAGATGGAGGCCATCGAGCGGCGGGTGCGCAGCCTGAACCCGCTGGCCAAGATTTTTCACACCACGAATTCCGAAGTCGCCCTGGCCGATATCCTCGATGTCGGCGCCTTCGACCTTGTGCAGAAGCTCGAGGTCGATCCTGTGTTCCTCGACGACCATGCGCATGAGCATGACCCGGCGATCGGCTCGTTCGTGCTGCAGGAGACAAGGCCGGTCGATGTGAATCGTCTGATGGCGTGGATGAACGGCGTGGCGCAGCAGCGCGGCGACGATCTGTACCGCACCAAGGGCATTTTCTACGCAAGCGGCTTTGCCGAGCGGCTGGTGTTTCAGAGTGTTCGCATGTTGACCACGCTGCGGCGCGACCGGCCATGGTCGGCCGACGAGGAAAAGATCACCCAGTTCGTGGTGATCGGCAAGAATCTCGATCGCGAGGAGTTTGCCGCCGGCCTCGCCAGCTGCGTCTTCCACCGACCCCAACAGACAGGAGTATGACGTGCCGATCGAAACTGGACAGACGGTGCCTGCGGCGACGCTGAAGCAGATGACGGCCGATGGCATCAAGGACGTAGATCTGACGGCCATGCTGGCCGGCAAGAAGGTCATCTTGTTCGGCTTGCCCGGTGCCTACACCCCGGTCTGCTCGACCTCGCATCTGCCCGGTTACGTGGCCGAGGCCGATAAACTGAAAGCGGAAGGCACCGCTGCAATCGCCTGCATTTCTGTGAATGATCCGTTCGTCATGGCGGCCTGGGGCGAGCAGCACGGGGCTGGCGACAAGGTCATGATGCTGTGCGACCCGGATGCCGCCTTTACCCGCAGCCTCGGGCTGAGCCTCGATCTATCGGCGTTCGGTCTGGGCACCCGCTCGGAGCGCTATTCGATGGTGGTCGAGGATGGTGTGGTGCGCTCGATCAACGTCGAGAAAAGCATCTTTGACCACGGCTCCAGCTCGGCGGCCAATCTGCTCGCCGCCGTTCCGGCCTGACCGGGAGCGCATCGGTGGTCCCCATCCCCATCCTGCCGGCCACCGATGCGGATGCCGTATATCGGTTGCATGTCTTTTGCTGCACCAATGAGCGGCCGTCGACGCACCGGCGCGGCTGCTGCGCCAGCAAGGGCAGCCGGGCGCTGTGCGACTATATGTGCCGCCTCGGCATGGCCAGCGGGGTGCGAAGAATCCGGATCAACCACGCTGGCTGCTTGAATGTCTGCGAGCACGGCCCGGTCATGGTCGTCTATCCGGAGGGTGTATGGTATAAGTACGAAACAGAATTAGATATCGAGGAAATACTGCGCAGCCATGTCATCGGCGGCCGGCCGGTGGCGCGGCTACAGCTGCGGATCGACCCCACGACGCTGCACGGATGATCCGCCTCACCAATCGCCTCGGGGACACGGCGAGCCCATATCTGCGCCAGCACGCGGCCCAGCCTGTGGACTGGCAGCCCTGGGACGAACGGGCTTTCGCACTGGCGCGAGGCCGGCAGAGGCCCATCCTGCTGTCGATCGGCTACAGCGCCTGTCACTGGTGTCATGTCATGGCGCGCGAGAGTTTCGAGGATGAAGCGACCGCTGCGCTGATGAACGAGCTGTTCGTCAACATCAAGCTGGACCGCGAGGAGCGGCCGGATCTCGACCGACTGTATTTGTCCGCGCTGGCTCGACTCGGCCGGGCGTCGGGCTGGCCACTCACCGCTTTCCTGACCCCTGACGGCGAGCCGTTTGCCGGAGGCGGCTATTTTCCGCCCATCGCTGCCTATGGGCTGCCGGATTTTCGCAGCGTGTTGCGACAAGAATCCGGCGCATTTCATGACGATCCCGCCGCCTGCGTCCGCCGCGGCCAGGAGGCGCTGGCGCAGGCCACGGCGCTGCCGCGTCCCGGTGGCTCGCGCGCGGTGAGCGCCGGATTGCTGGATCGGGTGGCGCATGATCTGGCGCGCTCGGTTGACTGGCTGTATGGCGGATTCGGCATCCAGGCCCCAAAGTTCCTCCAGGCCGGCGGGCACGAGATCCTGTTGCGCGCCTGGGCGCGCAGCGGCGAGCCCGGATTGCTCGACGCGGTGATCGGGTCGGTGACAAAAATTTGCGATAGTGCCGTCTTCGATCATGTCGGCGGCGCTTTTCATCGGTACGCCGCCGATGACCGTTTTCTTGTGCCGCATTTCGAGAAGATGCTGTGCGACAACTCAGTCATGGTGAGCCTGCTGGCACGGCTGTGGCAGGCCACAGGCAATGCGGTCTTCGCGCTGCGGGTCGAGACCACTCTGGACTGGATGCTGCGCGAAATGCGCCTGCCGGACGGCGGCTTCGCCGCCAGTCTCGCCGCCGAGACGGACGGGCGCGAGGGCAGCTTCTACACTTGGACCGCCGCCGAAATCCGCGACGCGCTAGGCGAGCGATACGACGCCTTCGCCGCTGGTTTCGATCTGTGCGACGATGGACCGTTCGACGGGAAAAATGTCATTTACCGTCGGTCGGACACATGTCTCGCCGATCCGCCGGAGTTGCTGCGTCTGCTGGAGCATCGTGCGCGGCGGACAGCTCCGGCGCGCGACGACAAGATGCTGGCCGACTGGAACGGACTGGCCATCTGCGCGCTGGCCGAGGCCGGGCTGGTATTCGGCCGGCCCGATTGGATCAAAGCGGCCGAAACCTGTTTTTCGGCTGTTGTGGCCACCCTGGCAACGCCGGATGGGTTGCGCCACTGCGCCCTGGATGGCGACCCTGGCCAGGCTGGCTTTCTGGACGATTATGCCAACATGGCCCGGGCCGCCTTAGCGTTGTACGAGGCCAGCGGCGATGAACGGCTTGTCGCGCGGGCGTGTGGATGGGTCGACCTGCTCGACGCAAGATTTTGGGACGATTCCCAGGGCGGCTATTTTCTGACCGAATCGGGCACCACGACGGACGGCGCCCGGCAGATGCTGATCGACGAAACGACCGCGCCAGCGGGCAACGGCACGTTGTTGGGCGTTCTGCCACGCCTTGCCCTGCTGTCCGGCGATGACCGCTATCGGCGCCGCGCCGAGGCCATTCTGCGTCGCTTTGCCGACCGGATGAGCCGCGCCAGCCTGGCTGCCGCCACGGCGTTGAACAACAGCCTTGCCTTGGCGCATCTGGTTCTGATCGTGCTGGTCGGCGATCCAGATCCAGCCGGCCTGCGGCTTACCGCAGCGCGCCGCTACATTCCTGATCGGTTGCTGATCCCCCGGGCGAATGCCGCCGCAGCCCCGGACCACCCGGCCCACGGCAAGACGCCGATCGATGGCCGGGCAACCGCGTATGTGTGCGTGGGGCCGACCTGCCTTGCGCCTGTCACCGATGCCGACGCCCTTGGCGCGACGCTCGACAGAGCGATCACACTGCTCGCAAGCCACAGCAACCGATAGCCAGAGAGGACAAAAATGTTCGCTATCCTGCAGCGGGTGTTTCGCGACGAAGGCGCCGATGTCCGCGCCAAGGTGATCGGCATCTACGCCTTCCTGATCGGCTTCAACGCGCTGGCGTGGGTCTATGCGCTGATCGCCTTTCACAACCGCCCGGTGCTGCTCGGGGCCGCCCTGCTGGCCTACGGGTTCGGGCTGCGCCATGCGGTCGATGCCGACCATATCGCTGCCATCGACAACGTCACACGCAAGCTGATGCAGGACGGCAAGCGGCCGGTGGCGGTCGGCTTCTTCTTTTCTATCGGCCACTCGCTGGTGCTGTTCATTGCCACCGCTGTCATCGCGGTCACAGTGATGACGCTGGAGGACAGTTTCAATGCCTTCAACGACATGGCGGGCATTGTCGGCACTCTGGTCTCCGGGCTGTTCCTGCTGGCGATGGCGGTGATGAATTTGGTGATCGCCGCTTCGGTTTACCGCACCTGGCGGCATGTCCGCAGCGGCGGCGCGTACGACGACGACGACCTGAACATCCTGCTGAACAATCGCGGTCTCATCGCCCGCCTGCTGCGGCCGCTGTTCCGCCTGGTCGACAAAAGCTGGCATATGGCGCCGATCGGCTTCCTGTTCGGGCTGGGCTTCGACACCGCAACAGAGGTCAGCCTGCTCACCGTGGCCGCGACGCAGGCGGCCCACGGCATGTCGGTCTGGTCGCTGCTGGCGTTTCCGGCGCTGTTCTCCGCCGGCATGTCGTTCGTCGACACCACCGATGGGGTGCTGATGCTCGGCGCCTATGGCTGGGCCTTCGTCAAGCCGATCCGCAAGCTGTATTACAACCTCACGATCACCATCGTCTCGGCGATCGTGGCCCTGTTCATCGGCGGCATCGAGACGCTCGGGCTCATCGGCCAGGAACTGGGCCTGGAGGGCACGTTCTGGGAGTCGATCGGAACGGTCAACGACAGCTTTGCCACCCTCGGCTACGGCATCATTGCCATCTTCGTAGCGGCCTGGCTGCTTTCGACAATCATCTATCGCCTGAAGCGGCTCGACGAGTTCGAGATTCGGGAGCGGCTTCCGTAGAGCCCGTCGAGGCCCCCCGGAACGATGCGCCGACGGGCGGCGGCACAGGCGCAGCCGGGGCGCACCCTTCCGCCGACCGCAGATGCTGGTAAGCAAGGCCGGTCGCGGCCGAGCCGGCCGGCGGCTGGGCGATGTAGGGTGCTGAACGACGATGGATGACGCAGCGCGTGCGGGGCGGCCCTGGCGGGTCGGAGTCTTGTTTTCACAGACAGGCGTGACGTCTGCCGTCGAGCGGACGCAGATGCAAGCGACCTTGCTGGCGATCGACGAGATCAATGCCGCCGGCGGCGTGCTCAACCTGCCGATCGCGCCGGTGCTGTACGACCCGGAATCCAATCCCAAATTGTTCCGCACGCTGGCGGAGCGGCTGATGGGCACCGACCGGGTGCGGCTGGTGTTCGGCTGTTACATGTCGAGCAGCCGCAAGGCAGTACTGCCGGTGATCGAATCCTATCGCGGCCTGCTGTTCTACCCGACGCTGTACGAGGGGTTCGAGTATTCGCGCCATTGTATCTACACCGGCGCTGCACCGAACCAGAATTCCGTACAACTGGCACGCTTTCTGTTCGAGCATTACGGCAGCCGCTTCCTGCTGGTCGGCTCGAATTACGTATATCCCTACGAGTCCAACCGCGTCATGACCGATTTGGTGCGGCAGAACCGGGGTAGCATCGTCAATGAACTCTATGTTCCGCTCGCCGCGCGCCCGGCCGATTTCAGCCGGGCCATTGCCGACATCAAGAAACTCAAGCCCGACGTCATCTTCTCGACCGTGGTTGGCAAGGCGACCGCCGCCTTCTACCAAGCTTACCGGGCCGCCGGCTTCGACCCCGCCCGTCAGCCGATTGCAAGCCTGACCACCAGCGAGGCGGAGGTGGCAGAGATGTCCGCCGAGGCAGCAGAGGGACATATCACGGCGGCCCCGTTCTTCGAGACGCTGGGCACCGCAACGGCGCGCCGTTTCGTCATGGCCTACAAGGCGCGCTTCGGCGCGGACGCGCCGGTGCCGGCGGCAGCGGAAGCAGCTTATTTCCAGATGCATCTGGCGGCGACCGCGATCGCCCGCGCCGGCAGCGACGACCCCAAACGTATCGTGCCTGAACTGGCCGAGATCGAATTCGCCGCGCCCCAAGGACGGGTACGAATCGCCCTCGAGACAAACCACACGTATCTGTGGCCGCGCGTTGCGCGGCTGGACGCGCGCGGACACTTCCACATCGTCTGGAATCCCGGTGTGCGGGTGCGGCCGGACCCGTACTCGGTGTTGCAGAGTTTGGGCGACTGGTCTGCGGAAGGTGTCGCCGGGTCAATGGCATCGCTAAGCGAAGGCGGCTGAGGTAGCGTCAATGCCGATCCAGATCCTGCGCGACCTACGGGGACTGCGGGTTTTGGTCGTTCACCCGCCGGACACCGAGGGTGTCGATCTTGTTGGGCATTTGCGCCGTATCGGCTGCCAGGTCGAGGCATCCTGGCCGATCCCGGACGCGATCGGGCCTGCCGATGTGGTGGTGCTGGCGATCGACCACGAGAGTCAGGCGCCGATCCAGCGCCTGATGCGCGGCTTCGACGGGATCCCGCCGACGATGATCGCGGTCGTCGGCTACGAGGATCCGTCGATTCTGCAACTGGTGCTGGAGGTCCGCGCCGACGCGGTGATCGAGCGCCCGGTGCGTCCGTTCGGGCTGCTGACGCAATTGATCGTCGCGCGCAGCCTGTGGCTGGAGCGCCGGCAGGCCGAGCGACGGACCCAGAAAGTGGAGCGCAAGCTGGCAGGCTTGCAGAACATCCAGCGCGCCAAATCGATCCTGATGTCCGCCCAAGGACTGTCCGAGGAGGAGGCGCACCAGACGATCCGGCGCAAGGCGATGTCCAAGCGCGTGCCGATCGAAGAAATGGCGCTGGCGATCATAAACGCAAACGATCTCTTGAACTCCGCCGTGAAGGGCCCCTAACACCGTCGTTCGGCAGGGTCGTTCGTCGCGGCGCCACGGACTGGGGCATCGGTGCCGATGGTCCGCATGGCATCGAAGTTAGGCGGTCCCGCTAGAGGCCACCTGACTTTTTTTGTTTTGATACAGGCGCGGCATCACCGCCGCAGTCTGTTGTCAAGGCCGGAACTAACCAAAAGGCTTCCTGGTACGCATAACGGGAGGGATCGTGAACATCACGCCGCCTTCCTGAGCGCCTCGGGTGCCGCGCGCAGTGGCTTCAATCCGTCTTGGTTTTCCGATGGGTCTATTGCTGGCGACCAGACATAGTCGCCTGTCAGGTTGAGGGCATAGCGTCGGTTGTCATGCAGACAACGCTAAGGGTGAACGGCCAGGAACGGTGATCATGCCGCCATCCGTAAGCGGCCGGTCTCAGCCGTGTTGCGACGCTGCGTTAGATTATGAAGACTCTGCTCCAGGTCAGAGTCCTTTCGGAGGACTCCGAAAGGAGGCCCTGTGTCCGCATCGGAGATCATCACGCGCCGGCGGAAATGGAGTGCTGCGACCAAG